>ERZ1036402.42-NODE-42-length-136320-cov-34.261520_pt1 | contig 136320 bp, 105 predicted proteins | sample MGYA00514216_ERZ1036402 | MGnify/ENA primary metagenome ERZ1036402 (study PRJEB33795, sample SAMN09464942) | human gut metagenome | host: Homo sapiens | place: USA: Stanford, California | collected 2016-11 | study: EMG produced TPA metagenomics assembly of the...
ATAGTAACACATTTATTAGTTTGTAAATGTGTCTACCTATATCAGGATAAGACATCTGTAAACATTGGTAGCTTCTTCACGTAAGAGTAAACTGAAAGCCAATTGTATAATAACTATACTATAAGATATCCATTATACTACTCACTCAGGCGGCGTGAGCCTACATCTGACGAAAGAGAGAAAAATTATTATATCCTAAAATCAACTTTTTTTCTTAAAATTGGGTTTATTACTTATAAATGATATGTTTTAAAGGAAAAAAAATTGATTGCGTTCCGTTTACTCTCCATTGGTCAAATTGAATACCCGAAAATGTTGCATATGTAAAATCAATAATAGACTAATGAACCAGCATGACACAATTCATTTACTTCAGAACTTAATAAAATAATTCATATCCGATTATAACCAACATCACCCAGCCGGAAATAGGTTCAATAGTTCACTTCCAATATACTTCATTTGCTTAAGGTGGCAATTACAAAACAACGAACTATAATCACTATCTCTATTTGACTTTATTATGATCCGGCAGTTGTTTGTTTCTTCCTACCCTCAAAAAGCAAGAAGCGGGGAAAGCAGGGCGGGAAACTATAAAACCTGTTTTGACAAGGTAAAATTAAAGAGGTTATACAAGCATCATTTCCGCCCACATTTTCCGCTCTCTTTTTCTCTTGAGGCGGGAAAATAAAATCCAATCACAATCAATACTACCAATTATCCCGACTATCATAAGATATGAACCAGTCCTGACAACTATTATCAATCAACAAAAATATCCTTAATCTCACAACCCAAATTCAGACAGCACTATAAAGACCGGAATAAAAAAATCTCCAGTCGTTTTTCTTTTATCCCACCATTCACAGTTCCGGATGAGATGATTGTCGGCAAAAAAATATAAAACTATGCCGATATTATTCATCCGGTTAAGAATATGGTGAATGACAGATAAAAAAACATTTAACCTGATTATATTCTCTTCTGCTACCATCATCTCCAACTACTCCGGAAGAAAGAAAAAAAAGAAACCAAGCATTACCTCGGTTTCTCTTCTTGGTTTGATTATAACAGATTGAGTTCTGTTTCTTCTCCATTCTGATAGCAATAGATGTCTAAATTTTCAGTAGTCATCCATTGGCAACTGTTAAGTCTGAATCCGTATCTCTCCTCAATGGTTGAGAGAAAATCCTCAAAATTCTCATAGTTCTCCGATTCTCTCAGTTCTTCGTCCGTCAGCCTTATGATATTCAGGCAGCCGACAAAAAAGTCTAGAATCAATACATATTTAGGCTCCATAATTTCAATCCTCTTTTAAGTTATACCTTTTCAATAATATACTCACCTGCGAAGCTCTGAACTCCTTCCCCATAGCTGTAACAAACCCTTCACTGTTCAGGATTCTCGCCATTTCAGACAGACTCCGTTCTTCTTTCACCAGACTTTTCAACAATGCCACCGCCCTCTTGTTGTTAGGGTTGTCAAGAGCTTTCTGGTGATTTGTCATGTTACTGTTCATTATAGCCCGTCCCCAATTATTCATCAGGTTCTCAGGCTTTCCCAGTTTCATACCTCTGGCTTTCTTCGCTTTCAGGGATTGCTTCGTTCTCTGTGATATAAGGTTCGCCTCATATTCAGCTATCGACGAGATGATATGTAGTACAAGTTTGTTGGCCTCCGGAAAATCACAGAATACGATCTCGACATCACTCTCCAACAATTTACTGGTGAAGGCTACATTCCGACTTAATCTATCCAATTTTGCTACAATCAGGACAGAATTTGTTTTTCTGCATAACTCCAAAGCTTCAGTAAGTTTGGGTCTGTCAGATTTCTTTCCGCTCTCTGTCTCGATATATTCAGCAACCGTTTTTCTGTCCTTCAGGTAATTCCGTATTATTTCTCTCTGTGCCTCAATTCCAAGTCCCGAGATTTCCTGCTTTTGCGTACTTTGTCTCAGGTAGGCTATATAAGTCTGTTTCATACTCTTTTATTTAACATTCTTTAATCTGCTTCTCGAATACCCAACGATCGTTCAGTATCCTTTAAGCTTCAGGGTTTTATAAAAAAGGCTTTCCATGAGATTTCGAGTTCCTATAAAATCTACTCCCTCACAGAAAGCCGGTTGTCACATTTCCCGATTTCTCAGAGAACCGCTAATACCTTATAATATTATATGTTTCAGCAATCCTCTTTTCATAGTCATCGGTTTTCTCCACAAGTCCATCCACCACGGAAACAAGCATGTCAAGGTAGATGTCCTCTCTCTTATCCCTGATTTCTCCATCCTCACCAATCAGACAGACTCCAAACAGGTCCGTACCCTCATTCAAGACTATCTGAACTTTTCCGGTGTGCTTGAATCCGTTGACCTTGAATTCAATACCACACTTTATCACTTTCACCGTCTCAATCTCAACTCCCCAGGACATAAGGACGGGGAGATCGGATTTCAGGATTGACCAGATATACCTGGCCAGTTCCAAATCGTAATTCATGTCTCTTTCCATACTTCCAAAGTTTTTAAGTCCATACTTTTTTCTTCATATATATCTTCTTCATCATCATACCAGAACATCCGGTAATCCTCACATATCCTTCTATAATCCTCCAGCCCGAAATGTGGAAAATTGGTGGAATACATGTCATAAAGGTCTTCAGGGGTTAATGTCGGGTCATGGTTCAGCATATCGTAAACCTCGTCCTCAAACTCATAGGGGCTGAAATATGAATCATCCTGAACATGGGGATAGACACCGGTACAGTCCTCTATGATATGCCCTATAAACATCAGGCATTTCAGCAGGTCTTTCTTCATTGTTATCTCCTCGTCAGAATGGGCATTGTAGTAACCGCATGAGACATTGATGCATGAGACCCCAAGTCCGTTTTCTTTCAATGCCAGGACATCGGTCATCAATCCGCTTTCTTCCTTATAGTTCCATTTTTCAGGTTCTATCGCTTCAATGAACTCGTCTGAACACAACCCGGAATAACCTATGTTTGTAATAAGGTCTGAATTACCTTTACGGTCAGGCTGGATAACGAACCTTACGTCATCGAAGAAGGACATCACCACTTCAGAACTTCCCCTGCATCCGGTCTCCTCCTCTCTGAAAAACACTACTTTAATGGAATCATACTTCTTCAGGCATTCAAGGCAGATGAACACTCCGTTTTTGTCATCGGCTCCCAGATTCTCAAACCTCCTGTTCTTTGGCGAATAACCGAATATGATTTCCCTAGTCTCCACCGCCTTGAAATCCTTTGAGTGGTTGCAGTGTGAAACCTGGTCGATATGGCTCACCAGGCAAGGATAACTTTCTGATTCCCCCTTTACTACATATAGGTTCCCGAATTTATCCTTTGACACGGATATGTTTCCGGGAAGCTGTTTTATATAGGAACAGAGGAACTTCACCATCTTCTGTTCCTTTCCACTGGGGCTGTAGATACTATACAGCTTCTTCAATAATTGTATATTCATGATTCATTTCTTTTTTTAGTTTATAACTGTATGGAAGGTTGGTGCTCGGATTTACTTTATCAAATACATCCTCACCGAACTCCCATACATCTTCATTCTCAATCAATCCATCCAATGTGTCTATACTAATGGACTTCTCCTCATAGATACCTTCCGATTCATTCCAAATATGAATACAGGTTATATCATCAAGGCTTTCATACCATTCATCATCATACTCGGAATAATACCAGTTCTTCCGCTTGAATTCATCCTCCGCTTTCTCCATACACTTCTTGCAGCAATAGTATTTCTCCGTCACTTCCGAACACATGGCGTCATCTTCCAGAATATCCGTCCCGCACTCATCACAGCAGACACAATCGTTTTCATGGTGATATTCCTGTTTTGATTCTATCCATACAAAATCATCCAGGTTTTCAGAATCCACCCGGATTTCCCTTCCGTTCCGGTAACAGAGCCTTGTATCATCACAATAGTATTGGTGGTAATCGTCCCACTCTCCATCATCTTCATCATCATCGGTATCACCACAAAGGTTCAGGTCTGTGGTATCAAGAGTATATGAAAAATTACAGTTCTCGTAGTTATAGGCTTTATTCCGACTGTAACTATACCATTTGAAAGAATCCTGATAGGAAAGCGTGTCTTCTTCATCCAGGTCACAGTCTATCTCGAACATCTTGTCAGACAAAGAATTACCTTCTGTATCAACGAATGCGTTCGCCTCATGGCAGGATGCACCGACTATTTTATAACCGTCTATATGCTTCTCCTGAATAAGTTTGTCAATCAGTAACCGTTTCAACACGTCATCACCACCTGAGGAGTATTGCCTTTCAAGCAGCCTCCATTTCTTGCCGTCCTGGTCTGTAACATCGGTAAAAAGAATGGCTCTGGCTACAATAAGTCCGGTTTTGTCCGTTATATAAGCAGCTTTGGCTTTTACTGAATCACGATAGAATGCAGTACGGTCTCTATCCACCATGCAGGAATCGAAGTTACCTTTGCAGTGGCTGCTTTTATAGATTCTCCAAAATCCATCGTTGACATGCAGTTCTATATCAGGAGTATAACCATAGGTATAAGTACACCATTGCTGGGTGAAAACATCTCCTGCAATCCAGTTTACTACACAGGGAGAAATAAGTTTCCCTATCCCTGTTTCAAGTATAAGCTCCCTCATGAACTTTCCGGCCCTCATCTTGAAGACTCGGTTACGTTCAATGTTGACATAGCGGACCGAACTTTTATCCAGATCCTCACACAGGCCTTTGGCTTCGTCAGTCCTATATTTGGAAGAGTAGTATGTCCTGCCTATCAGTTCCACTTCATAAGGCAGCTTTTCATCATCCTCTCCTGATTTCAAGACGGCTTCAACCACTTTCTTCTGCAGGGCAGCCATATCATATATATGTAGCAGGGTATAGTCGTCATGTTCCCTGCAATATCTGAGCAATGCAGGATTTTTCAGGTGGCTCAGCAGTATCTTGTTCTTTCTTGCCACCGTGCCATTGTCTCTCTTCTCAAGTCCGAAACGGGCCTTGAATTCTTCATAACCATAAAAATTATAGTATAACATAGTCGTTTGATTTTTTAATTGTCGGTAAATAAAAAAGGAGGGATACTTCCTTTTGATCGGAAATATCCCTCCCCGGAATATTATCTCGGTATGTCTCAACCGTTTCAGATGAATGGTATCGTCTCGTCTTCCAGAACTCCCGATTCCACTATCTTCTTACAAATCTCATGCGAAGCTTTGTTCCTCAGGTCATATCTGTAACCTTCACTTCCCATAATCTTAATCACTTCAACCATACTTCTGAACAAAGTCTGTTGTAGGGTCCTGTGGAATGTGGTAACTGCCGAAGCGAACCTTTTCTCATTCCACCCATAGTCGTTCAGGGCATGTTCAAGTTCTTTTGCAGCCTTGAATTCCCTGCTGTTTTCCAGTTCATGTCTTTCCATAATATTCATTATTGTTCATATATTATTCCTATTGCAATGATTTAGAATAAGCACCTTTCTTACATTCATCTATACGTGACTGACATTCCTCCGTTACTTCCTTTAGAATCTCAGCACATCTTTTATCAGAACAGCCTTGCAGCAATCTGTCTATGTATGTCATAATATCATTCACTTCCATATCATATATCTGTCAAAGGGTTCAACAAAAAAGGGAGAAGGACCATATTTGTTATATTTAATTTAGATCTTTCTCCCTTGTGAGTTAATTTCTTTTCAAGTCTAACTCAAAAACCATCCATAGTTCTCAGCATCCTCACCGTTTAAAGCTTTTTTGATACCCACAGCGAAGTCGGTACAGTTCTGATTTCGCTCCAGGAATTTGTCAATATAGGATTGTTTGGCGGCGTCATTGAGTAGCTGCATCAAATCCCAACAAGTAATATTATCCCTGCCACGTAACCCGAAATTAGGGTTTTCTATATAGCCTTTCGTAGCTGCGTTTACATTGGAATCACCCAGGATTACCTTCGGCAGTTCTCTGAGTTGTGAAGCGGGTAAAGCTTGGTACAATCTCAGTCTGCCTATAATCTGGCAGAACTGTTCTTGTGAAATCTTTGTTCTTCCCAGGTTTTCAAGAAGTCTCAAATTTTGCTCCGGTTTGAAATCCTGGAATAGTCTGAGTGCTGAACTATAAATATCTGCATCACTCATTACTTCCAGTCGTCCGGTCAAGCCATCGTTGGTCAGCATCAGATTTGAACACACACGAACCCTCCACCCGATAAAGATCTTGAATTTCTCGGGTGATTTTCGGGCGTATAAGTTTTCCTCGTTCAGGCTTCTTACACCTCCGATACATAAATGTACTTCCTCGCCGTTAATCATTCTGCTCATGGAACGGATATGAAAACAGAAAGCCATTCTCTGGTAGTAGATGGTCTCGTCCTCCGGTTTAAGTTCCTCCTTCCTTTTGGTCAATGCACTCGGCACTCTGCCCAGGATTTTATGTGATACTCTGATTTCTGTGTTTCCAAAGTTCTCTCCGGTAAAATACATTCTTGCGGCATCTTCTACCTGGTGGATAAATTTCTGGTGGCTGATTGTTAGCTGGTTGTCTCCGAAGCTGGGTACAATACAGTTCCTTTCAAGTTCTTCAAGTGTAATGCCCGAAGTGTTACTCTCAATAAAATTAGGATGCTCTTTCTGTTCTTCTTCAGATACGATTACAGCATCTTCGATATTAACTGCATCCATCATTCTTGTTACCATTCCGATTGTTCTTGGAATGACAGTAAGTTCATTAGTCATTGTTTCCATACTCTTTGTTATTTTTTAGTCGGTTAATAAAATGCGATGAAAAAACAAAAAGCCAAGAGGTGTCATTTCTTTGCTTTTATGAATATACCTCTTAGCTTCTTTATCCCTTTGAGTATTGAAGTTGCTACCTCCAATACCGTTATTATCACGTCTGCTTTCTTGTCATAATCCATTCACAGACGTACTATCAGTTTTCAGTCGCAGCATCAACGGCCTTGACTTCACCCGTGGCAATCTTCTTTTTTCCGAATTTGCCACTATACTTCTCTGCAAGCTCTATTACTACTGAACCTGCCACGATAATCTCGGCCACATAAGCTGCGACCTTCAATCCTTTAATTAAATTTCCCATGTCTCTTAGTTTTAAATTGTTAGTTATTATGTTTCTATTCTCTATTTTTCTCATATATAAGGCTTTGAGGGGAAATCAAGGAAGGGGGAGAAGAAAAAAATAGACCGGTCTTTCGACTGGTTGTGACAGTTGAACCGTTGTAAACAGCTCCTCGCATTTACTTGGCCTGTCATGCGGCATACATTCTTTCGTGGGGAACTTTATGTCTTGTCCACATACTGGAATTGCTACGCATCATCGAATCGCCATCTTATCCATCGTCTGAAAATAAGAGTGACCCGGTAATTGTTTTTATCATTAATGCTTGAAGCCGTACGCACTCTTCATTACAGTGCTGAATAATACTCCAAGCTATTTTATCATATATAAGAGTTTGAGGGCTTTGGAAATGGAGAGAAAAAATAATACCCTGCCAAGTTCAAAAAATGGCAGGGTAAAATGTCTTTGGATAAAAAAGAATCCCTATCTTTGTGCTGTTCTACTTAAAGCATATAAGTACGAAAAAAGAGAAATTTAGTTCTTAAATTCTTGATTTTCAGTATGTAAATCAAACATACGATTTTTATTCCACTCCATGCATCATCTTCTGTAATTTCTTTGAAAGCAGGAAGAGGATAAGCGATGCCGTGGCAGACATGACGACGAACACCATGAAGAAATCGTACATCGTCTCAATGCGATAGCCCAGTAGCGTCTTTACCTTTCCGGCTTCGGGGTAGAGCCCGCTCAGCGTGCCTGCAAACTTATTGGCAGTGGCGGTGGAGAGGTACCATATCCCCATCATCAGCGAGGCGAAGCGGATGGGCGTGAGCTTGTTCACCATGGAGAGCCCGATGGGCGAGAGGCAGATTTCGCCCATGGTATGGATGAAGTAGAGCCCCGTCAGCCAGATGAGACTCACCTTGATGCCCGGCTGAACATCTTTCACCCCAAAGCAGATGACGAGATAGCCCAGTGAAAGCAGTAGCAAGCCGATGGCTTGCTTGGTGGGCGAGGCGGGCTCCATGCCCCGTTTGCCCAGGGCGCCCCATACGCCCGGCATGATGGCGGCAAGTATCACCACAAAGAAGGGGTTGAAGGACTGAATCCAGGAGGCGGGCATTTCCCACCCCAGGATGACGCGGTCGGTCTGCTCGGAGGCGAAAAGCGTGAGCGAGGCGCCTGCCTGCTCGTAGGCCGCCCAGAAGAAAATGACGAAGAAGGCGATGATGTAGATGACGAAGATGCGGTCGCGCTCCGTCTTGGTGAGTGAGCCTTCCAGCAGGATGCTGACGGGAAACACGATGCAGGCGGTGAAGATGCCGATGCTTATCCAATCGCTCCCGAAACACCAGTAGAAGAAACCGGCAAGCGCGATGGCAAGCAGGGCGAGCAGCAGGTAGTTGCGCATGGGCCGTCCGTTGGCGTGGGCACTCTTCCGGGCGGTGTTGTCTGCCTGGGGCCGCTCCTTGCGGGCGTCGGGGATAATGCCGAGGGGCTTGCCATCGGGGCCGATGAGGTACTTGTTTTTCTGGGTTTCGAAGAGGACGACCGTCAGCACGGTGACGATGGCGGCAATGAGGAAGCCCCATCGGAAGTCGTGAGGGTTGCCCGTCTCGCCAAAATAGCCGCAGACCAGCGGGGCGAGGAAGGAACCCACGTTGACACCCATATAGAAGATGGTGTAGGCGGAATCCAGCCGTTTGTCACCCGGCTCGTAGAGCTGTCCCACCAGGGAGGAGACGGTGGGCTTGAAGCAGCCGTTGCCCAATATAAGGAAAGTCAGTCCGCCGTACATCAGCCAATGCGAAAGCTCACGCGCCTCCAGCATCGAGGCACTGGCAAACATCAGGAACTGGCCGACTGCCATCATCATGGCCCCCCAGAAGACGGAACGGCGGATGCCCCAGTATTTGTCGGCGATGTAGCCGCCGATTAAGGGTGTCAGGTACACCAGTCCGGTGTAGCTGCCGTAGATGGAGGCGGCGTGCTCCTTGTCGAAAAGGAGTGCCTGGGTGAGGAACAGAATGAAGATGGCACGCATGCCGTAGTAGCTGAAACGCTCTGCCGTGCTGGTGGCGAAGATAAGGTAAAGACCTTTCGGGTGTCGGGATGTACTCATTGAATATGCTTTTATTGTTTTGGCTTTTATTATATGTTGAGGGTACAAAATTAGTCATTATTTTGCGTAAGTTAATGGGTATAATTAGAAACTTGCCGACAAGCCTGCGGGAACTTGCCGACAAGCTTGTGCAAACTTATCCGTAAGCCTACGCAAACTTAAAACAGAATTTCTGTTTCTGTAAATAAAGCTTTTGTTTATAGAAATAGAGCTTTTGTTTCTAAGAATAAAGGCTTTATTCTAAGAATCCTTTGCATTGAAGACAACTTTTCCTTACGGAGCAGATATTTTTTCCCGGGGGGCAAAGCAACTTGATAAAAAACGTCTTCTCTTTGTACAGTTGAAATCAAAGCCCTATCTTTGCTCTACGATTTTAAGATAATCCTATTATGAAGATATTTCCTACTACAAGCATCAAGCAACTGGATGCAGATACCATAGAGAATGAACCGATTGCCTCCATCGACTTGATGGAACGTGCCTCACGCGCATTGGCCCGTGCCATTGCCGAGCGTTGGGAGCCGGACACGCCGCTCACCGTTTTTGCCGGACCGGGGAACAACGGTGGCGATGCGCTTGCCCTGGCGCGACTGCTGGCCGGGAAGGGCTACCGGCTCGAGGTGTATCTCTTCAATACGAAAGGGACGCTTTCGCCGGACTGCGAGACGAACAAGGAGCGGCTGGCCGACGTGCCGGGTGTGGACTTCCACGAAGTGACCACCCAGTTTGTACCTCCCGTGCTGACGGCAGACCATGTGGTGATAGACGGTCTCTTCGGCAGCGGTTTGAACAAGGCTCTGAGCGGCGGTTTTGCAGCCGTAGTGAAGTACATCAACGCTTCGCCCGCCACGGTGGTGTCCATCGATATCCCATCGGGACTGATGGGTGAGGACAATACCTACAACGTACATACGAATATCGTCCGTGCCCATCTGACGCTGAGCCTGCAATTGCCGAAACTGGCATTTCTCTTTGCCGAGAACGAGCCGTATGTGGGCGAATGGCAGTTACTGGACATCGGACTCAGCGAGGATGTCATCCATGACATGGAAACGGACTTCTGCCTGCTGGAGCATGAAGATGTGTCTGCCCTGCTGAAGCCGCGCAGCCGGTTTGCCCATAAGGGGAACTTCGGCCGTGCACTGCTGATAGCCGGTTCGCAGGGAATGGCGGGAGCTTCGGTGCTGGCTGCGCGTGCTTGTCTGCGTTCGGGGGTGGGGCTGCTGACGGTGCATGTGCCGTTCTGCAACAACTTCATTGTGCAGACTTCCGTGCCCGAAGCCATGACGGAGCTGGACATCAGCGACACCTGCTTTGCCGCCGCTACTGATACGGACGATTACCAGGCCGTGGCGATAGGTCCGGGACTGGGAAAGGCGGCAGAGACCGAGGCGGCTCTGCTGGAGCAGATAGAGATATGCCAGACTCCGATGGTGGTGGATGCTGATGCCCTGAACTTGCTGGGCGAGAAGCGTAACTATATAGGGCGTCTGCCCAAAGGGAGTATTCTGACTCCGCACCCCAAGGAACTGGAGCGTCTTGTAGGCAAATGCCAGAATTCGTACGAACGCCTGATGAAGGCTCGCGAGCTGGCGAAGAGCGCCGGAGTGCATATCATCTTGAAAGGCGCTTATTCTGCCATTGTCACTCCTGCCGGGAAATGTTTTTTCAACCCTACCGGCAATCCGGGTATGGCAACGGGAGGCAGCGGTGATGTGCTGACGGGAGTGGTGCTTGCCTTGCTTGCCCAAGGCTATGAGCCGGAGAAGGCTGCCTGCCTGGCCACGTATGTGCACGGACTGGCGGGAGATGTTGCCTGCAAGAAGCAGGGGGCAGTGGGGATGACGGTGGGGGATATAGTTGCCTGCCTGCCGCTAGCGTGGAAGATGCTGGAAGAATAAGGAGAGAAGTGTAATTTGGATGGCTTGTCATGTCAACAGAAATAAGATATTTTGAAAACAGAAAAGATTGGCGGAAGTGGCTGGCTGACAATTTTGATACTGCCGATGGAGTCTGGTTTGTGTTTCCTACTAAATCTTCAAGCGAGAAAAGTATTGTATATAATGACGCTGTTGAAGAGGCCCTTTGTTTCGGGTGGATTGACAGCACGATAAAGTCACTTGACAAAGAACATAAAATTCAGCGTTTCACGCCCAGGAATCCTAAAAGTACCTATTCGCAAGCCAACAAAGAAAGGTTGAAATGGTTGCTGGAGCATAAAATGATACATCTTGAATTTGAGGATAAAATACGAACTGTCTTGTCGGTTCCTTTTGTTTTTCCAAATGATATAATCGACAGATTGAAAGAGGATGAAAGAATATGGAAGAATTATCAGAGTTTCTCTGACCCCTATAAACGTATCCGAATCGCATACATTGAAGCGGCGAGGAAACGACCGGAAGAATTTGAAAGGCGATTAAATAACTTTATCTGTAAAACGAAAGAGAACAAAATAATAATAGGGTTTGGCGGGATTGAAAAATACTATTAACGCTAATTCTTTTCCGCTTATTTCTCTCTTGTCGTAATGTGGAAGCATCCTTGCTTCAACTCGTACTTGATGTAGCATTTATCGGCTTTCCGCAGGTCACGGAGCACTTCCGAAAGAACCAGTTTTAAGGTATCTGCGCTGACATCCTGCAAAGGACGTCCATCCTCGTCTTCTATTTTCTGAAAGCGCTTCCAACTGACATCGAATGTCGTTCCGTAAAAATGTGCCGAGTTTGGAGAAGCATTGCCGTTACGGCGGCGCAGGCGTTTTACGTCGTCTTGGGTGCGGAGTACGGAAGTCACAATTATCTTGTTTGGATTCAGCCCCTTGGCGGTCAGTGAATCAAGGAAGTTGTGTCCGATGGTGTCCAGCAGGCTGGCGGCGCCCGGAATGAGATAAGGGATGGAATGCGTCAGTGAATCCACGGCATAGAGCTCGTTTGTCGTGATAGGTTGCAGTTGCTCTCTCATCTTTTCTGCTTCCTCGCGGGATGAAAGTACACGTATGCCGATGGCTTGGGCTACATTGAGATGTTTCTCATTCAAGTCTCCGAACGAGCGCTTGTAGCTGACAACACCCCGAATGTTGCGCGGTTCGTTCAACTTGAGCGACATGTCCTTCTTCTTACAGCCGGCAAAGGTGAATGTTGCGGCAGCTGCGACAATTATCAGTATAGGTAGGATTCTGGAAGAATATCTCATCTTATAAATGTACTATGTCTGTGAAAAATCTGCGTTAATCTGTGTAATCTGTGGTGAAAACCTTGCAAAGATAATTCAAACCTTCTTAAGTTTGCACTATCTTTGCACACAAAAAAGACCGTGCAACGATATTTTATATACCTGGCTTATGATGGCACCGCTTATCACGGCTGGCAAATCCAGCCGAATGGAGCGAGTGTGCAGGAGTGTTTGATGAAGGCGCTGAGTACCTTGCTGCGTCGCGAGGTGGAAGTCGTGGGAGCGGGGCGTACCGATGCCGGGGTGCATGCCTCACTGATGGTAGCTCACTTTGACAGTGATTCTCCTCTGGACACTGTTTTTATGACGGATAAGCTGAATCGTCTGCTTCCTCCCGATATTTCCGTATACCGCTTGCGGGCCGTGAAGCCCGATGCACATGCCCGCTTTGATGCTACGGCGCGGATGTATAAGTATTACGTCACTACTGCCAAGATGCCTTTCAATCGTCAATACCGTTGCCGTCTGTTCCAAACACCGGACTTTGAACGGATGAATGAGGCTGCCCAAACCTTGTTTGACTATACGGACTTTACCAGCTTCAGCAAACTTCATACGGATGTCAAAACCAATAATTGCAAGATTATGCATGCCGCCTGGACCCGGGTAGACGATGTGACCTGGGTGTTCACCATCCAGGCCGACCGGTTCCTGCGGAACATGGTACGCGCCATTGTCGGTACTTTGCTCGAAGTGGGTCGCGGAAAACTTTCTGTTGAGGGTTTCCGACGCGTCATCGAACAGAAGGACCGTTGTCAGGCAGGAACCTCCGTTCCCGGAAATGCATTGTTTCTAGTGGATGTAGCCTATCCGGAAACTACTTTTTTAGAATAAAAGAGGGATGCACTACAAAAACGTACCCCCCTCCTTTTAATTTTTAATTCTTAATTTTTAATTAACTCTATGTGGTTATTGCTTGCTTTCCTCTCTGCTGCCTTATTGGGATTTTACGATGTCTTCAAGAAGAAGTCGCTTCGTGACAATGCCGTACTGCCGGTACTTTTCCTGAACACGCTGTTCTCGAGCCTGATATTTCTTCCTTTCATTCTGGTATCTGCCTTTGCGCCGTCGGTGTTGGGAGGTACGATGTTTGATGTTCCCGTGGTGGGGTGGGAGGTGCATAAGTTTATTGTTGTCAAGTCGTTTATCGTGCTCTCTTCCTGGATATTCGGTTATTTCGGGATGAAGCATCTGCCGCTGACCATCGTGGGACCGATTAATGCGACGCGCCCCGTGATGGTGCTTGTAGGTGCCATGCTTGTGTTTGGCGAACGCTTGAACCTTTATCAATGGATTGGCGTGATGCTTGCCATAGTATCCTTTTTCATGCTGAGCCGTTCGGGCAAGAAGGAGGGAATCGACTTCAAGCATAACAAATGGATTCTTTTCATCGTGCTGGCTGCCGTTGCTGGAGCTGTCAGTGGGCTGTATGACAAATATCTGATGAAGCAGCTCAATCCGATGCTGGTGCAGTCGTGGTATAATGTCTACCAAGTCTTTATCATGTGCCCCATTATCTTGCTGTTGTGGTACCCCAAGCGAAAAGAAAGTACCCCGTTTCGTTGGGACTGGACCATTATCTGTATCTCCATTTTCCTTTGTGCGGCAGACTTTGTCTATTTTTATGCCCTGAGCTATGAGGACTCCATGATTTCCATCGTTTCGATGGTGCGTCGTGGAAGCGTTGTTGTTTCCTTCCTTTTCGGTGCGCTTTTCTTCCGTGAAAAGAATTTAAAAAGCAAGGCTGTCGACCTCATTTTGGTGTTGATTGGAATGTTCTTCCTATATTTGGGGAGTAAATAAACAAGAGATATATGGCAGAAGACCTATATATAAATGCTGGTAGCAAGACAGAGAAATATCGCGCTTTGCTTCCTCAACTGAAAAATCTGCTGGCAGGTGAAGATGACTTGATAGCCAATCTGGCGAATGTTTCGGCGGCGCTGAAAGAGACTTTCCATTTCTTTTGGGTAGGCTTCTATTTGGTGAAGGGTGAAGAATTGGTGTTAGGACCTTTCCAGGGACCGATAGCTTGTACGCGCATCAGGAAAGGCCGTGGTGTTTGCGGCACGGCATGGGATAAAGACGAGACGTTGGTTGTGCCCGATGTGGATGCATTTCCCGGACATATAGCCTGCAGCTCGCTGTCGCGTTCGGAGATCGTGGTTCCGCTGAAGCGTGAGGACGGTGAAGTGTGGGGAGTATTGGATATTGACAGTGACGATTTGGGCGGTTTTGATGAAACAGATGCCCGTTTCCTTGAAGAAATGATTAAAATGTTATGATAAGAAAACTGAGTGCTTTTTTGATTTTGGCTTTCATCGGATGGGGGTATTTGCAGGCCCAGGAAGCCAAGACGTGTTTTAAGAATATGCCGGATTCTATATGTCCGTTGCTTAGTGCCGTGAACCGTGCGGATTTTATAGACTTTCTGGAAAGTAAGATGAAAGCTGAGGTGACCAACAGCTTTGGTGGTAAATCGGAAATGACGGAACTTGCCCCGGATTATATACATGTGAAGATGACTCCCCAGAGCTCGTGGCAGATGAAGCTCTTGCCTGTCAACGACAGCACGAAAGTGGTTTGTGTGGTATCTACGGTTTGTGCTCCGGCTTGCGACAGCCATGTCAAGTTCTATACGACAGACTGGAAGGAGCTGGTTGCTTCGTCCTACCTGCCGGCATTGCCCGTTCTGGATGATTTTATCGCTGAGGCCGCGGATACGGTGGATGTCTATGAGTATCAGGATGCCCGTCGCCAGGCCGACATGCTGCTGATGAAAGCGGACCTTTCTGCGAAGGATGCCACGTTGGCATTCACTTTTACCACGACCGATTACATGGGTAAAGAAGCGGCGGAGAAACTGAAACCGTTTGTCCGCCGTCCTATTGTTTATACTTGGAATCAAGGGAAGTTCGAGAAATCCTCTACTTCACTTTGATTCTGTCGAATCCCTCTCCATAGACTCCGATGACTGCACTTTGTGATACAAAGGCATTGGGGTCTATGTCTTTTATGAGCCGGAAAATGATGGTGGACTCCCGCTTCTTGGCCAGCACGAACAGCATTTTTATCTCTTTTCCCGTATAGAAGCCCGAGGCGTTGATGACCGTTGCACCTCTGTGAGGATATACCTGGATGTGCTTGGCTATCTCCTCATATTTATCGCTGATAATAAAGAATTGTACGGACTGGCGGGCACTGTTCACCACTTGGTCGAGCACGAAGCTGCATATGTATAGAGTAACGTAGCCATACACCACCTTTTCCCAATCTTTTAGAACAAAGTAACTGGACGAGATGATGATAAGGTCACATATCAACATGACTCTGCCCAGCGTGATGTCGCGGTACTTGTTGATTACGGCGGCAATGATGTCCGTGCCGCCAGTACTGCCGTTGTTGGAAAAGGCGATGCCGATGCCGCTACCGCAGAAGGAGGCACCGATGACACAAGCCATGAAAGGCTGGTCGTGCAGGAGGACAACACCCTCGGTCAGTTTCTGGATAATGGAAAGGAAAAAGGTCAGGGTGAATACGGCAAAGATTGTCTTTACGCTGAACTTCCATCCCAACACACGTAGGGCAAGCAATAGAAGCAGAAAATTGATGGCGAAGTACGTATATTGGACGGGAAATCCAGTGGCAAAATATACGATGGATGCAATGCCCGGTACGCCACCGGTAGTAATATCGTTGGGAAGCAGGAAGACTGTCCAGCCGATACCATATAAGACCATACCCAGGGCAATCATCAGATAATCCCGCAGTTCGCGCATGGTGTTCTGTCGGGAGGGAACATTTACTATTGTTTTCATTATAATTTTATGTGGTTGTGAAAATGCGGGGACAAAGATACAAAAGATATCATTTGTTTGTTTGAGTATAAGATTGATATTTATATTTTGATGTTACTATGAGTTTTAACATACAATAGCTTGCTTTGATAAAATAATTATCTATATTCGCTTTTATAATTAACGGTGATTATTGACTTAGATGACTATGAAACCACTTTACCAAGATCTGCCATTCCCAATAGACAGTCATATACATTATTATATAGAAGACTTGCCGCACTTCATTGTACCTTGGCATTATCATCCGGCCATAGAGATAATGTATATAACTAGAGGTATAGGAACTCGTTTTGTCGGGGATTGCATAGAACAGTATGAGGAGGGGGATGTATGTATGATTGGCCCTAATCTCCCTCATGAATGGCGTAATGATGATGCTTATTTTGATAAGGAGTCTGGTTTGCGTGCTACGTGTATCTGTCTGTTCTTTAAACGTGAGATATTTGATCCGAATTTTATCAGATTACCAGAAATGAATAATATTCGTGATTTGATAGAGAGATCACGGCGTGGACTGAAGTTTACCGGAAATTCGAAATTAGAGATAACCCGGTTTATAAGGAGTTCGGTGAATGATGTAGGGGTTCGGAAGGTAACGAATCTTTTAACACTTCTTGAGCTGATGGCCACATCGACTGAGTATGAGTTACTGGCCTCAGTGGGATTTACGAATTCTGTAAATTCAGAAGATTTTGAGAGATTTAATAAGGTATACAAGTTTCTCGTCAAGAACTTTGCGACTTCCATTAGGTTGGAAGAAGTTTCGACTTTGGTTGGATTGACCCCGACAGCTTTTTGCCGTTATTTCAAGGAGAGGACCAAGAAAACCTTTGTAGAATATCTGAACGAAATGCGTATCGGTTATTCGAAAAAACTATTACTGGAAAACAAAATGAAGATTTCTACTATCAGTGGGGAAGTCGGATTCCCTAACTTATCTAATTTTATATCCCAATTTAAAAAAGTGACAGGAATGTCCCCGTCGCAGTTCCAAAAGCAGTTTGGAGTAAAGGCTAAACAAGCCATTTGATTCTACTATTTTATCATTGAATATTTGGTGGTTAGAGCCTTGGTTTTCTACTTTTTTTGCAAGGTTTTATCCATTTGCTGCGAATAATGGTAAAATACCATAATTATCGGAAAATATAGAGGAAAGAGCGAGTTCCATATCAGCGTACTTTTGCAATATAAGATTTTAAAAGTATGATGCTGATGAATGATAAGAGAACAAATGAGTCGCCTTTGCTCTTTATAAAGGATTCTTTGATCGGTGAAAATGTGAAGAGGAGTTTGAAGACTTTGGCTGATTTACGAGGTGTTTTTCATAATTGTGAGGCTTATGAACAGATGTCTCCTGATACTTTATTGTATGAGGTGACTTGTCATCTGCCGGTTGAAGAAGGAACGCCAGGGGGACTCTATTTCGGAATCACGAGAATTTATCCAGGTAAGGTTGGTGATGAGTATTTCATGACCAAAGGACATTTTCATGCCAATATGAATCGTGGGGAGTACTATTGGGGAGTGGAAGGTGAAGGCAGATTGATTATGATGGATCAGAACCGAAGGGTTTGGAGTGAGCGGATGTTTCCGGGTAGTCTTCATTATATACCTGGAGGGGTGGCCCATCGTGTGGCAAATATAGGATATTCTGTTCTGTCATTCGCTGCTTGTTGGCCTTCGGACGCAGGACATGATTATCAAGTGATTTTGGAGAACGGGTTTTCTGCATCTTTACAGTGTGTGAATGGCAATCCCCAATTGATAGAAATATGAATATGAAGTATATCATAGCTGTAGATTTGGGAGGAACCATTACAAAAGTCGGTCTCTTACGCAATGGAGAACTGGTAGACTATGTAAAAATGCCTTCTCGTCAAGATTTGGATATGACAGCAAGTTTGCCGGAGATTGAAAATGCAATTGATTTCCTGCTAAATTCAAATGGTGTGAAGCGCCTCTTTGGAGTGGGTATAGCTTTTCCAGGGCTAGTAAATAATAAAAAAAGCATTATTATATCTACGAATGAAAAATATGATGATGGAGTGGAGCTTGATTTGGATAGATGGGCGGATGAACATTGGGGAGCCCCCTTTTACATTGATAATGACGCACGGCTTGCAGCAATTGGAGAATGGCAATATGGGAGCGGCAGAGGATATGATAGCGTTGTTATGATGACTATTGGTACGGGCATAGGATCGGGAGTCATTATGAATGGTGAGGTAATGTATGGAAAGCACTTTCAAGCAGGTTCGTTGGGTGGCCATTTTGTAGTAGACTACAAAGGAAGGTTATGCTCTTGTGGAAACAAGGGGTGTGTGGAGGCTTTGTCCTCTTCATTCTTCCTTCATAAAATTATAAAGGATCATGCTTGCCTGTCTCCTTCGTTTAAAATGTCATCTCAGAATTATGATTTTAAAGAAATCTTCCAATTGGCGGAACAAGGAAATAGAGACGCGTTATTGGTACGAAATGAATGCATTGAAATATGGGGAGCTGCTGTTATAAATTTTATTCATGCTTATGATCCTGAAGTGGTGATACTTGGAGGGGGAATCATGAATAGCCATAAAGTGATAGTGCCTTATATCGAGGAACGGGTGTCAAAGTTTGCCTGGACTCCGAGTGCAAAAGTATCTGTGGTAGTTTCTAGCTTGGGAGATTATGCAGCTTTGTATGGTTTGGAATATTGTTTAAGAAAAAAGATAAAAGATGAAGTATTCTGCTAATTACGATAAATATCCTTTTGTGCAGGTGTCCTATAATTCGGATGACTGTATTTCCGGTTGGTTTGCCATTACCGATAGTATCAGTGAACGTTTGAAGGTACTGGAGAAGCCGTTGAAAGTGGTTGCGATTGAGTGCTATCAAGGAGTGTTTGAGAATGATATACGTAATGCTTTTGCCGGTAGGTTCAATAATGCTTTATTTGTTCATACAGATAGTGCGATGTTGCCGGAAGAGAAAATCAATGATTTTTTCTATCCTGATATTACCGATGATGAATTATTCGGCTATCTGACCCGGTATACAATGGAATGTTTTTTTGATTTCGATAAAGTTACTGGTATCCGGCAACAGATAGAAGATTTGCAGTCTGGTATTGTAATAGTCTATGGGGTTGGTGCGGCCTATCTTTGTGAACATCCTGATTTGTTGATTTATGCCGATATGGCAAGATGGGAGATACAGTCCAGATTCCGTAAAAATGAAATATCAAATATAGGTGTCAACAATAAAGAAGAACGAACCTCCTTGCAGTATAAAAGAGCTTTTTTCGTAGATTGGAGAATATGCGATAGGCACAAAAAGATGCTGATGGCAAAGGTGGATTATGTTTTGGATACGAACCGGCGCAATCATCCTAAGATGATTACAGGCAAAGCGATGTTTGAGGGATTGGAGAAAGCGGTAAATGGTCCGTTTCGTGTAGTTCCCTTTTTTGATCCGGGGCCTTGGGGAGGACAGTGGATGAAAGATGTTTGCGATTTAGAACGGACGATGCCTAATTATGCTTGGTGTTTTGACTGTGTACCTGAAGAAAACAGTCTGTTGTTGGCCTTTGGGGATGAGAAAGTGGAAATACCGTCAATTGATTTGATTTTTGCTTATCCCCGACAGTTATTGGGTGATGCTGTGTATGGCAGGTTTGGTGATGAGTTTCCAATACGGTTTGACTTTCTTGATACGATAGAAGGCGGCAATCTAAGCTTACAAGTTCATCCTTTGACTGAATATATACAACAGAAATTTGGGATGCATTATACGCAGGATGAGAGCTACTATATTTTGGATGCTAAGGAGGGGGCAACTGTATATTTGGGTTTGAAGGATAATATTAAACCGGAGGAGATGCTTGATGAATTGGAAAAATCGCAAAGGACTGGTGAATTTGAAGTGGAGAAGTATGTAGGTATTTATCCGGCAAAGAAGCATGATCATTTTTTAATTCCGGCTGGTACGGTACATTGTTCGGGAAGGAATAGCATGGTACTTGAGATTAGTGCAACCCCATACATCTTTACATTTAAGTTGTGGGATTGGGGACGGATGGGACTGGATGGCAGACCGCGTCCGATTAATATAGCTCATGGGGCTAATGTGATACAATGGAATAGAACGGAGTCTTGGGTGAAAGAAGAACTGATAAACAAGGTCTCTGTTATTGGTGAAGGAGATTCTTGGCGTGAAGAAAAGACGGGACTTCATGAATGGGAATTTATAGAAACAAGAAGACATTGGTTCACGGACAAAGTTTTGCATAAGAATGAGTCGGGTGTTAATGTTCTGAATCTGATTGAGGGACGTTCGGTGATAGTGGAAAGTCCTATAGGACAATTTTCTCCGTTTGTTGTCCATTATGCGGAAACTTTTATTATTCCTGCTGCCATAAAGGAATATACAATAAAATCTTATGGGGAGTCTGAAGGAATGGAATGTGGAACAATTAAAGCTTTTGTAAGACATCATGCATAAAGATAATTTTGATAAGGGGATTGATATAGGGATAACAGAAAATCCGTTAGGTTTTATTTATGGTAAGGACGTTTTTGGCCCGACAGTAGAAAACCGGCGGTTGGATGATATCCGGTCTAGTTTGTTGGATCCGAAATGTGAAGGACCGGATATTGTCTATTCTATAGCTATGGATGTGGGTAAGACTGTTCATAAAGCGCTTTTGCAAAAACAGCATTTGCTTTTTGGAGTAGTGGCTTATGCCAAAGGAAGTTTGGGAATGGAACCCATTCGCAGTCAGGGACATATTCATAAGGTCTCACCTTTTAGTCAATGGTCCACTCCAGAGGTTTATGAGATATGGAATGGAGAGGCGGTCATTTACATGCAAGAGTCGGCTACAGATGAACCGGGGAGGTGTTATGCTGTTTATGCACAGCCTGGCGATGTGGTGGTGGTCCCTCCATATTGGGTACATGCTACCATTAGTACGAATGCAGATGAATCTCTTGTGTTTGGTGCATGGTGTGACCGTGAATATGGTTTTGAATATGCTGAGATTCGTCGTCATAAAGGTATTGCATGGTATCCTGTTTTTGAGGGTGATGGATTGAAGTGGATCAGAAATACAAACTATCATTTTTCGGAACTGGTAAGAAAGGCTCCAAGAGAGTATCATGATTTAGGTATTGGGAAAGGTAAATCCATTTATAAAATTTTTGAAGATGCTCCGGATACTTTCTTATATGTTCCGAATCCGTCAGTGAAAAAGGAAGTTTGGATAAGTTTTGAACCCTAAAATATAAGTTTAATATGAAAAACAGACATATAATATTTTTAATAGCTACAGTTGTAGCAACAGGAGGATTGCTTTTCGGCTTTGATACTGGGGTAATTTCAGGAGCGATTCCATTTCTTCAGTCAGATTGGGGAATAGATAATAATGATGTTGAATGGATTACGGCGGCTGGTTTGTTGGGAGCTATGTTGGGGGCTGTATGTTGTGGGCGTTTATCTGATATATTTGGAAGAAGAAAAATCATATTGGTTTCTGCTGTGATATTTGCAGTGGGAGCGTTATGGTCAGGACTGGCAACGGATTTGACGAGCTTGGTTTTTTCTCGTCTGTTTCTTGGTATAGCTATAGGTGTGGCATCATTTACTGTTCCATTGTATATAGCAGAAATTGCTCCAGCTAAATCCAGGGGACGTCTGGTTTCAATGTTTCAGTTAATGGTTACAATAGGTATTTTACTTTCATACATGTCAGATACCTTTTGGGCTGATGAAAACAAGTTGGATTGTTGGAGATGGATGTTTTGGGCAGGTGTCGTACCGGCTTTGGTATTACTGGTAGGTATGTGTTTTGTGCCTGAAACACCTCGGTGGCTGTTGAGTAAAGGACGGTTGAAAGAATGTAGGAAAGTGTTGCAGAAAATAGAACCGGAAAATACAGTAAATGATTTAATTGGACAAATGGAGGTGGAAATAGAGAAAGATAGGAATAGTGCGGTAGGATGGCGATATTTGATGCAGCCTTGGTTGAGAACTCCTCTAATGATTGCTGTTTGTATTATGTTTTTTCAACAGTTTGTAGGTATTAACACAGTTATTTATTATAGTCCGAAGATTTTCCTGATGGCAGGATTTGAAAGTACACTCTCTGCTATTTGGGCTTCTGTAGGTATTGGAATTGTAAATGTTGTATTTACAGTGATTTCTCTTTATTTAGTGGATAGAATCGGACGACGAAAGTTGTATTTTATTGGTCTGTCAGGAATTGCCTTTTCTGTTTTGTGCCTTAGTGCTTGTTTTATTTATGCTAATCAGTTGGGCGAAATCGGAAGGTGGTTAATGGTCATTTTTATGTTTGGATATGTTGCATTTTTTGCAATTAGTATTGGACCTTTGGGATGGTTGGTCATTTCCGAGATATTTCCGCAGAAAGTACGGGGATTGGGGACTTCGATAGGTTCATTGGCTGTATGGATATTTAATTGCATTGTCTCCTTTACTTTCTTTAAGATTATAGATTTTTTTTCTATACCAGGTACCGAAATTGTTGTTGGACAAACGACTTCTGAGAATCCGGCAGGTGCATTTTTTCTTTATGGATTTATTGCCGTGTTGGGTTTGGTATGGGGGTATTTATTCTTGCCGGAGACAAAAGGGTTATCATTGGAGGAGATTGAACAGAAATGGAGAAAAAATAGAGAATGTTGAAGGAATAAATCATTAAAAAAATGATATATGAAAAATGGATTTTATTTTTTAGGTCTATGTATCTGCTTGTGTTTATGGGCTTCTTGCTCCAGTATGGAAGAAGTACGTGATTATAATGAAAAATATACGGGAGAGTATACGAGCAGGATTGCTTTCCCTATTGGGGGATTGGGGACGGGAATGTTTTGTGTAGAAGGTAGTGGTGCAATTTCTAATATGAATATTAGGCATAAAACTGAGATGTTGAATGAACCGACAATGTTTGCCGGATTATATTTGAAAGGGGTAGATAATGGTAGTATTGTTGTGGAAGGACAAGTACCGGATTGGAAAAAATTTGGCCAACCACAGTCAACAAAAGGATACGGCGGCACGTGGGGATTACCTCGATTTAAAGATTGTGATTTTGAAGTAAAATTCCCTTTTGCCAAATTGAGAATGAGTGACGATGAACTGAAGATGGACGTGACAATGAAGGTTTGGAATCCATTTATTCCTACAGATGAAAATAACTCAGGGCTTCCAGTTGCTGGTTTTGAATATACGTTTAAAAATAAATATGCTAAAGAAGTAGAAGCCATATTTTCTTATAATTCAAAGAACTTTGTAGATATTCGTAATGAAGGAGCATCTATTAGGCCAATTGAAAATGGTTTTATAATATCACAGAAAGGAACAGAAACGCAGCCGTTTCATCAGGCTGATTTTGCAATCTTTACAGATGAACCGGAAACTAAGGTTAATTATTGTTGGTTTAGAGGATGGTCTTTTGACTCATTCACGATGTGCTGGAATGAGATGAGCAGTGGGGTAATTAAAGAAAATCCTGCTAATATGGCGGATGCTCCCGGAGCTTCCTTGTATGTACCGTTTAGATTGCAACCGGGAGAGTCAAAGACAATCCGTTTATATATGGCATGGTACGTTCCTTTCTCATTAGTTCGTGAGGGATTGGAACCGATTGATGATGTAGATGTACCTATCGTACCTGTAGTTAATGAAAGAGGAGAGCCCGCAGGCTATATTGATACTTCCATTCAGTTGTCCGATAAATACCGTCCTTGGTATAGCAGTAGATTTGCAAATATAGAGGAAGTCGCAGACTATTGGATGAAAAATTATAATACGTTGAAAGAAAAAACAGAGCTGTTTACTGATGCATTTTATGCTACAACTTTGCCTGCTGAAGTTGTTGAAGCTGTTGCTGCTAATCTTACTATATTAAAATCACCTACGATTTTTCGGCAATACGATGGTCGGATGTGGAATTGGGAAGGTTGCGGTAATGAATATGGCTCTTGCTATGGTTCTTGTACACATGTTTGGAATTATGCTCAAGCTATACCTCATTTGTTTCCTAAAATGGAAAGAACACTGAGGGAAACGGAATTTTTTGTTAGTCAAGCTAAGAATGGGCACCAAGCATTTCGCTCTGCACTTCCTATCCGACCCATCAGACATAATTTTCATGCAGCAGCTGATGGGCAGTTAGGTGGTATTATGAAAGTATACCGTGATTGGCATATATATGGTAATGACGAATGGTTGAAGTTGATTTATTCATACGTACAGAATAGTCTTGATTATTGCATTAATACGTGGGATCCTAAAAGGAAAGGTGTTATAGAGGAACCTCATCATAATACTTATGACATTGAATTTTGGGGGCCTAGTGGTATGATTAATAGTTACTATACTGGCGCATTACAAGCATTTGTTGCTATGGGTGAACATTTGGAGAAAGATATGACAGAATATAGAGAGTTGCTAGATAAGAGTATTGACTACATGGAAAATCAATTGTACGACGGTGAATATTTTATTCAAAATATTCGTTGGAAGGAGTTGCAGGCTTCTGATCCGACGAAAGTACAGTCTGTCAATTCTAATTATTCGAAAGAGGGTTTGGATTTATTGGAAAAGGAAGGGCCGAAATATCAATACGGAAAAGGCTGTTTATCTGATGGAGTAGTAGGAGCATGGCTTTCTTTGGTCTGTGGACTGGACGAGGCTATAGATAGAAAGAAAATATTAAGTCATTTATTGTCTGTTCATAAATATAATTTAAAGAGGAATCTCAGAAAACATGTAAATCCTCAGCGCTCGACTTTTGCTTTAGGTGATGAAGGAGGCTTATTATTATGTTCATGGCCCAAAGGAGGAAAGTTACAACTTCCTTTTGTTTACTCCAATGAGGTATGGACAGGTATTGAATATCAAGTGGCTTCTCATTTGATGTTTGAAGGTGAGGTTGAGAAAGGACTTGATATTGTTCGTACTTGTCGTGATCGGTATGATGGAAGAGTACGTAACCCATTTAATGAATATGAATGTGGGGCATGGTATGCCCGTGCAATGTCTAGTTATGCTATGCTCCAAGCTTTGACTGGAATACAGTATGATGCAGTGGATTCTACTTTATATATTGATTCAAGGATAGGTGATGATTTTACGTCTTTTTTGTCGACGGAAACAGGTTTTGGTAATGTTGGTCTAAAAGATGGTAAACCTTTCATTGAGGTGAAATATGGGAAGATTGATGTGAAAAAGTGCTTTGTTTCTGACATAGAAACAGATTTTGTTAATTGATAGAGAAAGGAGGAATAATGGAAATAAGAAGAAAGTAATTATACAGTGGTGAATCTAATAATAGTTTGAAACACAAATAATCAAAAAAAATGAAAACAATAGACATTAAATCTAATAGCAGGATATTACATTGGGCATTTTATATTTTCCTTTTTACTGTTTTGAGTGTGGGAAGTGTATATGCATCGGAAGATACTCCGTCTGTATTATCCACTAATCAATCAGAAAAGAAAACAGTAAAAGGAAATGTGATGGATGAATATGGACAACCATTGGTGGGGGTAGCTGTACAAGTTAAAGGAACTTCATTAGGTGTTGTTACTGATTTGGATGGAAATTTTAGTTTTAGTATTCCAGTTGATAGTCGTGCCTTGTTATTTTCTTATTTGGGAATGAAAACTCAAGAGGTATCTGCCAATAAGAGTAACTATAAAATAGTGATGGTAGAGGATGCCACCCAAATGGAGGAAGTTGTAGTCATTGGGTATGGTTCTCAGTCTCGTGAGAAGATTACGACATCTGTGACCAAGCTTGATAAAGAGGCTTTGAAGAATGTACCCTATGCAAATGCAGCTTCAGCCTTACAAGGTACAGTGTCTGGTGTACGTGTGCAAAGTATTTCAGGGCAACCAGGTGCAGAACCTCGTATTATAGTCCGTGGTGGTACTTCCATTAATAATCCTAATGGTGCTACTCCACTATATATTATTGATGGTGTTATGAGGGCGAATATGGTTCATATAGCTTCGGAAGATATTGAATCCATCCAAATTCTGAAAGATGCTGCTGCTACTTCTATTTATGGAGCCCAAGGTTCAAATGGTGTTGTAATTGTTACTACTAAAAAGGGGAAGGCCGGTAAAACCAGAGTTGAATATAGATATAATCTGACAATTTCTGATATTGGTAAAAAATATGAATTTGCCAATGCTGAAGAATTTTTGACCCTTATGAGGAAAGGTATGATTTCACCAGCGAAATTTGGAAAAGCTACCGAACAAAGATTGATAGGACATTTAGGTTATGGAACAGGAAATGATCTGACTAATAATACTGCCTTCTCTACTCAATACTTGACTGATGAGAATCGCTATAAATTAGATCAAGGGTGGAAATCAATGCCAGATCCAGTAAATCCGAGTAAGACATTGTTATACTCAGATACTGATTTTCAGGATAAAATTTATCGTACTGGTTTTTCTCATAATCACCATATTGAAGTTTCAGGTGGAACGGAAAAGGCTACCTTTAATATGGGATTAGGGTATATGACTAATGAAGGAACTGTTATTACAACTTCATATAAACGGTATAATTTTAGTTTGAATGGTTCTTTGCAAGCACGGGATAATTTGAAAATTTCAGCTAGAACTACTTATTCAAACTCGTTTACGTATGGTTCTCCATTAGCTGCAGATGCAACATTCTATCGTTCACCGGCTGCCTCACCTACCACTAAATTCAGATTTGAAGATGGTAGTCTGGCTCCAGGAGCTGCCCAGTATCTGGGAAATGCTGTATATCATATGAACAAGGCACAAAGAGAGTATGACTATCAGAATTTATCAATAGGAGTAGATGCAGATTGGACTATATTGCCAGGATTGTCTTTCAAACCAGCTCTTTCTTTATTTGAAGTGAACAGTAATAACTATACTTTTTGGGATGCTTTTTGGAATGGACCGAGAGATTATATAACTACAAGAAATGCAAATGCTGATACTTACAAATGGCGGCAATATCAGGCAGATGCTGTATTCAACTATGTTAAATCTTTCAATGAAAAACACAATTTGAATGTAACAGCTGGTTATGCTTATTATTTTAGGAAAGAGGCCCGTTTAGCAGCTGCTGGTAGAGGTGCTTCTACTGATTTGATTCCTACTTTGAATGCCTCAAGTGTTCCTGTAAGTGTGAGTAGTTCTATTACAGAGCGATCTATGCAAGGTATTTTTGCTCGTATAGGGTATGATTATAAGGATAAATATTTGATTTCTGTATCTGCAAGATATGACGGTGCTTCCAATTTGGGTACGAACAACAAATGGGGATTTTTTCCTGGCGTGTCATTAGGGTGGCATGTGGATAAAGAAAAGTTCTGGTCATTTATGCCTGAGAATCTAATGCGTCTGAAATTGCGTGCCAGCTATGGAGTAAATGGTAATATTTCAGGCTTGGGGGATTATACGGCTCAAGGTAGTTATAGTGTAGGATCTAAATATTTAGGTAATGCAGGTATCACTATGGGAACTATGGCAAATCAAGACTTGAGTTGGGAGGAGTCTAAGACATTTGATATCGGTACTGATATTTCCTTTTTTAATAATCGGTTAAACTTTATCTTTGATTATTTCAATCGTACCACAGATAATTTGCTGACAAATCGCACTTTACCTCATTCTACAGGCTTTGGCTCTATTTTCACTAATTTAGGGCGTTTACAAAATAGAGGTATTGAGTTGGAAATGAATGCAAGAATATTACCGGTATCCAGTTCTATTCAATGGTCATTAGGTTTTAATGCCTCGAAGGTGACCAATAAAATATTGAAGCTGCCAGATAATGGGGTTGAAAATAATCGGATTGGTGGTGAGTACATTTGGGATGCTAAACTGGGTAAACATACTTGGCAAGGTGGTTTACAGGAAGGAGGACGAATTGGAGATTTGTTTGCCTATAAGATGATAGGTGTATATTCTACTGATGAGGAAGCACAGAATGCTAATGAGCCGATAGATAATGTTATTACAGTCCCTGATAAAACCAAATATGGTGGTGATGCAAAGTGGCAAGATACTGATGGTAATGGTGTGATTGACAGTAAAGACCGTGTATATGTTGGTAATATTTATCCGGATTGGACTGGGGGTATTAATACTTCTCTATCTTATAAAGGGTTCGATTTGTATTGCAGACTTGATTTTACATTGGGTCATACCATATATAATTTTGCCAAAGGCTTTTTGGATTATAATTGGCAGGGTGATAATAATATGACGAAAGATGTCGTAAATCGCTCCTGGAAAGAACAAGGTGACAAAGCGGACATGCCGAGATTCTATTGGCATGGTGATCGTGGACAGCAGAATGCTATCCGAGGTAGCTCTTTGTATCATGAATTAGGAGATTTTCTAGCCATTAGAGAAGTTTCTTTAAGTTATACAGTTCCTGCAAATATCATACAAAAGATTCGTTTAAGCGGACTTCGGTTTACGGTTACGGGAAATAATCTGCACTATTTTACTAAATATTCTGGTCTTAATCCAGAAGAAGGTGGACAGGATAATGGTAGATATGCTATGCCGAGAAATATTATTTTTAGTGCAAATGTATCATTTTAATAAAGTAAAGTTATGAAAATTAGAAATATAATAAATAGTACAATAGCTTTGTTTATGGTCCTGACATTTGCTTCTTGTGATGCACTAGACCTTAAGCCAATAAGCTTTATAACGAATGAATCTTTCTGGCAGACAGAAGATGACGTGAAGGGTGCGTTAAATGGTATTTATGTCCAGTTACGAGGAGCTGCTGAACATGATTTGTATATATTGGGGGAAGCGCGTAGCGAAATACTGACTGTAGGTATCGGTGGATATGGCGGATATGATATTTATTATTATAATACGTTGACACAAGCTAATATGCCTATATCCTGGATACGTTATTATCAGATAGTCAATTCATGCAATCTTCTTTTAAAGTATGCTCCCAATGTGACTTTTAATAACGAGACTTCCCGCAATAAAATGTTGGCTCAAGCTTATACAATGAGGGCTTTCATGTATTTTGTGATGACTCGTACATGGGGGGATTTGATAATCCATACAGATCCTATTGAAAACACAAATTCAGAAGTCCTTTATAAAGAAAGAAGACCCCAAACGGAAGTTTTCCAACTGATAAAAGATGATTTGGAGAAAGCTTTGTCTTTATATCCGGATGACAATTTCGGTGATCAAAGAGCTATGTGGTCAAAACCGGCAACATTGGCTTTGAAAGCTGAAGTATATCTTTGGAGTGGAAAAAAAATGAATGGTGGAAGCAGTGATATTGAAACTGCATTAAATGCTTTGAATTCAATTAAAACGGATAAGCTTCGTTTACAGCCGGATTTTGCTGATGTATTTGCTTATGATAATAAGGGTAATGATGAAATCTTGATGAGTGTTAGATTTCAGGATTTGGAATCTGGTATTAACTATTTCAGATATATGTGGATACATGCGAGTGCTGTTCCTGGAGATGCTCCTCAAGAGGTAAAGGATATAGTTTATCCGATAGGGCCGGGACAAGGTATTATAGTAGCTTCGGACGAGTATAGAAAGCAATATACAGAAGATGATACTCGAAAAAATGCTTCTTTTCTTGAGATTTATTCTAAAGATCAGGAAACTGGAGAAAATAAATTTTATGTTAGTGTAGTATTAAAAGGTAAAGGCTTGGTGCGAGATGGTGATCGTATTTTTGCAGATGATATCATATTGTACCGTTATGCTGATATTTTATTAATGAAGGCTGAGGCTAAAAATGCTTTGGGACAAGATCCTTCTGCAGAAATTAATGAGGTCAGGAAACGTGCATATAAAGACAAGTATGAAGAGCATATTTATGTGAATAGCACAAAAGAGGCGAATGATGCAGCTATCTTGAAAGAAAGACTTTTAGAATTGGCTTTTGAAGGTAAAAGGTGGTGGGATTTGGTACGTTTTGACAAAGCCTTTGATTTGGTTCCTTCTTTGAGAGAGCATAAGGGGGAAGATTATATGATGCTGTTCCCCATTCCTTTGTCAACAATAAGCGTGGAGCCGAAAGTTACTCAAAATCCTGGTTGGGATAAATAAAGTATATTATTGAAATCTTTCCAATATGTTGTAACTTTACAGCATATTGGAAAGATTGATAAACGAACATAATAAAATTATATATGAAAAAGTCTATATTTCTCTTTTATTGTCTGCTTGTCCACTTGTGTTCTGCGACAACATTGTTTGCTCAACAGAATGACGTTTTGATACCAGGTGTCAAGAAAATAAAGGATGTAATAATATATAAGGATACCATGTTTTACTCCGCTTTTCCTTCAGCTGTAAAATTATCGAATGGAGAGATACTGGTATCGTTCAGAAGAGCTCCAGACCGTAAAGTCTTTAAGGAGAAGAAGAATAATCATTTGGACCCGAATAGTTATCTGGTAGTAGTGAGATCCAAAGATGGCGAACATTGGACCAAGGAACCGGAACTGCTTTATGCCCATCCGTTTGGAGGCTCACAAGATCCATGTTTGTTGAAGTTGAAAGATGGAACACTGCTATGTGCTAGTTATTTGTGGACATTTATTCGTCCGGATGGTTTAGCTGTTCTTAAGAAACCGTTCGTACAGAATACAGACGCTGTTTTTGCAGGAGGATATTTGCTCCGTTCTTATGATGATGGTAGAACTTGGAATGATTTGATTATACCTTGTAGCGTTCCGTCTGAAATAAATTATAGTGGATTGGGAGGTAAATTGCCGGCTTATAATCGTGGCGCTTTGTATGAAGGAAAAGATGGACGTATTTTTTGGGCAGTAGTAGCTTCTGATACAGAAGCTTTAAGAAATACGTCGGTCTATTTGCTTATATCCAAAGATAAAGGAAAAACATGGGAATACGGTACGAAAATTGCTAAAGATAAAAAGGTCTCGTTTAATGAGACTTCCATGTATGAAACGCCTAATGGGGATTTGATTGCTTTTATGCGTTCGGAAGCGTTTGGTGACCAAGCTTGTATTGCACGGTCCATAGATGGTGGGAAAACATTTGGTGAATGGAAAAGTATGGGGTTCAAAGGACATCCTCTCCAGGCAATGAGGCTGCCAGACAATAGAGTTTTGTTGACATATGGTTATCGTCATGAACCTTGTGGAGTTAGAGCCAGAATTCTTAATGCAGAATGTACAGATTTTGCCACGGCTCCTGAGATTATCATAAGAGATGATGCGGATGATGGAGATGTCGGATATACATGGGCTGTACAGCTGGATGAGAAGAGGGTATTGGTGGTATACTATATAAACTTTGACAGAGCCAAAGGTACTAGACATATACAAGGCTCTATTTTAGAGATTGAACCGCAAGGATAATTGTTAATACATAATATGATGAAGAGAAAACAAATTCCGGGCAATATGGATTCCAGCCCTCAAAAGATGTCTCGTCGTAAAGCATTGGCTACTATGGCAGGTGCCGTAGGATTGGCAGCATTACCTGGTGTAGGGCATGCATTGAATCCCATCAAGAAAGAACGGAGAGACATTCAAACCTCTGCTTTTACATCTATCCATACTATGCGTAACGCTGTATCTCGTCAGTTTACGACTTTTGACTTGAATACTAAGATTAAAGCCCATTTGGTTGGACCGGGTGAGAAATCTGTACTGGTAGATCACACTTCTCCTGGTGTAATTACCCGTATGTGGTTTACTATTAATGGTTGGTTTTGGGAAAATTGGGATTTAAGTAAGGAGCGGTGGCCTGATCCTACTATTTTGAAAATGCTGATTTTGCGTATTTATTGGGATGGTGAGGACTATCCTTCTGTAGAATGTCCGATTGGTGACTTCTTTGGTATAGGGCATTGTGAATATAAGCATTATATGTCCAAATATATAGGTATGTCCAGTGGAGGTTTCTATTGTTATTTTCCGATGCCATTTAAAAAGGTAAGGATAGAAGTGGAAAATCTTCATCACCGTTTGACTACAAGCGTTTTCTTAAATGCCAATTATGATCAATTGGAGAGTTTACCTGAGGGTATGGGACGATTCCATTGTTTATATAATGCTGGTACCAATCCTGGTTATGAACCATTAACCATATTGCAGACTAAAGGACATGGACATTTTATTGGCTGTTCCTTGTCCATGCAGAGTTGGCTTCCAAACTACTTGGGATATTTGGAAGCACCCGAGTTTATTTATATCGATACGGAAGACAAAAGTGTACCGACTATAGTTGGTTCTGGACTTGAAGATTATTTTAATGGTGGCTGGTATTTTAGGGAAGGTGAATTCTGTGGAGAGTTGCATGGAGTTCCTATAAAGGATCCGCTCCGTTCGATGGTGAGTATGTATCGTTATCATGAGCAAGATGCAATCTGTTTCAATGAAAGTTTTATTTTTGATTTTATAAATCCCCGTAAACCGGAGCAGACCCGGCCCTTTAAATTCTCTTCGGCGGCTTTCTGGTATCAAGACAAAGCTGTACCTCTGGCGTTCAAATTACCAGAGAAAGAAAAGTTGGTTGATTGGTATAGAATGCGTGATACAGACCATCAAGCTATACCATAAGATTGATATTTATATTTACTTTTTGAATTACTGAAATATGTTACTTGAAGATAGGATTTTGAAAAAATGGTTATTACCTTTTATATTGTCGGTTCTTATTGCCGTAGATTCCATGGCTCAATGCATTCCGGTGTACAAGGATTCTAGTATGTCTGTTGAACGACGGGTTACAGATTTATTGGGCAGAATGACATTACGAGAAAAAATAGCACAATTAAGTCATTTGCATGGTTATCAATTATACAATGGTCAAGAGGTGGATTACCAAAAATTAAGAGATGCAGCTGGTGATATTAGTTACGGCTGTATTGAGGGATTCAATCTTACTGGTGAAAATGTGCGGAAAGCATTTCATGCAATTCAGAAATATATGGTTGAAGAGACACGCTTGGGAATCCCAGTTTTTACAGTAACTGAGTCTTTACATGGCTCGGTACATGATGGTTCTACCATTTTTCCTCAATCTGTAGCCGTTGGTAGTACTTTTAATTTAGATTTGGCTTATCAGATGACTAAAGTAATTGCTACAGAATTAAGGTCCCAAGGGGTAATTCAGACTCTTTCACCAGGATTGGATGTTGTTCGGGATTTGCGATGGGGGCGTGTTGAGGAATCGTTTGGTGAAGATCCTTGGCTAGTGGGACAGATGGGGATTGCACAAGTGAAAGGTTATATTGACGGAGGAATATCTCCAATGTTGAAACCTTTTGGACCGGGAGGAGCTCCTTTGGGAGGGCTGAACTTGGCTTCAGTTGAGAGTGGAGAACGGGATATACGTAATATCCATATCAAGCCGTATGAGATGGCTGTTCGGAATACGGAAGTGAAGGCGGTGATGACCTCCTATAATTCTTGGAATGGCATCCCTAATTCTGCTTCTTCTTATTTACTGACGAATATTTTACGCAATGAATGGGGATTCAAAGGATATGTATATTCCGATTGGGGGGCAGTGGCTATGTTGAAGGATTTTCAGCATACAGCTAAGGATGATAGTGAAGCGGCTATCCAAGCCTTGACTGCGGGGGTGGACTTGGAAGCTTCCAGTAATTGCTATTGGGCTTTGGAGCAATTGATAGAGCAAGGCAGGTTTGATGAAAAATATGTGGATTTGGCTGTTGGACGTATCTTACGTGTTAAATTTGAATTAGGATTGTTCGAGAATCCATATCAGGGCGCTGACATGCCGGGAGTAGCCATGCGTACTAAAGAAGCGGTGGAGCTATCGCGCAGAGTGGCTGATGAATCGATTGTTTTATTGAAGAATGAAAATACTCTTTTACCCTTAAATTTGAATAAAATAAAATCATTAGCAGTGATTGGGCCGAATGCTAATCAAGTACAGTTCGGGGATTATACATGGAGCCGGAGTAATAAAGATGGGGTTACTCCACTTGAAGGCCTAAAGAAACGGGTTGGAAATAAGATAAAAATAAATTATGCGGCAGGATGTGATCTTATTACAGATAATAAATCCGGATTTGATGAAGCTGTAGCTGCTGTAAAAGCGAGTGACATGGCTGTTGTATTTGTTGGTTCTTCTAGTGCTTCACTGGCACGTGACTATTCAGATGCTACATGTGGGGAGGGGTTTGACCTCTCTTCTCTGGATCTGACAGGTGTACAAGAAGAATTGGTGGAAGAAATCTATGCAATAGGAAAACCTGTTATAGTTGTATTGGTTACAGGTAAGCCTTTTTCTATTTCTTGGATAAAAGAACATATTCCAGCCATAGTTGTACAATGGTACGGTGGTGAGAAAGCTGGAGATGCAATAGCTGATATGTTATTGGGAAATATTAATCCTTCAGCCAAACTTCCATTCTCGTTTCCGCAGAGCGTAGGACATTTACCGGTTTTTTATAATCATTTGCCAACGGACAAAGGATTCTATCGTCGTCCTGGTAGACCAAATGAACCTGGACGTGATTATGTTTTTTCTTCACCAGCTCCGTTATGGTCTTTTGGGCATGGATTGAGTTATACTACATTTGAGTATTTGAATGCTCATTATTCTGCAGAGTTATTACATCCATCTGATACCTTGATTGTCAGTGTATCTTTGAAGAATACGGGTAGTGTAGCGGGAAAGGAGGTAGTACAGCTTTATGTTCGAGATGTGGTCAGTTCGGTTGTGACTCCAGTCAAGCAACTGAAGGCATTCTCAAAACCATTCTTACAACCAGGCGAAATGCAGACAGTTGTTTTGAAGCTACCAATACAAGAATTGGCCTTATATGATTTGAGCATGAAAAAAGTAGTAGAAGAAGGGGAGTATGAAATACAGATAGGAACAGCCTCAGATGATATCAGATTACGAAGGACAATCTTTGTTGGCAGACAGCCGGTGACTAGTAATAGTCTTGGTCATAACGACTTCTGCATGGATGAAATTGTGAAGAATCCAGGAAGAAAGATAAAGGTTGCTGGTTGTGTCAGAGATGTACAAGCAACCCCTATAAGTGGAATTGAAATCAAATCTAATTATTCTGGTAGAACGGTTATAAGTAAGGAAGGCGGAAGATATTCCATTCTGACTGTAGAAAACGATGTGCTAACGATTTCTGCCAAAGGATTCGAGACAGTAAATATCAAGGTGAATAAACAAAAGGATATAGATATAAAATTGAATTACAGTCATGATTAAACACGAAATCAGATGGGAATACATATTGGTAATATGTATTATTCTCGGTACGTTACCTTGTAATGCACAGTCAGTAATTCCTATGCCAAAAGAAATGGTGATGGGAGAAGGTTCTTGGGATGTATCTGCCGATACACGTATAAATTACAGTAATGATGCGCTTACCAAAACAGTCAGTCTCTTTAATAATTATTTAGATGGACGGTTTGGGGTGACTTTGAAGAAAGGATCGAAAGGAAAGAATGCCATTCATTTGCAGATAGACAAGAAAATGCCTTTAGAGGCATATTCATTAGTTGTGGATGATAAGGGAGTAACAATCAAGGGAAGTGAAGCTGGAATATTTTATGGAATTCAGACATTGCAGCAGTTACTTGTTGATAAGGGAAATGGATGCATACAGCTTCCGTATATTATGATAAATGATGAACCCCGTTTTGGTTATCGTGGTTTGATGTTGGATGTTGCACGTTATTTTTACTCAGTGGAATATGTAAAAGAGTATATAGATTTAATGGCTCGTTATAAAATAAATAGATTCCATTGGCATTTGACAGAAGATGCCGGGTGGCGTATTGAAATAAAAAAGTATCCAGAATTGACCAAAATTGGGGCATGGCATAATAGTACTCAGTGGGGGCATAATCCGACAGAACAAGATCGTATTCCACATGGAGGATTCTATACTCAGGAGCAGATTAAGGAGATTATCCAATATGCGGCAGATAGGTACATCACTATTGTTCCGGAGATCGATTTACCAGGACATACAATGTCTGTTTTAGCTACATATCCGGAGCTGTCTTGCACGGGCGGACCATTTCGGATACCGGAAACTTGGGGTATTAAGGAGGAAGTTCTTTGTCTCGGTAATGATAAAACCTATCGGTTTGTAGAAGATGTTTTATCTGAGGTGATAGATTTGTTTCCCGGTGAGTATATTCATATAGGCGGTGATGAGGCACCTAAAAGACGTTGGAAAGAATGTCCGAAGTGTCAACGACGCATTAAGGAAAATAAATTGAAAGATGAACATGAATTACAAAGTTACTTCATCCATCATTTGGATGAATTTGTAACGGGGAAGGGGCGAAAAATCATTGGTTGGGATGAAATCTTAGAAGGTGGTCTGGCACCGAATGCTGCTGTAATGAGCTGGAGAGGAGAAAACGGTGGAATTGCTGCAGCGGGAATGGGGCATAAAGTGGTGATGGCTCCCAATAACTATATGTATATTGATTATTATCAGAGTGAGGATTATACTAATGAGCCTTTAAATATAGGAGGACTGGTTACGTTGGAACATATCTACAGCTATGAACCTTATACGCCTAAGCTTACAAAAGAGCAATGCGGTTATATAATGGGGGTACAAGCTAATGTTTGGGGAGAATTTATACATCATCCTGATAAAGTGAACTATATGGCATATCCTCGGGCTATGGCCCTTTCAGAAATAGGTTGGTCACCTGCGGAAAAGAAGAATTATGCAGATTTCCGTGAAAGATTAGCGGGATGTTTGGCTGAACTGGATAGACAAGGGGTTACTTTCCGTATTCCCGAACCGATTGGTTGGGATAAAGCTATTGTTAGAGGCGGTAACGCGATAGTGGATTTGAAGCCGTCAGTAGAGGGTGCTGATATATATTATACCACAGATGGTACCGATCCTCGTTTATATGGAAAACTCTATACGGATACATTGCAGTTACCTTTATCTTTCAGTGGAGTAAATATAAAATGTTATCTCCGCCTTTCTTCCGGTAGAAGTAGTGCTGTTTATACAGTTGTAGCTCCTGATACAAAATAAAAAAATGATAATAAATACAGTATTTATGACGAAATATTTATTAATATGTCTGGTAGTTTGTGCACTGATTTTTCAAGGGTGCTGGCATCATGAGAGTGCGGTTGAACGTGGCTATAATGAGAAGTATATAGGTGAATATACGCGTAAAATAGCTTTCCCTATAGGAGGTATAGGCACGGGCATGTTCTGTATTGAAGGAACAGGAGCATTGAGTAATATGTCTATACGTCATAGACCGAATGTTTTCAATGAACCAACGATGTTTGCTGCAATTCATGTGAAAGGTTATGAGTATGGTACACGCATTCTGGAAGGGCCGGTTCCAGAATGGAAAAAATTTGGTGCTCCTAATTCCAGCCGTGGAGACGGCGGCTCATGGGGAATGCCCCGGTTTAAGGAGTATAGTTTCCAGTCACGTTTCCCTTTTGCGGAGGTAGAGTTGGCAGATCAGAATGTCCCTATAGATGTGAAACTGGTTGCCTGGAATCCATTTATACCAACGGATGAAGATAATTCAAGTCTACCGGTTGCTGGGTTTGAATATGAGTTTCATAATACCAGTAATGAGGAAGTACAAGCCGTCTTTTCATATAATAGTATGAATTTTATGCAAACTCCGGGTAGAGGTAAAGCGTATATAGATGCAGCAAAGAATGGATTCATTCTAAGACAGACAGGCACAGAGAATGAACCTTTCTGTCAAGGTGATTTTATGATTTATACTGACAATCCCCAGACGGTAGTTAATCATAACTGGTTTCGTGGAGGTTGGTTCGACCCATTGAGCATTTGTTGGGATAACTTGGAAGAGGGCAGAATGGAAGAGAATCCAGCAGGCTTGGAAGGAGCAGTGGGAGCTTCGTTATATGTGCCGTTTACTTTAGCACCTGGTGAGACTCGTAATATAAGGTTGTACATGGCTTGGCATGTCCCTTATTCACAAGAACGAATAGGTGGAATCCCACGTACAGATACTGATATCCCTGATGCACCAGTTTGTCCAGATGAATTGAGTAACTGTTATACTTATGAGAATAATTTTGAAGGGAATTACCGCCCTTGGTATAGCAGTAGGTTTGGCAGTATACAAGATGTTGCAAACTACTGGTTGGATAATTATGATGCATTGAAAAAGAATACTCAGTTGTTCACTGATGCTTTCTATGATTCTACTCTTCCACCTGAAGTTAAGGAGGCTGTTGCTGCTAATTTGAGTATATTGAAATCTACTACAGTACTTCGCCAATACGATGGGCGTATGTGGAATTGGGAGGGAAGTCATGATAATTGGGGCTCTTGTCATGGTTCATGCACGCATGTTTGGAATTATGCGCAAGCTGTATCTCATCTTTTCCCAAAATTAGAACGTACATTACGTGAAACAGAATTTTTTGTGAGCCAGGATAAAAGGGGACATCAAGTGTTCCGTACGAATCTGCCTATCAGTCCTACTGTCCATGATTTTCATTCGGCGGCAGATGGGCAATTAGGAGGTATAATGAAGGTATATCGTGAATGGAGAATTATGGGTGATATAAATTGGCTGAAGATGATGTATCCAGCTGTGAAGAAAAGTATGGATTATTGTATCCGTACTTGGGATCCGAGAGAGGTTGGAGCTGTTGAAGAACCTCACCATAATACGTATGATATAGAGTTTTGGGGCGCGAATGGGATGATTACCAGTTTTTATGTAGGAGCATTACAAGCTATTTGCTTGATGGGTAAAACGGTAGGCGATGATATTTCCCGTTATGAAGAATTGATGAATAAAAGTAAAGCATATTTGGAGAGCAAACTTTTTGATGGAGAGTATTTTATTCAGAACATTCAATGGACTGGATTGGACGCTCCAGACCCAGTTGATGCCCAATCGTTTGTGACCCATTATACGCCAGAAGCTTTAAAAATCCTACAAGAAGAAGGTCCGAAATATCAGTATGGTAAAGGTTGTTTGTCTGACGGAATATTGGGCTCTTGGATGACATTGGTATGTGGAATGCCGGAGGTGGTCGATCGTCTGAAAGTAAAAAGTCATTTGATTTCTGTCCATAAGTATAACTTTAAAAAGAGCTTAAGTAACCATGTCAACCCTCAACGTTCCACCTTTGCATTGGGAGAGGATGGGGGATTATTACTTTGTACCTGGCCGAAAGGTGGTAAGCTAAAATTGCCTTTTGTATACAGTAACGAAGTGTGGACTGGAATTGAATATCAAGTGGCTGCTCATCTTATGTTTGAAGGAGAAGTGGAAAAAGGGCTTGAAATAGTGAGAACTTGCCGTGATCGTTATAATGGTCGTGTTCGTAATCCGTTTAATGAATATGAGTGTGGAGCATGGTATGCTCGTGCAATGGCCAGTTATGCTATGCTAGAAGGCCTTACGGGAATACGCTATGATGCAGTAGACAAAATTTTGTATATAGATTCGCGGATTGGAGATGATTTCACTTCATTCTTGTCTACGGAAACGGGTTTTGGTAATGTTGGACTTAAGGAAGGAAAGCCGTTTATAGATGTGAAATATGGGGTAATAGATGTACAGAAATGTATCGTTTCCGGTAAGGAAATTCAATTATAGTTTGGATAAGGTTCTTGATTATATACAAATTGTGAAATTTGTAGTATTGTAAGATTTACATGTATAGATTAGATGGTTTTATGAGAGTTCTGTGGGGCTGTGATTGTTCCACAGAACTATTTTTATGTTATTTGCAGATTTTTGCAACCAAACTTCATCTTTCTGCGTCTAATAAATAAAAAGAGGAGATTATGAATATGAAAATGAATTTTTCTATGGACGAGATTCGTCTTAAAGTAGAGGAGTATATAAAGAAAGGTAGTCGGGCAGCTGGTCGTCCCGTACTGACAGCTTATTATGTCCTGACTGCTGATTCTACTCCAGAAAGTGAAAGGACAAATATCATGATTGCTTTGGTGGCCATTGTGTTTCCTGCCGGTATAGAAGACCTCTTGGGACAAGTCTTTATGGTAGGGAAGGGATTTGCTGCAATCTATGCTTATAAGAAAATGAAGAAATACATCACTCCACAGATAAAGGATAAGGTAGAGGCAAAATTGGATGAGTGGTTCCATGAGAATGTGATGGAAGTAGTGGAACCGCTTTATCTGGAATAACAGTTCGCCACAAAGATCATACTGATTTGCGCAGATTGAATTTATATCGGGAATTTGTATCTGTGCGAATCAGCATAATCTCCGTGACGGACTGTTTATTGTTTTTTGCTCAAGAAGCGTCTGGCCAGATATTTCCGTACCGGTTCATCATAGAATTTTAAGCATAGATAAGCCAATAATATGTTCCATGCGTAAACACACAAGGCAACCTGCCAAGTCTGCTCCAACGTGAAGAGCTGGTTCTTGATGAGCCATGCATAGAACAAGTACATAAATGGATAATGTATCACATAGACTGGATAGGATATATCTCCCAGGAACTTGCATATCTGGGTCGATTTTTTATCCGTTGTGGTACCGGAAGCTCCTAACCAGACGAGAACCGGAAAAGCGATGATTACACAGAACGCTTCATAAATGCCATTTGTACAGACCGGTGTTGCACCTTCCAAGTAGGGCACTGAAAACAAGGTAACCAATGCAATGGCACATATCCAGAAAGCACCTTTCACCTTGATAGGCTTGAAGTTGCGCGACAAAAGCATGCCCATGGAGAAAGGAAAAAGCATCCTCAGCAATCCGCCGCCAAAGTTTATTCCGTCCAGTGTCCAGCCTACCCCCATATTTCCGTATCCGGAGATGTCGAAAATGGCGAATGATGCCAATGCCACTCCCAGCAATATTGTCAGTACGGCAAGGGCTTTGTTTGATAAGCGGTGGATAAACAAGGCATAAAGGATGTTGCCTAAATATTCAAAAAACAAGGACCAACATGGACCATTCAAAGGAAACATTTCGCCATTACCACGGACTTCATAACCTGCACCTGGCATTGCGGGAATAAAAAATATAGTGCAAAGAAGGGACAGCATAATCATGGAGAGGGCAATATGTGTTCCGTCCCATTGTACGCATCCTTGAAGACAGAAAGTAATGGCACCCAGGACAGCTCCCATAATGACCATCGGATGGAGACGTATCAGGCGCCGTTTAAAGAAGTTTTTCATTGTGAGGTTCCTGCCCCAACGGTCGTCATAAGCATACCCGATAACGAATCCCGATAGTATAAAGAAGAAATCTACAGCTAAATAGCCGTGGTTGAAGGTTTCGATAATGCTACCACCGGCAAAAGCATAGCCTTCGAATATATGATACCATATAACCATCAAGGCTGCTACGCCACGGAGCCCGTCGAGAAGGTCATAATGTGCTTTGGTGTCTGAAAAGGCAGAAGATGAAATGTGCGACATCTGTTTTTTTTCTGTTGTTTGGTTAATGTTTTCGGATCTCAAAGATACGCCATGCGAAGCGAAGTTCTTTTGCTTAAAAGCAAAAAAGAACGGCAATCTTCTATTTTTTTGCGCGTACCCGGCTGAGAGTATAGATGGAAATACCCAGGAAGGCTGCCACATATTTTAGCTTCACCCGATTTATCAGTCTGGGGTAACGGCGGTTAAATTGTTCATACCGCTCTTTGGGAGGCAGTTGGAGCCTTTCCACAAACATATGACTGAGCTCTTTGTTTACGTTCTGATGCAGTATTCTGCCCCAGTTGGCTATATCAATATATGTTTCGTAGAGAGCATTTAACTTGTCTATGTGGATGACGTAGATTTTGCAGTCCGAAAGAGTTTCAATGCTTTCTACTGACGGCTGCTGATAGTACAGTGAATCCATTCCGAAGGTTACATCACCTTCCTGGCTGAACCAAGTGGTGGTATCTTGTCCGTCGTGATGAAATACGGAACGGGTGACCCCTTCCTCAATGAAATAAACCAAACGGTCTGTCACTCCTGCTTGTACTATATAAGTTCCTTTAGGGTAGTGTCTTACCTGCATATTCATCAGCAATGCCTGAAGAGCTTCTTCGGAAACCGGATAAATCTGCCTGATTTTATGAATGATGTTGTTCATTGGAGGGGAGCTTTTTATTCGTTTACAAACTTACATAATTTTATTAACTAAAACTGAACTTTGATATACAAATGTGTGCGTTGCCTTATAAGCGTTTATGGTATAATGGAATTTTTTTTGTAAAAGAGATGTTTGTTCTTTGAATATTGTATCTTTGTAGAAAACAGTAGCGTATGAATAAAATATTGGTAACATTATTGGCTCTAATCGGAGGTAGCTGCATTTCATTCGCACAGATGGAGACTGGAAGAGTTTCCGATACAGTTGAGGATACATTGAGAATAGAAAATGAAATTGTCGCTGTTGATACCGGATTTTACCAGTCAGTAGTCCGCTATGATACGGTGCGCTATAATTTGAAAATGCAGAGTGTTTACAAAAAGGCTTTTCAACTAAAGAATGATGTTTTTGTGGAAAAGATGAAAGAGCCGTGGTTAGATGATATTCTCAGAAATATCTTATTTAAATAACCATGAATTTGTGCTTTGCGTCATTCGGTTGACTTCCTGGTTTAACTCACTCGGTTAAACCACACTAAATTCAGCATTCTCTAAAAACAAAAATCAGATAGAAATCTTGCGATAACTATCTGATTTTCAGAAGAGCGGAAGACGGGGCTCAAACCCGCGACCCTCAGCTTGGAAGGCTAATGCTCTATCAACTGAGCTACTTCCGCAATTTTTGTGGGCAAAGATGGATTCGAACCACCGAAGGCGTAAGCCAGCAGATTTACAGTCTGCCCCATTTGGCCACTCTGGTATTTGCCCTTTTGCACTTAAGATTCTATCTCAATTCTCTCATTGAGTAGGTTTGTTTCTCAATTGCGGTGCAAAGATACGACTATTTTTGTAAACTCCAAGCAAAATCTATCATTTTTATTGCAGTAATTGCACATTCGTCTCCTTTATTACCCAGCTTGCCACCGGCGCGGTCTTCTGCTTGCTCCATAGTATTGGTAGTAATTAATCCGTAAATTACTGGTACATCGCCACTTGCGTTTAATTGGGTAATTCCTTGGGTAGCACCCATGCAAACATAGTCAAAATGTGGAGTATCTCCTCTGACTACACAACCAATTGCAATAACTGCATCGACTTCGCTGTATTCGATAAGTTGGTTGGCGCCGAAAGTCAGTTCAAAACTGCCGGGTACTGTTTTTACCAGAATATTTTCATCTTTGGCTCCATGTTTTTTTAAGGTGTCTATGGCACCTTTTAGGAGAGCGCCGGTAATATTATAATTCCACTCAGATACAACGATGCCGAATTTCATTTTTTCCGCGCTGGGTACAGAACTGAAATCGTAGTCTGAAAGATTGTGATAAGCTGTTGCCATAAATAAGGAATTAAGAATTAAAAATTAATAATTGAAAATTAAAGGGAGAGGGGAGATAAAAGAGGCACGGACTACATGGATTCACGGCTATTGTGTCTTTCCGTGTTTTCCGTGTAATCCGTGCCTGAGATGTCTTTATAATAAGGTATATTACTTCTTCAACAGTTTGGCTTGTTCGATATACTTGTCGATATCCATTGCCTGGTATGAACGGAAGTATTTATCCTTGATAGTGGTATACGCCTGAATTGCATCGTCATACTTACCTTGCTTTACCAGGATTTCTCCGGCTTGCAGCAGGTAGATGGGGCTGAGGGAGTTGTTGTCGGCTGCGTTGGCGGCTTTCAGCAGCATGGAAGCGGCTTTGTCCAGTTGGCCGAGCTGCGCATAGCAGTTACCCATAGCACCTTTCATGGCAGGAGCTACCATTTGGTCGTCTCCGTCAAAGCTGTCCAATGCTTTCACTGCTTCGTCATATTTGCCGAGGTGTGCATAGCAGAGACCCATATAAGCTTTTGCAAGATTGGCTGCTTTTGTGCCGCTGTATTCGTCTGCCACTTTTACAAATCCGGCAAAACCGATGCTATCACCGTTCAGTGCTTGTGCATAAGCGTCTGCTTCGAAGTATTCTTGCCCTTTGAATAAGGCAGCTTGTGCTTTTTCTTCACGGGGGTCTGCATAAAGGTTCTTGTACATCACTACACCGGCAATGATGATGATTACTGCTACTACAGCGCCGATGATTGCTTTTTTGTTCTTAATGAAAAAGGCCTCCGATTGTGTCAGTGCATCCTCCACGTTTAAGGCTTCATTCGTCTTTTTTTGTTCTGCCATTTTTATATAATCTTTTTGTTATTATTCTTATTTATCTATTTCGACCCGCAAAAGTAAGTTTTTTATAGCTATCAACGAAATTTAGCGGCATCTTTTTTTGTTTTGTATCAGAAAACACCGAAATTATTTCTACTTTTCAATAAGCCGGGCTTCACCTCTGTATTAAAAATAAGCAGGCTTATTTTGTACTGCTTTCGGTTTTGCATTATCTTTGTAACCGAACTCATCGTTACTATAATGATACTGAAACGTATATCTATACTCAATTATAAGAACTTGGAGCAGGTGGAGCTTTCATTCTCGCCCAAGTTAAACTGCTTTTTCGGACAGAACGGCATGGGGAAAACGAACCTGCTGGATGCGGTGTATTTTTTGTCTTTCTGTAAAAGTGCCGGTAATCCCATTGATTCCCAGAATATCCGCCATGATGCCGACTTCTTTGTTATTCAAGGGTTTTATGAGGCTGCCGATGGGACTCCTGAGGAAATCTACTGTGGTATGAAGAGGCGCCAGAAGAAACAGTTCAAGCGAAACAAGAAGGAGTATACGCGTTTGTCGGACCATATCGGCTTCCTGCCTTTGGTCATGGTCTCGCCTGCCGATTCGGAGTTGATAGCAGGAGGCAGTGATGAACGCCGACGTTTTATGGATGTGGTTATCTCGCAGTACGACAAAGAGTATCTGGATGCTTTGATACGATACAATAAAGCTTTGGTGCAGCGGAATACCTTACTGAAGAGTGAACAGCCGGTGGAGGAAGAGCTCTTTCTGGTCTGGGAGGAGATGATGGCACAAGCCGGTGAAGTGGTGTTCCGCAAACGTGAGGCCTTTATCCGTGAGTTTATTCCTATTTTCCAGTCTTTCTATTCATTCATTTCGCAAGATAGGGAGAAGGTGGGATTAAGCTATGACTCTCATGCCCGCGATGCCTCTTTGCTGGAAGTGCTGAAGGAAAGCCGTGCTCGCGACCAGATTATGGGCTATTCGTTGCGCGGTGTGCACAAGGACGAGCTGAATATGCTTTTGGGAGATTTCCCCATCAAGCGTGAAGGGTCGCAGGGACAGAACAAGACTTATCTGGTAGCGTTGAAGCTGGCACAGTTTGATTTCCTGAAACGTACCGGGACCACTGTTCCCTTGTTGTTGCTGGACGATATCTTTGACAAGCTGGATGCCTCGCGTGTGGAGCAAATCATCAAGTTGGTGGCAGGCGACAGTTTTGGACAGATTTTTATAACCGATACCAACCGCGAACACCTGGACCGTATTCTGCATAAAGTGGGCAGTGATTATAAGATGTTCCGTGTGGAGCAGGGAACGGTTGCCGAAATGAAGGAGGAAGAGGCATGAAGCGCAATAATGCCGAACAGATAGGTGAACTTATCCGTCATTACCTCAGGCAGGAAAGTCTGGAGTCTCCGCTGAATGAACGGCGGCTTATCAGTGCGTGGCCCGAAGTGCTGGGGCCTACCATTGCCTCCTACACCCGTGAACTTTATATAAAGAACCAGGTGCTTTATGTGCACCTCACTTCTGCTGCTTTGCGCCAGGAACTGATGATGGGGCGCGAGTTGCTGGTGCGCAACTTGAATCGTCATGTGGGGGCCCAGGTCATAACGAATATCATATTCAGATGAGCATCCTCAGCTCATCTATTCTTTCAATCTTCAGTTCCTTTAATTCCCGGACTGCCCGGTCATAATACATCGGAGTTTCCAAATCCTTGTTGTCATGCGCATCCAGTCCGATGATAGCTGTACAGCCTTCATTGGCAGCGATTCGCCAGAACTCCGGGCACGGGTAGGTGGATAAGCCGTGCGCTTCATTGTAGGCTACATAGCCTATATTGTATTCCAACGGGACATTCAGGCGTGCAGCAGTACGGCAGATGTGCCGGCTTATGGTAGTGCAATGGTGGTCGAACTTCGGATAGGAGCGCATGAACAAGTCCGGATGGGCTAGGCAGGAGAATAATCCGCTTTCCATACCTTCGATAGCGCTCTCTTCGTAAAGTTCGAGCATGTCGCGGCTGTCCGTATGATGGCCGAAGTAGGGGAACTTTTCATCGGTGTGGTAGTGATGGTTTCCGAAGATGATATAGTCCAGTTGGTACTTCTTGATTTGTTCTTTCAGCCAATGGATATATTGGGGGAAGTATTCACATTCAAGTCCTATTCTGATGTCTATCTGGTCGTGGTATTTCTCACGGAGCGTCTTGAGACTCTCCACGTAGCCGGGGAGCTCTTCGGGGAGCATCCGCATGTCGGCTACGTAGTCAGTACGGTATTTCCAGGGAGTGTGATCCGAAAATCCGAGTATCCGGTAACCGCCTTTGATGGCGCTGAGCACATAGTCTTCGTCATTTCCGGTGGCATGCATGCAGCGTGTGGTGTGTGTATGATAATTAGTTTTCATTGCGTTATGATTTCATCCATGCGTATATCAAACGGTTCCGCAGGAACTTCTTCTACGAGTTGAAACGGGAAACAGATGCCGGCTTTGTAGGCTGATGGGATGCGGGGCAGAAGTCGGTCGTAGTAACCTTTACCGCGCCCCAGACGGTTGCCGTTACGGTCGAATGCCACGCCGGGAACCGCTATGAAGTCTATGTCTGCATAGTCGGTAAATAGCTCGCCGGTTGGTTCTTCGATGCCGTATGCGCCAGGTTTCAAGTCTTCGGGTCCGGTGTACAGCCGCAGTTCCAGGTCGTCACCTACAACTACCGGAAGCAGTATCCGCTTTTCGCGGCTCCACTTCCGGATAAATTCGTGTGTGTCCACTTCGTCTTTGAGAGAGTGGTAGAGCAGTACGGTTGTTGCCGCCCTGAAAGCGGGGTGTGCCTCGAGGGCGGTAAGTATTTCAGCAGACTGACGCGTAGCGGAAGAGCTGTGTCGGGTCTTCAACAAAGCTACCTGCCTGCGCAGTTCTTTTTTCCTTTCCATCATCTTTTTTATCCTCTATGATTGGTGTTGCTTCCGGAGCTTTGGGGAATGCCTCGCCACGTTCCAGAATATCCAATGCTTTCTTGACGGTAGCATCGCTCTGGTTGATGTAGCGGATGTATTGCTCCCTTCCCAGTATGTTATAGATAATGTTGCCGTAAAGACTTCTTTCCAGTAGCTTGTAGGACTTGTGGATAAGCAGGTTGCGCCGCTTTACTCCCTTGGAGTCTGCAAAACGTACAAACTGCTCCACAATACTCTGGTGGCGAAGGTACTTCAACAAATCTTCTTCATTGTCGTATTCACTCAATTTCGCACGGTTGCGGTCGGTATACTGGAAGCTGAATTGCAGAATCAGTCCCTTGTTGCTTACTTCTATCAGGTAAGAAGATACTCCGGTGGTGTCTTGCGGAACGAATACGTCCGGCATAATGCCACCGCCGCCGTATACGGGTCTGCCCAAACCGGTAGAGTAACGCAGGTTTTCGTCCAGTTTGATGCTGTCTTTGGAGAAGAACTCGCCGTGTTCGTAACGGGTAATCCAGTCCATTTCGTATTTGCTGTCCTTGCCGTTCTCGTAGGGGCGCTGGATGCAACGGCCCGATGGGGTGTAATAACGGGCAATGGTCAGGCGGATGGCGGAACCGTCACTGAAGTCGATGGGTTGCTGTACGAGTCCCTTGCCGAAGGAACGGCGTCCTACAATGGTTCCGCGGTCATTGTCCTGAATGGCGCCCGCAAAGATTTCGCTGGCCGAAGCGGAACTCTCGTTTACCAATACCACTAGCGGCAGCTTCTGGCAACTGCCGGTACCGTTGGCATATTCCTCCATGCGGGGATATTTGCGGCCGTGGGTATATACAATTAACTTCCCTTCCGGCAGGAATTCGTTCACCATGCGTGTGGCGGCTTCCATGTATCCTCCGGTATTGTCGCGCAGGTCGATAATCAGGCCTTTGCACTTCTCGTGGCTCAGTTGGGCAATCGCATTCAGCAGCTCCACGTGTGTGGTACGTCCGAATTTGCTGATTTGTATATATCCGTAGTCATCGTCGAGCATATAGGCTGCGTCAATGGTGTTTTGCGGGATGTCACCGCGTGTGATGGTGAAGTCGAGCAACTCCTTTTCCGTGGCACGCTTGACGCCTAACTTCACTTGGCTTCCTTTCGGACCTTTCAGGTTGCGCATGGCCTTTTCGTTTGTCAGGCCTTTGCCTGCAAACAGACTGTCGTTGACCATTACAATGCGGTCGCCTGCCATCAGGCCCACTTTCTCGGACGGTCCGCCGGGAATCACGCTGTTTACGTGTATCGTGTCTTCTTGAATGGTGAACTGGATACCTATACCGCTGAAGCTGCCTTCAAGTTCGGAGTTTACCTCTTCCAGCTTCTGTGCGGGGATGTAGGTGGAGTGGGGGTCGAGTTCCGCCAATATCTGTGGCATGGCCTTCTCTACCAAATCGGTCATGTTGACGGTATCCACATACTGGTCATCAATAACACGCAGCAAGGCATTCAGCTTGTTGGACGAGCTATTGATGATTCCCAGTTTATTACCGGCAAAATGCCTGGCATAAAACGTTCCGATAAGGATTCCCGCGACTACGCTGATTGCGATGATGAGCGGCATAAAGCGGGAAGTATTTTTTGTACTCATGATGTTTATTTACTATTAGACTATTTACAATTTACTATTTGGCTGCGCATGCAACTTTCAACTTTCCATTTTCAACTTTTCATTATCCATTGAAATAAACACTACCTCGATGCCTGCCCGTTTCAAAAGTTCGATACCATCTTCCAGGCGGTATTTCTCGGAGTAGACTACCCGTTTGATGCCTGCCTGGATAATCAGTTTGGAGCATTCTATGCAGGGGGAGGCAGTGACGTACATGGTGGCACCGTTACTGCTGTTGTTTGAACGGGCTATTTTGGTAATGGCGTTTGCTTCGGCATGGAGCACGTATGGTTTGGTGACGTTATTCTCATCTTCGCATACATTCTCAAAACCGGAAGGGGTACCGTTGTAGCCGTCAGAGATAATCATCTTGTCTTTTACAATCAGTGCACCGACCTGGCGGCGTTGGCAATACGAATTTTCGGCCCAAATGCTTGCCATACGTATATAACGCCTATCCAATGCTTCTTGTTTGTCTTTTGTAGAATCGTCCATCATATTTATGCTTTATCGTTGCGGGGTGAATCCCATGACTCTGGTTGTCGGTCCGTCTTTAAAATAGAGGGTCAGTGAATTGGCATCCCCTTCATACTTGTACACGTTTTGCAATCCGGAGATGAATGCCTTGGCCAGTGCATCGCTTTCTGCAGCCCCCGTAACCTTCACACTGATGCTGAGCGAGCCTGAAGCTCCGTCGGCTTTCCAAGTGCCGTTGACGCTTGAGTTGATGCCTTGTCCGTTGACGGTGGTGCCCATCAGTTCTCCATCCAGTTCAGTACCTTCAAAATTGAGGGTGAAGGTGTTTTTCTGATTATATAGCTTGTCCAGACTCTTCTTCATCTCTTCCTCATTGTTGTTCCAAAGGTTTGGATAGAATTGGGCATTGCTGCCTTTATTGGTGAGTCGGCTGAGCTTCCATGTCTTCCCGGTGAATATTCCGATAACATCGTCCTCGTTGTCGCAACCGCTTAGCAGGGGGAGCAGCGAAAACATGAGCAACATGCAAAAGATGTTCCTTATAAGTCTCTTCATTTCTTTATTTCATTTCTGATTAATAATGCGTCGATTGTAGGCTCTTGTCCGCGGAAGCGTTTATAGAGCGTCATCGGATGTTCCGTTCCGCCTTTGGAAAGGATATTCTCTCGGAAGGAGGCGGCAGTCTCCGGGTTGAAGATGCCCGTCTGCTTGAATAGCGAGAAAGCATCTGCATCCAGCACCTCTGCCCATTTATAACTATAGTATCCGGCAGAATACCCTCCGGCAAAGATATGGGAGAATTGTGTGCTCATGCAGGTTTCTGCCACAGAAGGCAGAATCTGTGCTTTTTCCCAAGCCTTCTTTTCATAGGCTTTCACGTCACCTTCAAACGGGGTGTTACGTGTGTACCAAGCCATATCGAGCAGGCCGAAGCTAACCTGGCGGAGGCAGGCGTATGCCGCGTTGAAGTTGGAGGAATCCACAATGCGCTGTACCAGTTCGTCCGGTATCAGTTCTCCGGTTTGGTAATGGCGGGCAAACGTATGCAGGAATTCCTTTTCGATGGCGAAGTTCTCCATGAATTGGGAGGGGAGTTCCACAAAGTCCCAATATACATTGGTTCCACTCAGGCTTCCGTAGGTGGAATTGGCAAACATACCGTGCAGGCTGTGTCCGAACTCGTGCAGGAAGGTTTCCACCTCACCGAAGGTCAGCAGGGCAGGCTTGTCTTGTGTCGGTTTGGTGAAGTTCATCACAATGGATATGTGGGGACGGCTGTTCTCGCCGGTCTTTTCGTCAATCCACTGTTCCTTGTAGCTGGTCATCCAGGCTCCCGAGCGCTTGCCTGCTCTGGGGTGGAAGTCGGTATAGAACACGGCAAGGAATTTCCCGTCTTTGTCGAAGACTTCGTAGGCATCCACATCCTTGTGATAAACGGGAATATCCGGATTCTTCTTGAAGGTGATGCCATACAGTCTGGTTGCCAGGCCGAATACACCTTCCTTCACGTTGTTCAGCTCAAAGTAAGGGCGGAGCAGCTCATCGTCGATATTGAACTTCCGGTCCTTCAGTTTATGGGAATAGTACGCCCAGTCCCACGGCATCAGGACGAAGTCTTCTCCTTCCGCTTGGCGTGCCAGGGCTTGCACTTCTGCATATTCTTGTTTGGCGGTGGGCGTGTAAGCCTCCAGCAGTTGGTCCAGCAGCTTATACACGGACTCACTGTTTTGTGCCATGCGCTCCTGGAGGTTGTATTCGGCGAAGTTGTCATAGCCTAGGAGTTGGGCAATCTCCATACGGACATTGGCCAGTTTCTTTACAATTTCCAGGTTATTGCTGGCGTTGTCATGCGTACACTTCGTATTGTAGGCCATATATAGCTCACGGCGCAGGTCACGGCTGTCTGCGTAGGTCAGAAAAGGGCCATAGCTGGGAGCCTGCAGGGTGAATACCCAGCCTTCGACGCCTTTTTCCCCGGCTGTCTCTGCAGCGGCTTCTACCGCGCTCTCGGGCAGCCCGGCCAGTTGTGACTTGTCGGTGATGACAAGCTTGTAGTCGTTCGTTTCTTTCAGGTTGTTTTCGCTGAACTGCAGCGTCAGCAGGCTGAGCTCTTTGCATAAAGCCCGGTATTTCTCCTTATCTTCTCCCAGGAGGTTGGCACCGTTGCGTACAAAGCCGTTGTAAATATCTTCCAGCAGCTTGTGCTGTTCCGGGTTCAGCGTCTCTTTGTCTTGCTGCTCGTAAACCGCTTTGATGCGTGCAAACAGCTCTTCGTTCAGGCTGATGTTGTTTTCATGCTCGCTCATCATCGGCATGATTTCCTTGGCCAGTTCCTGCAGGTCATCGTTCGTTTCTGCGCTGAGCAGATTGCCGAATACGGTACCGACACGGTGGAGCATTTCGCCGGACTTCTCATAGGCCAGCACAGTGTTGGCAAATGTCGGGACTTCCGGATTGCAGATGATGGCATCTATTTCCGCATTCTGGCGGCGGATGCCTTCGCGGACGGCGGGTACATAGTCTCCGGTCTTGATTTTGTCGAACGGGACAGTGCCGTGCAGCGTGGAGTATGTTTCAAAAAAAGGATCTTGAGACGATATAGTGTTCATAAAGCAAAGCAATATTAGAGTTAGTATAATCTTCATCATTTTTAAAGGTGCTGATAAAAAACGAACTAGCTGCAAAATTGCAAAAAAAATAGGCGACTTCCGCAGAAGTCACCTATTTTTTATTATTTTCTAACTGTATATTAGCAGTTAACTGATGCCATGTGAGCAATCAGGTCAAGAACCTTGTTAGAATAACCGATTTCGTTATCATACCAAGATACAACCTTAACGAAAGTATCAGTCAAAGCGATACCAGCCTTAGCGTCGAAGATAGAAGTGCGAGTGTCACCCAAGAAGTCAGAAGAAACAACTGCATCTTCTGTGTAACCCAGAACACCCTTCAATTCGCCTTCAGAAGCTTCCTTCATGGCAGCGCAGATTTCAGCGTAAGTAGCGGGTTTAGCCAAGTTAACTGTCAAGTCAACTACAGATACGTCCAAAGTCGGAACACGCATAGACATACCAGTCAGTTTGCCGTTCAATGCCGGGATAACTTTACCTACAGCCTTAGCAGCACCGGTAGAAGACGGGATAATGTTGCCAGAAGCAGCACGACCACCTCTCCAGTCTTTCATAGAAGGACCGTCAACTGTCTTCTGAGTAGCAGTTGTAGAGTGAACAGTAGTCATCAAACCGTCAGTGATACCCCATTTGTCGTTCAATACCTTAGCGATAGGAGCCAAGCAGTTGGTAGTACAAGAAGCGTTAGATACGAATTGAGTACCCTTAACGTAAGTCTTTTCGTTAACACCGCAAACGAACATCGGAGTGTCGTCCTTAGAAGGAGCAGACATTACAACATATTTTGCGCCAGCTTCGATGTGAGCTTGAGCTTTGTCCTTGCTCAGGAACAAGCCAGTAGACTCAACAACGTATTCAGCTTCTACTTCGTTCCATTTCAAGTCAGCCGGGTTTCTTTCTGCAGTGATGCGGATAGCCTGACCGTTAACGATCAATTTGCTGTTTTCAACATCAGCTTCGATAGTACCGTCGAACTGGCCGTGCATAGTGTCATACTTCAGCATGTAAGCCAAGTAATCTACCGGGCAAAGGTCGTTGATACCTACGATCTGAATATCGTTTCTCTTCATTGCAGCGCGGAATACGAAACGTCCGATACGTCCGAATCCATTAATACCTACTTTAATCATTTTGTTTAAACTTTTAAGGGTTTTATAATGTTTAAAAATAAACTTTCGCCTATAAATTGCATTTCTTTATCGAATTGCGGTGCAAAAGTAAGAAAATGTTTTTATATTCGTAGCCAAAATCATAATTAAATAATTGAAAAGATGGGAAAAAGTTCATTTTTACAGGAATTTAAGGCTTTTGCCATGAAAGGCAACGTGATAGACATGGCTGTCGGTGTGATTATCGGCGGTGCGTTTGGAAAAATTGTCTCTTCCATCGTGGCAGATGTGATTATGCCTCCTATCGGGCTACTGGTGGGCGGTGTCAACTTTACAGACTTGAAGTGGGTGCTGAAACCTGCCGAAATGGTGGACGGAAAAGAAATTGCTGCCGTGACCCTGAATTACGGTAATTTCTTGCAGGTCACCTTCGACTTCCTGATTATAGCATTCTCTATCTTCATGTTCATAAAGTTGTTGACCAAGCTGACTGAAAAGAAGAAAGAAGAGGCGCCTGCCGCTCCTCCGGCTCCCCCTACCCCGAGCAAGGAAGAGGTGCTGCTGACCGAAATCCGTGATTTGCTGAAAGAAAAGTAATATCGAAGCGGAACTTCATAGGGGATGTCAAAACCCTCTTGACGCTTTTTTTAGGCGCGGATTACGTGGATTTCACGGATTTATTTTACTGAATCCGCGTTATTCCGCGTAATCCGCGCCTAATATTATAACATGATGAAAGCGTTCATGGCTTTTGATACATCCCCTAATGCATTTAACTCTCCCCGGTACCGCTGGAAACTGTCCCTTTTTATACTAAGCAGTAATCTTACCACAGCTGTGGTAAGAAAATAACATTGCTGTGGTAAGCAAGTTGCATAGCTGTGGTAAGAAAACAGCACGGTTGTGGTAAGAATAGCTTTTAGTATCCTTGTGGATAGTTCTAGCCTGAATTTAAAGCTGTTTTTTGAAAAAAAACGTTTTTCTGTCACATTATCCCTGATAATTCCTTTACTTTTTCTACTTTTGCAAATCATTTATTAAAGTCTATACGGATTTATATGCAAGAGAAGATTATTATTCTTGATTTCGGTTCGCAAACCACGCAGCTCATCGGCCGCCGGCTGCGCGAACTGAATGTCTATTGCGAGATTGTACCTTACAACAAATTTCCACACGGAGATGAGAGTGTAAAAGGAGTTATCCTTTCGGGTAGCCCCTTTTCTGTTTATGATAAGAGTGCATTCAAGGTAGATTTGAGCGGGATTCGTGGAAAATACCCCATTCTGGGTATCTGCTACGGTGCGCAGTTTATCTCCTACAGCAACGGTGGACGGGTGGAACCCGCCGGTACTCGCGAGTACGGACGTGCCCATCTCGGTTCCTTCGATTCGGAGAACGTCCTTTTCAAGGGGGTAAGGGAAAATAGCCAGGTGTGGATGAGCCACGGAGACACGATTACCGCCATTCCCGATAACTTCAAGACTATAGCTTCTACGGACAAGGTGGCGATTGCCGCTTACCAGGTGACGGGTGAGAAGATGTGGGGTGTGCAGTTCCATCCGGAAGTGTTCCACAGCGAGGACGGTACGCAGATGCTGCGCAACTTCGTGGTAGACGTTTGCGGTTGCAGCCAGAGCTGGAGCGCCGCCTCGTTTGTAGATACTACTGTGGCAGAACTGAAGGAGCAGCTTGGCAACGACCGCGTTATCCTGGGACTGAGTGGCGGTGTGGATTCTTCGGTAGCCGCCGTGCTGCTGCATCGTGCCATCGGCAAGAACCTGACCTGTATCTTTGTGGACCACGGGCTGCTTCGTAAGAATGAGTTCAGGAATGTGATGCACGACTACGAGTGTCTGGGGCTGAACGTGATTGGCGTGGATGCCAGTGAGAAGTTCTTCAAGGATTTGGAGGGAGTGACCGAGCCTGAGCAGAAACGTAAAATCATCGGCCGCGATTTTATCGAGGTCTTCGATGCCGAAGCGCACAAGATAACCGATGCCCGCTGGTTGGCGCAAGGCACCATTTATCCCGACCGCATCGAGAGCCTGAACATTACGGGCAAGACCATCAAGAGCCATCACAATGTGGGCGGTCTGCCCGAGGAGATGAACCTCCGTCTGTGCGAGCCGTTGCAGTGGCTGTTCAAGGACGAAGTCCGCCGCGTGGGACGCGAATTGGGAATGCCCGAACATCTGATTACCCGTCATCCTTTCCCCGGTCCGGGACTGGCTGTCCGCATCCTGGGGGATATAACACCGGAGAAGGTGCATACTTTGCAGGAAGCCGACGATATTTTCATTCAGGGCTTGCGTGACTGGAAAGTGCAGGATGCCGACGGCAACGAGACATCGCTCTACCATCAGGTCTGGCAGGCGGGCGTCATTCTTCTGCCCGTACAGAGTGTGGGCGTGATGGGTGACGAACGCACCTATGAACGTGCAGTGGCCTTGCGTGCCGTTACTTCCACCGATGCCATGACAGCCGACTGGGCGCATCTGCCCTACGAATTCCTGGGTAAGGTGTCCAACGACATTATAAATAAGGTGAAAGGTGTGAACCGCGTGACCTATGACATCTCTTCAAAACCACCCAGCACAATAGAATGGGAATAAGACCGACTGAAATTATTAACTTAAAAACAATATAGAAGAATGAAGCAGGATATGATTGTGATTCTGGATTTGGGAAGCCATGAGAACACAGTGCTTGCCCGGGCGATTCGTGCGTTGGGAGTATATAGCGAAATCTACCCGCACGACATTACTGCCGCCGAACTGAAGGCCTTGCCGAATGTGAAAGGCATCATCATCAACGGCGGCCCCAACAATGTGGTTGACGGGGTGTCCATCGACGTGTTGCCCGAGATTTATGAAGCAGGATTCCCCGTAATGGCTGCCGGACACGACAAGGCGCTGTGCGAAGTGAAGCTGCCGCAGTTTACGGATGATGTGGAAGCCATCAAGGAGGCTGTGAAATCTTTCGTATTCGATACTTGCAAGGCTGAGGCGAACTGGAACATGACGAATTTCGTCAACGACCAGGTGGAGTTGATACGTCGTCAGGTGGGCGACCGTAAGGTGCTGCTGGCACTGTCCGGTGGTGTGGATAGCTCCGTAGTGGCCGCTTTGCTGCTGAAAGCCATCGGCGACAAGCTGGTTTGCGTACACGTGAACCACGGGCTGATGCGTAAGGGCGAATCGGAAGCCGTGGTGGAAATCTTTGGCAAGGAGCTGAAAGCTAACTTGATATACGTGGATGCTACAGACCGTTTCCTCTCCAAGCTGGAAAACGTGGCTGACCCGGAAGAAAAGCGCAAGATTATCGGCGGAGAGTTTATCCGTGTCTTTGAGGAAGAAGCCCGCAAGCTGGACGGTATCGACTTCCTGGGACAAGGTACCATCTATCCCGATATTGTAGAGAGTGGCACAAAAACAGCCAAGATGGTGAAGTCTCATCACAACGTAGGCGGTCTGCCCGAGGATTTGCAGTTTGAATTGGTGGAGCCGTTGCGCCAGCTGTTCAAGGACGAAGTACGTGCATGCGGTGTAGAGCTTGGATTGCCGTACGAGATGGTTTACCGTCAGCCGTTCCCCGGTCCCGGATTGGGAGTACGTTGTCTGGGAGCCATTACCCGCGACCGCTTGGAGGCTGTACGCGAGTCGGATGCCATTCTGCGTGAGGAATTCCAACTGGCAGGCCTGGATAAGAAGGTATGGCAGTATTTCACTGTGGTGCCCGATTTCAAATCTGTGGGTGTACGCGACAATGCACGTTCGTTCGACTGGCCCGTCATTATCCGTGCCGTCAACACAGTGGATGCCATGACCGCTACCATTGAGCCGGTGGACTGGCCCATCCTAATGAAGATTACCGACCGTATTCTCAAGGAAGTGAAAACCGTCAATCGCGTTTGTTATGATATGTCTCCGAAACCCAATGCGACTATCGAGTGGGAGTGAGATTGACCAATGATAATGATAGCCTCACCTTAAAAACGGTGGGGCTGTTTTTTTTATAACAAAACAACAAAGAATAGAACAATGAAACTTTTATGTATGATTGCTGTCTTTTTGTGCATCCCCTGGGTAGCCTCTGATGCACAGAAGCAGGACTGGGGAAATTTGAAACGCTATGCAGAGGCAAACAAGGAACTGGTACGGAAGGGAAAACAGAAGGACCGGGTGGTTTTTATGGGCAACTCCATCACGGAAGGATGGGTGGCAAACGATGCCGCTTTCTTTGAAGACAACGGTTATGTGGGCCGTGGTATAGGCGGACAGACTTCTTCCCATTTCCTGCTCCGTTTTCGCGAAGATGTCATCAAGCTTGCTCCGGCGCTGGTCGTGATAAATGCAGGTACCAATGACATTGCAGAAAATGCAGGCGCTTATAATGAAGAATACACTTTTGGAAATATAGTGTCTATGGTAGAGCTGGCACGGGGCAATAAGATAAAAGTGATTTTGACGTCTGTGTTGCCTGCAGCTGCCTTTGGCTGGAACCCTTCGGTGAAGGATGCTCCGCAAAAGATAATGCAGCTGAATGCCAGAATCCGGAAGTATGCCCAGGAAAACAAGATTCCTTATGTCGACTATTACAGTGAGATGGTGGAAGGCGACAATAAGGCTTTGAACTTCTCGTATACCCGGGATGGGGTACACCCCACTCTGGAAGGGTATAAAGTGATGGAAGCCTTGATAAAGAAAGCGATAGACAAGGTGTTGTAGGAAATTCCGGTTCAGGTGGCCTATAAGAGCTTTTTTGCGTCGGGAATCATCATCTCGCCTCTGTGCAGTTCGAGCAGGCCTTTCTCCTGCATGCTGTTCAACGCTCTCGATACTCCCATACGGGTATCATTGACCACCTGAGCCAATTCTTCCATTTTTATTTTCAGTATTTTCCTGCCTGACGGACGTTCGATATGTGTCAGGATAAAGTTGCCGATACGTTTCTCAAGGTTATCGGTGCTTTCTGCCCAAAGACGGCTGTTCAGGCTTTGGGCGCGGTTGCTGATGATATTCATGTAATTCAGGCGGAATATGTCATATTTGAACAATTCGCTCATGACGAAAGCCTTGCTGATGCTCACTGTGTGGGTCTCGGTTTGGGCGGTATAGGCTGAGACGTAGGAGGTGCTCATCCCGAACAGAGATTGTGGCTCGATGACGTAAGGTGCCTGAAAATATTCCGTGAAGCTGTATGATGTATTCGCAGATGAAGTACATGAGGAGATTTCACCTTTCAATACGAATATCAGTTGACTGCATGTGTCACCGGCTTTCACGATAACTTCGCCGGCTTTATGCTTTGTAAAGCTCAGCTTGACTTTCCCCAGGATATTGGTAAAGTCTTCTTGTGCGAGTCCTTGAAAGAGTGGCAGTTGCAGTAATGTATCAAACATTGTATTCATAATGCTTTTTCTTCTTGTTTTGAAACAAAAGTAGATATTATCAAGGTGTACTGTAAACTCTTTGCCTCTCTTTTTGTTTTTTTTATTGTTTCTTAAACGTGCTATTCAATCCTTGTAGACGAATCCTCATCCTTCTCCTCTTCCTTCTTATCGTCCTCATCCTCATTGTTTTCCTCATCTTCGTCTTCCTCCTCGTCTTCCTCTCCGGCAAACGGATCGGGCCGTTGGGGACCGTATCCCATAAAGCCTATGGCGCATAGCGTGCCTGCTATGGCTCCGCTAAGGTGTCCTTCCCAGGAAGTGGTGGCCTTGGCAAATTGTGGGAACATATTCCATACCAGGCCGCCATATAGGAACGTTATCAACAGTGAAATGGCGATAAGCGGTACATGTTTGCGCAGAATGCCGCTGAAGAACAGAAAGAAAGCCAGTCCGTATATGATGCCGCTGGCTCCGATATGCCATCCCGGTTTCCCTATAAGAAAGGTAAGCGCACCGCATCCTATCCAAATGGCAAAGAAGATGTAGGGGGCTATGTGCCGGTAGAAATAGAACAGACACCACATCAGGAAAAAGAGTGGAATCGTATTGGCGAACAGATGCTTGAAACTGCTGTGTACCAGTGGATGTGCGAAAATTCCGAACACGCCCCGCTGTTCCATCGGATATACTCCCAGTCGTGTGAAGTTCCAATCCATGCCTGTCTCCAAAAACTTCAAGATGTATAAAATGAATAGCAAGAATAGGGGTATAACCGCCGCCAATGCCATTCTGCGTATATCATGCTTCATATTTCGTACAGTGATTGCTATTTTTGTACAATACTACGGAATATTTGACGAAAACCGAAAAAAAACTGACTTTTTATTTTGCCTATAAGCTTTAATTCGTATTTTTGGGCATCGCTACATGGCTTGTAGCGCATATACCGAAATAATTAACCTTTAAATAATGCACAACTATGAGTTATTTACGATTTGACAAGACCCTGATGATTAATCTGCAAGAATCTTTGCCAAGGGAGATATTGCGGACGAATAGGTCGGGAGCCTATCATTGTACAACAATTGTAGATTGTAACACACGCAAATATCACGGTCTGTTGGTGATACCGGTCCCCAACCTCGATGATGAAAACCATGTGCTGCTGTCTTCTTTGGATGAAACTGTAATTCAGCACGGTGCGGAGTTCAACCTGGGGTTGCATAAGTATCAAGGAAACCACTTCAGTCCTAACGGGCACAAGTATATCCGAGAGTTCGACTGTGAAAATATCCCCACAACTACCTATCGTGTAGGAGGCGTCATCCTTCGTAAGGAAAAGATTTTCGTACACCATGAAAATCGGATTCTGATTCGTTATACCTTGGTCGATGCCCATTCGGCAACCACACTTCGTTTCCGCCCTTTCCTGGCATTCCGCAGTGTGCGCGAGTACACGCACGAAAATGCGCAGGCAAGCCGCGACTACCAGTTGGTAGAGAATGGCATTAAAACCTGCATGTATCCCGGTTATCCGGAGTTGTTCATGCAGCTCAACAAAAAGAATGAGTTCCACTTCCAGCCTGACTGGTATCGTGGTATCGAGTATCCCAAAGAACAGGAACGCGGATATGACTTCAACGAAGACCTTTATGTGCCGGGATATTTTGAAGTGGATATAAAGAAAGGGGAAAGCGTTGTCTTCTCCGCCGGTATCTCCGAGATTTCTCCCCGCAAGCTGAAGCAGACTTTTGAGTCCGAGGTGGCCGACCGCACTCCGCGTGACAGTTTCTACCACTGTCTGAAAAACTCGGCGCACCAGTTCCACAACAAGCAGGGCGAGGAGCATTATGTGCTTGCAGGCTATCCCTGGTTCAAGTGTCGTGCCCGTGACTTGTTCATCTCCCTGCCGGGTCTTACTTTGGCCTTAGGCGAGCAAGATGAATTTGAAGACGTGATGAAAACAGCCGAAAAGGCTATCCGTGAGTTTATCAATGGAGAGCCTTCCTCTTATAAGATATACGAGATGGAGCATCCGGATGTGCTGCTGTGGGCTGTCTGGGCTTTACAGCAGTATGCCAAGGAGACTTCGCGTGAAAATTGCCGGCAGATGTACGGTAATCTCCTTGAGGAGATTGTTGGCTATATCCGTGAACGCAGGCATGACAATCTCTTCCTGCACGAAAACGGACTGTTGTATACCAATGGCACCGAGAAAGCGGTTACCTGGATGAACTCTACCGCCAATGGCCGCCCGGTTATTCCGCGTACGGGCTACATTGTGGAAGTGAATGCACTATGGTACAATGCCCTGCGTTTTGTAGCCGATATGGTTCGGGAGGGAGGCAATGAAATTCTTGCCGATACACTGGACGCTCAGGCAGAAATCACCGGAAAGTCTTTTGTAGATGTCTTCCGCAATGAGTATGGCTATCTGTTTGACTATGTGGATGGTTATATGATGGACTGGAGTGTACGTCCCAACATGATATTTACCGTTGCCTTTGACTATTCTCCGTTGGATAGGGCCCAAAAGAAACAGGTACTCGATATTGTGACGAAAGAACTGTTGACTCCGAAGGGCTTGCGTACACTGAGCCCCAAGAGTGGCGGATACAATCCGAATTATGTCGGCCCTCAGATACAGAGAGACTATGCCTACCATCAGGGAACAGCGTGGCCATGGCTGCTGGGCTTCTACATGGAAGCATATCTGCGTATCTATAAAGTGAGTGGCGTGTCGTTTGTAGAGAGATACCTCATCGGTATGGAAGATGAAATGACTTCCCACTGTATTGGCGCATTGCCCGAACTCTTCGATGGTAATCCTCCGTTTGTTGGAAGAGGGGCGGTGTCATTTGCCATGAATACGGCGGAAATCCTGCGTATCTTGAAGTTATTGTCTAAGTATAATTTATAAAAGGAGGAACGAAGATGAAAGTTTTAATGTTTGGATGGGAATTTCCTCCCAAAATATATGGTGGTCTTGCGGTTGCTTCTTATGGAATAACTAAGGGATTGAGTTTGCAGGGTGATGTGGAAACTACTTTCTGCATGCCCAAGCCGACGGGCGAAGAAGAGGACTTCTTGAAGATAGTGGGCATGAACCAGGTGCCTATCGTGTGGCGTGATGTCGATTACAATTATTTGAAGTCGAGGCTGACGCGCAACATGACGCCGGAAGATTATTATTCTTTCCGCGACCATATTTATTCGGATTTCTCTTATATGCACGTCAATGACATAGGCTGCATGGACTTTGCCGGCGGTTATCCCGGCAACCTGCACGAAGAGATAAACAACTTCTCGGTGATTGCCGGAGTAGTGGCTCGCCAGCAGGAATTTGATATTATTCATGCCCACGACTGGCTGACGTATCCTGCCGGAGTGCATGCCAAGATGGTGAGCGGAAAGCCGCTCTGTATCCATGTCCATGCTACGGACTTTGACCGTTCGCGCGGAAAAGTCAATCCTACCGTCTATTCTATGGAGAAGAACGGTATGGATTATGCCGACTGCATCATGTGCGTGTCCGAACTGACCCGCCGCACGGTTATTGAGCAGTACCATCAGAACCCCAAGAAGGTGTTTGCCATGCACAATGCCGTCTATCCTCTCTCGCAGGAATACCAGGACATTCCGCGTCCCGACCATTCCAAAGAAAAGATTGTGACATTCCTGGGCCGTATCACCATGCAGAAGGGGCCGGAATACTTTGTGGAAGCAGCTTCGCTGGTATTGCAGCGTGCCCGCAACATCCGCTTTGTGATGGCCGGTTCGGGAGATATGATGGATGCCATGATTAATCTGGCAGCCGAGCGGGGCATCGCCGATCGGTTCCACTTCCCGGGCTTCATGAAGGGAAAGCAGGTATATGAGGTTTACAAGAACAGTGATGTATTCGTTATGCCTTCCGTTTCCGAGCCTTTCGGTATCGCTCCGCTGGAAGCCATGCAGTGTGGGACTCCTTCCATCATTTCCAAGCAGTCGGGATGCGGTGAAATTCTTGATAAGGTCATCAAGACCGATTATTGGGACATTCATGCAATGGCCGATGCCATTTATTCTCTCTGCACCAATCCCGCTCTCTTCCAATATCTGCAGGAGGAAGGCAAGAAGGAAGTGGATGGAATCACGTGGGAAAAAGTAGGTTTGAGAATCCGCGCCCTCTACGAGGATGTGTTAAGAAACTATGGTAAATAACAAAAACAATAATAGAAATGAGAACTATCTGTCTTTATTTTGAAATACATCAAATCATTCATCTGAAACGTTACCGTTTCTTTGATATAGGTACCGATCATTATTACTACGATGATTATGCCAATGAAACCAGTATCAATGATGTAGCCGAACGCTCTTATATCCCGGCATTGAACACCCTGATTGAAATGGTGAAGAATTCCGGAGGTGCGTTTAAAGTGGCTTTCTCCATTTCGGGGGTTGCGCTGGAGCAGTTGGAAATATATGCGCCGGCTGTCATCGACTTGTTGCACCAGCTGAATGATACCGGTTGCTGTGAGTTCCTTGCCGAGCCTTATTCCCATGGCCTTTCTTCTCTGGCCAACGAGGATTGCTTCAAGGAAGAGGTGATGCGTCAGAGCGCTAAGATGAAGCAAATGTTCGGTAAGGCACCGAAGGTGTTCCGTAATTCCAGTCTGATTTATAATGACGAGATTGGTGCGATGGTGGCAGCTTTGGGATTCAAGGGTATGCTGACGGAAGGAGCCAAGCATGTTCTGGGTTGGAAGAGTCCGCACTATGTATACCATTGCTCTATGAATCCTAACTTGAAGTTGCTGTTGCGTGACTTTAAGCTGTCTGACGACATCAGCCTGCGCTTCTCCAACTCCGAGTGGAACGAGTATCCTTTGTTTGCCGACAAGTACATCAACTGGATTGATGCTTTACCGCAGGAAGAGCAGGTCATCAACATCTTTATGGAGCTCTCTGCTCTGGGCATGGCACAGCCGTTGTCTTCCAATATTCTGGAATTCCTGAAGGCTCTTCCATACTGTGCCAAGGAAAAGGGGATTACTTTCTCCACACCGACGGAAATCGTTACCAAACTGAAATCTGTTTCCCAGTTGGACGTTCCATATCCGATGTCTTGGGTGGACGAAGAAAGAGATACCAGCTGTTGGCTGGGTAACGTGATGCAGCGTGAAGCATTCAACAAGTTGTATAGTGTTGCCGAACGTGTCCATCTTTGTGATGACCGCCGTATCAAGCAGGACTGGGATTATCTGCAGGCAAGTAACAACTTCCGTTTCATGACTACCAAGCAAAGCGGTGTCGGCTTGAACCGTGGCATTTATGAATCTCCTTTTGATGCTTTTACCAATTATATGAATATTCTTGGTGACTTTATCAAACGTGTCGATTCTCTCTATCCGGTGGATATAGATAACGAAGAACTGAATGCATTGCTGACCACTATCCAGAACCAAGGTGCCGAGATAGAGGAACTGCATAAGGAATTGGAGAAAGCACAGGCCAAGTTGGAGAAGATAAAGGCTGCAGAAAAGAAAGAGAGCTACAGCTAAATCTGCCGCAGAAAAACCGGCAAAGGCCAAGGCTCCTGCCAAAAAGCCTGCTGCAAAGAAAATAACTAAAAAGGCTGCTGAATAATATCGGCAGCTTATCCCATCAATCAAAAAAGCCTTCCGCTCTACAATGAGCGGAAGGCTTTTTTATGGAATATCTGTCAGTTACTTGTTGAAACTGGTGTATGTAACTTCTATTTTCAGCGGAGATTCCACTTCGCCTTTTGCATTCTCTTTCGGGCCGCCTTTTAGTTTGGCATATCCCGGCTTGAGGTCGTTTTGGATACCGGTTATGGTTTTGTTGCCGCTGCTGCTTGTACTGCTGTCATAGGTAATGGAAACCGGAATCAGCAATACCTTATCCCAGTCTTCATTTTCTTTGTTCCAAGTTTTTTCCCACTCTGTCTCATTCCAAGAACTGCCGGCCTTTTCTTTGGCGGCTTTCTTGGCAGCTTGTTTTTCGTTGATGCAAGTGGTAACCAACCGGGCTATGTTGCTGAATACATATTGATTGGTAGCAAATGCATTGTGGGTGGTTGTAAATGAGGTAATATTATCCCTGACTTTGTTCTCTTCAAAGAAGCTCTTCAACTCCTGCTTACGTATCAACAGCACGTCATTGGGAGCACTCATGCTATATTCGTAGTCACTGTTTATATTGTAATTCGTGAAAGTCAGTTTCACGGCATTCAGGGTGTCATTGGTCAGTTTGTTGTATATTGAATCGTATGGCATGATAGCTTCGGTGAAGATACCGGCAGGAGATTTAATGTAAGTGTGCTGAGATTCGGCAGCCTTTTCCTTTATCAAATCTGAATTTAGGAACTGGTTTGCCTGGATAACCTCTTTGGTAGAGGCAAATACAGTCTGCATGCTATAGAACAAAGAGTCTGTACCATCTTTTTTCTTCAGTGCTACACCGGTAGTATCATTTACGTAGTGGAAACGGAATTGCATATTCAAAGCCACATAATCCACATAGAGGATGGTTCCATCTCCGTAATCGCTCTTTACATATACTCCTTTGAAAATCTTGTCTATGAAAGTTGCGGCGTCTTTAAAGTATTCGGGATGCTCGCGATAAACCTTCAATATTCTGTCTTCGCCGAAAGTTTTCTTGTCCAATGGGAACGTCACATTGGGATAGAAAGTATAATAACCATTATTGTCCTTTTCAAATCTCACAGAATCCGGAACAGACGTATCGAAAGCTGAATAAGCCTTACGTCCGAGCAGGGACTTGGGGTCGTACTTGTTGTAGTATTCTTCTGGATTGATATTGGTATAGCGATTTTTGTCCAGCTTCTTGTCCAGTTCATAGATACTCATCCGGCATGCATTCAGGGAGTCGCCGAACCAACTGGAATAATAGACTGCCAGTTGCACTGAAACTACCGAGTCGGCAGTCATTGTACCAGTTGCCTTGATTGGATTTCCTTCACTGTCCCGTTCGGTCACTTTATACACTTCCGGAAGGGAGAAGTTTTCCGTACAGTTCAGCTCCGTAAGGAAACTTGTTTCGTAATAACCGAATTCCGGGTCGGAAAACTTGCCTATATAGCCGGTACTCGTTTTGGCAAATACGGAATCAACGGCAAATGAACGTGTTGTTACATTAAAAGTAGTAGTATGCGCTGACATGCCGTCAGAATCGGGCAACATACCCAGACCTAATGTTCCGGTGTTGTCATCGCATCCAAAGAAAGTCAGGACTGCCAAAAGCAATGTTCCCAGATATCTTACTTTCATAGTTTTAACTGTCTAAATCAATTTTATTTTTGTTCTGTTTCCCATACCTTGTCGTAGAAGTCGTTGCAGGCTTCAGCAAAGTTTTCGGGAGATTGATATTCCAATACCGGTTTTCCGGATTCGCGGGCATAGTTCAGTACTTCCTCATTGACGTGTTCGCTTTGCTGGATAATGCCGTCGGAGAAGTCAGCAGCCAGTTTGCAAAGTGCTGTGTAGTCAATGGGTTCCTTCAATCCTGCAATATCTTTCTTGGCGATGCCTTTCAACAATAGCTTGTTAGAGAAGTCTGCGTGGAAAGGTTGTTTGAAGTCATCTTCATAAAGGGAAAATATGACCTTGGCATCTCTGAAGGAAGGTTCGTCTTTATAGGCTTTTTTGATGTACAGAGGCGCTAAAGCGGTCATCCAGCCGTGGCAGTGGATGATGTCGGGACACCAACGCAGTTTCTTCACCGTTTCCAGTACGCCACGGGCATAGAAGATGGCACGGGCATCATTGTCTTCATACTCTTCACCATTTTCGTCTGTTACCTGCAAGCGGTTCTGGAAGTAGTCATCGTTGTCGATGAAGTATACTTGCATACGTGCAGACTGGATAGAGGCAACCTTGATGATGAGCGGGTGATCGGTATCGTCAATGATGAGGTTCATGCCGGAGAGTCGTATCACCTCATGCAGCTGGTTTCTGCGTTCGTTGATATTTCCCCATTTGGGCATAAACGTTCTGATTTCTCTGCCTTTTTCTTGAATAGCCTGAGGTAGGTTTCTGCCTACGAGGGACATTTCGGATTCTGAAACGTAAGGGGTAATTTCTTGGGTTATAAATAAAACCTTGTTCGCCTTTGTCATAATAACAATGTTCTCAATTATTCTGCAAAGATATAAAAAAAATCGGGCAATAAAGCAAACAGAGCCCGTCTATAATTCCTTATGAATTGTTAACTGCTTGTTATTCAGTGAAACAGCTGCTTCTGGAATTGCCGGAAAGTGTACTGAGTTTTGCATTAATTTGCGATATTTCTTCTTTATATGCTAAATAATGGTTTATTTTGCACCGCTTTTGCGAACAACCAAGTTATTATATAACCAATTAAAATGGAAATAGTACATACTATCAAGGACTTGCAGGCCGGACTTTCGGCTTTGAGAGCCCAAGGAAAGAAGGTAGGTCTGGTACCTACGATGGGTGCCTTGCATGCCGGTCATGCCTCATTGGTGAAACGTTGTGTGGCAGAAAATGACGCTGCCGTAGTAAGCGTTTTTGTAAATCCGACCCAGTTTAATGACAAGAATGATTTAGTGAAATATCCCCGTACACCGGAGGCTGATTGCCGTTTGCTGGAGGAGTGTGGAGCGGCATTTGTCTTTGCTCCTTCGGTGGAGGAGATGTATCCGGAACCGGATACCCGCCGTTTCAGCTATGCGCCGCTGGACACAGTGATGGAAGGGGCATTCCGTCCGGGACATTTTAATGGTGTTTGCCAGATTGTGAGCAAACTGTTTGATGCTGTGCAGCCGGATCGTGCCTACTTCGGCGAGAAAGATTTCCAGCAGCTGGCAATTATTCGCGAGATGGTCCGCCAGATGAAGTATCCTTTGGAAATTGTAGGCTGTCCCATTGTCCGTGAGGAAGACGGGTTGGCTCTGAGCAGCCGCAATGCCCGTTTATCTGCCGAAGAACGCAAAAATGCACTGAGAATTTCGCAGACTTTATTTGAAAGTCGTACCTTTGGAGCCTCACATACGGTAGCTGAGACACAGAAGTTTGTGGAAGACACCATCGCAGCCGCCCCCGGATTGCGTTTGGAATACTTTGAGCTGGTGGATGGCAATACCTTACAGAAGATTACCGATTGGGAGGAAACTTCTTATGCTGTGGGTTGCATCACAGTATTCTGTGGGGAAGTCCGTCTGATTGACAATATCAAGTACAAAGAGCCTGCTGCCTTGTAATTTATAATTAGTAATTCGTAATTTATAAAGATATGATGATTGAAGTGTTGAAGTCGAAAATCCATTGTGCCCGCGTCACGGAAGCGAACCTGAACTATATGGGAAGCATTACGATTGATGAAGATTTGATGGATGCCGCCAACATGATTGCCGGCGAGAAGGTGTATATAGCCGACAATAATAACGGTGAACGTTTTGAAACCTACATTATTAAAGGCGAGCGTGGCTCTGGCAAAATTTGCCTGAACGGTGCGGCAGCCCGCAAGGTGCAACCTGATGACATCGTTATTATCATGTCCTACGCGCTGATGGACTTTGAAGAAGCCAAGTCGTTCAAGCCGACGGTGATTTTCCCCGACCCGGCAACGAACAAGGTGGTGAAGTAGTCTCTTTATTGAAATATGGAAATAAAGCCCTGTTTGCAATTTATTTGTAAACGGGGCTTTGTTTTACTTCTGATTCTTCTCCGCAGGGTTCGTATGAGAATGAGGAGCCGATTTAATCTTGTCGAGTAAATACAGAATCTCAGTTTGGACATCAAAATTATATCTTTGGTAATCTTGATAGGTGGGTATCAAGTCTGGATAAAGTGTGTGGGCACACCGGTCTTTGCCCGGAAAGCATATTTGTATGGAGTTGGAGATAGAGCCTTGCATACCGGTATAGGGTAGCCGGAATAAGGTTTGTTCCATGTAGGTATTGGGGGCTTGTCCGCTGGGTATTCCTACAAGGGTAGCCCCCATTTTCCACAGATAGAAAGTGTAGTGGAAAGCTGCACTGAAGGTACGTTCGTTGGTAATGACGTAAATGTGTTCCGGAGTATAGAGCGCCTTTCCTTGTTGCTTTCTCAGTTCTTCCGGCACACTGGACATACAGTTCTCGATGAAGTCGGTCCGTCGCTGTTCTATGTCTGTGGTGTCTGCTTCGTCCGTACTAAAAGTGTAGTCACCGTAGGCATAGTCTGTTTCGTATGCTTGGTTGAAATCCTGTAAGTTTGTCTGTAGTTTTTGCATGTAGAGGGGAGAGATGATACGATAGAATTCTATATCCATATCCGTTTGCAGGAAGTGGTCGCCGAACAGTTGGTAGAGTGTGGGTAGGACAATTGGAGTCCAGCCGCCGCTATTGTTGCGCAAATCTATGATGAGGGTGGAGGAGGCTTCCTTCTTCATCTCTTTCAGCATATGGGCGAAAACTTCGGAAAGGGACGGGAGTTGCCGAATGGCTTGCAGGGTATCGGCGGGCATATCTTGTTTCAGGATATCCCGATAATAGAATCCTATTTGCCGGTATAAATCTTTCAGCCCTTGTTTTTGCATATACTCAAAATTATCCCGTGCCATGATACTGTTGATATTGATGAGCATTATTTGCTTGTCGTTGTCTATGAACTGATAGGCCAGTTGTTTGTCTGTATAAGCTTTCCAACTGTTATTGTGTTGCATGGGTGTGTTTTGCACTTCCTGCCTTGACAATAAGGGAAGGGTTAATCCTCTTGATTTGCCGTCGGGAGTAAGAAGTGAGAGGTGAAGGTTGTCTTTCATTTCAGGGAAAAGCTGTCTCAAGAAATGTTCCGTAGGCATGGACCTGCATAGATTGGCATAACGGTCATATAGGTTTTCACTGGCTTGGATAGCGGCAGTGCGGGCCAGTACCTCTTCTAAAGAATCTCCGTTGATGGTTGTGATACGGCTACCTAACAAGTCTTTGTACGTTTCAGGGATTCCTTGAAGTATAATGCCGTCGGGGATGGTGCGTACTTCCAGTGCCAGGTAACGCTGATTTGCTTGTTGATTGGCTGTGGGAGGTAAAAGGTAGGTATGTCCGTCTTGCAGGTTGGATAGGAAAATGCTTACCTTATCAAAAAAGGTCTGTTTCGTACCGGGAGTCCGGCGTAACTCGTTCTCCAGATGGAAAGCTTGTTCGTAGAAGAATACTTTTCCTCCGAAGCCGCTGTAAGGGTCGGGATGGGTTGCTGCCAGTTCTTTTACCAGATACCGAAAGTCTGAGGCAAGGGAATCCCCGTTTAGGGGCTCTTGGGCGCTTGCCAATAGGTAAGCCAGACAGGGAAGGAGGGATAGATAAATACGTTTCATATTCTTGAAATATTTAAATTGTATGCTAGAAGGGGAAAGTAGAGGGAGAGGTTGTAGTAGAATAAAAAAGGTGGAGTTCGTATGTCTCCACCTTTCATGACAGATTCTTATTTTTTTAGCTGCTCGTTCATCGCTGCTGCTGCCTTTCGTCCGTCTCCCATGGCAAGGATTACGGTGGCACCTCCGCGGACAATGTCGCCTCCGGCAAAGATGGTCGGGATGGACGACTGCATGTTATCATTGACGGCAATCGTTCCCTTCCGGCCCAATTCCAATCCCTTGATGGAGCTTGGGACAATCGGGTTGGGAGATACACCTACGCTGACGATGGCAAGGTCGATGTCGATGGTTTCCGTGGCTCCGGGAATGGGTACGGGACTGCGGCGTCCGCTGGCATCCGGTTCACCCAGTTCCATTTTCTGAAGCACCACTTGTTTCACTTTTCCTTGTTCGTCGGCAATGTATTCGATTGGGTTGTGGAGGGTCAGGAATTCTACACCTTCTTCCTTGGCATGTTTCACCTCCTCGATACGTGCCGGCATTTCTTCTTCCGAACGACGGTAGATAATCATGGCACGCTCTGCACCGAGACGGCGTGCGGTACGTACGGAGTCCATAGCTGTATTTCCACCACCTATCACGGCTACGCATTTGCCGAAAGGAACCGGAGTATCGGAGTCTTCACTGGCGGCATCCATCAGATTGACACGGGTCAGGTATTCATTGGACGAGAGGATATTGATGGAGTTCTCGCCGGGGATATTCATAAAGTTGGGCAGTCCTGCTCCGGAAGCTACGAATATGCCCTTGAATCCTTCCTCTTCCAGTTGTTCCACGCTGAGCGTCTTGCCGATAATGCAGTCCTTGACGAATTCCACTCCCATTTTGGCAAGGTTGTCAATCTCCACATCCACCACTTTGTTGGGCAGGCGGAACTCAGGAATGCCATATTTCAATACACCACCAATCTCGTGCAGTGCTTCGAAAACAGTCACGTCATAGCCATACTTCGCCATATCTCCGGCAAATGACAGACCGGCGGGACCCGAACCGATGACAGCTACTTTGATACCGTTCTTTTCCTTGATTTCAGGTATGGAGATTTGTCCGCTCTCCCGTTCGTAGTCAGCGGCAAAACGTTCCAGATAGCCGATGGCTACCGGCTTTTCGTTCATTTTCAGATGGATACATTTGGATTCGCACTGTTTCTCTTGCGGGCAGACGCGACCGCAGACGGCAGGCAGTGCACTGGTTTCTTTCAGTGTCTTGGCTGCTTCGAGGAATTCACCGCGCTCAATGTTCTTGATGAAGCGGGGGATGTCGATACCTACCGGACAACCTTCCGTACATCCGGGGTTGGCGCAGTCCAAGCAACGTTTGGCCTCTGTCAGCGCTTGTTCTTTCGTTAACCCTTGGTTGACTTCCTCCTTGCGGCTGTGCGAGCGGTATTCTGCATCGAGCTCGTTCATCTCCACGCGTGGAATGGCAGTCCGTTCTTTGGCTTTCATGGATTTGCGTAACTCCTGACGCCATGCAGCATTACGGCTTTTCTCATCTTCCATGTTTTCACCGGTAGCTTGGCAGGTCTGAGGTTCTTCCAGCTTGTGCATCTCCTCGCGTTCGATGTTTTTAAAAGCGCCCATACGCTTCAGCATCTCGTCGAAGTCCACTTGATGTCCGTCGAACTCAGGGCCGTCCACACATACAAATTTGGTCTTTCCTCCGATGGTGATTCGGCAGGCGCCACACATGCCGGTACCGTCAACCATAATCGTATTCAGGGATACATCCGTGGGGATTTCGTATTTCTTTGTCAGCAAACAAACAAATTTCATCATGATGGCGGGGCCGATGGCGAAACACTTGTTCACCTTCTCGCGCTTGATGACTTCTTCTACGCCTTCCGTCACCAGACCTTTTCGTCCGTAGGAACCGTCGTCGGTCATGATAATGACTTCGTCGGAGCTTTCGCGCATCTCCTTTTCAAGGATGATCAGTTCTTTGGTACGTCCTGCCAGTACGGTGATGACGCGGTTGCCGGCAGCTTTCAGCGCTTGCACGATAGGGAGCATGGGAGCTACGCCTACACCACCTCCGGCACAGACCACAGTACCGAAGTTGTCAATGTGCGTAGCTTGTCCCAACGGGCCGACAACATCCGTAATATAATCGCCTTCGTTCAGTTCGCAAAGACGGGTAGAGGAGAGCCCGACTTCCTGAACCACCAGTGTGATGGTTCCCTTTACCGGGTCGGCTTCCGCAATGGTAAGCGGCATACGTTCGCCTTTTTCGCCCACACGTACAATGACAAAGTGCCCTGCCTTACGTGATTTGGCAATCAATGGTGCTTCAATGACTAACTTAAAGACCTTTTCAGAAAAGTGTTCTTTGCTAATGATTTTATTCATTATCTAATAATTTTGTTGGTGTAATTACGCAATTACTGTCAGATTGATAGATTTTGCAAAGATAGGGGTTATTTGGTAATATCAAAAGAAGAATAGGGTAAAACTGCATGTTGTCACTGGATAACATTCCTTTGTCACTATAATTTGTTCACTTTCTACAGCCTGCCTACTTTTGAAATAAAAAATGAGGAAGAGTATGTATCGAAATGTTTTTTTAGGGGCAATTTTATTGAGTATGCCTTTGGTGGTTTGGTCGCAGCAGGATACGATTGCTGACCAGCGTTTGGAAGAAATTATGGTAACTGCTAAACTCCCGTTGGTAGAAATATCTGCCGGTAAAACAAGTTACCGGATGGATGCGTCAGTCACTCAAAGTACGGGAAGTCTTTATGATGTTCTTGCTTCCCTGCCGGGAGTCGTGATAGATTCCAATGGTAATATCTTGCTGAACGGACAAAGCGGTGCGACGATTCTGATGGATGGCAAGCCTACTTATCTTTCGGGAGATGAATTGATGAGTCTGTTGAAATCTACTCCTGCAACTAATGCTGATAAGATAGACTTGATAACCCAGCCTTCCGCACGCCACGATGCGGCGGGAAGCTCCGGGTTGATTGATATCCGTACAAGAAAAATAAGGCTGCGCGGTGTGAATCTGGCCTTGAACGGCAATGGCAGTCTTGGACGGACGGGTGGTGGTTATGGCGGCGTTTCCATGAATGTCAGGGAGAATAAGTTCAATCTTTATTTGAATTATTCGTATTATCAGGGAAAGGATGTCATAGACTTGTTTATCGACCGTGCGTTCGAACGGGATGGAGGAAGAATGATGCAGAACTCTTACCGGAAGCGTAGGAATTATTCGCACTATTTTCGTACCGGATGTGATTATTATCTCAATGAGCGGACAGTTTGGGGAGTCTCATTGGGTGGAAACTTTTCCCGGCAAAGGGAAAATGCAGGCATGTTTACGGAAATCCGAGAAACCGGAGTTGCGGGAAATACTTACAGCCATGCGGAGCAAAACCGGAATAATGTTTCTGCCGGAACCAGTATGGTGCACAAGCTGAAAAGAGAAGGGGGAGAACTCAGCGCTTCTTTTGATTATTTCCATTACTACCGTGTTGGAAACCAGTTGATGGATAGTTTTAAGCCCGATACATTGAAAGGGGACATGAAGGGAAATACCGACTTATATGTCGGACAGATAGATGCGGTTTATCCATTAAGTGAGGTTTGGAAGTTGCAGGCCGGAGTCAAAACCTCATTTGTTACGATAGACAATACGGCAGGTTATATGCGTCCGTCGGCTTCCGGCTGGCTGCCGGACGGGGCGCTTGGTTCCCGATTTGTATATGATGAAAATATCAATGCCTCCTATCTGCAAGCCGGCTATGAGAAAGACCGCTTGAAAATCTCAGCGGGTCTAAGGTTGGAACATACCCATGTACACGGGGACTTTGGAGGAAATACACAACAGAAAGACTCTTCGTTTACAACGAATTACTTCCATTTGTTTCCTACCATTGCTTTGCAATACGGTTTGACTTCGGAACATCTGTTTCAGTTTTCGTATGGCAGGCGTATTACCCGCCCCAATTATGGTGATTTGAATCCTTTTACCTATATATTTGATGACTATACCCATGAAGGGGGAAATACGAAGCTGCATCCTTCTTTCTCTGATAATATAGAGTTGGGGTATGTGTATCGTGACTGGTTTCAGACAGTGCTCTTTTTCTCGCATACAGATGATGCTATCATGAAGAGCTATCGCGAACAGGAGGGGCGGCGTATCTATGTAATGCCCCAGAATCTGTCTTCCTATGTACAGACGGGTATGCGTGTACATGCCGCCAACCTCTCACCTGTTTCTTTTTGGAAGGTGAATCTGACCGCTATCGGTATTTATAATAATTATGGTTGGACGGAGCAAGGGCAGAAAATGAAAAACCGTATGTTTACCCCGATATTCGGCTGCATGAACCAGTTTGCTTTCACTTCCGTATGGTCGGCCGAACTTTCGGCAAATTATAATGGACGAATGGCCTACGGACAAGCCACAGTACATCCGGCGCTGGAAGTGAATGTCGGCATCCAAAAGAAGATGTTCCGTAACAGATGCACCGTTACCTTGTTTGCCAAGGATGTATTCAACACCAATTATCAAAAAGTAGATATTCAATCTCCCGGTGTGCAGGCGTTTGTTGACGAACGGCACAACAAACGTGTGCTGGGTATTGCTTTCGCCTGGCGTTTTCAAAAAGGCAGCGAGACAAAAGAAAGCAGAAGGAAAAAAGAAATAGATGAAACAAAAAGAGTAAATTTGTAACTGTTATGGGCAGACTGTGGAACAAGTGGCTGGTGCCGGCATTATTTGCCGTGATTCTTTTTCTGTGTATTCGTGTGGCGAATGATATTCCGAAACATGAATACTATTGGGAAAGTAATGAGTGGAATTTCATGCTGAAGGATATGCTTGTGGTACTCTTCATGTCTTATCCTATCTTTTTTCTATTGAAGTATTGGCTTCGTTTGTGCCGGAAGCGGAAGTTGGTATGGTGGCAGGAATACGGGGTAGTTGTCTTGACGGTTCCCGTCTGGTGTCTTCTGACGATGTGGGTCATCCGCTTTTTGATGGGGGTAAGTCTTGATTTATACGATGTGCCTGTTCCGGCCATAGTCAGTATGTTGCTTGGCGGCTTCTTTTATATATTCTTGCGTAATCAGATGATACAGAAGGAAAATGAAGCTCAACGCCTGCAGTTGGAGAAGATAAAAAATGACCAGCTCCAGACAGAACTGAAATTCCTTAAAGCGCAATATCATCCACACTTTCTTTTTAATGTACTCAATACGGTTTATTTTCAGATAGATGAGAATAATGAGGCTCCACGGCATACTCTTGAGCAATTGTCCGATTTGCTTCGTTACCAATTATACAATGACGGGGAGAAAGTGCAAGTTCGTGTGGAAGTGGAATATCTGAAACAATACATCAGCCTATGTAAACTTCGTGCTACGAAGCGGCTGCAGTTGCAGGTGCATTTCGATGAAATGGAGGCGCAGGTTGAGATTTATCCATTGTTGTTTGTACCGTTGGTGGAGAATGCTTTCAAATATGTGGGAGGGAACTATTTTATAGCTATGGATATGTGTCTGAAAGAAGGCAAGTTGTGTTTTAGTATTGAAAATTCTATACCGGAACCATTAGTGCACCAGAAAGGAAAACATGGAATCGGCATAGAAAATCTGAGGCGCAGGCTGGAGCTGCTATATCCGGAGCGTCATACGCTGGACATAAATAGAGGAGATACTTTGTTTAGAGTAAAACTTGTGATAGAATTATAGGATGAAACAGGTAAAATGTGTAATAACCGATGACGAGCCTACTGCATGTGAAGGATTGCAACGCTATGTGGAAAAGGTGGATTTCCTTTCTTTAATGGGTGTATGTGAAGATACTATGCAGTTGAACACTCTTTTGCAGACTGAGCAGCCGGACTTGTTGTTTCTGGATATTGAAATGCCTTATCTTTCGGGGCTTGAACTCTTGGCATCTCTTGCCCATCCGCCTCATGTGATTATCACTTCCGCTTATGAGCAGTATGCATTGAAAGGTTATGAACTTGATGTTACGGACTATCTGTTGAAACCGATTTCGTTTGACCGGTTCCTGAAAGCGGTGAATAAAGTACATGGTCTTTTGCAGCAGGAGAAATGGCCGGATGAAGCTAATAATTTTATATTTGTCCGTTCAGACCGTCAGATGCATAAGGTGTTGTTTAAGGATATTCTGGTGGTGGAGGGGCTGGAAAATTACGTCTGTATTTATACGGAAAGCACAAAGCTGCTTGTACGTTCTACCATGAAGCGTATGATAGAGGCTCTTCCTGGTGGAGTATTTCAGCAAGTCCATAAATCATATCTGATAAATTTGGAAAAGATTGAGATGATAGATGGCAATCGGATTATAGTTGGGAGGCATACTGTTCCGGTGGCACGTAATTTCCGCGAGGAGGTGTTTGCACGTATTTTGAAGAATACTTTGTAGTTGCGCAGGAGAAGCTTGTCATGATAAAACTCCGGGCACGAATTACATGGATTTCACGTTTTTTGCTAACCGCAACTGTGAAATTCATGTAATTCGTGCCCGAAAGAAAGTGTCAAAGGCGTATTGCTGCACGTGACTATTATGGCCTTAGTCTATTATTTCAAATCCCGTATACGGAACCAATGCCTTTGGTATGCGGATTCCTTCTGGAGTCTGGTTGTTTTCCAGCAAGGCGGCAACGATGCGTGGCAGAGCGAGTGCGGAACCGTTCAGCGTATGGCAAAGCTCTGTTTTCTTTTCTGCCGTACGGTAGCGGCATTTCAGACGGTTGGCTTGATAAGTGTCAAAATTAGAGACGGAACTTACTTCCAGCCAGCGTTTCTGTGCTTCGGAATACACCTCAAAGTCAAAACAGAGGGCAGCCGTGAAGCTCATATCGCCACCGCAAAGGCGCAGGATGCGGTAGGGGAGTTCCAGCTTTTGAAGCAAACCTTCTACGTGGTCCAACATCTCCTGGTGGGATTGTTTGCTGTGTTCCGGTTTGTCGATGCGTACCAGTTCCACTTTGGAGAATTCGTGCAGGCGGTTCAAGCCACGTACGTCTTTCCCGTATGAACCGGCTTCACGGCGGAAACATTGTGTGTATGCACAGTTCTTGATGGGCAACTGCTTTTCGTCCAGAATCACATCACGGTAGATGTTGGTTACGGGGACTTCGGCGGTAGGAATCAAGTAGAGGTCGTCCACTTCGCAATGATACATTTGCCCTTCCTTGTCAGGCAGCTGTCCCGTGCCGTAGCCGGAAGCGGCGTTCACCACTGTGGGCGGCATTATTTCCGTATAGCCGGATTTGCGTGCTTCGTCCAGGAAGAAGTTGATGAGTGCGCGTTGCAGTTGTGCGCCTTTGCCTTTGTATACGGGGAAGCCGGCACCGGTAATCTTGACACCCAGGTCAAAGTCTATCAAGTCATATTTCTTGGCCAGTTCCCAGTGGGGCAGGGCGTCTTTGGGCAGCTCGGTTTCCATACCACCTATTTTCTCTACTACATTGTCGTCGGCACCTACGCCTTCAGGCACGCTGTCGTAGGGAACGTTGGGGATGGTATAAAGCAAAGTCTGCAAATCGTTGGCAGCCTGGTCCATATTGGCTTGCAAGTCCTTGTTGACTTCTTTCAGCTCGGCCACGCGGCTTTTGGCGGCTTCTGCTTCTTCTTTCTTGCCCTCCTTCATCAGTTGTCCGATGGATTTGGAGAGTGAGTTGGCTTCTGCCAGGTTTTTATCTAGGATGGTTTGATTGGCTTTTCTTTTGTCATTGAAGTCCAGCACTTGTGCAATGGTTTCTTTTGCATTCTTGAAGTGCTTCTTTTCCAGTCCGCGGAGAACCGCGTCGGTGTTTTCTGTAATTTGTTTGATGGTAAGCATATCTTATACTTGTTTTTATGTTATTCGGTTTTGTGAGTGCAAAGATATGGAAAAAACAAATAAAGTGTTGCTTTTGACATAAAAGAAAGGGATGCAATCCGAATAGGTTGCATCCCTTTTCCTTATTTCTTGTTCGGAAACTTATGCTTCTGCATTTTCTGCAGGGATAACAGAAACTGAACGTCTGTCTTCCTTGCCCACTTTGAATTGTACAGTTCCGTCTACTAAAGCGAAAAGAGTGTGGTCTTTTCCCATACCGATGTTATTACCCGGGTGGAATTCAGTACCTCTTTGACGAACGATGATGTTACCTGCTTTGCAAGCTTCGCCACCAAATATCTTAACGCCTAATCTCTTGCTCTGTGATTCGCGGCCGTTCTTAGAACTACCGACACCTTTTTTATGTGCCATTTCTTCTTACTGTTTTAATTGATTAAGCTACTACTTCTGTAATTGTTAACTCTGTGAATTGTTGACGGTGACCGTTCAACTTACGATAACCTTTTCTTCTTTTCTTGTGGAAAACAAGAACTTTATCGCCTTTTACCATGTTTGATACGACCTGGCAAACAACCTTTGCACCCTCTACTGTGGGAGCACCTACGGTGATGTTGCCGTCTTTGTCTACCAAAAGAACCTTGTCAAACTCTACTGTTGCACCGTTTTCTGCATTCTGGATGTGGTGTACAAACAGCTTTTTGCCAGCTTCTGCTTTGAATTGCTGACCGTTGATTTCTACAATTGCGTACATTTCTTATATATAATGTATAAGTTAGCTCCGTCGGGTGGTCTCTAATCACTTAGAAAGCACTTGGTCGAACCCGGTGCGGAATAATCGGGCACAAAAGTACTCTTTTTATTCTAAATGGACAAATGTTCTTTTGCTTTTTTGTTCTTTTAATGCAGATTGTACTTTTAGATTATTGGAGAAAAACTGTTTCATCAAGGAGAAACAGTCCGTGTAGGGATGGTTTCTGTTACAAAATGAATTTCAGAACATAGATACCGGCCAGCATCAGCGCCATTACAAGACACGCGAATATGACGAGTAGCACAAGACTGTAAGTCAGCATGAGGATAGTGCGCCAAAAGCTTCTCCACCAGGTGCAGCGGTACAATTGTTTGTAATCCCAACAGAATAGGACGAAAATAAGCCATAAAGGCAGCTCATACAAATCGTCTACCTTTGCGTACCCGTTGAAAGGCAGCACGATGATGCTCAGCAGGAGTATCTGGCAAGCTATGTAGGCTTGTATGAACACATGCTCCGTGGTATTGTAGTTTAACTTATATTTCCGGCGTCGGAAGGCAAGTTGGGTGGCAAGTGCAAACAAAGGCAGTGTGGCAATGATGCGGAATGCCTTGTTTCCGTGTCCCCAGCTCTTCATCAGATTCCATACTTTCATTAGGAAAGGAGAGTTCTGTAAGACTTTTTCCAGTCTGTCTCCCACTTCCGAGGTGTCGTTTACAAATTCATCGATGAGGTCGCCATCATCGCTGTTCTGTTCGGACACCTGTGTGGCAGAAGTGGAGTCGTTCTTCTCTTCCAGTTTGTTCAAGCTTTTCTCCAGGCTTTTTATAGTGATGGCGAGGGCTCGCTTTTCCTCTTTGCTATAGGTTTTCTCCATCTTTTTGGTAAGCTTCTCTTTAGCGGCAATGATTTCTTCTTTGTCTGTCTGCTCTGTCTTTTCCGTCTTTTCTTTTTTGCTTAGGGCTTCCGGGTCTACCAGTTGCACAGCCATGATATAAAGGGCTGCAAGAATGAAGAGTGTCTGGAACGGGCGAAAATACTCTACACGCTTACCACCGATGAAGTCTCTAATCATGTACCCCGGACGGTAGAGGAGTTCCAGAAGGGTACGTCCAAAGCCATTATCTATATTGAAGAAGCCTCCGGCAATGTTTTTAAGCGCGTTACTCAACCGATAGCGTGGAGTGTTACGGCTTTGTCCGCAACGGTTACAGTAGTTGCCGGTATAGGTGGTGCCGCAATTCAGGCAGGTGCAGGTTTCGTTGCCAGCGGGAGGAGTTTTTCTCCCTTGTATCAGCTTGATGTGAAATGCGCGTAAGCGTACTGCGCAGGGGTGCCACCATGAGTCGATGAAAGTTCTTGCTTTGTTGGGTAGTATCCTTCTTTTTTGGAGGATGCCCCACAATGTCAGTATGAAGACAACCGGGAAGAAGTTGCTGTCGTCGGTCATGTCCAGCTCTTCAATAGCCAGCCAGAAGAGTGTCACTAGAAGGAGGATTTGCCAGACACTTATCCTTTTCTGTTTCCGGAGAGAAGTGGCATGCATGTTTTCCGGCCGGATGGGATTTTCAATCTTGAATATGGAAGGATGCTCCTCCTGAACTGCCAGCAGTTCTTCTAAAGTGTTCATTATTTTCCGGTGTGGGTACTTCTCCAATTCTTTGGCAGTGGTTACTCCGTGGGTGACTCCGGCAAAGTCTACTCCGGCTGCTTGGGCTGTTTCCGCATCTACCGTGCTGTCGCCTATATAGAGGGTCTCGGCTTTGCTGACATGTAGCCGCTTAATGGCAAGGAGTAGCCCTTCGGGAGATGGCTTGGCGGCTTTCACGTCTTCACCACCCACGATGATGTCCATAAAATCTTCAGGAAAATGCTGGTCGAGGAGTTCCTTGATGCGGAATCGATATTTGGTCGAGATGATTCCGATGCGAGCGCCGGAGTCCTTCAGTGCAGTCAGTACGGACTTGGTTTCCAGAAAAAGCACCGTGTTGACAGTCATATGCGTATCGGCCTCTTTTCGGTATTCTGCCTTGAATCCTGCCAGTTGTCCGGCATCTGTCACGCCGGTGAGGATGGAAAAAGAGTCTTCCAGAGTCTTGCCGATAGTACGTTTGATGTCGTCATCCGTCACCTCTGTATATCCGTGACGGGTCAGTACGTTGCGGAAACAAGTGACGATTCCGCGGGAAGAATCAGCAAGCGTATAATCAAAGTCGAAAAGATAGGTCGTGTAATTCATTGTGACTTTTTGTGACAAAGATAGTGTAAAGTATATTTTTACAAAATAAAAAAGAGGATTAATCGGAATTTTGTATTACTTTTGTTTGCATGAATTCTGTAGAAAAGTGACAAGATGTGTAAGTGTTTTATCCGGTTAGGTTGTTATACTATACACGTTAACCCTATAATGTTATGAATTTGATAAAATCTTGTTGTTTGTTTGTGGTCTTTTCATCCTTTCTGGCATGCACCTCGCAGGTGTCGGATGTGAAGAGTGTGTCTTATACAGAGTTTGTGAATCCCTTTATCGGTACAGATTTTACTGGAAACACCTATCCGGGTGCCCAGGCGCCGTTTGGCATGGTGCAGCTCAGTCCTGACAACGGACTGCCGGGCTGGGACCGTATTTCCGGATATTTTTATCCGGACAGTACCATTGCAGGCTTCAGCCATACCCATCTCTCCGGAACCGGCGCTGGTGACTTGTATGACATCTCTTTTATGCCGGTGACATTGCCTTATAAGGAGGCGGAAGCTCCGCTCGGCATTCACTCTTTGTTCTCTCATTCGGAAGAATCGGCAAGTGCTGGATATTATCAGGTGCGTCTGAAAGATTATAATATAAATGTAGAGTTGACGGCCACCGAGCGTTGTGGCATTCAGCGGTATACTTTCCCAAAAGCCGATGCTGCCGTTTTCCTGAATTTGCGGAAAGCCATGAATTGGGATTTTACCAATGATTCTCACATAGAAGCCGTCGATTCGGTAACGGTGCAAGGTTACCGTTACTCTGACGGTTGGGCACGCGACCAGCGCCTCTACTTCCGTACACGTTTCTCCAAACCGTTTGCTGCGATGCAGCTCGATACAGCTGCCATAGAGAAAGAAGGCAAGCGGATAGGGACATCTGTTATTGCACGATTCGACTTTCAGACTAAGGAAGGAGAACAGATTCTTGTCAGTACTGCCATCTCCGGTGTAAGTATGGAAGGGGCGGCACGTAATCTGGCAGCAGAAGTACCTGATGATGATTTCGACAAATACCTGGCTGCTGTGCAGGATGATTGGAACGAACAATTGTCCCGGATAGAAATAAAATGCGATGACCGCGATGAGAAAGTCAAGTTCTATACAGCTTTATATCATTCGATGATTGCTCCTACCATTTACAGTGATGTGGACGGCGCCTATTACGGTCCCGACAAGCAAGTGCACCGGGTAGAGGGCTGGACAAATTACAGTACTTTCTCTTTGTGGGACACTTACCGTGCGGCTCATCCTCTCTATACTTTTATTGAGCCGGAACGGGTGAATGATATGGTGAAGTCCTTCCTCGCCTTCTTCGAACAGAACGGCCGCCTTCCCGTATGGAATTTTCAGGGGGGCGAGACAGATATGATGATAGGTTACCACTCTGTGCCGGTTATTGTAGATGCCTATCTGAAAGGTATTGGGGACTTCGATGCGAAAAAGGCCTTGGAGGCTTGTGTAGCTACTGCCAATATCGATTCCTATCGTGGCATTGGGTTATATAAGAAATATGGCTATGTTCCTTATAATGTGACAGATCAGTATAATTCGGAAAACTGGTCACTTTCTAAAACACTGGAATATGCATATGATGACTATTGTATAGCCCGTATGGCAGAGAAGCTGGGCGATAAGGAGGTTGCGGACGAGTTTTATAAGCGTTCCCGTAATTACCGGAATGTCTACAATCCGGTAAGTTCTTTCATGCAGCCCCGTGATGACAAGGGAGAGTTTATCCGGAACTTCTCGCCGGACGACTATACTCCGCACATCTGCGAGAGCAACGGCTGGCAATACTTCTGGTCTGTGCAGCAGGATATTGACGGTTTGATAGTTTTGACCGGAGGTAAGGAACGGTTTGCCCAGAAGCTGGACAGTATGTTTACTTACAATCCTTCTGCAGATGATGAGTTGCCTATTTTCAGCACCGGGATGATTGGCCAGTATGCGCATGGAAATGAGCCTAGCCATCACGTCATCTATCTGTTCAATGCTGTGGATCAACCTTGGAAAACCCAGAAATATGCAGCCCGGGTGATGCGTGAACTCTACCTGAACACTCCTGCCGGTTTGTGCGGCAACGAGGATTGCGGACAGATGTCCGCCTGGTATGTGTTCAGTGCGATGGGCTTTTATCCGGTAGACCCGGTTGGTGGAAAATATGAAATCGGTACCCCCCTATATCCGGAAATGAAGATGCACCTGCCCGGTGGAAAGACCTTTACGGTACTGGCGCCGGCGGTGAGCAAGGAAAATTGCTACATTCAATCTGTCAAACTCAACGGTAAGAACTATGACAAAAGTTATATTACGCATGAACAGATAATGGATGGAAGTGTTTTCGAATTTGAAATGGGGGATAAGCCAGGTCAGGCATGGTACAGTCCCCGATAACCGGCTAACATATGAATGAACATTTCGACTTGACATATAAATCCCTTTTCCGCAGGTATTATACCAACCTGCTGTTCTATGCCACACGCATTGTGGGGGAAGAAGATGCGGAAGATGTGGTACAGGATGTTTTCGTGGAGCTGTGGAAGCGGAAAGATACCATGAAGGTGGGAGAGCAGATTCAGGCTTTTCTGTATAGGGCGGTGTATACCCGTGCCTTGAACGTTCTGAAGCATCGGGACATTGTGAGTGGCTATGAGGCTGTCATGCTCGAAATCCATAAAAAGAGGGTTGAGTTCTATCAACCCGACAGCAATGATGTGGTGAAACGGATAGAGGATGCCGAACTCAGGAGGAAGCTGTCCGATGCCATCAATGAATTGCCGGACAAGTGCCGGATGGTATTCAAACTCAGCTATCTGCATGATATGAAGAATAAGGAGATAGCTGATACAATGGGAGTGTCATTGCGTACGGTGGAGGCCCACATGTACAAAGCTTTGAAGTTGCTGCGTGATAAACTGGGGTATCTGAACCTGATGTTGGCTCTGTTTTTCATCGGGAAAGTAAGTGTTTTTGCGAGCAGCGTTGTTTTATTATCATAATGAAGGAAAGAATGAATAAGTTGAATGAGGAGATATTGGCCAAGTTCCTTATGGGTGAATGTACGGAAGATGAACTTCGTGAGGTGAACGCCTGGCTGGAAGAGTCGGGTGAGAATGCACGCGAATTGTTCAGGCTGGAGGAGATTTACCACTTGGGGAGACTGGGGGATACTTCGAATACACAAGACATAGAAAAGGCCGAAAAGCGATTGTTTAAAAGGCTGGAACAAGAGAAGACGAAACAATACAAGGTACGGAGGATGGTTGGGTGGATACGGTATGCGGCCGTATTTGTGGGCTTCTTCCTTTTGGGTACTTTCGGCTATCTTTTTTATCAGACTTATAGCCAGCCGGAAACATTACTGGCTGTCACCACTCATGATAAGATTAAGGAACTGAAACTGCCGGATGGAACCAAAGTCTGGCTGAATAAAAACACTACCCTGAAATATCCACATGAGTTTGCAGGGAAGGGAAGAAAGGTTTATCTGGAAGGAGAAGGATATTTTGAGGTGATGAGGAATCCGGAAAAACCGTTTGTCGTACAGAGTGAGGTCATGCAGGTCAGAGTATTGGGAACTGTTTTCAACCTCAAGTCTGACAAGGCTAAGATGTCTGCAGTAGCTACCCTTTTGAAAGGCGAAGTAGAGGTGAAAGGTAATCATGGCGAGGGTATGATTATCCTTGCCCCCGGACAGAAAGCCGAGCTGAACGGAATGACTAGGCGTCTGGTGGTGAAGCAGGTGGATACGGGAATCGAAAACTGGCACAATAATGAGTTTGTCTTTGAGAAGGCTGACCTATACACCATTGCGCGTACATTGGAGAATTCGTATGGGGTGAGGGTAATTCTGGCACCGAACATAGATGTAAGCAAGACTTACTCGGGTACACTGAAGAAAAAAGAGAGTGTAGGGGCTGTGCTGAATCTGATAAAGAATGCCATTCCATTGGAGTATAAAATTGTGGGGAACAGTGTTTTCCTCTCCTCAATGAAGTAGGAAGGCCGCACAAATTCGAGATATGACGAGAAGAATTTATTTAATACTAACAACTTTCTAATATTATGCGAAAATTAATCCTATTGTTTTTTTTTGTGAGCAGTGCTTTATGGCTGCATGCCAAAGACTTTACCCGGTATGTCAGTCCTCTTGTCGGCACGCAGTCTACTTTCGAGCTTTCCACCGGTAATACCTATCCTGCGATCGCACGTCCCTGGGGTATGAACTTCTGGACTCCTCAGACAGGTAAGATGGGTGACGGCTGGCAATACGTCTATACCGCGAACAAGATCCGTGGTTTCAAGCAGACACACCAGCCCAGTCCCTGGATTAACGACTACGGGCAGTTCTCCATTATGCCGGTGGTTGGCAAACCCGAGTTTGATGAAGAGAAGCGTGCAAGCTGGTTCTCCCACAAGGGCGAAGTAGCACTTCCTCATTATTATAAGGTATATCTTGCCGAACACGATGTGGTTACCGAGTTCACCCCTACCGACCGTGCCGTATTGTTCCGTTTCACTTTCCCTGAAAATGATCATTCATACATTGTTGTCGATGCCTTTGACAAGGGCTCTTATGTGAAGATACTTCCGGAACAGAATCGTATTATCGGTTATACTACCCGTAACAGCGGCGGTGTTCCCGAGAACTTCAAGAACTATTTCGTGATAGAGTTCGACAAGCCTTTTACTTATAAGGCGTCTGTAGCCGATGGCGTCTTGACCGAGAATAAGGTTGAGCAGGAAGCCGGACATGCCGGTGCTGTTATCGGTTTCAAAACCCGTAAGGGTGAAGTGGTACATGCCCGTGTAGCCTCTTCTTTCATCGGTTTTGAGCAGGCTGACCGTAACTTGAAGGAGCTTGGCAATGACAATTTGGAAACACTGGTTCAGAAAGGTCAGGATGCCTGGAACAAGGTGCTGGGCCGTATTGATGTGGAAGGCGGAACCCTTGACCAGTACCGTACTTTCTACTCATGTTTGTATCGTTCCTTGTTGTTCCCGCGTGCATTCTATGAACTGGATGAGGCGGGAAATCCGATTCATTACAGTCCCTACAATGGGCAAGTGTTGCCCGGCTATATGTATACGGATACCGGTTTCTGGGACACTTTCCGCTGTCTTTTCCCATTCCTCAACCTGATGTATCCGTCGGTGAACAGGCAGATTCAGGAAGGTCTTGTCAACACCTATAAGGAAAGCGGTTTCTTCCCCGAATGGGCAAGTCCGGGTCACCGTGGCTGTATGATTGGCAACAACTCTGCTTCCGTACTGGCAGATGCCTATCTGAAAGGTGTGAAGGTGGAGGATGTGCAGACGTTGTACGAAGGTCTCATCAACGGTACAAAGAATGTCCATCCCGAGGTCTCTTCTACGGGTCGCCTCGGCTATGAGTATTACAACAAGCTTGGTTATGTTCCCTACGATGTGAAAATCAACGAGAACACTGCCCGTACTTTGGAGTATGCTTATAATGACTGGTGCATCTACCGCATGGCAAAAGAACTGAACCGTCCGAAGAAGGAGCAGAAACTCTTTGCGGAACGTGCCATGAACTATAGGAATGTATTTGATAAGGAAAGCAAGCTGATGCGTGGTCGTAATCAAGACGGCCAGTTCCAGTCTCCTTTCTCTCCTTTGAAGTGGGGTGACGCCTTTACTGAAGGTAACAGCTGGCACTATTCCTGGTCTGTATTCCACGACCCTCAAGGTCTGATAGACCTGATGGGTGGAAAAGAGTCTTTCGTAGAGATGCTTGACTCTGTATTTATTGTCCCGCCCTTGTTCGATGACAGCTACTACGGCCAGGTAATCCATGAAATCCGTGAGATGACAGTGATGAATATGGGTAACTATGCCCATGGCAACCAGCCCATCCAGCACATGATTTACCTTTATAACTACGCCGGGGAACCTTGGAAGGCCCAATATTGGCTTCGTCAGGTAATGAACCGCATGTATACTGCCGGTCCCGACGGTTATTGCGGTGACGAGGACAACGGTCAGACTTCCGCGTGGTATGTCTTCTCTGCACTTGGTTTCTATCCGGTTTGCCCTGGTACGGACGAGTATGTATTGGGCGCCCCTCTGTTCCGTAAGGCTACCCTCCATTTCGAGAACGGTAAGTCCCTGACAATTGACGCTCCGGATAACTCACCGGAGAACATGTATATCGAGTCTCTCAAGGTGAACGGCGTGGATTATTCCAGGAATTATCTGACGCATGGCGATTTGCTGAATGGCGGTACCTTGAGGTTTGATATGGGCAGCCAGCCTAATATGAAGAGAGGTACGCAGCCGGAAGATTATCCTTATTCTTTCTCGAATGAACTGAAGAAGTAAAGAATAGTAATAATATAGTAAGAAAAGGGTTGCCTCGAAAATAAGTTGATATATCATTTTGTTATTTACTATCTGTATTATAGGTGTTTTTCTTGAATCAGGTGGAAATAATTATTTACTTCGTTAGTAATATTGAGCAAAATGATATATCAACTTGTTTTCGGGGTAACTCTTTTTTTTAGGATTAATGATAAAAAAGATACTTTTTCAGTAAGTGTATTTTCATTGTCTGTTGTTTTATATAGGAATGCGAGAGAATGAATCTCTCGAAGTAATTTATTGTATAACCTATAAATTGTGTTTATGAAAGACAATTATGCTTTTCGGAGTTCGACGTTCATGCGGGCTTTATTAGTTTTGTTGTTCATGGCAGTTTCTATCGAGTGGGGCTTTGCCCAGTTAAACCTGAATGTGTCTCGCGGTACATTGGGGACAGTCATTGAACAAATCAAGTCTCAATCCAAGTATCAATTTTTTTATGACGACAAGCTGGCTGCGCTGTCAGTAGAAAACGTTAAAGTGAACAATGTATCCATTGAAGATGCTTTGAATGTTATTCTCAAGGGGAAGAACATTTCGTATAAAGTGGAGGACAACATCGTTTATCTTTCAGAAAAGACCGCTACTTCACAAGAAGGTAAGCAACAGGGGAAAGAGCGGACTATTACCGGAGTCGTATCAGATGATATGGGGCCTCTGATTGGTGTGAACGTATTGGTAAAAGGTACCAGCAATGGTTGTATTACAGACCTGGACGGTAACTTTACGTTGACCACTACAGAAGCGAATCCGGTACTTGTATTCTCTTATATCGGTTATAAGTCGCAGGAAATTTCGGCGACCGGTTCAGCTTCCATTAATGTACTGATGCAGAATGACACGCAGATGATTGAAGAAGTGGTGGTCACTGCCCTCGGTATCAAGCGATCGGAAAAGGCATTGTCCTACAATGTACAGCAGGTGAATACGGATGCCATTACTTCCAATAAAGACGCCAACTTTGTAAATTCATTGAGTGGCAAGGTAGCGGGTGTGAACATCAATGCTTCTTCATCCGGTGTGGGTGGCGTATCAAAGGTAGTGATGCGTGGTACGAAATCCATCATGCAGTCTTCCAATGCACTTTATGTTATTGACGGTGTGCCTATTTTCTCCGGACGTGGTACTGCCGGAGGTAAGGAGTTCGACTCCCAGGGATCTTCAGAACCGATTGCCGATATCAACCCGGAAGACATCGAGTCAATGTCAGTCCTGACTGGTGCCGCCGCTGCTGCCTTGTATGGTTCGGAAGCTGCCAACGGTGCCATTGTCATTACTACAAAGAAAGGTAAAGAAGGTAAGGTGAGCCTTACTGTCAGCAGTAATACTGAATTCACCAATCCGTTTGTGATGCCGAGCTTCCAAAACCGTTACGGTACGGGAACCGGTGGTGTGATGAGCACTTCAGGAGCCATGAGCTGGGGAGCGCCTTTGTCTGCAGCCAATAACTACAATTACAGCCCGAGAGATGATTATTTCCAGACGGGTATTGTAGGAACAGAGAGCATTTCTTTGTCAACCGGTACAGAGAAAAACCAGACGTATGCATCGGCTGCTGCTGTAAACTCCAAGGGTATTGTTCCCAACAACAAATACAACCGTTACAACTTTACGGTACGTAACACCACTACTTTCCTGGACGACAAGATGACTCTGGATTTCGGTGCAAGCTATATTCTGCAGAATGACCAGAACATGACGAACCAGGGTACTTACAACAACCCGTTGGTGGGTGCTTATTTGTTCCCGCGCAGCAACGACTGGTCTGATATCAGCATGTATGAGCGCTATGACGCTGCCCGTAAAATTTATACGCAATACTGGCCGGTAGGTGACGAAGGTATGGTAATGCAGAATCCTTATTGGATTAACTACCGCAATCTGCGCCAGAACAAGAAGGACCGCTATATGCTGAATGCCGGTTTGAGCTATAAGATTCTGGACTGGCTGACTGTTTCAGGACGTGTACGTTTGGATAACTCCAACAATGATTATACAGAAAAGTTCTATGCTTCTACCAATACACAGCTCACCGAGAGCTCTTCACGAGGTCTTTATGGTATTACCAAGACGCAGGACAAACAGTTGTATGCAGACTTCCTGGTGAGTATCAACAAATATTTCGGTGAAGATTGGTCACTCCAGGCCAACGTCGGTGGTTCATTCTCCGATATACGTTCGGATGCAATGAAAACACGTGGTCCGATTGCTGATGGTGGCGATGCCTTCAGCGGCGAACCGGTAGGTTTGACCAACTACTTTGCCATCCAGAACCTGAGTGCCAGCAAGACACAGCGTTTGCAGGAAGGATGGCGTGAACAGACCCAGTCTCTCTTCGCTTCGGCTGAGCTTGGTTACAAGAACACTTACTTCTTGACGCTGACCGGACGTAACGACTGGCCTTCACAGCTGGCAGGTCCCAACTCCAACAGCAAATCATTCTTCTATCCTTCAGTCGGTGGTTCTGTTGTACTGTCTGAGCTAATGCCTAACTTGAACAAAGATTATCTTTCTTTTATAAAGGTTCGTGGTTCATGGGCATCTGTTGGTAGTGCTTTCTCCAGATATTTGGCTAATCCCCACTATGAATGGAATTCAAGTTCCGGCCAGTGGAGTATCACGACCCAATATCCGTTGTACAATTTGAAACCTGAACGTACCAATTCTTGGGAAATCGGTTTGAACATGCGTTTCCTCAAGAACTTTGAATTGGACGTGACATATTACAATGCCAAGACTATGAACCAGACATTCAACCCGCAGTTGCCTGTCAGCGGTTGGTCGGCTATGTATATCCAGACTGGTGCCGTACGTAACTCCGGTATTGAGTTGTCGCTGAATTACAAGAATACCTGGAAAGATTTTACATGGGATACCGGTATAACCTTCTCCAGTAACAAGAATAAAATCCTGACTTTGGCAGACAATGCCATCAATCCCGTTACCGGTGAGCTGTTCTCTTTGAGCACGTTGAACATGGGTGGTTTAGGTGATGCCCGCTTCTTGCTGAAAGAGGGTGGGAGCATGGGTGACCTTTACTCCCTGCGAGATATGAAACGTGATGCCAACGGACAGATTTTTGTGGACCAAAATGGAACGGTTGCTACGGAAGCCATAACGGACCCGGATAAATATATCAAGTTGGGAAGCGTACTTCCTAAAGGTAATTTGGCATGGCGTAATAACTTCATTTGGAAGAATTTTACAGCAGGTTTCTTGATTTCAGCCCGTTTGGGTGGTGTGGTTTACTCACGTACACAAGCTATGTTGGACTACTACGGTGTGTCTAAGGCATCTGCCGATGCACGCGATTTAGGCTACGTGCTGGTGAATGGTAGAGATAAGGTAAGCCCCGAAACATGGTACGGTGTAGTAGGTAGCGGTACGTCTGTTCCCCAATACTATACTTATTCTGCTACCAATGTTCGTTTGCAGGAAGTGTCTTTGGGTTACACCATCCCCAGAAAGTTGTTGAATGATGTGTGCGATATCAAGGTTTCGTTGGTAGGCCGCAACTTGTGGATGATTTACAGCAAGGCTCCTTTCGACCCCGAAAGTGTAGCTTCTACCGATAACTTCTATCAGGGAATCGACTATTTCATGATGCCGGCTTTGCGTAACATCGGCTTTAGCTTGAGCTTTAAATTTTAATACCAAACGATATGAAAAAGAGAAATATAATAAATAAATTGATTGTTGCTCCGTTGGTTATGGGCTTTATGTCCTGCACCGGCAATTATATGGATATCAACTCCAATCCTTATCAACCGGGTGATTTGACTCCGGATGATTATGCACTGGGTTCTGCCATGAGTAACTTGGCAAGTACGGTTATCTCATCAGATGTCAATACGGCACAGTTTACTGATTGTTTGTTGGGTGGACCGTTGGGAGGTTATTTTGCCGATTCAAATGCCGGCTGGTCCAATACAATATCCAATTTTAACGCTACAAATGACTGGACGCGTGTATTCTTGATAAGTGACCGTATCATTTCAACACTTTACGGTAACTTGAGCACAGTGAAACAAGTATCGGAGAATACCAATAATCCGGTTCCTTATGCCATTGCTCAAATCATAAAGGTTGCTGCCATGAGTCGCGTGACTGATGCGTATGGTCCTATTCCTTATTCTAAAATCGGTCAGGATGGCAAGATTACCATTCCTTATGATACGCAGGAAGAAGTATATAACGCATTCTTCAAGGAACTGGACGAATCCATCGAGGTGCTGACTGAAAACAGAAATGCGGCGTTGGTTGCTTCTGCAGATTTCGTGTACAGTGGTAATGTACAGAAGTGGGTGAAGTTTGCCAATTCATTGAAACTGCGTTTGGCTATCCGTATTGCCAATGTAAGCCCTGCTAAGGCTAAAGAAATGGCTGAAAGTGCAGTGAATCACGAGTTGGGTCTGATTGAAACAAATGCAGACAATGCTACATGGAAGTATTTCGGTACAATTAGCAATCCGTTGTTTGTGGCAGTACGTTACAATGAAGAAGCTTCAGGTGGTGATACCCATCCTGCTGCCGACATCATCTGCTACATGAACGGTTACAACGACAATCGTCGTGCCAGCTATTTTGAGGAATCAAAATGGCCTGGAGAGACTTATGTAGGATTACGTCGCGGTATCAACCTCAGTAAGATGAAGGAGTATTTCATCAATTATTCACGTGTGAAGATTTCCTCTTCTGATCCCGTGCTTTGGATGAATGCGGCAGAAGTTGCTTTTTTGCGTGCTGAAGCCACTGCAATCTATGGTTTCAACATGAAAGGAACCGCTGCTGATTTTTATGAACAAGGTGTCCGTCTCTCTTTCGAACAGTGGGGAGCTACCGGTGTAGACAGCTATCTGGCTGATGAAAGCAGTGTACCTGCTCTTTACAAAGATCCCGCCGGTCTTAATACTTATGAAAAGAACCTTTCAGCCATTACTGTCAAGTGGAATGAAGGGGCATCCAAGGAAGAAAAACAGGAACGTATCATTACCCAGAAGTGGATTGCGAATTGGCCGTTAGGTAACGAAGCTTGGGCTGACTATCGCCGTACAGGCTATCCCAAACTGTTGCCTGCAACCAGTGAAGGTAACTTGAGTGGTGGAATTGTTGATAGCGAGAAAGGTGCACGCCGTATGCCTTATCCTTCTGAAGAATATACAAGTAATACTGAAAACGTGCAAGAGGCAGTAAACAGCTATCTGGGTGGACCGGACAACATGGCTACTGACGTATGGTGGGCACGCAAATAATAACAATAAATGCTGAATAATTATGAAATTATATAAGAAATCATTCAAAGGAATCGCGCTGGCAGCTTTTTCCGTATTGGCATTGTCTGCCTGCTCCGACTGGACGGATTCAGAGAGTATTAAACTGAAAGAACCCGGAATCGACGAACAGTCTCCCGAACTGTATGCCAAGTATCTGAAGAACTTGCAGGAATACAAGAATTCTGACCATAAGATTGTATACGGCTGGTTTGATAATAGTGAGAAAGTTCCTTTCAGCCGCGGGCAGCACATGTCGGATGTTCCCGACAGCCTGGACGTAATTATCGCAACTACTCCCGATTTGGCGGAATTCGAATTGGAAGATATTGCAAATGTACATGAGAAGGGAACGAAAGTATTCTATTCCATCAGCTATGACAATATCTTGAAGGAACATACCGACAAGGTGAAAGAAGGAACAGAAACATCTGCATTCTCGGCTTATCTGTCGGCTGAGCTGAACAGACTGATAGCTCTTGAAGCACCTTTCGACGGTATTGTAGCCGAGTATCGTGGTAGCAATCCTATCTACATGTCCGAAGCCGACAAGGCTGAAGCAAAGGCAAATCAGGATACTTTCTTCGGTGTGATATCCAACTGGAAGAGTGCCAATTCAGGTAAGCAACTGGTGTTCCAGGGGTATCCTGCCAACCTGATAGGCCAGTCTGTGCTCTCTTCTTGTGACCATATCATCTTGATTACAAATGATGTCACGGATGTTGCCCAACTGGGGATAGAAGCGCTTCAGGCCTTGATGGCAGACGGTGTTCCGGCTGACCGCTTCATTGTATCGGCATCTACCGTCTCTCTGGATACAACAGATAAGACTACCGGATATTACAATGCTTTGAGAGCTCTGTCGGAAGCTGCTTATTGGGTGACAGAACCGTCTGCAGAGTTTACAAAAGCTGGTCTGGCTATTGAGAACATGCAGAATGATTATTACAATGCTACCAATACCTATCAATACGTGAGAGAAGCTATCAATATTATGAATCCTGCTCCTAAAAAATAAAAGAATATCATGAAACTGAAAAGTATATATTTAGTATCGATGGCATTATTGGCAGGTGTATTTGCTGCTTGTAATGATAATGACGTTGAGAATTTCGATAATCAGGTGTATATCAACGGCTCGGCGATGACCAGTACTGTGTTGTTGAAAAACACTGTTTCCGATACGGAAGGTTCATTCCGGATTTCAATGGCCCGTCCTGAATCGCAGGATATAACTATTGCCTTGAAGGCGGACCCTTCACTGGTAGCTACTTATAACGCTACCTATTATGACACAGCCGAGGCTCTGCCGGAAAACTATTATACGGTAGAAACTCCGCAGGCTACCATTTTGGCCGGTGCTGTCATTTCAGACGACATCACTGTCAGCTTCAAGAACTTGACGGAGCTGGACCGTGAGAAGGTATATGTATTGCCGGTTACGGTAGACCAGGCAAGCATCGGAGTCTTGAAGAGCTCCGGTACCATGTACTACGTGCTGAAGGGTGCCGCATTGATTAATACGGTTCCTGATATTACCAAGAATCTGGTTTACGTAACTTGGACCAATCCAGATGTAGCCAATAATATGAATAAGCTGACGGCAGAAGCGTTGATTCGTGTAAGCAAGTTTGACAAGATGCTGACTTCCATTATGGGTATCGAAGGTAAGTTCCTGCTCCGCATCGGTGATGCCGGAATTCCTCAAAACCAGTTGCAGGTGGCTACAAGTAGCGGCAATGTGACCGATGAGAGTCTGGTTATTCCGACAAACGAATGGACACATATCGCTGTGACCTACGATGCGGATGCAAAAACAGTTATAATCTACATCAATGGTAAGAATATGCTGGAGACTACTTTGGACTGCGGAGTCGTGAACTGGGGCCAGACCATGACCGATGAAGGTAACGGATTCTGGATTGGCCATTCATACAATCGTGACCGTTGGTTGGAAGGTAATATCTCAGAGGTGCGTATCTGGAACAAGGTGTTGACATCAGCAGAAATCAATGCAAAGGACCACTTCTACCAGGTAGAGCCGGATGCTGACGGACTGGTTTCTTACTGGAAGTTCGATGAGGGCGCCGGTACTGCCATTCACGATTATAGCGGAAATGAGAACAATGCTACTGCAGTGGAATCATTGACTTGGACTGCTGTGGAACTGCCCGCTAAATAATTTAGTTATACCTTAATTCAAATAAAAAGATATTGATTATGAAATATATGAATCATGTAAAATCAGGCTTGCTGGCAATGGCTTTTGCATGTGCAGGAATATGCTTCACCGGTTGTGAAGATGATGTTGTCATCAACACCGGCAACAGTGACAAGCTGGATACTGTGGATGGCGTGTATGGCTATGTAAAGTCTGCCGCCGGTGCACGTGAACTTACTCCGATTTCTGTTTTTGGCGACAAGGTTGCTACCGGACATCTCTATTTTGAACTGAGCAAAGCTGCAGAGCAGGATGTTACGGTGACCTTCAAAGTGGACGAAGACGTTTTGGAGGCTTACAATAAGAAGAATGGAACAAGCTATAAAATGTATCCCGCCGATAAGCTGAGCCTGGCGAACGGTGGAACTGCCACTATCAAGGCGGGCGAACAGAAGTCGGCTTCTGTGGAACTGAATATCAATGCCGGAGGCACAATCGGACAGACTTATGCTGTTGCCGTTTCTGCATCTGCCAATAACGGTGTGGAAGTTTCTACAAACAATCAGGAATATATTTACTTGGTAAAGCCTTTGGCTGCTATTCCTGAGAGTATCAGTAAGGGTGATATACTTACACATTGCTTTGTGGAAGTAAATGACGAGAACATCTTGAATATGGGTGAATATACTATGAAGAGCGACGGAAAGCCTTTCTTTGATGTTGTCAGCATTTTTGCTGCCAACATCAATGTGGATAGCAAGACCGGTCGCGTACATGTTTTCTGCAATGACCAGGTTTCTTTCTTGCTGAGAAATGCGGATAAGTTCATCCGTCCTTTGCAGGCTAAAGGCATTAAGGTGGTGATGACTATTCTTGGTAACCATGACGAGGCAGGTATGGGCAACCTTTCGGAAGCTGCTGCCAAAGACTTTGCCAAGGAACTGAAAGCCTACTTGGATATTTATGGTTTGGATGGCATTGACTTTGATGATGAGTACACCAGTTATAATAACTCCAATCCCAGTCCCGGCTTCGAAAAACGTTCACGTGCCAACTTCGCGCGCTTGGTTTACGAATGCCGCCAAGTGTTTGGCAAAAAGTTGATTGGTGTGTATGAATATGGTTCTCTCGACTCTCCCGACGGCGAGGTAGAAGGTGTGAAAGTAGGTGATATTGTGGATTATATGACCTACGGTTATTACCAGAATCAGAATCCTAATGGAGCCTTTGGCCGTGAAGAGTCTCATTTTGAGAACCTGCCCAAATCCAAGTATGCTCCGTTACCCTGGAAGATTAATGATGAGCTGAACGGAGGCTGGAGTGGATTTGACAAAAGCAAATTCCAAAAAGTGAAGGATGAAGGTTATGGTATTCAGATGTTCTACAACCCCAAACCGCTGATGTATCAGTATTATACGTTGCTTTCAGAAATAAGTGAAGTGCTCTTTGAGGATGAAGTGGAATGGAGCGGAAAGTATTGGAGCCGTACCGGTGACGCTTATCAGGGAAAGATGATGGGATACGAAGACTTGATTGGCGAATGGGAAGTGACTTCCACTAATTCTCTCTTCACGTATGTGGACGAAACCGGTAAGCCTCGCTATTGGGACTGGAAGGGAAGTCAGCCGTTTGCGAAGAATGTAATTATAGAGAAGGATGAAGAAGGTACCGGATATGTGGTTTACAACTGGGGTACTTTCCCCGAAATTACCGGTAAGTATCCGATGCATTGCGATTACTATAACGGTGCACTGCTCATCTATCCGCAAACCATTCATGAGGGCGATGCTGAAGACCCTGCTACCTACAAGATGCATTTCGGTACTTACAGCAAGAATTTCCAGTGGAAAGCATATCCTAACTATGATGATTACTATATGGATGGTGCTATTGCTCCTAACGGTGATATGCATATCTATGGCTTAGGCAACAGATGGGCTATCAATCCCTATAAGTATGTAGGCGGTGAGATTGAGACCGACATCTTCCCCGATGTTCCTTACTTCGTGAGTGAGAACTATACGATGAAGAAGGTACGCTGATGCCGTGTTTTCCGTAAACTGAGGTTTCGGAAAACGGATGCTTGAACCTTTTCATACATGAAACAAAGGAGGGCTTTGCTCAAAGTAATAGGGCGGCCCTCCTCAAGCATTCTCATATAACAAGATTCTATTATGAAGCTATACACCTACTTATACAATAAACAATATGAAGAAAAACATGAAATCTAGTTCCATACTGTTGGGCGGACTTTTTCTGCTGGGGGCGGTTTGCAGCTGTACCCAGACGGCACCGGACTATGCGTCTTACGTCAATCCGTTCATCGGTACGGGTGGACATGGGCATACCTATCCCGGAGCGGTAGTTCCCAACGGGATGATTCAGCCCAGCCCCGACACGCGTATCTACGAGTGGGATGCCTGCTCCGGATATTACTATGCAGATACTACTATCAACGGATTTTCACATACCCACGTCAGCGGTACGGGTTGTGCCGATTACGGGGATGTGCTGCTGATGCCCACTGTAGGTCGGCAGGATTACCACTCCGTGGGCTCGAAGAGCCAGCAGATGGCGTACGCCTCTGCCTTTTCCCACGAGAATGAAACAGCCGAACCGGGATATTATTCCGTATTTTTGGACCGCTACGGGGTGAAAGCCGAACTGACCTCTACCAAACGTGCGGCGATTCATCGCTATACCTTCCCGAAAGCGGAAGATGCAGGCTTTATCCTCGACCTGGATTACAGTATCCAGCGCCAGAAGAATGAACAGATGGAGCTGGAAGTAATCAGCGATACTGAAATCCGTGGACGCAAGAAGACTGTATATTGGGCTTTCGACCAGTATATCAACTTCTATGCCAAGTTCTCCAAACCATTCACCTATACGCTGGTCACGGACTCCATGGCATTGGACGAAGGCGGTCCGCTTCTGCCTACAGCTAAAGCTTTACTGCAATTCCAGACGGAGCCCAATGAAGAGGTATTGGTAAAGGTAGGTGTGTCTGCCGTGGATATGGACGGTGCCCGCAAGAATGTGGAAGCCGAAATCTCCGGATGGGATTTTGACGGTGTGCGCCGTGCTGCCCGCCAGCAGTGGAACACTTATCTTTCCAAGATTGACATCGATACGAAGGACAACGACCAGCGTACCATGTTCTACACGGCACTTTACCACACGGGTATGCAGCCCAACTTGTTTACCGATGCTGACGGACGTTACTTTGGTATGGACTTGAAGCCCCATCAAGGCAGGGTGGACGAGCCTATCTACACCATTTTCTCTTTATGGGACACTTTCCGTGCCTATCATCCGCTGATGACGATTATTGATCCTGAACTGAACGAGGCTTTCATCCGTTCGCTCATCCAGAAGTCCCGCGAGGGCGGCGTCCTGCCTATGTGGGAACTGGCCGGAAACTATACGGGTACCATGATTGGTTATCATGCAGCCTCCCTCATAGCGGATTCTTATGTAAAGGGATACCGTAACTTCGACGTGCAGGAGGCTTACAAGGCTTGCCTCCGTACGGCAGAATACGATACGACGGGTATTATCACCCATCCTTTGGTTGTGCCGCATCTGATGCCGCAGGCCAAGTACTGGAAGAACAAGATTGGCTACGTGCCTTGCGATAAAGACAATGAATCTGTGGCTAAAGCTTTGGAATATGCTTACGATGACTGGTGTATCTCCGTACTGGCAGGTGCCTTGGACGACGAAGCCAACCGCGATAAGTATGCGGCCTTTGCCGAGGGATATAAAGTTTATTTCGATCCGAGTACCCGCTTCATGCGCGGACTGGACAGTGAGGGCAACTGGCGTACGCCTTTCAACCCCCGCGCTTCCAATCACCGTAATGATGACTATTGCGAAGGTACGGCATGGCAGTGGACTTGGTTCGTTCCCCACGATGTGGATGGACTGGTGGAACTGATGGGAGGACGCGACGCCTTCATCGGCAAGTTGGATTCTCTGTTCACGGCCGATTCCAAGCTGGAAGGTGAATCGACCTCGGTGGATATTTCCGGTCTGATAGGCCAGTATGCCCACGGCAATGAGCCAAGCCATCACATTGCCCATCTCTACAACTACGTAGGCCAGCCCTGGCGTACGCAGGAGATTGTGGATGAGGTGCTGCATACGCTTTACTTCAACAACCCCGACGGACTTTCGGGCAATGAAGACTGCGGACAGATGTCTGCATGGTACATTCTGAATGCGATGGGCTTCTATCAGGTATGCCCCGGCAAGCCGGTATATTCCATCGGACGCCCGCTGTTCAACGAGGCGACCGTTCATCTGAAAGACGGCAAGTCGTTCAAGGTGATAGCCCACAACAACAGCCGCGACAACAAGTATGTGCGGAGCATTGTGCTGAACGGCAATAAGTTGGAGACTCCATTCTTCACGCATCAGGATATAGTGGACGGCGGTACGCTGGAGCTGACTATGGGCAGTGAACCGTTGAAGTGACACAGATAATATACAGAAGGGATGAGCCGAAAAAATCATAATCCTATATCGTGGGTCCCCACCGTATATTTTGCCATGGGATTGCCGTTCGTGGTGCTGAACATGGTTTCTGTGTTGATGTTCAAGGGGCTGGGTATCGGTGACGCGCAGATTGCTCTGTGGACGTCGCTCATCATGATGCCCTGGACGCTGAAGTTCCTTTGGAGTCCGTTCCTTGAAATGTTCAAGACGAAGAAGTTTTTCGTGGTACTGACGCAGATGGTTACCGGAGCAGGTTTTGCTCTGGTGGCTTTGGCGTTGCAGTTACCGTTCTTTTTTGCGATATGCATTGCGCTGCTGGCAGTGATTGCTTTCAGCGGAGCCACGCACGATGTGGCTACGGATGGTGTCTACATGTCGGAACTGAACAAGCAGGACCAGGCCAAGTATATCGGTTGGCAGGGAGCCTTCTACAATATAGCGAAGATTGTGGCGTCCGGCGGGTTGGTCTGGCTGGCAGGTGCCTTGCTGGTAGGTTTCGGTGGGGTGGAGGGTGCCACAGAGGCAGTCCGCCACGAGGCTACCCGGCATGCATGGATGACGGTGATGCTGATATTGGCGGCGGTGATGCTGCTGCTTGGCTTCTACCACATGCGCATGCTGCCATCGGGCGGTGCTGCCGCATCCGGCGCCAAGTCGGCAAGAGAGACGTGGGAGCAGTTGGTGGCGGTAATCAAGGATTTCTTCTTGAAGAAGCACATCTGGTACTATATAGCGTTCATTATCCTTTATCGCCTTGCCGAGGGTTTTGTCATGAAGATTGTCCCTCTTTTCTTGAAGGCGGAGCGTTCGGCAGGTGGCTTGGGACTGAATGAGCAGCAGATAGGTTTGTACTACGGCACTTATGGGGCGGCAGCCTTTGTGCTGGGGTCACTGTTGGCAGGCTATTACATTTCGCACCGGGGATTGCGGCGGACGCTGTTCTCTCTGTGCTGCATCTTCAATCTGCCTTTTGTGGCGTATACCCTGCTTGCCATGTACCAGCCGGAAAGCGGGTTGCTGATAGGTAGTGCCATCGTGCTCGAGTACTTCGGTTATGGTTTTGGTTTTGTGGGACTGACTTTGTTCATGATGCAGCAGGTGGCGCCGGGAAAGCACCAGATGGCACATTATGCCTTTGCTTCGGGCATCATGAATCTGGGTGTGATGTTGCCGGGCACAATCAGCGGTTTTGTCAGCGACTGGTTGGGGTACGAGGCGTTCTTTACCTTCACGCTGTTTGCCACCATTCCGGCGTTCCTCATTACGTACTTCATACCATTTACGTATGCCGATGAGAAGAAACAACAATAACCAATTAATAATATAGAGCAATTATGAGCAACAAAATCACAATGCCTTGGGAAGAACGGCCGGCAGGCTGTAAGGATGTAATGTGGCGTTATTCGGAGAATCCCGTAATAGACCGCTACCATATTCCGTCGTCGAACAGCATTTTCAACAGTGCAGTGGTTCCGTTTAAGGATGGTTATGCCGGTGTGTTCCGTTGTGACAACCGGGCGGTGCAGATGAATATCTTTGCCGGTTTCAGCAAGGACGGCATCCACTGGGAAATAGAGCATGAGCCAATCAAGTTCAAGGCCGGGAATACGGACATGATAGAGTCCGAATATAAATACGATCCGCGCGTGACATGGATTGAGGACCGCTACTGGATTACGTGGTGCAACGGCTACTACGGCCCCACCATCGGCATCGGCTATACTTTCGATTTCAAGGAGTTCTTCCAGTGCGAGAATGCTTTCTTGCCTTTCAACCGCAACGGTGTGTTGTTGCCTCAGAAGTTCGATGGCAAATATGCGCTCTTGAGCCGTCCCAGCGATAGCGGACATACTCCTTTTGGCGACATCTACATTAGCTTCAGCCCTGACATGAAATTCTGGGGCGAACACCGCCATGTGATGGCTCCTACGCCTTTCCCCGAAAGTGCCTGGCAGTGTACCAAGATAGGGGCAGGTTCGGTACCGTTCCTCACGGACGAGGGTTGGCTGATGTTCTATCATGGCGTGATAACCACTTGTAACGGTTTCCGTTACTCCATGGGAGCAGCTATTCTGGATAAGGACAATCCTGCCAAGTTGCTCTACCGCACCCGTGAGTATCTGCTTGCGCCTGCTGCTCCTTATGAGTTGCAAGGTGATGTTCCCAATGTGGTGTTCCCTTGCGCAGCGTTGCAAGATGGAGAACGTGTAGCTGTATACTACGGTGCAGCCGATACGGTAGTGGGGCTTGCCTTTGGGTATATCCGCGAGATTCTGGAGTTCACGAAGCGCACAAGTATTTTGTAAGTACCAAGCAGTTGGCAGGCGCTCGGTATTGCTGAAAAGCGCCTGCCGTAACTGCCTTATACTTAGTGTAATATCACTGCAAAGATACTGCATGCTTTTTGCAGTGCTACTGCAAAGCCGTTGCAGCGCCACTGCAAAGCTGATGCAGCGTCACTGCAAAACTGTTGCAGTGCTACTGCAAAGTAGTTTGCAGTGTCACTGCAGACCGTTTGCAATAACTTTGCAGAGTGCATGCAATGACACCGGCATGGGTAGCGTGCTCACTAACTAATAAAGAACAAATCCTTACTATATTATGAAACGACTGATTACTTTCTGTATCATCTCCTTTGGAATGCTCACGGCATCTATGGCTGCGGAGAAGCATCCTGCGGACTATGTGAATCCTTTTGTCGGTACCACCAACTTCGGTACCACGAATCCGGGAGCCGTCTGTCCCAATGGAATGATGTCCGTAGTGCCCTTCAACGTGATGGGTTCGGAGGACAACAAATACGATAAAGATGCCCGCTGGTGGTCCACTCCCTATGAGTATCACAATTGTTTCTTTACCGGATACTCGCATGTCAATTTGAGCGGTGTGGGCTGTCCGGAATTGGGTTCTCTGCTGCTGATGCCCACTACGGGAGAGCTGTCCGTAGATTATAAGGAATATGGAAGCCGCTATAAGGACGAGCAGGCATCCCCCGGATATTACAGCAACTTCCTGACCCGCTACAATGTGAAGACGGAAGTGACGGCAACTCCTCGCACGGGTGTGGCGCGTTTCACCTTTCCTGCCGGGCAGAGCCATGTGCTGCTGAACCTGGGCGAAGGCCTGACCAATGAATCGGGAGCTTTTCTGCGCCAGACGGGTAAATGCGAGTTTGAAGGTATGAAGCTGCTGGGTACTTTCTGCTACAACCCACAAGCCGTTTTTCCCATCTACTTTGTGATGCGTGTCAACAAGCAGCCCGCCGCTTCGGGCTACTGGAAGAAGCAGCGCCCCATGACCGGTGTAGAGGCCGAATGGGACCCCGATAACGGACGCTACAAACTTTACACCCGCTACCAGAAGGAACTGGCGGGAGATGATATCGGCGCCTATCTTACATTCGATACCGAAGAAGGCGAGCAGGTGGAAGTACAGATGGGAGTCTCTTTTGTGAGCATGGAGAATGCCCGCCTCAATCTGGATACCGAGCAGCAGGGAAAGAACTTCGGTCAAGTGCTGGAAGAAGCCCGTCGCCGCTGGAACGATGACCTCTCGCGCATCCTTGTGGAAGGAGGTACGGAAGAGCAGAAAACCGTTTTTTATACGGCACTCTATCATACGCTGATACATCCCAATATCCTGCAAGATGTGAACGGGGAATATCCCGCTATGGAGAGTGATAAGATTTTGACTACCCAAGGCGACCGTTATACCGTCTTTTCTTTGTGGGACACTTACCGCAACGTGCACCAGCTTCTTACGCTGGTATATCCCGAACGGCAATTGCAGATGGTGCGCTCCATGCTCGACATGTACCGCGAACACGGCTGGCTTCCCAAATGGGAACTCTACGGACGTGAGACGCTGACCATGGAAGGTGACCCTTCCATTCCCGTCATCGTCGACACCTGGCTGAAAGGTCTGCGCGACTTTGATATAGAACTGGCCTACGAAGCCATGCGCAAGGGAGCCACCCTGCCGGGAGCGGAGAACCTGCTCCGACCGGACAATGACGACTACGTGTCATTGGGATATGTGCCCCTGCGGGAGCAGTATGACAATTCCGTTTCACATGCCCTGGAATACTATATTGCCGACAATGCTTTGTCGCGCATAGCCGCTGCGCTTGGCAAGAAGGAGGATGCCCGTCTGTTCCACGAACGTTCGCTGGGCTACAAGCATTATTACTGTAAGGAGTACGGTACTTTCCGTCCTATCTTGCCTAACGGTGAATTCTATGCTCCTTTCGACCCGAGGCAGGGAGAGAACTTTGAGCCGAACCCCGGATTTCACGAAGGTTGTGCCTGGAACTATACTTTCTATGTTCCCCACGATGTGAAAGGGCTTGCCCGGCTCATGGGTGGAAAGAAGCCGTTCGTAGACAAGCTTCAGCGTGTGTTCGACGAAAGACTGTACGACCCTGCCAACGAACCGGACATTGCATACGCCCATCTTTTTTCTTATTTCAAGGGTGAGGAGTGGCGCACGCAGAAAGAGCTGCACCGCCTTTTGCAGAAGTATTTCAAGAATGCCCCCGACGGAATTCCCGGCAATGATGATACCGGAACGATGTCCGCTTGGGCTATCTTCAATATGATGGGCTTTTATCCGGATTGTCCCGGAGAACCGGCTTATACGCTGTCTACTCCGGTATTTGATAAGGTGACCATAAAGCTCGACCCTAAGTATTGGGGACGCGACCAACTGGTGATAGAGACGGAACGCCCGTCGGCAGAGTCGCTTTATATCCGTGAAATGGAACTGGGAGGAAAAAAACTGTCCCGATATCGTATCACTCATGAAGAACTGGTGCAGAGTGGAAAACTGCGATTTAGGCTTCGATAGGTATTGTGAGTCAGGATAGCATCGGTGATGGTTTAGGTTGCCCGTCGTTGACAGAGTTCATGTCAGTGGCGGGCTTTTCTATGCAGGTTGGCTTCCGGCAGGCTGATAGGGTATTTCGAACCAGAATTCGGAACCTTTCCCCGGAATAGAGCTGACGCCCACTTTTCCGTTCATTTTCTCGGCAATCATGGTGCAGATGGAGAGTCCGAGACCCGTGCCTTGTTTAAAACTGTTTAGCTTGACAAAGCGTTCGAATACATCCTTTTGCTTTTCAGGAGGAATGCCGCAACCGGTATCACGGACAAAGAAGCGAATCCTGTCTTCTTGCGGCAGGTGATAACCAATGTCGATGAAACCTTCTTCCGTATGCTTGAGGGCGTTTGACAGATAGTTGTTCAGTACTTGTCTTACCCGTTTGGGGACTGTGTGAATAATACAGTAATCCGCACCGGGCAGGAGACGTATACTGACTTCGGACGGAAGTTTCAGTTTTGCCATCGTCTGCATTTCATCAAGCGTCTTGTTTACATCCATATCTCCTTCTGTGAATTCGAGAATGCCGGCTTCGATGCGTGACAGGTCGAGAATATCATTAATCAGTTGCAGCAGCAGTTGGGTGTTTTCTTCGATGATATGTATGTATTCCTTTGTATCTTCGTCTTGTATATAATCGGAAAGTATGGAGGAGAATCCGACGATGGCGTTTAGCGGAGTACGTATCTCGTGGCTCATGTTGGCGAGAAAAGCCGATTTCAGGCGGTTGGCTTCTTCTGCTTTCTCTTTGGCTGCCAGCAGTTCGGTGATGTCCAGTGCAGAACTGACAATCCACCTCTCTTTCCCTTTGTTGTAGGACACCAGCGTTTTGTGAAACGACAGAATATACTCTCTGCCTTTGGGATTGACAAAGTGTTTGATGTAGGACTGGGGAGTTTCCGACTCTTCAACTTCTTTGTCTGTCTCTTGGATGAAATTATCTTGCATTAGGGGTTTGAACTCCTCTTCATAGTGTCCCACAATATCCTCAGCGGGGACTTCCATCATCTCTGCCGCTTTTTTGTTCCATATCAGGTAACGTCCTTCATCGTTTTTGTCTTTTACTGTAGTGGCGATGGGAAGGTTCTCCAGAATACTTTCAAGGAAGAAACGGTATTTTTCGTTTTCCCGGCGTTGGACTTCATCTTCCGTAATGTCGCGTATGAAGGCCATGACATAATTTCTGTTGAGGTAGACCATGCGCACTGCGATATATAGTTTCTCACCACTTTCTATTCTTATCTTTAGGGTCAGGCTGTCCGAAGTGCGGGTATTCAGTACGCGTAACAGCGACGTCATGTATTTCCGGCATTCATCGGCGTCTGTCACTAAATTATTGATATTTAGAACTCCCGGATTCAGGAACGGAAGTCTGTTTGCCTTTTCGGTAGGTGTATTAAGTAGTTTTACGACAATACCTTGTCTGTTCAGCAGATATACTGGAATGTCTATTGCCCGGATAATCTGTCTGTTCAGACTTTTGTATTTGTGATTTATCCAGTATAGAAAGCTTGCAGATGTAACGGCAATTAACAGAAATAACTGTACTTCTCCAAATAATGTAAGATGCATACGCGGTATCTTTCATTTCGTCTGTCCTCATTGACGAAGGTTATTATATAAAAAGCGCGAGGACTGTTATTGTCTATCTGCATTCGAGGCTCTGGAAAATGCCCACACCGTTAATAGACAACAGCCCCCACGCCTAAGTATATAATAACATAGACGTGAAGAAACTGTTGCTATTATCCTGCGGTGTTTAAGAGAATTTTCCAGATTCCGAATAGCAGGGATAATAACTTTCGCTTCTTGCGTTCTTATCGAATCGAGTCAAAAGTGACCGTTATCACTATAACAGCCAAGACTTTGGTGCAAAAGTAGTATATTTTTCGGGATGTACGGTATGATGAGGGCAATAAAGTGTGTATGCAAACAAAGCGTGATGGTATTTGACCGTCACGCTTTGTATAGCTTGCCATTAAAAATTGTTAGAGAGAATTGTTAGAGGATTTATTTCATGGCTTCTATAGTGTATCCTTGTTGCTTCAGAAGGTTCAACACTCCATTGTCTCCGGGCAGGTGTCCGGCGCCGACTACGAAAAGGGTAGGGGCTTCTGTCATGATAGCAGGCATCTTTTCAACCCATGCCTTGTTGCGGTTGTCCAGCATGGCTTCCATCTCTCCGGGCAGCGGGTCGCATGAATTGCCGTCGCGCTCTTCCATCAGTTGCAGCATGGCATCCAGGTCCTGCTTTTCATAAGCGGCAATCAGGCGCTTGCTTTGCTCGATACCTTTCTCGATGTCACTGATGGCGCAGTAGAGGAGGCTTGCCTGGCGTTGCAGCGTCTGGCTGTTGAACAGAATGTCTATTTGTGACTGGGCTGTTTCCAGACCGCCAACTTTCTTGCCTTGCTGTGCGGCCTGCTGCTGGAAGTAAGTGTCGAGTTGTTCTTGTGGGTTGAAGCCCGGAGTGTGTTTCATGTAGAGCAGGACGACAAGCTGCTGGTTGATGGCAGCCGGTTTAAGTTGCGCCAGCATGGCGATGTCCACCATCATGTTTTCCTTGATGGCTTTGCCCACTTCTTCGTATTGTTCGGGAGTAAAGAGGCTTTGCAGCGTGGTGTCTTTGGGCATCATCATCTGCTGTTGCATGCTTTGCATGAAGGCGGGAGTCGCCATTTCGCTCATCACGACCTCACCGTAGACTTGGGTGGTTTCGCTCATGGCCTGCGGCATGGCGGCAATGCTGTCCTTTATACTTAGTGGAGAGAGGTGATAAGTACCGAAAATATAGGATGGTTTCTCTAATCCTTTACCGGATACTTTCCATAAAAGTTGTGCATTGGCGCTCAGCGCAATGCTGATGAATAAGAGGATGCCTAAAAGTTTCTTCATTGTTTTCTTCTTTTAATAGTTTCTGGACTATCAGTCGGGACAGAGTAAAGAAAATCACAAGAAGGGAAAAATTAGTATTATTTTATTCTTCCTCCGCAGAGCCAGTGTTGGGTGTAATATTTTTCCCGGAGGTTGCTGACTATGACTCCCTGGCTGGTGCTGGCATGTATAAACTTGCCGTCCTTGAGGTAGATGCCTACGTGTGCCACTTTTTTGCGGGAAGCACGGCTGGTGAAGAACACCAAATCTCCCTCACGCAAGTTGCGGCGGGAGATTTTGCTGCTCTCTTTCAGTTGCCCGTCTGTGCTTCTCGACAGACGGGTGTGATAAACTTTCTTATACAGTTGCGATACCAGTCCGGAGCAGTCCGTTCCACGCTTGCTGTCACCGCCTGCACGATAGGGGGTGCCTATCCATTCGGAGGCATGGATGTACAGCTTGTGGTTGTCCTGCAGTTCAATATCCACTCCCAAACGGACGGATGCCTGTGCCAGGGCTTTGTAGTCCAGGCGTGGCGCGGAGGTATGGCAGGAACTTAGACCTATCAATATGATGGTAAGAGCTACTATATAAGAAAGATATTTTTTCATGCTTCCGCGTTTTTTTCTTCTACCGTTTTTTCTTCTTTTTCCGTTATTTCTTCTACGGCTTCTTCTTCTACCGTTTCTTCTACTACGGCTTCTTCCTCCACGCCGACGTTGAAGTAAGCTTCCAGTTCCTGCTCGGCAGAGTTGTTCTCATTTCGTATATCGCGGATAATAACACCGTTTTCCAGCAATGCAATACGCGGGCAAACGTCCACTGTATGATTTAGGTTATGGCTGGAAATGATGACGGTGGCTCCGTGTTCTTCATTGTATCTTTTCAGCAAGTGTTTGATTACGGACTGTGAACTGGGGTCAAGGAAGTTGAACGGTTCATCCAGAATCAACAGTTGCGGATGGTGGAGCATGGCGGAGATGATGCCGATTTTCTGCTTGTTTCCGGCAGAATAGTTGCGGATGAATTTCTTCTGGCCCATTACTTCGCCGTTCATGAAGCGTTCGAAGGGAAGCAGGCGTTCGTCTACCTCCTCTTTCTTCAGACCATACATCTTACCGATGAAGTAGAAGTATTCTTCGGGGGTGAGGTAGTCTATCAGGAAACCGTCGTCTATAAAGGCTCCCGTGAAGTTCTTCCAGTCCTCACTTTTGCTGACGTCAATGTCATTGATGGTTACATTGCCCCGGTCTGCCTGCAGCAAGTCAAGAATCAGACGGAAGAGGGTGGTCTTGCCTGCACCGTTGTTGCCTACCAGTCCCAGCATATCGCCTTGCCCGATGGTGTAGTTCTCTATATCTACGGCTTTTTTTGTGCCGAAATTCTTTTGTAAATTGTTGATGCGTATCATGTTAGTGATTGATGTTTAATGATTTCTATTTCTGTCTACTGTCCCTGAAGCCTTCCATATTCTTGTAGCGGCGTTTCATGAGCCGGTGATATACATTCATCAGCCAGAATTTGGAAGTGGCGATAAATGCCACGCCGATGCCGATAAGTATCCAGGGGGTGACCTCTTTGCCAAAGATGGCATTCAGTGCAAAAAGCAGCAGTAAAGGTATGCCGAAAGCACCTCCTGAAATCAGATTCTGCAGACCGGTGCCTATATTCTGCCGGCTGGTCATCTTTGAATTCAGGTCGGTAGTCTTGTTGTTGTAGACTGCCAGTTGGAACAGACAGCAGTATACGGCTCCCGGAATGAATATCAGCCATGCAATGCAACCGAGTACGGATACCTTCCCGGTAACCATACCGGGAATCATCAGAATCGTAGGAATGAGCAATGCAATGCTGTACAGTATGTATTTGGCACGCAGCAGCGAGTAGATAGATTCCTTGCGGCTCATCAGTCCGTCAATGTAATTGCCTTCGTAACCCATCAGTGTGCTGAGGAACATGATGCCGAAGATAATGTAATTATAAAGGACGAAGAAATCTCTCAGACCTCCGTCATACACATCGGAAAAGCTAATGATACTACTGAACATTATCACTACACCGGTGATGGAATAGAGCGAACGCTTACAAATCTTGTTGCGTAGCAATAACTTGAGTTCCAGTCTCATGTATTCGCCTATTTCGCCGTAGCGGTCGAGGAATTTGTATTCGGATACATGTTTTATCCGTGTATCTTCCACTTTGTTCAGTTCATTGTAGATGAGTTTCTGCATCAGGGTGCGGTTGATGAACCACATGAGGGCGATGGCAGCCAGTACACCGATGAATGACAGTATATTACCGGTGATGAACCCTTCTCCCAGATTGACAAAACAGTCGAAAAGCGGACTGTTGTCCGGAATGAATAGTGCGGCGGCAATGCCACCATATACTACTACCGGTAGTGCCAGCCACCAGATGCGCTCACCCATCAGTGTGCGGCACAACAAGAACCAGTAGTTATTGAATACCATCAGCAGCCAGATGCCAATGCAATAGGTCAGCACACCACTGATTCCATAGAATTTGGTGACGGTGATGATGGAAAACGGAACAAACAGAAACAGCCAGAACAGATTGAAGCCATCCAGTCCGGAACGGATCAGCAGGAAGTCGATAAGACGGTTCCGCTTGATGGGAAGCAGCAGGTAGGGCTTCACTTCCTGGGTGGGTGTTTTTTGGAAAGGCAGGCGTATCAGGAAATCCAGCACAAGGACAAATATCAATCCGGAATTCATTACGTGATAGGCTTCTGTGGCACCGCCGTCAAAGGCGAATGCAAAGGTCGTACCGAAGAATATCAGGTAACCGGCCCAGAAGACAAACATGAAGTACATCCAGAATTTTCCGAATTTACTTTTTTCGTACATCGGATTTCGTTTTTCTGCCAGTTTTCCGTGCTTGCGCAAATCTAAGAAAAGACTCATAGTATTTGTATATATAGAGTTTGTATAAAAAAAGCTGCGCTGCCTTTCATCGAACAACGCAGCCTTCTGTGTGTATGGCTCTCTTATTCTTTGTCAGGAGTTTCAGGACTGATCATTGATACCTCAATCTCGTTCTTCTGCTTGAACAAGTCGTCGGTGAACTTCTGGATGTCCTTCACGGTGATGCTGTTGACAATCTGTTCGTAATCCTTTATCGGATTCATACCGGTGAACAGGTATTCGTCAATGCTTCCCAGCCAGTAGCTGTTCTCCTTCAAGTCTTCGGCATGTTTCTTCAGCATGAACTCCTTCACTTTATTCAAGTCTCCTTCCGACGGACCTGCTTTGGCGATGTTGTCGAGTTCTGCAAAGATAATCTGCATCAGCTTTTCTCTTTTTGCCGGAGCGGTTTCGAATACAATCTGCAAGAGAGCCTTTTCTTTCGGATATTTGCTTAATTGGCCGCCTACATATACACCGTAAGTGCCCCCTTCGTCTTCACGTACCTTGGCTGTATAAACCAAGTCGAGAATCTGGCTGGTCATACTCAGCAGGATGTCATTTTTCAGGTCGTACTTGCAGTCACCGTTCAGCAGGACAAAGTTCGACGCTTTGGCAGTTTCCTGCTTCCGTACGAATTCGTTCTTATAAACTCCCTGGCGCATGTCCACTTTATTGTCCTTGAATGTTTCCTTGCGGTTGATGGCAGGCAGTGAACCCAGGTACTCGGCGATGAGTGGTTTCATTTCCTCCACATTCACATTTCCTACAAAGATAAAGGTAAAATCGCTGGCATCTTTGTAGCGGTCTTGATACATGGACAGAATCTTGTCATAATCCATCTTGTCAATCATGTCCGCCTTTATTCTGGCTCTTCTGGGATGGTGCATGTAAATACCGGCCGAGACAGAGTCACTGAACGCCACCTGGGGATTCATTTCCATATTCTGCAAAGCAGCTTTGTTGCGGTTCTTGTAGGATGCGAAGGCATCGTCGTCACGGCGTGGAGCGGTGAACGTCAAGTAAGTGAGCTGCATCATTGTTTCGAAGTCTTTCGGTGAACAGCTGCCATTGACGGTTTCTGTCTTGTCACCGATACCATAGCTGACGGAAGCTTTCTTGCCGGCCAGAACTTTTTCCAGGTCTACGGCACTGAAATTACCCAGACCACCGACACTCACTGCATCCAGTCCGTTGATGTTGATGATTTCCGAGTCGGGGAACAAGGAACTACCGCCTAGGCTGACTCCCTTCATGCGGATTTCGTCTGCCTTGAAATCTGTCTTCTTGATAATGACCTTGACTCCGTTGGAGAGTGTCAGCGTTGTAGTGCCGAATGTATCATCTGTCTGCTCGGATACAATCTTTCCGCCTTTCGGGGCTTCGGCCATCAAAGGTTCATCCGACACCTTGTCTACGTAGGCAGTCAGTTTTTCAGCTTTAATATCTTTCAGAATCTTCTTGATTGCATCTTCTGTCGGCATTTTCAATCCTTCCTTATCCGGACCGAGAATTGCGACTACCTGGTTACTGTCTGTCACGAGGGCTTGCATCATCTGGTTCAGTGCGGCAACCGGAATGGCGGGAGCTATCTGATTGATGATGGCGTATTCGTTTTCGATGCCCGGAATCGGTTCGTTATCGAGGAAATGACGGACATATTCATCCACGTACTCTTCATTCTTGCGTTTGTCACGCTCGTTATAAGCAGATTCCAGTTGGCGCAGATATTCGGCACGGGCACGGTTGTATTCCGTTTCCGTAAAGCCGAATTGGCGGGCGCGTTCTGTTTCGCGCAGGAGAGTGGCTATTCCATTTTCTATGGCATCTTCCTTGCAGACAACGACACCGGTGAAGGCATCTTTGGTTTTGGCAACAAAGAAATCATCGTCATAAGTGGCGGCATATATATAAGGAGGATTGGCGGTCTGTACCAATTCGTTCAGACGCGCATTCAGCATATTGTTGATGAGCGTGGTTGCATAATTCTGTACCAGATAGCCCATGTCGCCTTTCTGCTCGTCAGGAGTGGCTTCGTGCTTGTTGAAGATGAGGGCTTGTACATTGGACTGTTCCTTGTCCTGATAAACCAATACAATAGGCTCCTTGTTGTCGTTTACCGGATAGTACTCGCGTTTGGCAGCATTGGGCTGGGCGGGAATATCAGAAAACATTTTCTTGATTTGGGCTTCGATGGCGTCCACATCTATATCGCCAACTACCACAATACCCTGAAGGTCCGGACGGTACCACTTTTCATAGTAGTCTCTCAAAGTTTGCGGTTTGAAGTTCATAACGACCTCCATCGTTCCGATAGGGAAACAAGTGGCATACTTCGTTCCTTCGAACATGACTGGAAGCATCTTCTCCTGGAAGCGTTGTATGGCGCTCATACGGGTGCGCCATTCTTCGTTGATGACTCCGCGTTCTTTGTCTATTTCCTTCGGGTCCAGGGTCAAATCGTTACTCCAGTCGTGCAGAATCAGCAGGCAGGAGTCGATGGCTCCCGGAGTAGTGACCGGCACATTGGAAATGTTGTATACGGTTTCGTCTACGGAAGTATAGGCGTTCAAGTTCTCACCGAATTTCACCCCGATACGCTCCAGGTATTGCTTCAGTGCATCACCGGGGAAGTGGGTCGTTCCATTGAAACACATGTGTTCCAGGAAGTGGGCAAGGCCGCGCTGGTCGGCTTCTTCCTGAATGGAGCCTACCTTTTGGGCAATGTAAAAGTCGGCCCGGTTTGCAGGCTGGCTGTTCTTGCGGATATAATAGGTCAATCCGTTGTCCAACTTTCCGATACGGACATTTTTGTCGACCGGGATAGGCGGCATTTGCTGTGCAAATACCTGCTGAAAATTGCAGCAAAGAATTAACGCTACAATCCATAAACCACGTAATAGATGTTTCATATTATTATGAATTTAAATTGTTCTTGAACTATCTGTCGGACAGCCCTTGGATAAATCACAACTTCTGTTGTTTTTTTCGGATTCCATTCCGGATAAATGGAATTTATCTGACTGCTTCCCGGATGCGGACCAATTTGGTCAGCAGGTCTTCCAGCAGGTCGAGTTTCAGCATGTTGGCGCCGTCACTCTTGGCTACGGCGGGATTTTCGTGGGTTTCGATGAACAGTCCGTCTACACCTACGGCAACACCGGCTTTGGCTACGGTCTCGATAAGTTGCGGCATACCTCCCGTGACGCCACTGGTCTGGTTGGGCTGTTGCAAGGAGTGGGTTACATCCAGGATGACGGGGAAACCGAAGGTCTGCATTTCGGGGATGCCGCGATAGTCGATGACTAAATCCTGATAACCGAAAGTAGTTCCGCGTTCCGTCAGCATGACGTTCCTATTGCCTGCTTCCACTACTTTATCAGCCGCAAAGCGCATGGCAAGCGGAGAGAGGAACTGCCCTTTCTTGATGTTGATGGTTTTTCCGGTTTTGGCGGCGGCTACAAGCAGGTCTGTCTGCCGGCAGAGGAAGGCGGGAATTTGCAGAATATCCACATATTCGGCAGCCATGGTGGCTTCTTCGGCGGCATGAATATCGGTTACGGTAGGTACTCCGAAAGTGGTGTGCACTTTTTGCAGTATCTTCAGCGCCTTTTCGTCACCGATACCCATAAAGGAATCCAGACGCGAACGGTTGGCTTTACGGTACGACCCTTTGAATACGTATGGGATTTGCAGTTTTTCTGTGATGGTCACGATACGTTCGGCAATGCGCATTGCCATTTCTTCTCCTTCAATGACACAAGGACCTGCCAGTAGGAAGAAGTTTCCGGTAGGATTATTCTTTAATTCAATCATAGGTTGTTACTGATTAAGTATTTTCAATTGGGTATAATCAATGTTATTGCTTCATGCAGTACGCTGATGTCCAGTGGAAAATGACGGTCAAGAATACGTCCGTCCAAATCGACAGAGGCATTTTGCGCACGCAGCACTTTTACTTTTTGCGTACGGTAGGGCATCACTACCTTATGGTTCAGAATCCGCCCTTGGATAAGCATCCACAATCCCGACCATAGTTGCAGCAATTCGGGACGGTAAATGACGGAAACATCCAGCCAGCCATTATAGGGCACTGCACTAGGCGCTTGTCCGTATCCCCACGCACTGCCTATGCAGACAGTCATGATGCGTCCGCGTATATGCTCGCCGTTTATCTTGAGATGCATGCGGTACAGCTTCCGTTCGAAGATAATGGATAGCAGTGCCATGAAGTAAGAGAGGAACTTCACTCCCCAGAAACGCTTGCACTGGTCGGTGATTTTCACGATACGGGCTCCCAGGCCTATGTTGATGGCATTGAGAAAGTAGCGTGTCAGATGCTTTTCACCGTCGTAATAATAGCAGGTACCCACGTCTATTTTCCGGCGGCGGTTGTTGATAATGCAATCCACCGCTTTCTTGTAATCCGAACTCATTTCCCAATAGTCGGCAAAGTCATTTCCTATACCATTGGGGATGATGCCGATGGCTATATTCTCCTTGTCCGGTGCATTGGAAAGCATGATGCCGTTAATGACGTCATTCAGTGCGCCGTCACCGCCTACTACAACAATGGTGCGGTAGCCGTTGTTGGCGAGGATGCCTGCCAGACGCTCTACCGAACCGAACCCTTCGGACTGCACATAGTCGTAAGGCACACCTTTGCTGTCCATGTATTCTTTGATTTCTTTCCACCGTTTCTGCACTTTCCGTGTTCCGGCTTTGGGGTTGTATATCACTCCCAACTTTTCGGGTTCTGCACTCATGATTCTATTTACAATTTGACTATTTACTATTTACGATTTAAATCACCCGGTCACTTTATCATTTCATCATCCTTCCAACTTCTTCTTTACAAAAGCTATCTTTTCTTCCATCGGCCACCGGGCATTCATCCAATGGATGGTAAATCCACGCCGTTCCATACGGCGGAACCAGGTCATCTGGCGTTTGGCAAACTGGTGGATGGCTGTTTCCAGTTGCGTGAACATCTCTTCATAGGTCAACTTGCCGATGACATAAAGTGTCAGATACTTGTATTCCAGTCCGTAATAGATGAGGTCATCCGGTTGGATGCCTTGCTCTATCAGACGGCGCACTTCGTCTATCATTCCTTCTTCCAGGCGCTGGTGCAGGCGGCGGGTGATTTTCTCCCGACGCAATTCCCGGTCGATGTCCACACCTATGATGAGGCTGTTCATCTGGGGGAAGGAACGTTCGTCTACTGGGGTATGGGCATAGTACTCTTCGATTTCGATGGCTCGTATGGCACGTTTGGCTGTGTCCACGTCCGTAGTATTGTGCAGGCTTTTGTAACCTTTCAGTATGTCGGTCAGTTCTTCCAGCGATTTGTCCGCCAGACGGGTGCGCAACTCAGGATTCTCGGGTACGGGCAGCAGACGGTAGCCTTTCAGCACTGATTCGAGATACATTCCGGTTCCTCCACATACAACGGGCAGGCAACCTTTTTGTTTAATAGTCTCGTAAGCATTCAAGAAATCACGCTGATACTCGAAAACATTGTACTTATAGCCCGGGTCGGCTATGTCGATGAGGTGATAGGGAATCTGTTTCCCGTCGACGGTATAGTCGGCAAGGTCTTTGCCGGTGCCCAGGTCCATCCCCCGGTAGATTTGCCGTGAATCGGCACTGATGATTTCCGTATGGAGTTCGGCGGCCAAGGCGGCTGCAAATGGAGTCTTTCCTGAGGCGGTAGGCCCTAATATGGCGATTAAATCATAGTCTGGCATATATAAGTTCTTGTTAATCTCATTACAAAGATAGTGCAAACCGAATGCAGAATAAAATGAACTCGTTCATTTTTTATGCTGAGGTGCAGCTTATCTTCGTGTTAGTGCAAAGATAATGCAAACTGGGAGTATAATGGAAAGAACTTGCTTATTTTTTTACGTGATGCTATACCTCCTTTTCTATTTTGAAGCAGAAAAAGTGAAAAAGGACGTGAAAACGAGCATTTATCTTATTAAAATGTGTTATGAAACATGCTTTTTTTCTTGGAAAGTTTGTCAATGTCCCAAAAGTCCGTACCTTTGCAATGTGTTTTTCATAGTATTAGATTTAAGGTTAACAAAGGTTGGAGTACAGCGGTACTCCTTTTTTTATGCCCTAAACTGAACTTTGGCACATTTTTTCTGTACTTTTGCACTATATCTTGAATGAACAAACATATTCACCTTTTATGAAGCTCTGTATATAGCTACGCTCAACGAATAGCCCTGCTTGATAAAGCTATTCAGCTATCTGGCAAGCGATGACTCGTTTGCCACAGAGATTGTGTATCCTTTTATTCATGAATTTGCAGGATGGCATGCTGTACTTGTACAGTGTGTTGTTTTGTGCTATTTTATTGTTGAGCAATGCATTATACATATAAACAGATATGGCTTATCAACTTTCCGGTAATGATGAGCATTTTGATGGAGCAGCTGATAAATATAACCGATGCTGTTTTCTTAGGTCACGTTGGCGAGGTGGAATTGGGAGCATCTGCCATTGCGGGGATTTATTATTTGGCGGTCTACATGCTTGGGTTTGGGTTTAGTATCGGATTGCAGGTGATGATTGCCCGAAGGAATGGAGAATGTGACTATGGTAAGGCTGGGAAGATATTTTTTCAAGGTTTCTTCTTTTTATCGGGATTGGCCATTTTGCTTTGTCTGCTGATGCAGGCAAGTTCTCCTTTCATATTGGGAAGGTTGATTTCCTCGCCGGAGATTTATCGGGCTGTAATTCAATATTTGGACTGGCGCAGTTTCGGTTTGCTGTTTTCGTTTCCGTTTTTGGTTATCCGTTCTTTTCTTGTGGGAATAACATGCACTCGGGCATTATCGTGGGCTGCTGCCGTTGCAATAGTGATTAATATTCCTTTGAATTATATTCTGATAATTGTTGGAGGACTGGGAATATCGGGAGCTGCCATTGCTTCTTCTCTGGCAGAGATGGGTTCTTTGGTGATGCTTCTTTTCTATGTATGGCTGAAAATAGATAAAGGGAAATATGGATTGAAACCGGTATATGACGGAAAGCTGTTGGTGGATGTGCTGAGCTTGTCGGTATGGAGCATGCTTCATGCCTTTATCAGCGTGGCTCCGTGGTTCTTGTTTTTTGTGGCGGTGGAACATTTGGGTAAAACGGAATTAGCCATTTCCAATATTACGCGAAGTGTATCTGCTGTCTTTTTTGTAATAGTCAATTCTTTTGCGGTCACTACGGGTTCGCTGGTCAGTAATGCGATTGGGGCTGGAGAAAGGAGGGCTGTTTTCATTATCTGCCGTAAGATACTGAGGTTGGGCTATTCTGCTGGATTTCCACTGATAGGGGTAGCTGTATGCTGTAATCGCTTGATAATAGGAATCTATACAGATAACGAACTGTTGACGGAGCAGGCTTTCATCCCTTTTGTTGTGACGTTGCTGAATTATACCTTTGCCTTGCCAGGCTATGTATATCTCAACGCAGTTGGAGGGACCGGTAAAACCCGGATTACTTTTCTTTTCCAAGTGACTACCACTGTCGTGTATTTGGGGTATCTTTATTGGTTAAGCGCTTGCACTCATGCATCCTTGGCTATTTACTTAACGGCAGAATACCTTTTTGTGATTTTGCTGGCACTGCAATCGGTTTTCTATTTAAGAAGTAAACAATAAACCGTTGGCGGAATTGACTTGGCATATCTTTCATGTTACCGATGTGATGATTGTTTTAACTTGTTGTCAATCAGAGAGTAATTTTGCCAACCTATTGCCGTGCTTTTGGCAAACTTTTGCCAAGCCGATGGCAAAGTTTTGCCAATGCGGTGGCAAAGTCTTGCCAAGAAGGAGGCAAAACCTTGCCAACTTGTCGGCAAGAAAAGATACACTATTGATGAGATACGCCGTTGCTTGCCGCATCTTGTACAAGGCTGTTGGGATAGATTTCCTTAATAATCCATCATCAGTGAGTTGTCGGTCTTGCCTCGTGAAATGTCAAGGTTAGGCGGTGCATAGCTCTGGTTACAGCTACATAAAGCATACTCTTGTCAATCTCCGAACGGTAATTTCTCTCATCCGTCTGTGGAATAATGACTTCGTCAAACTCAAGCCCTTTTGCCATGTGGGCAGAGGTGATGACGATGCCTTGCACAAATGCGGAGCTTTGACTTGATAGGAAGCTGATATCATTGGCATATGATTTCAGCACGTCTGCCATCTCCCTGGCTTGCTGCTCCGTCTTGCATATGATGCCAAGAGACTTATATCCGGATTTCCGGTAAGTGGAGATTAGTCCCATAATGCCGGACAGTTCTTCTACGGCACTGCCGAACTGCAGGATTTGTGGCTTTTCTCCATGCCGGGCAACCGGTTCCAGCTCTGCGTTAGGATGAATCTTTTGCGCAAAATCCGTAATCTCGAAGGTGGAACGATAACTCTTACACAATTTCATGATTTCACTTGCAGTAAGTGACTTTTGGATAGTTTCTGCTGTGGATGAGCCATAAGGATTCACGGACTGTCCTGCATCGCCCAACACGGTTTTCCGGCATGGAAAGAGTTTCTGTATTACCTTGTACTGTATGGGCGAATAGTCCTGCATCTCATCTATCAACAGATGTTTGACTCTGAATGGCTGGTTCCCGCTTCCCTCCAATGCCAAGTGTAGGTATGCCAGCGGTGCCAAGTCTGAGTATTCGAGTGTATGTCCCTTTCGCATTTTGAACATTCCGGGATTATTTGTCCATTTAAAGAAATCTTTGTAGACTTGAATGTCGTTATTGCCTGCAAACATTAGTCTGATTTCTTTTTTCAAAAGGTTTCTGCCGGCGGTGGTTACCGTAAAGGCGTATTGTATTTTCAACATATCCAGCATATAATCAGCCATAGCATCAAATCGTCGGCGTATGGGATAACGGTTGAAACGTAGGTACTGTTCTTCGATAAACGGGGCAGGTATGGTGATGTATTTGGTCAGCTTCACGTCTGCTGCCTTGAAGTAGGTGTTCTCTATGTGGAGGATAAACTTGTCAAGCTCTGAAATGAAGCCGAAAGAGGCTTTATAGGCTATTCTGTCGATGAGGCTTGAGGATGGCTTCTCTAACAGTTCATTCACTAACCCGAAGTATGTTTGGTACTTGTATTTGTGTTCCAACACTCCGGAGAGTATTTGTTCCATACTGGTTTCGGGCACGGTTTCTTCTCCAAGTTCGGGGAGGACGTTGGAGATGTAATCGGAAAACACTTTGTTGGGGGAGACAATCAGAATATCTTTTGACGAGATGCTGTCTCTGAAGGTATAGAGCAGGTAGGCTATGCGGTGCAGGGCGATGGATGTTTTTCCAGAGCCGGCCACTCCTTGAATAATAAGCGTGCGGATATCTTCGTTACGGATAATCCGGTTCTGTTCCCGTTGGATGGTGGCAACGATATTTTTCATCTTGTCATCTGCATTGGAACTTAACTCCTTTTGCAGAATGTCGTCATGGACGGTCAGGGCACTTTCAATCATAAATTCCATTTTGCCGCCCCGAATTCTGTATTGGCGTTTTAGGGAAATTTCTCCTTTAATCTCTCCCGATGGAGACCGATAGCCTGCTTCTCCTAATTCATGGTCATAGAACATGCTCGAAACGGGTGCTCGCCAGTCATGGATAAGGGTAGCTCGACTTTCCGGGTCATAGAAGGTATGGATGCCTATATAGATAGGCATCACTTTGCTGTTTTCTTTCTTTTCCAAAAAATCAATTCGTCCGAAGTAAGGAATGGCAAGTATCTTGGTGAGCCGCTTACGCTTGTTGATTACACTTTCCCCCAAGGCAAAATGGTTTAGGATGCTTTCGCGCATGGAGCGTATCTCATGCGGGTCGATGTCTTTGTTGGACCAGATATAGTCTTTGTATTCTGCCAAGGTGTCGACGTGGTCTTTCACTGATGCGTCGGTATTACCGATAACCTTTTTCAGAAAACTGATTATTTGCTTTAAATATTCTTTCTCTTGTTTCTCTGTTTGATTGAATGCCATAATTAGTTGTTGCTAAAAGATAAGACAGTGTGCAAAATTAGTGTATTGTATCGGGAAGGGAAATGGCTATTTATAGCTATATACTGGGAAGTTTTATATCTTTGCACATTCAAAAAAGTGGAGGTAAATGGACATTCATGAGCTTGCAAGGCAGAATCAGCAATCTGCATGGAAAGTATTGGAAGATACCCGTATTATTGAAGCATGGGAGCGCATTGGAGCAACCGTTCATTTGGTGGGCTCACTCCGTACCGGGCTGTTGGCGAAAAGTAGGGATATAGATATCCATATTTATACCGATAGGTTGGATGTAGGAGAGAGCTTTTCGGTCATCCGGGAACTTGCGGAACGGTTGCCTTTGCAGGAAATACAATATAGGAACGACACAGACACAATGTTATGGGGATATCCTAAAGAAACAATGCAATGGTTATTCGAAAGTGGTTCACGTGGTGCAGGCTATATGCTATCAATATGTCGTTATGGATTAATTGGTACGATTGTATCAGTATTGTTTTATTTTGTTTATGTCTTGATGAGTAAAGATAAAAAATTTGCTTTTTGCTGCCTTTTGTTCATAGTCTTAATATATTTACAAAGAAGCTATCCTTTTTGGTTCTCATGGATAATTTGTTTTATTTATGGAATAACTTCAAACTATTATACAAGTAAAATGCGATATAATAAATGAAAATAGGAATTCTCACTTATCATCGTAGCCATAATTATGGTGCTCTCTTGCAAGCGATTGCCACACGTATTGTTTTAAAAAAAATGGGGCATGATGCATATTATATTGATTACTGGCCTGATTATCACAGACGCATGTATGCAATGTTCAATTCCAATATGCTAAATATAAAGCATATAAAATCTTCATTGGGTTACTTGAAAGACCTTATATTGACATATAAGAATAAATCTAAGCGAAGGGAAATTATGCTGGATTTTATACATATATATATAGAACCATATTGTCTGCCTTTTAGTGACAGTTTTGACACTGTAATATATGGAAGCGATCAAATCTGGCGCAAACAGCCAGAACTGAATGATTATAATCCAATTTATTTTGGAGATAATCAAATCAAGACTAATAAACATATTGCTTATGCCGCAAGTATGGATGTTTTTCCTTCAACAATAAATGACCAAAGCAAATTAATACATTTGGTTTCTCACTTAGATAGCATTTCTGTCCGTGAAGAAAGTTTGGCTCATGAGCTTCGTTCTTTAGGTATTTCAAGCGTTTGTAGTTGTTTAGACCCTACATTATTGTTAACTTTCAATGAATGGAATTCTCTATTTCCCAGCTGCCATGCGCCTCAAGAAAGATATGCATTATTCTATGATTTGCAACAAAATGCATTTTCCAAGGAGGAAATCAATTCTTATGTCTTGAAAAATAATCTAAAATTAAAATGCATCTATGGACATGCTTTAAGTAAGGAAACTGATTCTGACATAAGTATTTTGTCGGCTGATGGCTTTGTAGAACTCATTCGTAACGCAGAGATTGTTTTTACTTCTTCTTTTCACGGCCTTGCATTTGCTTTGATATATAGAAAGCCTTTTTGGGCATCATTCGAGAAAAATTCAGCCCGTGCCATTTCTTTACTAAAAGATTTAAACCTTACGGATTGCCTGTTGTCTTGCAAATCCCCAATACCATCTCAAAGAGTAATCGATTATGGCTTGGTATACGAAAAGCTTGGGAAGCTAAAGGCCAATAGTTTACAGTATCTGCGAAATGAATTGGAGTCATAATATTTATAAATATTCTGCATAATTGTTCCTAAATATAGAATAACATGTATAACATTACTTGTAATACAGATGATAATTACGCTCAGCACTGCACTGCAATGCTGTGCTCTTTGTTTGAAAATAACAAAGATGAAGAAATAACTGTTCATGTACTTTGTGGTAATCTGTCCGAAACCAATAGGCAATTAATTAAAGATTTATCTGTAAGATATCAGCAGCAGGTTCTATTTCATGCCGTTGACGAAAGTGTTTTGGATGGTGTACAATTTAGGTCTAAACGTCCTTTGACCAAAGCTGCTTATTATCGTCTATTACTTTCTTCTATATTGAGGGATGTTGATAAGGTGTTATACTTGGATTGCGACATGATAGTATTAGGCAAGATAAAAGAATTGTTTGATATAGAGCTTGATAACTATGCATTGGCGGCAGTTCTTGACCCGATGCCTTATAATAATCAACATCAAATGCAATTGCATCTTTCCACGGAGACTCATACATTTTGTTCAGGCATTATGCTGGTTAACTTAGAATATTGGCGAAAAAACAACATTGAATCTCAATTGTTAGAGTTTGCAAAAAGGAAAAGAGAACCTGTTTACTTACATGATCAGGATGTATTAAATTACGTTTTAAAGGATCATTGGTTTATGCTTCCTCCCAAGTGGAATCATAACCCAGTAGGCATACAATACTCTCCTCTATTCAGGTCATATCATTTTGCAGATTCAGCATTTTGCCCTGCTGTAATCCATTATTGTTCTGAGATTTTTAAACCCTGGTATAAAGCTCCATGCCCAGGAAGTAAATACTACAAACGTTATCTGAAATTGTCTAATTACCCTGCTCCTCGATATGTTACTTTGCCTGTGAGAAGGCATTTGTATTGTTATTACAAATACATTCATAGAATGGCTATGAAATATAAGCCTTTGATGCCAAGAATCATTGTGTTGTTAATAGAAGATATGTTCAATCTCCTCCGATTAATATGGTATATGTGCATTGCGTTGTCAGGCAAAAAGGAAAGATTCGTAAGACTGATGAGCAACTTCTTTATAGGAAACAGAATTAATTTTTAGAGATGAAAAAAATATTGCGCCAAAAATTCGAATTTCAATCGATTAGCCAATTCAGGAATATTCTTATGGGTATTGCGATAACCGAAGTTTTATTCGCACACTTGTTTAATTGGCTTCATTTTCCTTCTGCTTTCGTCATATTATCATCGAAGATGGTTTACACCCAAGGATTTCTTCTATTAAGTGGAATCGGTTTATATTATTCATATGTTAAAAATTCAGACACTGTTGGTTTTTATTGTAGAAGGATAAAGAGAATGTGGTTGCCTTATATGCTGATGGCACTTCCTTTTGTGCTCATTTTTATGTTCTTGAGAGATGATATTACTATAATCAAAGCTATAGGATGGATTACTTCTATCGGATATTTTTTCCCAGGTGAGACACAATATTGCAATATGTGGTATATTGCGGTTTCATTACTATATTATGCGTTATTTCCATTGATGTTTCATTTCATTTTTTCAAATAAAAATGGGATATGGTTTCGGTATGCATTATTAATTATAGTATCGATATCAATAACAATTACAGTCTATTTATATATGCCAACTTATTATCATTTAGTGAGTATAGGATTGCCCAAACAAACAATGTTTATTGTGGGGATTGGAATCGGATATTTATGTTATAGAAAAATGAAAGTAAATTTGATGGTCTTGATAGTGACAATTCTTTCATTATATCTTTTGTTTTATTCATTAAGGCACAGTAACGTGCTTTATGCGCAATATGCAAGCATGACAGAAAAATTATTTACTATTCCTATTATATGCCTTGTGCTATTTAAAATTAAACCTTATGTCTCATATTTATTTAATTGTCTACAGTGGATGGGGAAATACACATTGGAAATATACGTGTTGCATTTAATGATTAAGCATTTACTTTTTTTACTTGATGTAAATGGAATCTTAATGGTTTTTGTATCAATAATTTCAAGCATTATATTGGCTCCATACGTTAATCGAATAACTAACAATCTCACCACTCGGACAATGCAACTCTTAGGTGTGCGTATATAAATATAGAATTGATTTACAACAATCTTTTAAGCATTAATCATGAAAAAATTGATAAAGAGCACTTCCTTATTGGTGGGATTTGTCCCATACTTATTTCACATCGTATTATATATGTTAACAAATACAAATGGGGGGGGTAAGTTGAAAGATGATTTACTGCATTATAAAAAGAGAAAAGGATTGAATGGAAATAATCTTTTCTGTTTGGTTTATCTCTTGCTCAAATTCAAAGAATTCAGGAATATCTTTTACTGGAGAGTCGGTATGTGGTCTAAATACATTTTATTTTGGTTGCCGGAACTGAACACGCCTCGCATTTGGACAAAATCTTGTAATTGTGATGGAGGATTATACATAGGACATGGATGGGGAACTGTCATTAATGCAAAAAAAATTGGAAGAAATTGCCTTGTAGGTCAAAATGTCACAATAGGCAGTCGAAACAGAAAAGAACCTGTATTAGAAGACAATGTCCATGTTTGGGCTCATGCTGTAGTTTTGGGTGATATAACCATTGGACGCAATTCCGAGATAGGAGCTGGTGCTATTGTAGTTAAATCAGTGCCCAATGATTGTGTAGTAGTTCCTGAAAAATCTTCCATCATAAAAGAGAGTGGGAAGAGATGTCATATAAGGCTATAAGATGTCTTATTGGGAAACTTAAGTCAGGTAGAAGAATCATTCAATTTAAAGAACACGAAAGTATGGTAAAGAAAATCGTTTGGTTTACAGCGAGCTATTTCATTGATGTAGACCGCCAGTTAGTTCCTTATATACGAGAGAAATACCACCTCAATATTTTTTGGACTATTCTCCAAATGCCTTCAAGCGCAAAGGTGCCTCCACATTCAGATTATGAGATTCTAAATCTGCATTATAGGAATAAAGATCCAAGAACTTATGTAGAGGTTAGTAATTATCTAAAGAAAATCAACTTACAAGATTACGACCTTATTTATAGTGATGCACTTGGACTTATGTATTATACGGCATTACTTCATTATGCAAAGGATAAACCTGTAATTCATGCTGCTCATAACGTTAATCCCTATCCCGTGTGGCCTATGTCTTTAAAGGTGGAGGTGAAATACATTTTCCACCGTTGCAATTATTTTCAAATGTTTTCCATGCATACGGCTCATTGGTTTCATATGCATTATCCTCATAAATCCTTCTTTTATGCTCCAATGGCGATAAAAGACTTTGGTGAAGTGAGAACTGATCATTTTCATTTTGACCCCTCAAAAACGAACCTATTATTTTTTGGGAATATAGTAGCCAATAAACGTTTGGATTTACTGATTCAAGCTGTGCAATCGTTACCTGAAAAAGCTGCTTCAAAAATACACTTGCACATATGTGGTAAATGTGTGGAAAAAGATTTCTATCGTGAAATGATAGGAAACACATCTAACATCACAGCTGAGTTCAGGCGAATAGACGATGAGGAAATCCCTGAATTATTTACCAAAAGCGACTATTTGGTTTTGCCTTATGAAGATGTGGCACAAAGCGGTCCGCACATGATCGCTTACAATTATAATTTACCCGTTATAGCAAGTGACATTGATGGTTTTAAGGAGAGAGTCGTTGACGGAGAAAATGGATTTTTATTTAAACGTAACAATCTCGAAAGTCTTATAGAAACAATTGTGAAGGTAGTAAAATTGAATGGTGATAAATATCTTGCATTGAAAGAAAGGCTTAGAGATTATACAGAAACCAACTATTCCGTAAAAAGTGTTGCAGAAAAATATATTGATTATTTTAATGCTATATCATAATTGATTTTCTATGGAAAATATTCTTATTTTGGGAGGAACTGGCGCTATGGGGAAGTTTTTGGTCAAAAGGTTATCGGCTTCCTATCATGTATGCGTTACAAGCAGAAAAGTACATAAGTCCACAGACAACGTTACATATTATCAAGGGGACGCCCATAACGATAACTTTTTAAAATCAATACTTAAAAACGAGAAATGGCTTGCCATAATAGATTTTATGCATTATGGAACAGAGGAATTTAAGAAGAGATATCAATTATTGTTAGCCAATACTGCTCAATATGTGTTTTTAAGTTCTTCCTGAGTATATGCAGCAAGTGAAACACCTTTAACGGAAGAGTCTCCCCGCTTAGTGGATAAAGTTGCCGATAAAGATTTTATCAGGTCAGATGACTACGCTTTGGCTAAGGCAAGACAGGAAGACTTGTTGAAAATCAGTGGAAAAGATAATTGGACATGTATTCGCCCCTATATGACTTATGATAGTTACAGAATGGATTTGGGATTCTTTCCAAAGGAATTGTGGCTGTATAGAGTTCTTCATGGGAAAAGTGTATTGTTTCCTTTGGATGTGGCATCCAAGAAGACAACGTACACTTTTGGAGATGATGTAGCTTTCTGCATATCATGTTTGATTGGGAATCCGGAGGCGAAAGGAAATATGTACCAAATCATGCAATCCAAACAACATAGTTGGAACGAAATAATAGAAATATATAAAAAGGCTTTAGCAACAAAAGGCTTTTCCATGAACATAAAATATGTGAGATCAATGCCGCTAAAGGAACCTATTTATATTTACGATCGGATATATAATCGCATATTTGACAATTCCAAAATCAATAATATTACAGGAGGAATGGAATACAAAGATGTTATGGAAGGTATTCCTAAATGTGTTGATGAATTTTTGTCAAACATTTCTTTTAAAGATATTGATTGGAAACTTCAAGCATATTGGGACAAGATATTGAAAGAAAATACAAGTTTAACTGAAATACCAGGCTTGAAACATAAGCTGGAATATCTGTCTTTCCGCTATATCATATCGTATGTGGTTTCAAAAAAGGCATTGCATTTTTTGAAAAAGGTAATAAAATCATAATATTATTTTTTAGAACATCATGAATAGCAAATATTATACAGCAGAAAGAAATATCCAAATAGTGATATATCTCTTAAAGGCTCACGGCATAAAACGTGTGATAGCCTCTCCAGGTGCAACAGATGTGTCTTTAGTAGCAAGCATCCAGAATGACCCTTATTTTGAGATGTATTCTTGCGTGGATGAGCGGTCAGCTGCTTATATGGCATGTGGAATGGTGGCCGAAATGAAGGAGCCTGTTGTAATAACATGTACTGGTGCAACATCTTCACGCAATTATATGCCGGGGCTAACAGAAGCTTATTACAGACAACTGCCTATATTAGCCATTACATGCTGTAGAAGCAATGTAAACGTGGGACATTATGTGGATCAGGTGACAGATAGAAGCAATCTTCCAAACGACATCGCGTTGGAGAGTGTGTATGCTCAAACTATACATTCTCCAGAAGACGAATGGGATGTAATGGTAAAAGTAAACAAAGCTATATTGGGGCTAAAATCTAACGGTGGAGGTCCTTGTCACATCAACTTAGCAACTGTTTATGACAAAGACTTTTCCGTAAAGGAAATCGCCCCTATACGAGTGATTCAACGTTACATGTTACAAGATGTCATGCCTTCTATTCCACAAGGAAAGGTAGGGATTTTTGTTGGGGCACATGATAAAATGGATGTTGGTTTGTTGGATGCTATAGATACATTTTGTAGTATTTACAATGGAGCGGTATTTTGTGATCAAACAAGCAATTATAAAGGAGCATACCGTGTGTTGTTTCCACTAATAACTGAACAATGCAGTGTTTCACAGGGTGAAACTGGTTTAGATTTAATTATTCATATAGGACATGTTTCCAATTGCGTTTTGAAAGCCAAAGAAATGTGGAGAGTTAATCCTGATGGCATAATAAGAGATACATTTAGAAAGACTACCAAAGTTTTCCAGATGACAGAATTAGAGTTTTTCTCTGCATACATCCATGGGAAAAAAACTCAATCTAATACAACTTATGCTGAATGGAAAGGCAAATATGAGTCTTTATTGAATGCGATGCCAGAACTCCCGTTCTCAAATATGTGGATAGCTCAAAAATTATCTAAAGAAATTCCTAAAAAAGCGGTCATACACATGGGTATTCGTAACAGTATTCGCTCTTGGAATTATTTTGAAGTGCCGGATTCTGTATTGGGCTATTGCAATACGGGAGGCTTTGGCATAGATGGAGGTGTTTCTTCTATGATTGGAGCGTCTTTAGTTCAACCCAAGAAATTATTCTTTGGTTTTTTCGGAGACTTGTTGTTTTTCTACGACATGAATAGCATTGGTAATAGGGACATTAAAGGCAATGTCAGGATTCTTGTAGTGAATAACGGTCTTGGCCAAGAGTTTAAAAACTATAGTTGTTATAGTTCTATGTTTGGTGATGATACAGATAAGTTTATAGCAGCGAAAGGACATTTTGGAAACCAATCTAAAACATTAGTAAAATCCTATGCGGAGAATCTGGGATTTGAATATTTAACAGCATCCAATAAGGATGAGTTTGAAGCGGTCTACAAAAGGTTTTTGGTAACTGAAAATACGGGCAAGCCAATGTTTTTTGAGGTATTTACCAACACAAAGGAGGAAAGTGAAGCCTTTGAAATGATAACAACACTCACAAAAACATCCAAAATTATGCGTCGGGGAATGAAGCTGGCAGAAGCACCAGCTATGTCAGGTATCAAGAAAATAATCAAAAGCCATTTATAATCCTGTCAATATGAAAATTCTCGTTATTACCTTCTCCCGTGGCTTGAATCCAGGCACCTTTATGCAAGCATACGGAGTGCGAACTGGGCTTTTTAAAATCTTTCCTGATGCGGAAATCAATTACCTTAGTTTTCCTGATTTTAAATGGGATAAAGGGAAACGTGGAAAGAAAGATTTTATTGGACATGTCCTGCTTCAAAAGGCGTTTGCGGCTTATCGTCTGTTGAAATACAGGAAATTAGAGAAAAAGGTGTTTGCCTATACACCAACGATAGATTTGCTTGATTATGATGTGAACGAAGCTAAAGCTATCTTGCAGAATTATGATTTAGTGGTGGTAGGGAGTGATACAATATTAGAAAAAGTAACAGGCAATAGTCAGCAATTAGGCCTGAACTGGGGTTCAAGCGAACTGTGCAAGGCTCCGCATCTCTTTTTTGCTGCCAGTGCATCACCTGCCAATTTTTCGGATGACAAACAATTGCTGGAAAGGCTGAAAGGTATTGCTGAAAGATTCATTTATATCGGATTAAGAGACGGGTTGACATTGGATTTATTCAATAATAAAATGAAAGTGAATGTTCCGGTCTACAAACAACCTGATCCTTCTTATTATTTGGATATAAACGAATTTCAATTACCCGAATTTTATGTCCGCAAGCTGAAAGGAAAGAAAATAGCCTTTTATAATTTCAGTCCCAATTTCCCTTACCGTAAAGAACTGGCTGATTTAATAAGAAGAAAAGGTTATACAGTTGCATCGTCTGTTTACAATCCATATGCCGATATTCGAATAGACACAATTGGGCCGAAAGAATGGGCGGGTATATTCAGATATTGCGACATCATCATAACGGAACGTTTTCATGACTCTTTGTTTGCATTGCGTAATTGTAAACCTGTAATCGCTATTGATTGGGAGAAAGACCGATTCTCGTCTACAGGAGATTCTAAGACATATAGAATTTTGAAAGATTATAATCAGCAGAACTATCATTTTATCTTGGAGGATAAGAATCAACTCGCTTCTATTATAGATAAAATACCTCAACTAATGTCGGATTTTGATACGGCACGTATTATTCGGAAAAATGAAGAATATGTAACACTGGCGATGAACCTATTAAAGGTCATCAAACAGAATTATGATGAGTTTTTGAGACTGCATTAATATTTCATTTTTGAATATTATGAATATCTATTTTTTTATCCAAGACATATCCTTAACAGGCGGAACAGAAAGGGTGACTGTCAATTTATCCAATTTGTTTGTCAGTAAGGGACATAAAGTAACTATTATTTCTTTCAACAGAGGGAAAGAAAAGATTACTTACCAGCCTGTGACAGAAGTCGGGATCGTTTATTTATCGAATGAACCCTATCCTATAGATAGCGGATATATAGCTCGATTACGTTCTTTTTATCATAGCATAAAGGCATTAAAACATTTTTTTAGGTCACAAATAAACAAGAATGAAGAGAATGTCTTTATCAGCCAGAATTTTTTTGCCAATACTTTGTTATGGTTGGCAGGAGAATCTAAAGATGTATTAGGATGTGAACATTTCAAGTATGACTTGTATCCGAAACCAGTCAGGGCTTTAAGATGCTTTGTTTATTCTTTCTTTAAAAAGATAATCGTATTGACAGATAAAGACCAGACAAAATTCTGCAAACATCTTTCGCAAAATAAGGTAGTTACTATCCCTAATATGGCAATCGCTAAAGAAGATTTTAAACTGGATTTAACTAGTAAAACCATCATTGCTGTAGGACGTCTGCATCCTCAAAAAGGATTTGATATGCTGATATCTGCAGCAAAAGACGTGTTTGATAAGTATCCGGATTGGCATTTGAACATATTCGGAGAAGGAGAATTGAAAGATGCATTACAGTCGCAGATTCAAACTCTCGGCCTGCAAAGGAACATATTTTTAAAGGGATATACGGATAATATAAATGGGGAGTTTGCAAAGAGTGCCTTTTTTGTATTATCGTCCAGATATGAAGGTTTCCCCATGGTTTTAGTGGAAGCGATGAGTTTGGGAATGCCTTCTGTAGCATTCGATTGTCCAGAAGGTCCCGCACAATTGTTGGCAGAAGGAGGCGGCATTTTAGTTGAAAAAGAAAATATTTCCAAATTGTCTGAAGCCATGGTTTATATGATAGAACATCCTGATTTCAGACAAAAGTGCTCTAAACATAGAGAGTTCATAAAAGAGCATTTATCTCCGAAAGTTATCTATGAAAAATGGAGATATGTTTTTGAATCTAAATGAAAAATGCTATGAATAATGATAGTCAAGTTATTGTATCTAAAAAAGAACGTTTACATTAGTTGGATTATTCCAAAACCATAGGGATGTACTTAGTCGTATTAGGGCATGTTAAAGACAACACGCTGTTATTAAAGGGAATTATTTACTCATTCCACATGCCTTTTTTCTTCTTCCTATCAGGCTTTTTACATAAATTAAGAATTGGGGGGGGGAAGTTTTGTGTTTCACTTGTAAAACAATTAGTGATTCCATTCTTCATCTTCAATGGGTTGACTTTGCTGACGAAAATTAAGGATATACAGACAAATGGATTGATAGTAACGGTATATGACTTTTTAAAAGATTTTTTCGAAAGCACATTCTTAGGGGACCTTCCTGTTGGTCCGACTTGGTTTATCTTAAGCCTGATATGGATGAAAATCATTATGTTCTTACTCTTGAAAATCAGAGAAGATTTCTTGTCTTTACTTATTATAGAAATAATATGGATTACAGCACTGACATTGTATTACACATTGGACTTTCCGCAAATACCTAATTATTTTCATTTGGGCAGTTCGTTGCTTGGTTTTCCTTTTTACCTTGCTGGATTTCTGCTAAAATTAAAGTACAAAGAAACAGTAGCTTGGATAAAACGCAAACGTTGGACAATCGGTCTGATCTTTGTATTTTATATAATCGGTTTTCTTTTCAATGGCTTTGCTTCATTAGAAGGCTGTAAAGTAGGGAATTATATTCTATTAATGTATCTCACCGGACTGTGTGGAACTCTATTGACAATCGTCTCAACCCATTTATTGAAACGTCCGAACAAGTGGGTTTATGTGCTTAGTTGCGGTATGATTGTTATATTGTGTACACACGGTTTCATACTGAATATGACTATTAATAAGTTCCCGATTTTTGAACTTTATTCTTGGGCTTGGTACATTTATGCCGTTATAAGTTGTATCATAATTATGATAATAGAAATTCCTATCATTCTATTTTGTTCACGCTATTTTAAGTGGGCAATGGGTGGAAGGAAGATATTTTAATTGAAAGTATTCATCATGCGAATCAATTATCTAAACAGTTTACGTTTATTGGCAACTCTAAGTGTTGTCTTTTTACATACCAGTGCCAGATTACTTGATGCGAGAGAAATCACAAATCTTGATACTCAATTTGGGTTATCATGTTATAAATATACCATGCAATTCGGTGTCCCTGTCTTTATCATGATTTCGGGCGCCTTATTCTTAAACCCATCTAAAGAAGTTGGTTTTGGCTTGTTTGGGCGTAAATATGTGAAAAGAATCGTTTCGGCATTGGTAATATTTGGCTTGCCTATGTGCCTAATTGAAACATATTTTAGCAAACAGGGAGGGGGGGGAAATTAATAGTATTATACATTTCGCAACAGGACATTCGTGGGCACACATGTGGTATCTGTATATGTTAATAGGGCTTTATCTGATTACACCTGTTATCAAGCCGTTTGTAGTGAAAGCTTCGAATAAGGATTGGCTGGCTGCTTTAGGACTGTTTGTTTGTCCTGTCATCATTATTCCCGACTTTGAATGCCGCGGGAGTTGGATTGACAGGGTATATGATTTTTTCCACTCCTTATTTGTTTATCTATTTGTTGGGATATTGGTTGTGTTGGAAAATTCCACAAAAGATTTATGGGAACAAAATGCTTCTGATTGTAATCATTATCCTATGTATTGGGATTATTATCACGAAATGTTATTATAGACTTGACGTTTACGGTTACGCTACTCCTGTCGTAATCTGTTTGGCTTCAGCCTTGTTCCTTTTATTTAAGTCATTGAATATGAATTGGAACATAGCTAACAAACTGGCACCCTATTGTTTTGGCATTTATCTGATGCATCCTGTATTCATCAATTTCGTTTATAAGTTTTTGAATATAAATGAAGAGATGGTTGTACCCATCTTAAATTTCATAGGTTTCTTCCTGCTGTTCACACTCTGATTCATCAGACTGCATGTATATTCCGATGAAAATCCCGTTTATGAAGGAGCATGTGTTGTAGATAAATTAAAATAAGTTTTGTCTTCATCAGCGAATAAAGACAAAAAACAAGAGCCATTATTATACAGAAGAAATAGAGGACGCCATGTGGCATCCATTAATTCCATACACTTTCTAATTAGAAATAACTGATTTCTAAAACTATATTTTCCAACTTTTTTATGAACATCAAGATTTTGGTGGCGGCTCACAAGCAGTGTGAGATGCCTAAGAGTGACGTGTACCTGCCCGTACAGGTAGGAAAGGCTCTGCATCCCGATTTGGATTTAGGCTATCATCCTGATAATAAAGGAGATAATATCTCGGAGAAGAATCCTTATTACAGTGAATTGACTGCTATCTATTGGGCTTGGAAGAATCTGAAAGCCGATTATATCGGGTTGGTGCATTACCGCAGATACCTCGGAATGAAACACGGAAAAGATAAGTGGCAATGTCTGCTGACAAAGGAGGAAGCCCAAGCGCTATGCAAAGAACATGACATCATATTGCCACAGAAGCGGAGATACTATATAGAGTCGCTATGGTCGCATTACGAGCACACACATGATATTTCACATTTGGAAAAGACAAAAGCGATTATCGCAAAAGACTATCCGGAATACCTGCCTGCTTTCAACGAAGTGATGAAAAGAACTTGGGGACACATGTTCAACATGTTCATCATGAAAAAGAGTTATGCGGATGAGTATTGCGCTTGGCTGTTTGACATTCTATTTAAAGTAGAAAAACAGATAGATTTCTCCTCCTTGTCTGCCTTTGACGCCCGTCTGTTTGGCAGAATCAGTGAACTACTGCTTGATGTATGGATAGAAACCAAGGGGTATTCACATAAGGAGATAAAGATGATACAGATGGGAAACGAGAACTGGCCTCAAAAGATTAAATATTTTTTAGCAGCTAAATTCTTTGGCAAGAAGTATACGCAGAGTCGATAAATCTATAAAATAAAAAAACACATTAAATTTAAGTATTATTCATGCAACATTACGATTACCTAATAGTAGGCGCAGGCCTGTTCGGCTCTGTCTTTGCCTACAAAACCAAGGAACAGGGCAAAAAATGTCTGGTGGTTGACCGCCGTCCACACTTGGGTGGGAATCTTTATTGTGAAGATGTGGAAGGCATCCATGTGCATAAGTACGGGGCGCACATCTTCCATACATCTGATAAGAAGGTGTGGGACTTTGTCAACTCGATTGTGGAGTTCAACCGCTACACCAACTCACCCGTGGCAAACAACAAGGGAAAGCTCTACAACCTGCCGTTCAACATGAACACGTTCTACCAGATGTGGGGCGTGACCACCCCTGCCGAAGCCAAGGCGAAGATAGAAGAGCAGAAGGCAGAAGCCATTGCGCGTATGAAAGCGGACGGTGTAAGCGAGCCACGCAACTTGGAAGAACAGGCGCAAACGCTTATCGGCAAGGACATTTACGAGAAACTGATAAAAGGTTATACCGAGAAGCAATGGGGACGGAAATGTACGGAGCTTCCGGCTTTCATCATCAAGAGGTTGCCCGTGCGTCTGGTTTTCGACAATAACTATTTTAATGACAAATACCAGGGGATTCCCATCGGCGGATATAATGTGTTGATAGAGCGTCTGCTGGACGGAGCAGATACACGGTTGGGCTGTGATTTTTTTGCTCATCGTGAAGAATTGGAAGCTCTGGCGGATAAGGTGGTGTTTACCGGAGCCATTGATGAATATTACGGTTATCGGTTCGGCAAACTGGAATACCGCACGGTGCGGTTTGAGATGGAAACATTGGATACTCCGAACTATCAGGGCAATGCGGTGGTGAACTATACGGAACGGGAAGTGCCTTACACACGGGTCATCGAGCACAAGCATTTTGAGATGTTCGGCACGGATGTGGACAATTGCCCTAAGACGGTCATATCACGTGAATACAGTTCGGAATGGACGGAAGGCAGCGAGCCTTATTATCCGGTGAATAACGAAAAGAACAATGCGCTTTATCTGAAATACAAAGAGCTAGCGGATAAGGAAACGAACGTTATCTTCGGTGGAAGGCTTGCGGAGTATAAGTATTATGACATGCACCACATCGTAGAAAAAGTATTGAATCTGTTTTAATTTGTAAAAACGCAATTCTGAAAAGTCAATAATGCATGAAAAAGATCAAAAATCTGAAGACTTTCCATGAAATATTTTTATTCTTTTATTATATTGTGCTGTTTGGTGACCAATATGTTGGGTCAGCATACCTACGGCACATCAGGGCTGCTTTATTCTCCTACAGCCGAAATGCAGAAAGACAAGACTGTCATGATTGGTGGCAGCATGATAGACCACAATATTTATCGTGATGCCTATTGGAATGCCCATGATGAGTATAAACCTTATACTTATAACTACTATCTGAACATTACGCTGTTTCCATGGTTGGAAATAGCTTATACCTGTACGCTGGTAAAAGGCATTCATGGCAGCAATTACTGGCCGCAGCAGACTTGGGGCAAATTTACCAATCAAGACCGTTCGTTTCATGGGCGTTTGCGTCTGTGGAAAGAAGGTTGGTGGCAGCAATGGACACCACAAATCGTGCTGGGAGCGAATGATCCGGGTAGTCACGAGAGTGCAGGCGGCGGTGACCTTACATTTCAAGATGTAGGAGAAAGCACCAATCATCTGACCCGTTTCTATGTAGCTGCTACCAAGCATTTTACTTTTGAGAAATGGGGAACATTGGGTTTACACGCTTCAGTCATCCAGTTTGACGGTTTGGATTTTGACAACGAACACGGCGTGACGGTAGGCATAAATTACCGTTTCAATCGTACTGAAGATGATTTTTGGAATAAAGCGTTGAACGGACTAAATCTGATGGGAGAATATTATGACGGCGTGTGGAACGTGGGAACAAACTATTCGGTGTGGAAAGACCGGATCAATGTGGTGGCAGCACTGTATGACAATCGGTTTTTGTCTGTTGGGATATATTTCAGAGTGTGCTTGAAGTAACCAAGTATTTATTCGAATTTATAAAGATTATTGGAATAAAATTAAAAACAGGAAGAAGTTCAGTAATAAAGAAATTACATGAAGGACACAGTATCCTTTCGGCAAGTACCATGGAGCCATCCGAACAGAACATATGGAAATGGATGGATAACGAACAAGATGAAGGAGAAAATTCCTAAATCAGATGTACTGTTCTTGTTTTGGGGATGATACTTTTGCGGTTTCCATGCAGATAACAAGTCAATTGTATCGTTGGAGCGAACGGCCCAGAGAAAAGTACTCTGTTGGAATTGATACTATGTATTGACAATAATTTTTCATACAGGCTTTTTGATGTCGCATGGAAAGAAAGGATAAATAAAAAAAACATTAAAAATATATTAACGTGAGTTCGAAATAAAATCAAAAAATAGCAAGTTGTCCGTCATTGACAA
>ERZ1036402.62-NODE-62-length-107493-cov-17.599723_pt1 | contig 107493 bp, 90 predicted proteins | sample MGYA00514216_ERZ1036402 | MGnify/ENA primary metagenome ERZ1036402 (study PRJEB33795, sample SAMN09464942) | human gut metagenome | host: Homo sapiens | place: USA: Stanford, California | collected 2016-11 | study: EMG produced TPA metagenomics assembly of the...
TTTTGGAGACCGGTGCTCTACCAACTGAGCTACTCCCGTGTTTGCGGCTGCAAAGGTAGTATAAACTTCCGAACCAGCAAATATTAGGGTAAATAAATTTCCAATTATTTTAATTTTTCCCATTCATCGGGCTTAAAACCTACCAGAACGAAGCTGTCTGTCACTACTAACGGGCGTTTCACCAGCTTACCGTTTGTTGCCAGCAATGCGATTTGTTCTTCCTCAGTCATGGAAGGCAGCTTCTCGCTCAGTTTCAGTTCTTTATATACCAAACCGCTTGTGTTGAAGAATTTCTTTATTGGCAATCCACTTCGTGGAATCCATGCTTTCAACTCTTCCACCGTAGGGTTATCTTCCACAATGAGCCGGTTAGTGTACTCAATGTTATTTTCGATTAGCCATTTCTTAGCTTTCTGGCATGTACTGCACGCCGGATATTGCAAAAATAAAGGTGTCATACTATATACTATTTATCGATTATTATTACTTAATACCTATTACCTAAATTACCATCTGCAAATCCTGATACATAATCCGATAGGCGGCGGCTTTTTTATCTAATGCAAGCGGGTACGCCCGTGAGGAAGAAGGCATCCGGTAGAGTCTCATCGCCCGTCCTTCAAACACAAATTCGGCATAGTCTCCTACTTTCGGTTCTTCCACTTCCAGTTGTGCACGGAGCGTATCCGTTGCCTTCTGTCCGGTGGTGACGATTGCTCTGCATTCGGGCAGTTGGCGGAGTAATGCAGCAATGTCCGTCGGCTGCACCACTTCCAGAAATTTGTCCGAAGCATTATCCTGCAAACGCCGGATAGATGAGGCTGTATCGAACAGGGCGATTCCTTTTTCATTCAGGAAGTCAATAATCTCTTCCCGGCAGAATGCTTTCCGCGTATCGTTCAGAAAGTGATCTTTGTCTCCGAAAAACAAGAGTCCGACAATGCGCCACATATCATTGTTCAGGTTCGGATAATAAAAATCCATCGACCACCGTTTTCTTTGTGGCGGAAAACTTCCCAGCATCAGCAGCTTTGCTTTTGGTGGGAGAAAAGGTTTTAAAGGATGTTTTTCGATTTCAATCTCCATATTGATGTAATTTCCTACAAAAATAACGAATCTATTCTTTTCCTTCAAAATAGTTGCGGAAAAAAACAAATTTAAAAATATTTGGCTATTTTTGCACGGAGATGGTGAAAAACAACTTATTGAAATGCTGTTGAAAACAAGAATAATTATAAGTTGCTGTTTTATAAGCTTGTTATCTTTCTTTGAAGAAGATTGTTATGCTTCACGGCCGGGGTCGAAAGAATGTGTGAAAGTTTCCTCTGCCAGTTTTACGGTAAGGGGGCGGGTCATCGATACCTATGGTGAACCACTTATCGGAGCGACAATCAGAGAGAAAGGCGGAGCGAATGGAACAGTGACAGATGTGGAGGGGAATTTCTTTTTATCCGTTCCGGATAGTGCTGTTCTGCAAATTTCTTTCGTAGGTTACGAGTCTCAGGAAGTCAGTGTAAAGGGTAGGTCAATGCTTGAAATATGTCTGAAAGAAAATATTCTGCTGCTTGACCACGTGATTGTAACTGCTTTGGGACTTGAAAAGAAAGAATCCTCTTTGGCTTATGCCGTGCAAAAGGTGAGGGGAGAAGAACTGAATCGTGTGAAAGAAGTGAATATGATCACGGCTTTGGCAGGAAAGGCAGCCGGTGTGCAGGTCAGCAAGAACTCTTCCGGCATGGGCGGATCGGCGAAAGTCAGTATCCGTGGGGTACGATCGGTGGCCGGTGATAATCAGCCTCTGTACGTGATAGATGGTGTTCCCATGCTAAATTCTACTTCGGAACAGGCTTATTCGGCTATCGGCGGTACGGCAAATGCCGGTAACCGGGATGGGGGAGACGGAATCTCGAATCTGAATCCGGAGGATGTGGAAAGTATCAGCATCCTGAAAGGAGCTCCTGCCGCAGCCTTGTATGGTAGCCAGGCGGCCAACGGAGTCATTCTTATTACTACAAAGAAAGGAAATACCGTAGGACGGAGGGATATTCATTTCTCTACCGGACTGACTTTTGAAAAGGCTTTCTCTCTGCCCGAAATGCAGAACAGCTACGGAGTAAGTGATGTAACAGACAGTTGGGGAGAAAAAGAAAATCTGACGGTTTACGATAATTTGGGTGACTTTTTCCGTACCGGACTGACGTCGATTACTTCTGTATCCGTCAACTCCGGAAATGACAAGCTACAAACATATTTCTCCTATGCCAACACCACCGGTCGCGGTATTCTGAATGAAAATAAACTCTCCAAACACAATATCAATCTGAGAGAGACCGCCGTCCTCTTCAACAGCAGGCTGAAACTGGACGGTAACGTGAATGTCATGAAGCAGACGGTGAAGAATAAACCCGTATCGGGAGGCTTTTATATGAATCCTCTGGTAGGTCTCTACCGCTTTCCTCGTGGCGAGGACTTGTCTTATTATAAGGAGAACTATGAACGTTATGACGAGGACAGAAAGCTGAATACACAAAACTGGCATACTTTTACCGAAGACTTTGAACAGAATCCGTATTGGATACAAAACCGCATACAGAGTAAGGATGCACGTATCCGCCTGCTCCTTTCCCTTTCTGCCAATTTGAAAGTCACTGATTGGCTGACACTTCAGGCTCGTGGCAATCTGGATTACTCAGCCGATAAACTGCGTCAGAAATTTTATGCCTCCACCGCTACGGCACTCTGTGGGATGAACGGGCGCTATATTGAAATGGATTATCAGGAAACGCAGATGTACGGAGATGTGATGGCGATGGTCAAGAAGCAACTGAATGACTTCACATTGGATGTAGCCATTGGTGGCAGTATCAATGACAGAATAACTAACTCTACTCGCATTGATTCGAAGAATGCTTCGTTGAAATATGCCAATGTGTTTAATCTTGCCAATATCGTGATGAGCAGTTCTGCCAGTATCGATCAGAAAATAGATGCCCATTACCAACTGCAATCGCTCTTTGCGACGGCACAGATTGGCTATAAAGAAGGAGTCTTCCTTGACCTGACCGCACGTAACGACTGGTCGTCTACGCTGGCTTACACGAAGTACGAGAAGAAAGGATTCTTTTATCCTTCCGCCGGTGTCTCTTTCCTTCCGAATAAGTGGGTAAAGATGCCCGAATGGGTTTCGTTCTCGAAGTTGCGCGGTGCTTATAGTATCGTAGGCAACGGGGTGCCTCCCTTTATCACTTACCCTGTTTCGTATGTGACTGCCGGTGGAGAGATACTGGCAAGCGATGCGGCCCCTTTCGCCGAGATGAAACCGGAAATGACGCATTCCGTCGAATTGGGTATGGAATGGAAGTTCTTGCAGCACCGCCTCGGATTAAATTTGACCTATTACCGTACCGACACGTATGAGCAGTTCTTCAAACTGCCTGCGCTTGCGGGGGATAAGTATGCCTATCGATACGTCAACGCCGGAGATATCCGGAATCAGGGATGGGAGATAACGCTGGATGCCACTCCGGTACTGATCCCCGACTTCACGTGGAAGACCTCTCTCAACTTCTCTGCCAATAAGAACAAGATTGTAGAACTCCATGAAGAACTGAAAGAATTTGTTTACGGACCTACCAGCTTCTCGTCCAGTTATGCGATGAAACTGGTGAAAGGCGGCTCTATCGGCGATATTTACGGTAAAGCCTTTATACGTGATGAAGCAGGCAACATCGTTTATGGAACGGACGGAGACTATAAAGGACTTCCGTTGGTCGAAGGCGACGGAAATACCGTAAAGTTGGGCAATGCCAATCCGGATTTTATGCTGGGATGGAATCATTCCTTCTCCTACAAAGGTTTCAGCCTTTACTTCCTGCTTGACTGGCGCTATGGAGGTGAAATCCTTTCGCAGACCCAGGCGGAGATGGACCTCTATGGAGTATCGAAAGCGACGGCACAAGCCCGTGATAAAGGATATGTTTCGCTGGAAGGCCGGCAGATAAGCGATGTCAAAGGATTCTATAAAAATGTAGTGGGCGGACGCGCCGGCGTGACGGAATACTATATGTATGACGCTACCAACCTCCGTCTGCGGGAAGTTTCGCTGAGTTACAGCTTCCCCCGAAAATGGATACAGAAAACGAATTGCCTGAAAGACCTGCAACTTTCTTTTGTAGCCCGCAACCTTTGTTTCCTGTACAAGAAAGCGCCTTTCGATCCCGATCTGGTACTTTCTACAGGCAATGACAATCAGGGAATTGAAGTGTTCGGTATGCCTACCACCCGCAGTCTGGGCTTTACTTTGACATGTGAATTTTAAGAGCAGGAGAGAAGACGATGAAGAAAAAACATATTTATATATACTTGCTGGGGATGCTGCTGCTTTCTGTTGGCTGTACAGGGAAATTTCGTGAATTTAATACCGACCAGTCGGGAGTTACGGACGATGATTTGCTGATTGACGACAATGGTTACGGTATTCGTCTGGGGATTATCCAGCAAGGCATCTACTTTAACTACGATTTCGGTAAAGGCAAGAACTGGCCTTTCCAGTTGATACAGAATCTGAACGCGGATATGTTCTCCGGTTATATGCACGACGGAAAACCCCTGAACGGAGGTACGCATAACTCGGATTATAATATGCAGGATGGCTGGAACAGCGCCATGTGGACACATATGTATTCGTATATCTTTCCACAAATCTACCAGTCGGAGAATGCCACCCGTGATACGGAACCTGCCTTGTTCGGCATTACCAAGGTGCTGAAAGTGGAAGTCATGCACCGTGTGACAGATTATTACGGCCCTGTTATTTATAAGAATTTCGCGAATGCCCAGAATCAATATCGCCCTGATACGCAGAAAGAAGTCTACTACGAGTTCTTTAATGAACTCGATTCGGCTGTTGTCTCTCTTGCCGATTATATAGACAAGAAGCCCGACTCCAATGGATTCACCCGCTTTGATATCTTGCTGGACGGTCAATATTCCTCTTGGATCAAGTTTGCCAATTCGTTGCGTATGCGTCTGGCAATGCGTATTTCTGCGGTTGATCCGGATAAGGCACGCACCGAGTTCCTGAAAGGACTGGAAAATGAATTTGGTGTTTTTGAAGCGGAAGATGAACGGGTAGCGGTCTCAACGAAATCCGGATTCACGAATCCGTTGGGAGAACTCAACCGGGTATGGAATGAAACTTATATGAGCGCTGCAATGGAATCTATTCTGACAGGCTACGATGATCCCCGACTGAAAGTTTACTTTGAAACCTGTACCGACAAAGCGTATGCAGGAGAGTATCGCGGCATCCGTCAGGGAACCTGCTTTGCGCACAATCATTATGCAGGCTTATCCAAATTGTCCGTCGATCAGAGTACGGATGCCCCATTGATGAGTTCCGCTGAAATCTGGTTTCTCCGTGCCGAAGCTGCTTTGCGCGGATGGATACCGGAGGATGAAGAAGAATGTTATCAGAACGGAATAAAGGCGTCTCTTCATCAACGCGGCATTTATCAGATGGACGACTATCTGAACAGTGAGCGGACGGCTGCCGATTTCATCGACACGCAAGACCCCGAAAATAACATTCCTGCCCGTTGCCTGGTTTCTCCTAAATGGAATCCCGCAGACGACAAGGAAATAAAGCTGGAAAAGATCATTACGCAGAAATGGATAGCCTTATTCCCGGAAGGTTGCGAGGCATGGGCGGAACAGCGCCGCACGGGATATCCCCGCCTGTTTCCGGTACGCTTCAACCATAGCAGGAACGGATGTATCGACACGGAGACAATGGTACGTCGCCTCAACTTCCCCGGCACGCTGCAAACCGAAGACAGAGAGCAATACCTGGCTCTTGTGGAGGCTCTGGGCGGACCCGATCATGGAGGTACCCGATTGTGGTGGGATACAGGAAATAATAGTCTGGATTAAAATTTTAGTGTCGGAATGTGAATATATGTATAGGTTTAACTATTTTTGCACCTTCATTTAAACACATTTGTCATGAAAAAGATCATTTCTGCTCTTTTCCTATGTATGCTGCTTTCTGCCGTACCGGAATTGCAGGCACAAAACATTCAGTTACATTATGATTTCGGACGTTCCCTGTATGATAAAGACTTGAAAGGACGCCCGCTGTTGACCTCCACTGTCGAGAAGTTCCATCCCGACAACTGGGGAAGTACCTACTTCTTTATCGATATGGACTATACGTCCGAAGGGGTCGCTTCCGCTTACTGGGAGATAGCCCGTGAACTGAAATTCTGGAAAGGTCCTTTCTCCGCCCATCTCGAATACAATGGCGGACTGGCGAAAGGATTCTCCTACAACAACGCTTACCTGGCGGGAGCCACCTATACCTATAATAACGCTTCTTTCTCCAGAGGCTTCACATTGACAGCGATGTACAAATATATACAGAAGCACCCATCCCCGAATAACTTCCAGTTGACAGGAACATGGTACATGAACTTTTGCAAGGATTTGCTCACCTTCTCCGGTTTTGCCGACTGGTGGCGTGAAGAAACCAAGTATGGAAAAACCATCTTCCTCTCCGAACCGCAATTTTGGGTAAACCTGAACCGCATCAAGGGAGTGAATAAAAACTTTAACCTGAGTGTCGGTTCCGAAGTGGAACTGAGCAATAATTTCGGTGGTCGTGACGGCTTCTATGTAATTCCGACACTGGCTTTGAAGTGGACGCTGAACTAAACTTCGAAGTACAAAATTCCCCAACGGATATACATCAATTATTGAATAAAAATATCGAATGAAAACAGATTTGATCTATGGCGTAGAAGACCGCCCCCCATTTAAAGATGCCCTGTTTGCTGCCTTGCAACATCTGCTGGCTATCTTTGTAGCCATCATTACACCTCCTCTTATCATTGCGAGCGCACTGAAGCTGGATGTTGAAAAAACAAGCTTTCTGGTATCTATGTCCCTTTTTGCTTCGGGGGTATCTACGTTTATACAATGCCGTCGTATCGGTCCGATAGGAGCGAAGCTGCTCTGCATCCAAGGTACCAGCTTCTCCTTTATCGGTCCTATCATAGCGACCGGATTAGTAGGCGGACTTCCGCTGATATTCGGCTCCTGTATAGCTGCCGCACCTATTGAAATGGTCGTCAGCCGTACCTTCAAGTATCTTCGTAATATCATCACCCCGCTAGTGTCCGGCATTGTCGTACTACTGATCGGATTGAGTCTGATCAAAGTCGGTATCGTTTCCTGTGGCGGCGGATATAGTGCGATGGACGACGGCTCCTTCGGTTCGTGGGAAAATCTGTCCATTGCGGCACTCGTACTGTTGAGCGTCTTGTTTTTCAATCGCTGCAAAAACAAATACCTGCGCATGAGTTCCATCGTGTTCGGTCTTTGCCTGGGTTATGGACTGGCTTTCGCCCTGGGAAAAGTAAATATGAGCGCACTAAATGTCGAGATGCTGATGAGTTTCAACATCCCGCAACCTTTCAAATACGGTATTGATTTTAATATCTCTTCATTTATTGCCATTGGCTTGGTCTATCTGATCACCGCCATTGAAGCCACAGGAGATGTGACAGCCAACTCTATGATTTCCGGACTTCCGATTGAAGGTGATTCTTATCTGAAACGTGTTTCCGGCGGTGTGATGGCAGATGGCTTCAACTCTCTTTTAGCAGGTATATTCAACTCCTTCCCGAACTCCATCTTCGCACAGAATAACGGTATCATCCAATTAACAGGAGTTGCCAGCCGCTATGTAGGCTATTATATTGCCGCTATGCTCGTTCTGCTGGGATTATTCCCCATTGTAGGAGCTATATTCTCTCTGATGCCCGATCCTGTACTGGGAGGCGCCACCTTATTAATGTTCGGTACAGTAGCGGCAGCAGGCATCCGCATCGTTTCCTCACAGGAAATAGGCCGCAAAGAAACCTTAGTCTTAGCAGTCAGCCTATCTTTAGGTTTGGGTGTGGAACTAATGCCGGACGTATTAAAACAAGCTCCAGAGGCGATTCGAAGTATTTTCTCTTCAGGAATCACCACCGGAGGTTTAACTGCAATTGTTGCTAATATGGTAATTAGAGTGAAGTAATAGGTAATAAATAATAGGTAATAAGTAATATGCCATGCGGGTAAAGCTACTGGCAGCTACGATTATTACCTATTACTTATTACTTATTTCTAAATTACTCATTTTATCTGTAATCCGAAAGGGGAAATCTGGATATTCGTAGAGGCTGAAACGAGGTTCGGTTTCCCCTTTCGTATAGCTCCAGATAGAAGCGTAGTCTTCCGGGTCTTCACCCATCTTGCTGAGTTGGCGTAGATAAGCTGCCAGTGATTTATTCTCTACGATATAGATTTGTCCCATCTGATCGATAATAGGGCTATGGTGACGGGTACCGTCATGTTCGAAGCGAAGAATTCGTTTGCCTTCCTCAGTCAATCCTACCAATTGGAAAGTCATACTCTTGCCGATAGCAGGCAGATTCAGTACACTGCGGTCGGTAGCAAGGAAAGGCAGATGATGCTTTCTCATGAACCGTCTTATTTGTTTGGCGGTGTCAGCATCTTCTTTCGGGTTTTCTTCATTTATACCTGTACTGATTTTGGTTTCCAGTATCTTATACAATTCTTCCGCCTGTTCCGGAGTCATCTGTCCGTAAATCTTTTCCTCCTGCTGCTCCTGCATTGAGCGACTGTTGGGTGCAAACACCGCATAATTCTCATTAAATCCCTTCACTGAGAACGTATAATAACATACCACTCCCAGTGAATTGAGTACCTGGCGAAGCCGCGTAGTATGTCCTCTGCGTGAAGCAGCTACCGTATATACCAACTGGTTCGTAATAATCCATCCGGCAGAAAGAATCTTTCGAATCGCCTCTTTAGCTTCGGGTGTTACCTCCAGCGGTGTCTGAAAATGAGTCTGAATGATAAACTGCTTGACGCCAACAGCCGAAGCCTTTTCCTTAAACTCCCGCAAAATGTCAACCAATTCGTCATTAATACGCATCGGCAAATAAGCCAATAAACGAGAACCCAGTCTCACCCGTTGCAATTCCGCATATTTCTCACCTTCCGGACGTTCAAGATTCGCCCTTTGTTTGCGTACCGCCATACGATACACCGCCTCTAATATATTCTTCAACGTCTTATTCTGACTCATCAGCGCATCGCCTCCCGTGATCAGAATATCGCGTAACTGCGTATCCTGTTCAAAATAAGTCATCAATCGTCGCAACTTACTGTCCCACGACTCCTTCGGTCGTAACGTCTCAAACTCAAAATTCAGCCGTTCACTCTGAAAGTCATACATACGCTGGCAAGATGCACAAAGGCCTCCACAAGCCCGTCCCATCGTATCAGGAATAAGGATAGCCACCTCCGGATACCGTCGGTGAATATTATGTCCGTCCGGCAAGAGCCATCCGGCAGCATTTGGCTTTCCTGCCTCCACAATATCTTCCTTCTCCCATGCACGGATATTGCCATACGTCTCCACTAATCGCGGCGAATAAAGTATATAACTCCGAATCGCTTCATCATTATACCCATACCCCGTCACATTCAGCAACGACAAATAATAAGGCGTAGCAAAGAACGGCATTCCCTTTTTACGTGCCCGATTCAGCAAATACATCGTCTCCGACGAAAGCGAATTTCCTAAAAAGCGGTTCAACTCAGCCGGACTCTTCACCGCCATCGACAAATGGAAGCGGAAATCCCCCCACCATTTGCTCACCAACTGATACTTCTCCTCATAACTCATCCCTTCCTCAAAATGGAACCGCACCGAAGGCTTCGACTTCCGGTTCTCAATCTTCTGAATCAGCAGATGTAGCATCCGTTCCTTATTCTCATCACGCATCTCCCGCACTTCCTCATCCAATCCGGTATCCCACCGGTCATTCCGGCTCTTGATGCGCTGCGGAGACGGTAAAGGAACACTTTCCCCCTGCAAACGTTTGAACAACTGGAACAACTCTACAAACAAATCCGTCGGCATCTCTATATTCTCCAACTTCTCCGTCAGAAACTGATAAAGCAACCGTATCGTCTGTACCGAAATATCCTGTCCCGTAGACAGTTCATGAACATCCTGTCCATCATACTGGAGTAAGAGTCGAATTTGCTCCCTCGCCTCCTCCGCAACCTCATTAACCACCCCGCAACTATCCAGATGTCTTAGCAGACCAGCCTTAAAGTCCTCCACCGTCGGACTTACAGCCGCCATCTCTACCAACCCCGGCATCTCCTGCGTGTAGATTTGTTTCAACTGCGAAAAAGTAAGTACAAGCATTTTCTTTTGTTTCATAAGCATCCTCTATATTATTATATTATTTATTGATTAGTAACGACCTATCCCTCCGCAAGGTTCCCCCGGCCTCGGCTGCCCGGCGTCAAGCGCAGGTCTTATTTACGGCGTTAAAAAGGGCAGACTGTTTGAGCGAAGCGAGTTTCTGCCCTTTAGCCGGAAATGAGACCGGAGTAGCCGGGCAGGCGCAGCCTTGATTTTTTCTTTTTGGTACTTTTTCTTTTGCATCAAGGCAAAAGAAAAAGTACATAAAGATAATAAAAAAAGCGGAAGTATGCCACTCCCGCTTTTCCTGCTATGCTATTCTTTACGATTTTCTAACATTTACGCGACCTTATTTTTTCGTTTCCGTGTCGTCGTTCTTCCTTTTCGGTTCCTTTTTGGCAAGGAGCACTATATTATATACATAGTCCGTCATCCACTGTTCCGAATAGCCCAGACGTTCCTTGTACTGGCGGACAGTCGTCGCAGTCTTGTGCACATCATCAGCCTTCCACACCGTCTTCGTACAAACATCGTGTACCGTCTTCTGAGTCATCCCGTAAAGCGCCTTCTTGAATATAGACGGCATACGGAACTTCCATTGCATCAGATTTCCCATCAGCATCATCAGGTCGTTGGAGAACCCCTGATACATAAATAGATACGACTGGATATCATTCTGCGTACGGCAATTACGTTTCACGGAGTTGTCGATCTCCTTAAAGAAACTTTCATTCAGTCCGTAGTCCTGCATCAGCATTTTGCGTGAAGCCGACTTTTCTGCCAGTCCCAGCTTACCTCCCTGCGTAGGAATCTTGAACAAACGTTTGAAGTTAGCCACATCCGGTAAAAAGCGGATGTTGGTAATACCTAAGTTAGTAGCGATGACTGACTGGAAATAAACCCGGGTCAGTGATATGAAATCTTCTACATTGCCGACTTTTGTTTCATCGGATTTCTTTTTGAATAAACCAAATAAGCCCATCGTTATATTTACTATTTTATAATTTACAATTTACAAATCGTGTGTGGAGATTTTAATGAGCCGCAAAGGTACGAAAAAGTGTTGGTTTTCACCAACATTCCAAGTCCTTTTCGATGTCCGGCATGGTCTCTTTCCTGAAAACAGGACTTTGGATGCCCGCTTTCTTCTGGGCACGATAGTCCGAGAGCAGGCGGATGGCATACTTTCCGAGAAAGATTATGGCGATCAGGTTGCAGACAGCCATCAGAGCCATCGTGATGTCCGCCAGACTCCATACCAAATCGAGCGTGGCGACAGACCCGAAAAGTACCATGCCGCTGACCAATATCCGGTAGGTGTGGAGCACCCATTTCTTTGCGGTGATGAAACGGATATTCGCTTCACCGTAATAATAATTTCCCAAGATGCTGCTGAATGCGAAGAAGAACAACGCTACGGCAACAAAGATGCTTCCGGAAGCACCGATCTCATTCGTGAGCGCCTGTTGGGTCAGTTGCACCCCATTGGAGGAACCGTCCAAAGGAGCACCGCTGAAAAGAATGATAAATGCCGTACAGGTGCAAATTAATAAAGTATCGGTAAATACTGCCAGCGTCTGTATCAACCCCTGTTTGACAGGATGAGTGACGTTGGCCGTCGCTGCTGCATTCGGAGCCGAACCCATGCCGGCCTCATTGCTGAATAATCCGCGCTTGATACCCTGCATTAGCGCCATGCCGACACCTCCGCCCAATGCCTGTTCCCAGCCGAAGGCATGGCTGATGATGAGAGATATCACTTCCGGCAAATGCGTGATATTAAGTAATACGATGACCAGTGCCAGTCCTACATATCCTAATGCCATAACCGGGACGATAATGCTGCTTACACGCGCTATCCGGCGGATACCACCGAAGATGATGACAAGAGTCAGAACGGTAAGCACTCCTCCCAACACCGTATGATTGAATCCGAACGCATGTTCGGCAGCAGCACAAATCGTATTGCTCTGTACCGAATTGAAAGCAAAACCGAAAGTAATGCTGATGAGCACAGCGAAAAGCATCCCCATCCACGGCTGTTTCAATCCCTTCTTCATATAATAAGCCGGGCCTCCGACAAAAGAGTCCTTTCCGCGTATCTTATATAATTGTGCCAGCGTAGATTCGATAAAGGCACTCGAAGCTCCCAGCAGGGCGATCACCCACATCCAGAAAACAGCTCCCGGTCCGCCGATGGCGATGGCGGTGGCCACCCCTGCCAAGTTGCCTGTACCCACACGGCTGGCAATCGTAATAGCGAATGCCTGAAAAGATGAAACATGTTTCTCGCCCTGTTTTCCTTTTCCGGCGGACTCGCTGAGTAATACAATCATTTCGCGAAGCATACGGAACTGTACGAACCGCGTTCGGATGCTGAACCAGACGGCACAGCCCAGTAACATGATAATCAGGATGTATGTCCAGAGTATATCATTTATTTCATTGATAAAGTTCATAGTTAGGTTTTTGAAAAGAATAAATCGTAGTATATCACTCGTTTTTCATTCGGAAATAAAATTTATGATTTTCGAATACGGGCTCTACTATATCATACCGAACAAATTTAGCAAGCAGATGTTCGGCGGCACGTCGGGAAATACCGGTCTGCCGACAATACCGGTTGAGTGAAAGCAGCGTTCCCTGTTCCAACAGGTCGAGCAGGAGTTGTTCGCGTTCCGTATAGCGGATCAGTTCTCCCCGCGGGCTGCCGCTTTGTTGCCATACACGCAGGTGGATAGGGGTAGCCAGTATATTCTCATCCTTGATGCGGAGATAGGCGAGAGGTTTTCCGTTTTCGTCTTTCGCATAGACAGGCTTGTGCGGATTCTCTTCGATGGTGGCTACTAATACCTGTTTGCCTTCCACGATATATGTTTGTAAAGTATAATCTATCTCCGGGATGCAATAAAGTTGTGCGGCCGCTTCAATCATATATTTTTCCTCTTCAGATCGTACGCCGGCTATTCGTCCATTGTCTTTCACGCCGATCAATAGCCGTCCTCCGTCGGTATTGGCAAAAGCCGACAGCGTTTTGGCAATCTTGCGTGCGTCGGAAATTTCGAATTTGAAGTCCTGTTGCTGATGCTCTCCTTCAGCTATCAAAGTATGTATGTAATCCGTATCAGTAAGCGTTTTCATGGCTACAAAGGTAGGGAAAAATGGTGAAAAGCCCTTTTTTTAGCTTATTTTCGCAGATAAATTCAAAAAAAATATTGTTTTTATGCGTTTATTTCGGGAAACAGTGTATTTTTGCGACACATTATTAACGAAAAAAATAAAAGGATTATGAAAGAATTGGTAGAAAAAGTAGCAGCTCTGTATGCTGACTTCTCAAAAGATGCTAACGCTCAGATTGAAAACGGTAACAAAGCAGCAGGAACTCGTGCTCGTAAGGCTTCTTTGGAAATCGAAAAAGCAATGAAAGAATTCCGTAAAGCATCTTTGGAAGCTTCTAAAAACTAAGAAATAGAAGTCTACTAAGATATCAGGAAAAAAGAAGAGGATGTGTCGTGAGATGCATCCTCTTCTTCTATTTATACCTCCTTCTCTTTTCTGAAACCCGAAATATTGGATAAATGTGCTATTTTTAAGATTACATTGAAAAACGTTCGCTCTAAAAATAACGAACCAAGGAGTAATCTGCATAAATAAATGCAATAATATACGAAAAAACACCCATTCTTTGCATGAAACTACATGAAATATACACCTTTTTAAAACAAAAAAGTATCTTTTGGTTTTAAACCAAGGGGGTGTTCCTTTAAAACCAACGCCTCCTTCCTCACCGACCAACCTGTTTTCCGTCAGTAAGGAAGACCTGAAAAAGCTATTTTTGCTTAATTTTCTTCTAATTGATCCATAAATACCGGGAAAATAAAAGTGTCATTCGGAACTGTTTTTCTTCAGTAAGCGATCAGAATGATCAGTGAAAAAGAATTATACTTCTGATTTGACCGATAAACTCTTTGAATAGTAAAAAAGAGGAATCCTGTATTTGTGAATGATGGCATTTTTATGCCTTTCTTTAAAGTGGGGATACAATTATGCCCTTCTTTCACTGTTTAAATATTCCTTTTTTAAGAAAGGTCCTTTTTTAGTGATCAATAGATGTCGCTATATGTGAAAAGTTATTCATGGTAATTTGAATAAATGAACTCAATCTTTCCCTATTTGTTGTTTCGTTTTTCGGTGATACTGATTTTCGGAGTGTCTTATTCTGAAAATTGGTCGTGTATATGCGTATTAGGCAATTATAGTTGCTGAAATATGTGTATATTTATTGTGTAATATTTAATACTGAGTACAATGTTAAAAGTAGTAGCATTTATGAAGCAAGTAGCCGAAGAGCTACGGATGGGGGGAAACTTTGGTACGGCGCACGTATATCGCAGCAGCACCAATGCCATCATTGCTTATTGTGGGGAAGGGGATTTTTCTTTTGACGAGGTCACCCCGGAGTGGTTGAAAGGTTTCGAGATACACCTTCGTGGGAAGGGATGTAGCTGGAACACCGTTTCCACTTATCTAAGAACATTTCGTGCGGTGTACAATCGTGCCGTCAACAGTAGGATGGTCGTTTATACGCCCCATCTGTTCCGCTCTGTTTATACGGGCACGCGTGCGGACCATAAGAGGGCATTGTGTGATGAAGATATGAAGAAGGTATTCACCAGACTGCCTTCATCTTCCGCCATACCTCTTGCCGTGAGGCGTGCGCAGGACATGTTCGTGCTGATGTTCTTGCTTCGTGGTCTGCCGTTTGTCGATCTCGCTTATCTGCGCAAAAGTGATTTAAGAGATAATGTGATCATTTACCGCAGGCGGAAGACAGGCCGGCCCTTGTCGGTGACGCTTACTCCGGAAGCGCTCGAACTATTAAAGAAGTATATGAACCGCGACAGCCATTCGCCTTATCTCTTTCCGCTGTTGAAAAGCGGAGAGGGAACAAAGGAGGCTTACCGGGAATATCAGTTGGCATTGCGCAGCTTCAACCAGCAGCTCACGCTCTTGGGGAAGGTATTGGGACTGAACGATAGACTGAGTTTATACACCGCCCGCCATACATGGGCTACAACAGCCTATTATTGCGAAATTCACCCGGGTATTATCTCCGAAGCTATGGGGCACTCGTCCATCAAGGTGACCGAGACTTATCTAAAACCTTTCCGTAATAAGAAAATTGATGAGGCTAATAATCAGATTATTGATTTTGTAAAACATTCAATAGCTGGAGTAGTAGCTTGAAAATGAATCTGTTACTTTCTAGGTAACGGAGCTAAATAGCGTTGCAAAGATGGATATATTTTGGAAAACATGCAAACAAAAAAGATATTTTTTCTGATAAACTACTAAAAAAAGAGAAATAATACGATAAAACAACGGATTTCTTTCTGTTAGGGACCTGTTAACCTCTGATCAAGATACAAAGAATTTCCTCCCCTCTGCCGCATGTCTGAAGCAGGGGTAAATATGTTTCACTGTAAAATAGTCCGGTTTTTCATATAGATAGCTCCACAGGAGTCAGGACAAAGGTTTACCCGTTACCTAGAAAGTAACGGGTAAAGGCTGTTTGGCCTGTATGCTTCATAGTGTATTATATAAGGGAAATAAAGGTTGAATGAATTAAGAAAAGGAGGTCGCACGAGAAATGAACGGAACAACACATGGGATTTAAAATCAAAAGTGAGAAATTATATTTTTATTATTTTTTTAATTTATAAATTAAAAGTTTTTTATTATGAACAAAAAGTTTTTAAATGCTGTCCTGTTTGGAGCGCTGATAGCGTCCTCGGCAGGTACATTTACTTCTTGTAAAGACTACGATGACGACATCAAGAGTCTGCAGGAACAAATTGACAAAAGCGGAAGCACCGTTGGCGATCTTCAGACTCAGCTGACAACGCTGAAGAGTGCTGCAGAAGCTGCACAGGCTGCTGCTGATGCTGCAAAGACAGCTGCTGCAGAAGCTAAGACTGCCGCAGAAGCTGCAAAAACTGCCGGCGACCAGGCTGCTGCCGATGCTGCTACAGCGAAAGCGCTGGCAGAAGAAGCGAAAGCTGCCGCTGCGCAAGCAAAAGCAGATGCGATAGCGGAAGCCGCAACACAGGTTGAAGCATTGAGAAATTCAATGCAGGCTGCTATTGACAACAAACTGGATGTGACAGTACACGAAGCTGCTGTAAAAGCACTCGGTGCTCAGATTGAAGGTATCGAAACAGGTTTGAGCAATCTTGCCAACGGAGCAGTGAAAGAAAATACCGAAGCGATCAAAAATGCTCAGGATGCTATCGAAACGTTGATTACAGCAGATAAAGACTTGCAGACTCAGCTCGACGCTTTGAAACTTTATGCAGAAGGTGTAAAAGATATAGCTGACGCTAACAAGGAAGATATCGCGGCAGCGCAGGAAGCTATTGAAGCTGCACAGGATGAGATTAAGAAACTTTGGGATGAAATCAACGGTGAAGGCGGTCTGAAAGCTTTGATCGGTGAGAATAAATCTGCCATTGAAGCGCTGAAGAACTCTACAGCTCAGGATATTGCTGACCTCGAAGATAAGATCAACGATGAGCTGGATGCTATCAAATCGGATATCTCAGGTATTCAGGGTGACATCAGAACCATCAACAGCCAGATTATTACTATCAACGCTGACTTGGTGAGCCTGCACACTTTGATGACTTGCCGTCTGACAAGCATCACGTTTGCTCCCGACTATATCGTAGACGGTGTGGAAGCGATCAAGTTCAACTCATTGAAATATGCTCCGATGGGAAGCGGTGAAAATGCTGCTATTCCTACGAATTATAGTATTTCTACAGCTGCTTTGGCAACTGCAAGCTACCACTTCAACCCGGCTAGCTTCAAGTTGGGCAATGCTGACTATAGCTACTTGGATCGTAGCGCTACAGTGATCAACACTCGCGCGGCTGCCAGCCAGTGGGTTCAGATCAGCGGTACTCCGGTTGCTAACGCTGCAACGGGAACAGTGGACTTCAAACTGCTTCGTCTTAACGTCCATTCTACTCAGCCGGCAGAAGATAAAGTAAACATGGTTGCTTTGCAGGCTACTCTGAAGGGTGATGCTGTAGACAAAGACGAGACTAACGTAGTGGTTACTTCTCCGTATGTATCTATCTATGATGACGTACTGGCTGCACCGGACGTTCGCATCTCTGACAAAGCTACTTTAGTTTCAGGTGCTGACGGTGCTCATTATGCAACTACTTTCACTGCTTGTAAGTCAGAAGCTGTTCGCTATACAACTCCTTACGATCAAGTATTCAACCTGAAAGACCTGGTGGCTACTTGCTTCGGTAACGGTAATCACAAAGAATTCCCGATCGAAGACTATAAGTTGTCATATAAGTTCTCTGTAGCTTCTTCTGATTACAACATCACTGAAGGTGAAACTTCAACCAACCAGCAGAAATGGGTGGTATGTAACGACGCTGCGGCAGGTTTGTACCAGGCAGAAGGCTTCAATAAAGAAGCGATCGGTCGTACTCCTATCCTGAAAGTGGAATTGGTAGACGAAGCAGGCAATGTAGTACGTCGCGGATTCGTGAAGATCGAATTTGGTGTGACGAAGCAAGATGACCTCGTAGTAGGTGACAAGGCTTATGACTTGGTAGCTAAATGTACTGAAACAGCTGCTGAATACACTATCACAGAGCAATTCATCCGTGAAAATGTTTACCGCGTTATTACTAACGGTAAGGAAACAAGCATGAGCCACGAAGAATTCTGGAACTTGTATGATGCTTCCGGTGCTGTTGCTGTAGTGAAGAAGAACAACCTGTCACACACTATGACTCTGCCGAGAATCGTTGACGGTGATACTTCAGTAGGTACTGCTACGAAGAAGATCGTATGGTCATTTAATCATGGTGAACTGGGTAAGATCGGTGCCGGTGGTTCTCAATTTGTTGCAACTGTAACAGTGAAGAACAAGCTGGCTTCTTCTGAATATCCTGCAAGCATCACATTCAAGTTCACTGTAAACGTGAAGTTGCCTGAACTTACTTTGGATGCTACTGAAAATGATATTTACTGGACGAAAGATGGTGATGAGTACAAGTACTTCAATGTAAATGTGAGTGTACCTAACTCAGTTGCTTCTCCTGCAAGTGATTGCCAGTTCAGAAGAGCATTGACAGAAGCTTACTCTGCTTACACTGTGAAAGGACTTCCGGGTTGCGAATCTGCTCGTTACAAAGTAATCAAGACTTACTCTAACGGTAACTTGACTTCTCCTGTAATGTCTGGTGTTCAGATCGACGGTAACTATATCACCCTGGATAAGAGCAATGCTGCTGTGAAGGCTGCGTTGAACAGCGCAAACGGTCTGCAAGCTGTCGTTGCACACATCTACACGATGAGCAATGGCGACGAAGTGACTGTTAACGAATTTATGGTTGACTTTATCCGTCCTGTTAACTTGAACATGCCGAGCGGTATTGCAGTAATAGACGCTAAGACTGGCGGTGATGTTGCTGACTTCCAATGGAATGGTCTGTTGACTGACTGGAGAAACGAAGCAATTGTAAAAGATAGCTGGTCATGGGTTGAAAATGTTCATTCTTACTGGAAGAGAGTTTGTACTCCTGAATTCGAATATGTTCAAGGTCACGAAGAAATGGTTACACCGGCTCAGTTGGATGTAGAATATGGTACGATTAAGTTTACTACCACTACTGTGACTACTATGTATACAGGTAAGGCTACTTATAGATACTATAACAGATTGGGTGGATCTACTAAGAAGACTTACACAACTGAAGAGTTCTTGACTCAGGCAGAAGTTGACGCTTCTCTTGAAGCACAGAAATTAGCTGGATGGCCGTTGATATATCCACATGTTGAATTAGATGGCGATATTATATATACGGAAGTTTCTAAACCTGCAAGCACTACTATTGAGTACGACTATGTGAAGAGTATCAACTATGTACCGGCAACTTACAAGTGGGTTGAAGGTAACTGGACAATGGTTCCTCACAGACACACTGAAAAGCCTGCATTCGAAGGAACATCTTACGGACAGATCTCAGGATGTTGGGAATGGACGAAGAAAGAGTGGGGCAGACCGGATTGGAATCCTGGACAATACTGGTTCTTCTATGGTCCGTTCGGCGATGTAACACTGGATTTGAACAAAGTAACTACAAGCTTGGAATACAACGGTAACAAGTTGCCTGACGGTGCTACTTTGGTTCAGGAAGGTAACACAGTGAAATATGTAAATGTTAGCTCACCAGTTGGATATACTTATCAGATATTCATTCCTGCTACAGTAAATTATGGCTGGGGAACTACTTCTTCTACATTGACTATTACAGTTAATCCGAAGAACTAAGAATTGAAATGTCAATGAATTCTTAGACATTCAATAACAAAAAGGGTGCTCTAATCAGAAAAGAGCACCCTTTTCACCATAACAAGTACATTCTGTGGAATACTCTGTGATAAGACATTAAATATATAAAATTATGAGAATAAGAAATTTACTAGTAGCCATACTTACTGTCAGCAGCACAGTAGCATTCGCTCAGGAACAGCGACAAATCAAGGAAGAGGGCAAGACAGTGTTCAAACCTCATTGGTTTATGCAAGTTCAGGCTGGAGCTGCGCATACGGTAGGCGAAGCCGATTTTACAGATCTGATCTCTCCGGCAGCAGCCGTTAATGTAGGGTATAAGTTTGCACCCGCATTTGGAGCCCGTTTAGGCGTAAGCGGTTGGCAGGCAAAGGCAGGATGGGTCACTCCTTCTCAAACCTATCAATACAAATATCTGCAAGGCAATCTGGATATCATGGCAGATCTTAGTACTTTATTTTGTGGTTTTAATCCTAAACGTGTATTCAACGCATATATTTTTGGCGGTGCAGGATTGAATCATGCTTTCGACAACGACGAAGCAAACGCACTGGACACAAGATCTCATGAATTAGAGTATTTATGGCAGGACAAACAAAATCTTATAGCCGGACGTATGGGACTGGGATGTGATCTGCGCCTCAATGACCGGCTGGCTATCAATATTGAAGGAAACGCAAATGCACTGTCCGACAAATTCAACTCGAAAAAGGCAGGCAACTGCGACTGGCAATTTAACGTATTAGTGGGCCTGAACATCAAATTAGGAAAAAGCTATAAGAAAACAGCTCCGGTATATTATGAACCGGAACCGATAGTAGAACAACCAAAACCACAACCTGTCGTGAAACAGCCCGAACCGGAATCTGTGGCAGTGGTAGTGGAACCTATGAAACAGAATATATTCTTTGCTCTGAACTCCGCACTTCTCCAGAAAGACCAGCAATCGAAGATCGATGCAATGGTGGCATACATGGAAAAGTATCCGGCAAGCAAAGTTGCCATAACCGGATATGCCGACAAAGAAACCGGTAATCCGAGAATCAATATGACTTTATCCGAAAAACGTGCGAAGATTGTTGCCGATGCCTTGAAAGCCAAAGGAATAGCGGCGGACAGAATCGTTACGGATTTCAAAGGAGATACAGTACAGCCTTTCCGGGTGCCTGAAGAAAACCGGGTAAGCGTCTGTATTGCAGAATAATATTTTCCCACTTCTCATGCGGGTATATACCCCATTCCTCTATTCTATTAATAAAAGTATGAGGGACCTGTATGGGAGGTAAAAGAGGAAGCCCGTACTTGTGAAAGCCCGGACTTCTGCAATGAACCCTTTCTTCACTTGTTAGTGAAGATAACCCCACAAGGTGCAGATGGAAAGCAATGCTTGTGAAAGTCTTCTTTTCCGATCTCTGTTCCTTACAGAGGATGCCCCTCACATTTTTCCCACGGGCATCCTCTTTTTTATATATATAGACTGATTTTATTATAAAGTCTGATTGTTTTGTTTATAGAGAACAAAATATGAGTGATTTGGTTCGTTATCAACCGGCATTCCGATTAAAATCGTATATTTGCGTCTGTAATCAGATTGGGTCCATGAACGAAAATGTCCTTACTAAACTAAAGATACTTGCAGAATCGGCCAAGTACGATGTATCCTGTGCATCCAGCGGTACAGTGCGCTCCAATAAACCGGGCATGCTGGGCAATACCGTAGGTGGATGGGGAATCTGCCACAGCTTTGCCGAAGACGGACGGTGCATCTCCTTGCTCAAAGTCATGCTGACCAATTATTGCATTTACGACTGTGCCTACTGTATCAACCGGCGCAGTAATGATCTGCCTCGCGCCACGTTGTCTGTCTCCGAACTAGTGGAACTGACGATTGAATTCTACCGGCGCAATTATATCGAAGGTTTGTTTCTTAGTTCCGGTGTGGTCCGTAGTCCGGATTATACGATGGAACGGCTTGTGCGTGTGGCGAAAGATTTGCGTCAGGTGCATCGCTTTAACGGATATATTCATCTGAAAAGCATTCCCGGAGCAAGCCGGGAACTGGTGAATGAAGCCGGGCTGTATGCCGACCGCCTTAGTGTCAACGTAGAAATCCCGAAAGAAGAGAACCTCAAACTGCTGGCTCCCGAAAAGGATCATAAGAGTGTTTTCGCTCCGATGAAGTATATCCAGCAAGGCGTGCTGGAAAGCAAGGAAGAACGACAGAAGTTCCGTCATGCTCCCCGTTTTGCGCCTGCGGGACAGAGCACGCAGATGATTGTAGGGGCTACCTCCGAGTCGGATAAAGATATCCTTTACCTTTCGTCGGCACTCTATGGACGGCCGACGATGAAGCGTGTTTATTACTCCGGATACGTCTCCGTGAATACGTACGATACACGCCTGCCTGCACTGAAACAACCGCCTCTGGTACGTGAGAACCGTCTTTATCAGGCGGACTGGTTGCTCCGTTTCTATCAGTTTAAAGTGGATGAAATCGTAGATGACGCATATCCTGATCTAGATCTGGAGATAGACCCGAAGCTCTCGTGGGCTTTGCGTCATCCGGAACAGTTTCCTGTCGATATCAATAAGGCGGATTATGAAATGTTGCTCCGTGTGCCGGGCATCGGGGTGAAGTCTGCTAAGTTGATTGTGGCATCCCGTCGTTTTTCCCGTCTGGGCTTTTATGAGTTGAAAAAGATAGGCGTAGTGATGAAAAAAGCGCAGTACTTCATTACGTGCAGGGAACTGCCTTTGCAGATGCAGACGGTGAATGAGCTTTCTCCGCAGCGGGTACGCAGTCTGCTGCTTCCGAAGCCTAAGAAGAAGGTGGACGACCGCCAGTTGATACTGGATTTTGGGGAATAAATGGAGTTTCAGATGTTGTAAACCGCAAGATAATGAACGTCTATATCTACGATAAAACTTTTGATGGTCTGCTGACTGCTGTCTTCGACGCTTATTTTCGTAAGACCTTTCCCGATTTCCTGTTGTCGGAAGGGGATGCTTTACCTTTGTTTTATGATGAATTGCATACGGTGGTCACCGATGAAGAGAAAGCCGCCCGCGTGTGGCGTGGCTTGCAGAAGAAAGTTTCTTCTTCCGCGCTTGGCTGCCTCACCCAGTGTTGGTTGTCGGAATTGCCGGATATAGGGATGGTTATCTTTCGTTATATTCGTAAGGCGATCGACGCTCCCCGTTCTATCGAGACTAACTTCGGCGATCCGGATGTGCTTCTGCTTGCCCAGATATGGAAGAAGGTGGATGGCGAACGGATGCATCTGATGCAGTTCGTGCGTTTTCAGAAAGCGGCGGACGGTACGTTCTTTGCTGCCTTCGAACCGCAGTATAATGCCTTACCGCTAACCGTTCAGCATTTCAAAGATCGTTTTGCCGATCAGAAGTGGATTATCTATGATATGAAGCGGCGTTATGGCTTTTACTATGATTTGCAGGAAGTGACTACGATTTCTTTTGATGACGACAGCCGGGAAGCTCATCTGATTACGGGGATGCTGGACGAGAGCTTGATGGATGAAAATGAGAAGATCTTTCAGAAGCTCTGGAAAACGTATTTCAAGGCTATCTGCATTAAAGAACGCATGAATCCGAGGAAGCACAAAAAGGATATGCCTGTCCGCTACTGGAAGTATCTGACGGAGAAGCAGAAGTAGGCTTATTCTATCCGCTGCACCGTCACATCCGGAAATTTCTGCATCAACGAAAGTAAATGTCCTTCATCATTGTTCCGTTTTGATTTGATGACCATTGTGTGACTTGATAGGATTCCATTTCACCCGAATGCTGTGTTTCCATTTCGTAAGAGACAATCATATAATCTTTTGAATTAAATCTGTCCGCTATCTGTTTCAAGGTGTCTTTGTTGTTAGTAGAGAAGGAGATCATCGAACTTTTCATGCCTACACTCTTGAAGATGTAACTGAGTAGTTCCAGGCCGATCAGAGTCAGTACGGTAGTGGCTATGCCGATGGTGTACATTCCCGCGCCGACTGCCAGACCGATGCCGGCTGTAGCCCATATGCCGGCGGCTGTGGTCAGTCCACGGACGATTTGTTTCTGTAGGATAATGGTTCCTGCACCGATGAATCCGATGCCGCTGACTACTTGTGCCGCTACACGGCTGGGGTCGAGCGTCACACTGTTTTCTTTGATGATCTCTTGAAATCCGTATTGCGAAACGATCATGATCAGGGCACTACCCAATGATACGAGGAAGTGAGTGCGGTATCCGGCTTCTTTGGCACGATATTCACGGTCCAGTCCGATGATGGCTCCCAGTATTCCTGCCACCAGTAATCTTAACATAAAATCAACGTTCAACATCATAGGTTCGGTCTCCTTTCTTTTCTTTGTTTGTTTCTTCTGTTTTTTTCTTTAAAAACGGTTAGTCCTATAAATATACAATTCTTTTCTCTTTTTGTGCTATTAATTTAGTAATATTTGAACGTAGCATATGCATTTTATCGTATATTCGCAGACAAAACCGTGCATTACGCCAAAGATTGAATAAGAAATGAAGAAAAGGATATTTTACATCATTAGTTTTCTGGTGATATTTTGTATAGAGGTGTTCATAGCCTTGTATGTACGTGATAGTTTCATACGTCCTTATATGGGAGATGCTTTGGTCGTGGTGCTGGTATATAGTTTCGTACGTATATTTATCCCGACAGGGGTACCCCGTCTGCCGTTTTACGTTTTCCTGTTCGCTTGTTTTGTCGAAGTGCTGCAATATTTTCAGTTGGTGGAAACTTTGGGAATCACCAACCGTGCATTAAGAATCATTTTGGGCTCCACGTTCGATTGGAAAGATATTGTCTGCTATGGAGCAGGATGTATCTTTATCTTTCTGTTTGAGCAAATATTCAGACGACGTTAATTGGAATAACAGACTTTCTTGTTTGGCGATTGCTTATTGTACGTTCTCTTTATCTTCGTTTTCTGAAGTCGGATTCAGATCGTGTCCGCAATACTTGCAGAACTGCGCATTGTCTTCATGCCCTGACCGATGGCAGTTCGGACATTCTTTGTCTCTTCTCCGTTTGTAGTCCTTCATCATGGAGGCGGACACAATGCCGGTAGGTACCGCAATGATGGTATAACCGATCAGCATGACGCAAGCCGAAAGAAACTTTCCCAGTCCGGTGACGGGAGTTATATCTCCGTATCCTACGGTGGTCATCGTGACAATAGCCCAGTAGATACTGTTCGGAATGTTATTGAATTGAGAATTGGGCAAAGTTCCTTCGATCATGTACATTAACGTTCCAATGGAAGTAACCAAAATCACAACAAACAGAAAGAAGACCGCAATCTTTTTACTACTTTCCCGAAGTGCGGTGAGCAGTCGTTCGCCTTCATTCAAGAAATTGAATAGCTTAAAGACACGGAATACCCGTATCAATCGAAATGCACGGATGATAAGCAGATAGCGTGCTCCCGGAAAGATCAAACCGATGTAAAGCGGCAAGGTAGCCAACAGGTCAACAATGCCGAAGAAACTGAATATGTATTTCTTCGGGCGGGGAGAGCAATATATTCGTGTCAGATACTCAAAAGTAAAGAAAGCAGTGAAAAGGTACTCCATTACGACAAATGGGGTAGTCAGATAGGAGGGGAGCCCTTTCAGGCTTTCTATAATGACTAATAATACACTGGCAAGGATACAGCCGATAAGAACCACATCAAACAGTTTTCCCGAAGGAGTGTCTGACTCGAAGATGATGATGTACAGCTTATGTTTCAGCTTTTGGTCATTCATAAAATAATGGATTCTTTCTTTTAGTTTCATGAGAATAATCAGTTGACAGGCCAATATCCCAATAACCTGTATTTTACCTATTACTTATTACCTGCTACTTATTACCTATTACATTAATCTATTACCCAGTGCTTGTTATATGCAACCGTCTTCTTTGGATCATAGTACATTCCCTCTTGTGTAGGTATCTGGAGAACGTATGTTTTTCCGGTCCTGTTCTTTAGGGTTTGTTCGCGTAGCCAAGGGTTCGCATCTCGAAGTTGGGCGTATGTGATTCCCTGCTGTTTGGCAAAATCGCTTAAGTTGGCAATGGGGGTGGTGACCGTTATCTCTTTGTAGGGGATAGGCGGGTACAGGTGTTCCTTTTTCAGCAGGAATCCATATCGTTGAGGATTCTTGAATATTTCTTTGACTGCCAGCAGGCGGAACATATAGCGGGAAGTCTCTTCTACCAGCCATAAGTCCATTGCGTGGCTGGCAAGTTGCTGGTCCAGTTGAGAGGAAATTCGTCCTTGTCCGGCATTATAGGCGGCAGATACAGCCATCCAGTCTCCGTATTTGGCATAAGCCTGTTTGAAATATTTGCAGGCGGCTACCGTTGCTTTTTCGATGTGATAACGTTCGTCTACGTTCTCATTTACTTCGAGTCCGAATTCCCGTCCGGTAGCAGGCATGAATTGCCATAATCCGGCTGCACCGGCCGGAGAGCGGGCTATGTTGTTGAGGTTACTTTCGATGACCATCAGATATTTGAAATCGTCGGGGATACCGTTCGCTTTCAGAATCGGTTCTATAATTGGGAAGTAACGGTTCGCACGCTTAATTAGCAGCATGGTGGTGGAGTGCATATAGGTGAACGCCATCATCTCCCGGTCCATCCGCTCGCGGCGGTCGTAACGGCGGAGGTCGATCGTCTCTCCGTCAAAAGTCACCTGCTCGGGAACGGTAGGTGAGGTGACGCAATAAGGTACTTCCGATTTGGCGGAATGCTGTTCGTCTACATGACTGCTACCGATCAGAATAGGCAGGGTAGCTCCGATGCAGAACACTAATATAAAGGTTAGAATGTAGTTGATCTTGGTAAATTTCTTCATTTTCTGTTTTCTTTTAGTCATTTGATTGGTTCTTATTCCAATATCTGGCAACCACGGCAATAATAGATGCTACCGCCAAGATAATTCTCCTTGACAATGGTTTCTCCACAACGGGGACAGGCTTTGCCTGCCGTGTCTTTAGAGAGGCAAGCTGTATACTTGCCGTTTTCTCCGAACAGGTCCGATTCCGTGTTTCGTCCACCCTGTCGGTAGATATCGTTCATGGTTTCCTTTACTTGATAGAACAAATTTTCTTTCTCTTTGTCTGTTAATGCTGCTATTTTTTTCTTTGGATGGATGTGGGCATGATACAGAATGTCCTGTAAGACACCGTTTCCCAGTCCCGGAACAGTCTGTTCGGTAGCCAGAAAGGCTTTGGCGGATTTCTTCTGCGCACTTTCATCATTAATCAGTCCGAGGAAATATTCTTTGCTGAAAGCGTCCGACATGACCTGCGGCTTGCTTTTCGCTGTCCGGTAATATTCGGAAAGCATGCCCGTAGCAGCATTCTTGTCATAGCACATGAGTCCGCCATACATTCTCACGGACGCTATAAGGCAGCTTTCATCTTCGAATGCAATAAGTAACTGATGTTTGGCCGGCAGCTTGGTCCCTGGAGTCAGATAGCGCAGATTTACTCCGTCCGTGAGTACGAGCACTTTATCTTCTATTGTAATCTCTACCATACCTCCCTGAGACTGCGCACTGTTTATCCTCTTATCGACTAACCATTCGGCAAACTCATCGGAATTGCCGTTAAACCAAGCGAATTTGTGAGGGCTGAATTGAATAAATACATCTGATATTCTTTTTCCTACAACTGTCTCAGTGAGTTGTTCGCAGAGATAACGGGCTTCGGGTGCTTCTATCATATAGTCTCTATTTCTGATTTTATAAATGTTCTCATGCAAATATAATATTTATTAGTCAGAACTAAACAAATCCGGTGGAACAAAATCAGGTTGCTGCAATATCTGGCCTTTATTATCACTGTTAAGAAATGAAATCTCGATTTCTTGTGTAGGATAATGACTATATGTGGTTGGAGGAAAAGTATATGAGTTTTGCAAAGCGTATATATAAATATTCAAAACAAAGTGAAGGATTCAAACTTGTTCTAAAGTTTAATTTCCTCCACGATGTTCTGAATATCAAGTTAAAGTCTAGTTATTTTATTTGATATAGATGGCTTATAGATAGTCAGTAAGTATCTTATCAGCGTAATTTTATAAACTATAGATGTTGTATTTATATCTTTTATCTGGTAATAATAAGATTAATCGGTAAGATAGTTGCTGTCACATCACCGCTAGATACGTCATATAGTTTATAGGTATTGTTAGATTCTGCTCTGATAATAGGGTCATAGAAGAAGAAGGAAAGAGTTCCTAATTCGTCAGAACCGACTGTAGTTGTAACTTTAGTACTACTAGTTGTGGTATTGGTGTGTGAAAAACCATATCCTAATTTGGCAGATAATTTGACGCTATCTATGCTTCCGCCTCCTTCGATAGAAAAGTCTGCTTTGTTTGTAAATTCATTTACTACAGTTATTGTTTTTTCTATTGTCTGATCAACATCGAATTCTTCTACATACATATGAATGGAAAGAGCTTTGTTGTATAAATCCCATGGTAATGTGAAAACTTGGTTATCCTTATTGGGTTCAAGTTTTTCCGGATAAATCCATTTTGATCTTAAATTGTTGATATCTACTGAATAGAAATTCTTTGATTGTCTAAATGCGGTACCGTTTTTATGATGAAGATGTATCTTTTCTATGGAGAACACATCTTTTGCTTTTACGGAAAATGTGAGCAAATGTTCCATCGCATCTTTATTTGTTTCTCCTGCAATATAGGACTTGAATCGGAATTCGAAATTTCCATCTGTCCATATATTCTGAAGAATTTCTTCATTTGAAAGGTAACGTTTAGTTTGGGTCAAGTCTTGTAATCTTTGATCACCGTCGGCATCTGCGATTCTTCCAAATGCAGTAGCACTAATTCTAAATCGGTATAATTTTTCTCTGATATTTCTATTTAAGCTTCCAGGAGTATTTGTTTTATTGATACCATAATAAATATAATCTCTTTGGCAGGCATTAGGGACGTTTTTGAATTCTCGCCAAGCGTTAATAGCTGTGGCTACTACATCTTTACTAACATATTTATTCAAATCTTCGGTTGCTTCTAAATCATTATCAGCATCATAATGCCGGGTTTGCACCTTTTTGCTCCCATCAAAAGCATCACTTATAAATTCATAAGTAGCCTCTCCTGATCTTGTATTAACACTAGTAATTTTCATGCGTTCATTGTTTTTCACAACAAGGCAAGGGAAACCAGGAATATCTCCGTTTGTCATATTACCAATGTTTTCGCCATTTTCATATAGTGTGTTGTTTTTGTCATCTCTACACAATACTGATATTTCTTTATCACTTGTATCCCATGTTGTGGCATTGAAGTCCCAAAATAGAGTGAGATCTGGAACCATTATGTTTAACAAGGGAAGAGATTGCTCAATTTGACTCAATTCGTTTTCTTCTTTGCAGTATGATAATAATATATCTCTAAAACTTTGGTTGCCAGATACTTTTTTATCTTTAATTAATGGATAGAAAATGTCGTAGTCATTGTCAAACTGTACTAAAGCTTCTTTTTTCAAGAAGTTGCGTACTTCGATACTACCGGAGGCGGCTTGTGATAACAATTTGGCAAATTTGAGTTGCGTATCGGCTGTTGCCGATACTGGTAAATTACTTGTATTCTCGTTGATAGGAGAAGTTCCTTCCTCTTGAGAACACGAAAACATGAAAAAAGCACTTGCGAGCATTAATAAAATCTTTTTCATAATACATGTTTTTATAAAAGTTAGTAATAGATAAAAATTATCTGGTTCCGTATGAACCATTGATTATAATAGAATCTTTAGGGTTATCTGAACGATAAAGCACTCCGTTAAGATTTCCTTCAATAATAGGATGCCATTGGTCTGCATAGGCAGATTTAGTAATTTCTACTTGGAATGGTTTCTCTTTTTGGGGGATATAGTAAATATATTTGTCCTCATATTTATCACTATGTGTATCACGTGTTATTTGAATTCCATCATATATCCAATCTGTTTTTGTTGATTTTGTTATATAACGTATTCCTTTATGTAAATGATAGATGGTTATGCTAAGTAATTCATCCTCACCGTACTTTATGCTTGTCATCATTCCCCTTATAGAATCGGTATCGTAATTAGGAGGAGATGCACTTGTTTTTACTGAATGAACAGACCAATCAGTATGAGCTTCATTTTCCAGAGATATTTCCTTTCCGTTTATCTCTCCTTTAAAGTATCCCCAATACCATGAATCATCTTTAGGAACGGGAGTTTCATCATCATCGTTGCCGCATGATGCTAGAATAAGCATTCCGAAGAATGCTCCGATTAAATAAATGTTTAGTTTCATCTTATTTTTATTGTTTTATTCGCTTTCTTCTTCTATAATATCTCCTGTTATATCCATTATGGGAGAGATAATCTTTACTGTATAAGGATAACCATTTGGAGTTTCTATATACAATGTTTTACCTTTGTTTATGAAAGTGGGTGGTTCATGAACTACGGTTTTCCCGTTTTTATCTGTAATAGTAATTTCTGCATCCGGCAGAGGTGACAGAAAGATAATTTGCAAGCAACTGTTGGTTTCTTGTACATCTATATTAAATTCAATAGGGGAACGAGTTGTTGCCTTATTCCTTAGAGTAAATGAGGTAAGTCGAATTTTGTGCTTATGCTTATTTAGTATTGCTGCACTTGTTGGTATAATAAATAATACCGATAATAAGATAAATAAAAACTTTGCTTTCATATTCAATTCTTTTATTGATTTATGGAGGCAAAGGTATGGAGTATTAGTATAGATGGATAATATTTGCAGTCACATTGCTGTTTTGTAATATCTTGATAACTAATGAGATAGTAAAATGCTGGTCACACTTTACATTTCTTCGTCTTTCATTCTCTCTTTTATCCTTAATTTGCGTTGATTAATGGGGTGCGTATTGTTATAACCGAAACAAAGTGCAATAGTTAGAGGTTGCAATTTTGCTTCATTTAGACAGAGATATAAAATATCTTCTTCAGTCAACTTGGGATACTTTTTTTGTAAGTATGATATATAATCGGCATAAATTTCGAAAATAATCTTTTGGAGTTTCTTTAGTTCTGCATTTGTTAATACCTTCATTGCTTTTTTGTCAGATACTTCTTGTTTCGAAAGGGCGATAATTTTCTTGTATATATCACTTTGGGTAAATAACCAATTTCTCAGTTCATGCTTTTCTTGTCTAAGTCTTTCTATTGTAGATTCTCTTTCCTGTATTTCATCTATCTTATTCGCTTGGTCTTGTTTCAGATTGCGCTGTTCTTCTTGCAGCAAACTGATTATTGATTGATTATCTTCAATAATAGTCTGCATTGAAGATAGTTTATATTGGGTTTGCTTTAAATTCTGTTGATATATAAGTTGTATTCTTTTTCTTTTGTTAATATGGTATTGATAGAATAATATAATAAGTAAGCAACAAAAAATGAAGAGTGCGATTATGAGCTGGAGTCGATGTTGCTCTTTTATTTGCTCTTCCCTAATATGGATTTTGATATTATATTTATTAATGAGTTGTTGTAGCTCGCTGTATTGTTCTGTACTATACATAGAATCTAAAATTTCTACATGTTCTTCTAAATAGGCAGATGCAGCTTTGTAGTTTCCTAGATCTTTTTCAATATCATACAAACTTAATAAAGCAGCGCCTCTGCCTGCTATATTTTTAGTATCTTCTAAGTTCTTATTGAGATAATAGATGGCAGAGTCTTTATTTTCTCCTCTTTCGTACAACAAGCTTCCAAGATGACCATAATAACTTCCTGGAATCTTTCCTTTTGGAAACCATTTAATGGCATTGCGTGCATGATACAATGCCGAATCAGGTTCTTCAAATTCATCATAATTAATGCTTAGATTGAATTCGGATATGCCTATCATAGAAGAGTCACCTGAATCTAACGCATAATCAAGTGCTTTACGTTGGATTATTATTGCCGAATCTTTTTGGTCTTGTGTGCAATAATATAAACTAAAACTGTTTAGTGCTACGGATTTATCTTTATCTGTGATGCAACATTTGTATAATTCCCGATATGCTTTAAACGCCTCGTCATAGTAATTAACGTCGAAATAAAGATTTCCTAACGAACTGAGCGTATGCCGTTTGATCTCTATTTCTTTCGGATAGTCTTTCAATATAGTCAGCGCTTCTTGCAAATGGGCAATAGCCTCCTTTGTACTATTTATTTCTATTTCCAATCGTCCTTTGTAAAGTAAAGCTACAGCTCGCTCTTTCTCGTCGTTATCGTAATAATTCAAAGCTAGGTTCAGTAATGAATCACAGGGTAGCAGTGATTTTTCACATTTATCTGTTGCCCGCGCTAAAAGTAGGGCATAGCGGGCGGATTCTTTGTGAGAAAGCTTTTGTAATGCAGGCAATGTTTGAAGTAATTGCAATGCGCTGTCGGGGTGTTCTTCTAATAGTGATTCAGCTTGTAAAAATGATGTTTCGGTCCGTTCTCTTGAAGAGCAGGCGCAGAACAAAAATGTCCCTAGAAATAGAATAGAGCATATTTTGACCACAAGTTTTGTCTTTTTATTTGTTTGCATGTGGCACAAAGATAACATTTATTTATTAGAATGATTTTATTCTATATAAATAAAAGAACTTTTTCTGCTTTTAATACGTTTCTCTAGTATAGTTAAAAAAACGAAGAATCAAGATGAATATAGCAATGACCGGAGCCACCGGATATATAGGCAAACATCTTTCTAACTATCTGACCGAAAAGGGTGGACACCGGATCATTCCTTTGGGAAGAGCGATGTTTCGGGAAGGTATGTCCGGACTTTTGGTTCAGACGCTGACGCATTGCGATGTCATTATAAATTTGGCAGGCGCTCCCATCAATCAGCGCTGGACGCCGGAACATAAACAAGAGCTTTTCAATAGCCGGATAACGGTAACACACCGCATTATCCGTGCCTTGAATGCAGTCAAAACCAAACCGAAACTCATGATTTCGGCTTCTGCTGTAGGATATTACCCCTCTTTGGTGGAATCGGACGAGTATACACAGACTCGTGGCGATGGTTTCTTGTCCGATCTTTGTTATGCGTGGGAGAAGGAAGCGAAACGTTGTCCGCAACCGACCAGGCTTGTCATTACCCGCTTCGGTGTCGTGCTTTCTCCCGATGGAGGAGCGATGCAACAAATGCTCCGCCCGCTGCGTGCAACAAAGGTTGCCGCCGTCATAGGCCCGGGTACGCAACCTTTTCCGTGGATAGATATTCGTGACCTTTGTCGCGCCATGTCCTTCTTTATTGAAAATGAAGAGTTGAGAGGTGTTTTCAATCTGGTTGCTCCGCAAGCAGTTTCACAGTCCACGTTTACACGTGCGATGGGAAAGGCGTATCATGCGTGGACAACTTTGATTGTTCCGCAAGCGGTCTTTCGTTTGCTCTATGGTGAAGCCGCCTCTTTTCTGACAGCCGGACAGAGAGTGCGTCCTACACGCTTGCTGGAAGCCGGATTCCATTTTTCCGTTCCTACCATAGAGAAGTTGTTTGAGGGGACGGATCACAGTACGGTAGATCGGCTTGATCTGAAGCGCTATATGGGGCTTTGGTACGAGATTGCGCGGTATGACCATCGTTTCGAACGTGGTCTTACGGAAGTGACCGCTACTTATACCCTCCGTCCCGACGGAACAATTCGCGTTGAGAATCGGGGATATAAACGTAACTCACCTTACGATATTTGTAAAACAGCTACTGGACACGCCAAGATTCCCGACCCTGCACAGCCCGGTAAACTGAAAGTCTCTTTTTTCTTGAATTTCTATTCCGATTATTATGTGATGGAATTGGACCAGGAGAATTACAATTATGCTCTTATTGGCAGCAGCACCGATAAATATCTCTGGATATTGAGCCGGACACCCCAACTGCCGGAGGATATAAAAAAGAAATTAGTAACTGCCGCCGAACGTCGTGGCTATGATACGAATCGGCTACAATGGATTGAACAACTTTAAAATAAACATTATGGATTACAAAATTACTCATCAGCCCGAACAGAAACTGTTCAAGACGGAAGTCGACGGTCGCACCGCTTTTGTAGAATATCGCCTGTTAGGTGATTATCTCGATATTATTCACACCATTGTCCCCAAACCTATAGAAGGACGGGGGATTGCTGCTGCACTGGTGAAAGCTGCTTATGACTTTGCACTCGCCAACGGAATGAAACCGAAAGCTACTTGCTCTTATGCTGTGAGGTGGCTTGAACGCCATCCGGAAATGAATGCGGATAGTTGAATAAATAGGGGGCTGACCTAAAAGCACGAAAAGTCATTTTCTCTTTGTTGCAATGGATATTTGGACACTGTCCATCTTTTTGTGGCAAAGATACGTTTGGAAGAAGAACTTTCGGGTCAGTCCCTTTTTAGCTTATTGTTTCCATCTCTTTAGTTGAGGGAAGAACTCTTTCATCGTTGCCCGCGCCTCTTCTATAGTGTACTTTACTTCCGAATCCTTATTAAACTCCTCAAGGTAGTTCAGGTTGAGTTCAATCATTTCATCCATTGTGCATTCTTTGGTGAAATGCCCGTCTGCATAGCAATACTGGCAATACTCTTCATTCTTGCTGCCGTCTGCTTCTGTTCCGAATGTCGTTTCATCGATCGGCATAGCACAACACTGACAAATTTTCTGTTCCATCTTTTATTGATTTTAAGTGAGTAAAAGTATGATAAATAATTCTCTTTTATCTGCTTACAAATATAGTTACTTTCAATAAGTACTCAGTTATCCGATCTTGCTATTTTGTTTTCACCGGCAAACGTTTCCATATCCATCGGGGAATCATTCGCCAGAAGAATACGAGAATACGATAACGTCCGTCGATGATAGCTACCCGCTGTTTCCGATGAAGTGCACGTACAATGTCGCGGCCTACCTGGTCGGTTTTCATCAGCATAGGATAATGCTTTCCGTCATTCAGCAAGTCGGTGGCTACAAATCCCGGACGAATATCGGTAAAGTGAATGTCTAACTTTTGCAGATGGGAGAGTTGTTCAAGCGCATCGATGTATGTGTTCTGAAAGCGTTTCGTTGCAGAATAGGCAGGGGCAACTCCCAGACCTTTGGTTCCGGCAATCGAACTGATGACAGCCAGATGTCCGCCTCCATTGTTCCTGAAATAGGAAAAAGCGGTATCCACCATTCGTGTGAAACCTTCGACATTGGTACGTGCGGTATTCAGCTCGATTTCCATATTCAATTCCATATTTTGGAAACCGATGCCGGAACTGAGCAAAAATAAATCCATACCGCCTAGTTGATGGATAAGCGCATCCAGCTTTCCGGCACTGTATTCCTGAGTGACGTCCAGTGATTGAATTTTTATCTGTTCCGGTGCGATTTGCCGGAACTCTTCGAGAGCTGACTGGCGTCTTCCCGCTATGCCGATCTGCCATCCTTCGGACAGGAGGCGTTGGGCAACTTCCTTTCCGATACCGGAGGTGGCGCCTATGATAATGGCTCGTTTCATCTTTTTGGAACAAAGATAGTCAATTTTTTCATTACTCTTCTATTTAGAATTCATTAGGATAGCTTTATCGTTCAGGAGAATAAATGGCGTATCGCCTCTAAAGGGGCATAGAATAACATTCTGGGACCGGAGAACCGCATAACCTCTCGCATCCGTTTGCGCATGGCAGGCTTATAACAATGTACGGGACACTTCTTGCACGAGCTTTTTTTCTCTCCGAACGGACAATGGTCAAGACGGGCATGTGCGTAGCGGAGCAACTCTTCGCACTTCGGACAAAGGGTTGCATTCTTCTCTTTTTTCCGGCAATAGAGACGGATCATGATCTCTACTGTTCTCTTTTCCTGAGTGATACGCGGTTTTTTATCTGTTTCCATTTGTTTTCTTTTGGCTTTGGAGGCTGGCTTCACTTCGGCAAAGATAATAAACTGATCGCATATTCTGCAAAGAACTTCCACTGGAATGATTGCCGTTGCTGGAAACTATGCGTATCTTTGCGGCATGAGAAAGTTATTATGTCCGCAATGCAAGATTGCTGCCCTATATGTGGTGAATGACCGTAAAGAGCGTCTTTTGGTCTATGTACTCGAAAATGGAGAAGTTGTGCCTAAAGATCCGGCAGCTTCCACCGATGGATTTGATTTGACGGAAGTTTATTGTCTGGGTTGTTCCTGGCATGGTTCGCCGAAAAGACTGGTGAAGAGATAGACAGTTGCCGGCACTTTGTCTTTTTTTGATTTATGTCAATAAAAAGAGGGTGCGGGATTAGAATCTTTCAACCGGATTTTTCTGTATCTTTGCAGCCAATTTTTAGGACATAGACGTATGGCAACTTCTAAAGAGATGACGGCGGGGCCGGCATTACCTCTGATTTTTAATTTCACTCTGCCGCTTTTGTTCGGCAATCTGTTGCAGCAAACGTATTCGCTTGTTGATGCTGCAATTGTAGGAAAGTTTTTGGGTATTAATGCGTTAGCCTCTGTCGGGGCTAGTACATCCGTTGTGTTTCTTATTCTGGGTTTCTGCAACGGATGTTGTGGAGGATTCGGTATCCCCGTGGCACAGAAGTTTGGGGCGAGGGATTATAGTACGATGCGCAGTTACGTTTCCGTCAGTCTGCAACTTGCTGTTGTGATGTCTGTGGTCATAGCCATCTTTACCAGTATTTATTGTGCGGATATCCTGAAGATGATGCGTACACCGGAGAATATCTTTGAAGGAGCGTATGCTTATCTGCTTGTTACTTTCATCGGGATACCTTGTACTTTCTTTTATAATCTGTTGTCGAGCATTATCCGTGCTTTGGGAGATAGTAAGACACCTTTCTATTTCTTGGTACTGGCTACGGTGCTCAATATTATTCTCGATTTATTCTGTATTCTGGTACTGGGCTGGGGAGTGATGGGAGCTGCCATTGCTACTGTCTTTTCGCAGGGAGTTTCCGCTTTTCTTTGTTACGTTTATATGTATCGGAAGTTTGACATTCTGCGGGGCACGCCGAAAGAACGGAAGTATCAGTCGAAGCTGGCGAAGACGTTGCTTTCCATTGGCGTTCCTATGGGATTGCAGTTCTCCATTACGGCCATTGGCAGTATCATGCTTCAGAGTGCGAATAATGCGTTGGGTACGGCGTGTGTGGCAGCTTTTACTTCTGCGATGCGTATCAAAATGTTTTTCCTTTGTCCGTTGGAGAGTCTGGGTATGGCTATGGCTACCTTTAGCGGTCAGAATTACGGTGCCGGAAAGCCTGAACGTATTTGGTCGGGGATTAAAGCCAGCACGCTGATGATGGTTATCTATACAGCCGTCACTTTCTTGATTCTGATGCTGGGAGCCAAATCTTTTGCCTTGATTTTTGTTGATCCGTCGGAAATTGAGATCTTGGAGAAAACAGAACTTTTCCTGCATATATCAGTCTCTTTCTTCCCGATGCTTGGGTTACTTTGTATCCTGCGTTATACCATTCAGGGGGTGGGATATACTAATCTCGCTATGTTTTCGGGAGTGTCGGAGATGATTGCACGTATTCTCGTCAGTATTTATGCCGTCCCGGCTTTCGGCTTTATCGCTGTTTGTTACGGTGATCCGATGGCATGGATAGCGGCTGATTTGTTTTTGATTCCTGCATTTATTTATGTTTATCGCAGGTTGAAACGTCAGGTGCTGACAAGTGTCGTTGCATAATTGAAGTGTGTGTCAAAAGTCAATATACCCGTAGGGGAGTTTAGTTACTTTTGACACACACTTTATCATATTTTAGTCTTGTATCGGATACAGCGGGTTACCGCTTTCATCTACATCCGTCCAGTCTTTTACGCTCACGTTACCGAATGATACGGAGTTTTCGTTGATTACTGCACGGAAAAGATATGAATTTCCGGCAGCCAGAATATTGTCTGGCGGGGTAATGGTCGTATTGTAAGTACGTGAGAAACTTTCTCCGTTGACCATCAATTCCATCGTTAAAGCCATCGGGTCGGAACTTTTCAGCGGAAGCATGATATATTGAACCGTGAAATCATTGATTCCCATGTCGGCAGGCTTATCGTAACTGACTTCTGAAGAAATGATCCCTGTTGACAGATCCATGAAAGCTCCCGGTTTCGTGGGAGTAATAGTGGCGGAGAGTACTTTGTTGAGTGTAATATTCTCACCTCCCGTTATGGTTATCACGACCTGAGTGGCTACGTGCTGGTAAGTGATGGGAATGTTGACTTGTGAACTGGTCACATCCTGATGCAGGGCATGCCACCACAGATAATCCACCCCATTGGATAATGCTTCGGACTTGCCGTTGGTAAAGGTAGGAGCGGGGTTGCTGGAATTACAGGAAACCGCATAAAAACTATAGATATCATTACTGAGATACATTTTATAACTTTGTATTCCCGTCAAAACTCCGGGAGAAGAAGTGATATAGTTGCCTTCACCGACAGGCTCTCCCTCTATCGTATTGGTGGTATTGGAAGGGTAGGCACATAACCAGCTCTGCAATCCTTTTCCCATCGGAGACATGGCACGCGTTATATTTCTTCCTTCTACGGAAGCACTGAAAGTAATGAGTGCATCTTTTTTGTCAGGATTGTCATTGTTTCCCTCTTCTCCGCCACTATTTTCTTCTCCGTTCGGATAGGCAACATCCATATAAATGTTGTTTTTGGAGCAGGCTCCTAACAGCAGCACCGCCAGTGCGGATACTGCCAGATACTTTGTAATTCGAAACTTAAAATTCATAGTCAGGTTCTTTTTGAAAGTTAGTAATTACCCCTATATACATTTCAAAAAGAATTTAGTTCATATCGGAAGAAACTATTTTTAGAACTCCGCTTCCTTCTGTATGCAGATGATATCGCCGTAAACGGGATGGCGGAACTCAATATATTCAGCATGGAGATAGAGCCTGTCCGCCTTTTTTCCATAGAGTTCATCGCCCAGAATGGGGGAGTTTAATCCTTGATGATGGGCGGCATGTACCCGTAGTTGGTGGGTACGCCCTGTCAATGGATAAAAGGCGATGTGTATGTACTTATCGGAATAGTTCAGAATCCGGTATTCGGTAACTGCCGGTTTGCCGTATTCTTCACTGACCATTTGCCGGGGGCGGTCGAGCGGATTGAGGCAAAGAGGAAGATTGATGGTTCCTGTTTCTTCGAGTTGCTGGTTCAATCCATTTCTATCCAGCAAGGCTACATAACGCTTCTTAATACTGCGATTGATGAACTGTTCCTGCAAGTGTTGATGAACTTCCTTAGTTTTGGCGACAAGTAACAACCCCGAAGTAGCCATATCCAGCCGGTGTACAATCATGGGACCGGTAGCTTCCGGATATTTAGCTTTTACACGATGGTAAACGGAATCCGTCTCCTCTTCCTTTCCGGGAACGGACAACATACCGGATGGTTTATTGACTACCACCAGCCATTCGTCCTCAAAAACGATTTCTAATTCTTCCTTCCTGTGTGCTTGGGGCGAAAGTGGATTCCCGTCTACTTCCAGTCCTTGCAGCATGTGTTGCAGAATCGGTTCGCATTTTCCTTTACACGAAGGGTAATAATAACCGTGATGCCGTACCTCTGTTTTCGGAGAGTTTCCCCACCAGAACTCGGCCATAGCCAATGGCTTCAGTTGGTGAAGGTAGGCATATTGCAGCAATTTGGGCAAGGCACATTCGCCTGCTCCGGCAGGGGGGATTTTGTGTACGGTTTGTTCAAAGATAGTACATAAGTCTTTTATTTCTCCTTTCGCATTCAGCATACGGAACTGTTCGAATAACTTTTGCTGTAAGGCTGCCGAACGTTGCTTTCGTTCGTTTTTTAGTTTTTCTATTTCCGTCTCAAAGGTGATAACCTCTTCTTCCAGCGTTTTGATTCGTTCTTTCCATCCCCGTTCCAATCGCTTGAATTCCGCTTTCTGATATTGGCTTTCACGAACAAGTGCGTCCTGTTCTTCTTTAGACAGGGCAGGGGATGACTTGCGGCGAAGTTCCCTTTCTTTCTTTGCTGTCTTTAGTTCCTCTTTGGCTTGAATAAGAGCCAGCCTTGTTTGTTCCGTTTCCCTGTCCAGTTTTTCTTTTAAGTGCAGATAATGAGGATTAACTTCCAATGCACTGATACGGACATTGATAGCTGAAATTTGTTCTTCTTCTATTTTAAAGAATCCCTGTGGTTGCAGCAAATCGTAAACAGGTGGGACGAAATACGGATGCAGATTCTTTCCTGCCAGATTGCCGGAAAAAGCAGCAAGATAACCGATAGAGGAAGATCCTTCTTCCTGGGTTTGTACGATCAGTACTCCGAACATTTTTCCGAGAGTCAGTTCCTCTAGCCACTCTTTCTTTGTCGAGATATAAGCTTTGACTTCTTCGGCCGCTAATACACATAGCGGATGAGGAGTATAGTTGAAAGGGTATGTAAACCTTTCCGGTAGTGCAATATGGGAAACCGGTTGGTCGAAAAAATGTATCATTGATTCTTATCTGAATATCGTTATTGATTGCAAAAGTAAGGCAAATCCGCGAATTTTATTCTATATTTGTTTTGTAGTTGGAATAAAATAGAGGAATAAAATGGAAGACAAACCAAAATTCGCTTTTGTAGGTAACAGCCACATGGCATTCTGGGCACTGAATGTATATTTCCCTCAATGGGAATGTCTGAACTACGGTGCTCCCGGAGAAGGGCTGGCGTATGTCGAGTCATTTCATGAAGATACATCCGACTGCCAGGTAGTGATTCAGTTCGGGAGCAATGACATTTATCAGCTGAATGAAGAAAATACAGATGATTATGTAGAGCGGTATGTGAAAGCTGTTCTTGCGGTTCCAAAGGTTAAAACTTATCTCTTTTGTATTTTTCCCCGTAATGATTACGATGATTATAGTACGGCTGTGAACAAGTTCATCCGTATGCTGAATGAGAAGATAGTTGCAAAACTGACAGGGACAGGTATCATTTATCTGGATGTTTTTGATCAATTATTGATGAACGGCAGATTAAATCCGGAGCTGACTATTGACGATCTGCATTTGAATGGAAAAGGGTATCGGATATTAAGTACGGCGCTGAAACAGGCATTCAACGGACAGGAGCATCTATGAAATTTTATGTTAACGCTTTTGTCATGTAAATAGGTGGCATATCATTTATTTTTCCTATTTTTGCCCCATTAATCAATATGTATAACCCCCATAAAACGATGAGACGATGGAAAAAGTTATTATCAACTCGTACGAAGAATTTGAAAAGCTGGTAGGGCAACAAATAGGTGTTTCCGATTATGTGGAACTCTCTCAGGAACGTATCAACCTTTTTGCAGACGCAACACTGGATCATCAGTGGATTCACGTAGACACAGAACGTGCAAAAGTAGACAGTCCGTATCACAGTACGATTGCTCACGGTTATCTGACGCTTTCCATGCTTCCTTACCTGTGGAATCAGATTATTCAGGTGAACAATCTGAAAATGATGATCAACTACGGGATGGATAAGATGAAATTCGGTCAGGCTGTTTTGTCCGGACAGAGCATTCGTCTGGTGACTACTCTGCATTCATTGACCAATCTGCGCGGTGTGGCAAAAGCTGAAATCAAGTTTGCAATTGAGATTAAGGATCAGCCGAAGAAAGCCCTTGAAGGGATTGCTGTGTTCCTGTATTATTTTAATTGAGTAACGACGAAAAGATAAGATAAGGCTGTTTCCTGCAAAGGAAGCAGCCTTTTGTTTTATTTATTGGATGCAAAATATGTAAATACACGGAAATCGGTTAAAATATCAAAATAATAAGAGGTTTGTCCTCATTGTGGCATCCATAAGCGCCGCTGAGTGTTTTACGTATTATATATGTATTCAAATAATCATGAAGCAATTAAAAAGTGAGCGTTATGTCTTTAAGTAGTCTTTTAATCATATTTTCATCTTCTTTTATGGCATTGTTTCCGGTGATCAATCCTTTAGGAAACGGTTTTGTCGTCAATGGATTCTTTGCAAACCTCGACCCTTCACAACGAAAAACGGCTATTCAGAAACTAACCATTAACTTTATAATGATCGGTGTAGGCACTTTGCTGATAGGTCATTTATTCTTATTGATTTTCGGTCTGGCGATTCCCGTGATTCAACTGGGTGGTGGAATACTTATTTGTAAGACAGCGATAGAATTGCTGGGTGATTCCAATTCTTCCGATAAAGAAGGGACCAGCCAGAATGTGGACAGCTTCAAGTGGAAGAGCATCGAACAGAAGATATTTTATCCTATCACGTTTCCTATCAGTATCGGTCCGGGCAGTATATCCGTGATCTTTACTTTGATGGCATCTGCCAGTGTGAAAGGCAAACTGTTGCATACCGGAATCAATTATCTGGTCATTGCGCTGGTCATTATTTGTATGGCGGGGATACTCTATGTGTTTCTTTCACAGGGACAGAGGATCATTCAGAAACTGGGACCTGTAGGAAATCAGATCATTAATAAACTCGTTGCCTTTTTTACCTTTTGCATCGGTATACAGATTTCCGTCACAGGTATTTCCCAGATATTCCATCTGAATATATTATGAGTTCGGATGTTCTTTCTTTTTCTTTGCTTGGATAGCTTTCAATGTATTTTTTCTTACTGAACGTATGGCAGGAACCAACAATTCCGGTTCCATTATCTCCAGCATAGTGCGCAATTCTTGCTGTAGTTCGGGGATGGAGCAGGTCAGCTGATAGGCAAGTTTGATGCAAAGAGACTGCACTCCTGCCGGCTCATTTCTTGATACCATTCGTTCCATACAGAAATCCAGTAAGTCTACTCGTGGAGGGTCGGCTAGCTGTTGTTGGCATAGCAGGTTCAGTAACATCCTTCGTTTTCCCGAATGCGGGCAGGTAAGTGCTGCGTCTATCAGTTCGTCTTGTTTCAGAGTCAGCCATTCTACTTCAGGCTTTGAGAAGTGCGTACAAACCCACAATGCCTGATAAGAGACAACGTCATCCTCATCAAAGATCAGCCGGTAAATTTCCTCTCTGAGCCGTTCGTCTTCTTTTATATAATGAAGTAGTTCCCGTATATTCTCTATATGGAAGCGTGTGGCCAGTTGTGTGCGTAAATCCATTTTTATTTTGGGTTCAGTATCTTATTTTTTATCGTCGGCCAGTTGTAAGTGCAGGATTGGATACGGCTTGCCCATGCTGTCTGTTTCATCCCGTCCGATGATCTCGAATCCCAGATGCTGATAGAACCGGAGAGCCTGGTCGTTGTCTTCGTTCACATCCACCTTGTCGATCTGTTTCTGGCGGATGGCATACTCTATCAATCGCTTCCCGTATCCCTTTCCCTGTTCGTCGGGGTGTACAAACAGCATCTCGATCAGTTCATCACTCAATCCCATGAATGCGGCAATCTTTCCGTGAGAGTTGCGGATGATGGAGAGCTCTACTGCCGGCAGATAGTGGTTGCGTATCAGTGGCTTATAGAACTGGATACTCTCTTCTGTCAGAAAGTGGTGCGTGGTACGTACAGACTTCTCCCACAGCTGTATCAGTTCGTCGTAATCCTGTTCGGTGTGGCGTGCTATATTGGGAATGTAGTAACATTCATGATCATATATATTCCCGTTATAGGTCAGTTCTGCCTGATGAAGTGTACCTTCGTAGATAAATCCGTTTCGCTTCAGCACTTGTTGCGAACGTTTGTTGTGCGGATAACAGTTGGCAGTGATGAGGCTGAGCTGTAGTTCGTTGAAGCCATAGTTGAGCACGGCTTGCACTGCTTCCGACATGTATCCTTTTCCCCAATACGGTTCGTCCAGCCAATACCCCAGCATACGTACCTGAGGATTTTCCCGTTTCGGATCGGGTACGATGCCGATGGAGGCTATCAATTGCTGTGTATCTTTCAATGTGACAGCCCATATACCTTCCTGGCCTATAAATGTGCTGTGAAGGATTTCACGGGATTCATTCAGGGTCTTGTGGGGAGCCCATCCGGCATTATTCCCCAAATTGGGGTTCTGGCAACAGGCAAAGAATGCTTCTGCATCATTCTCCTGAAAAGGGCGCAGCAGCAGACGCTTCGTTTCGATATTCGGGGATAAGGCTGTTTCGGTTCTTTCTGTTTCCGGTTCTTTCTTGTAAACACATTCCAAACGATTTCCGTCGGGGTCGAGTACAACGCTCTCAAAGTATCCGTCGCCCGAAGTGCGTGGTTCACCTGCTATGGTATATCCCTCGGAACGCATTTCTTCCGTAAAGCGAAGAATCTCCTCCTTGCTGGGAAATGTGAACGCAAGGTGTGTCAGTCCCCGCCTGTTTTCTTCTATCGGGGTATTCTGCACATCTACCCGACTCATCAACTCCAGAGTGGGACCTTCATCAAAAGAGATAAAGTATGACTCGAATCCCTTCTTGGGATTGATATATTTCTCATTACTTGTCCCGCCCAGAAAGCGGACATAGAAATCTTTTAATTCTTCCAGACGAAAAGTCCAGATGGCGATATGATGTAGTTTCATATAAATCGTACTTAACGTTTTTATACTTTATTGATGTGTCACATATTCGTAAACGATACGTGAGATGTCCGCAATGATTTTACTGTTCTCCTGATTATTCTCTTCGGAATCTTTGACGAAGACGGCTATACTGTAAGCACGTCCGTCGGGCAGGAGGACGAAGCCGATATCGTTGCAGGCTACCTGTTGTCCTTTGGCATTGCGGTCACCCGTCCCTGTCTTGTGCCCGATCGTTACATCTTTGCCGAGCAATGGGGCAACCAGTCGGTCTTGTCCGGTCTGGCATTCTGTCATGGTCTGATAGATGAAGTCTTTGTATTCCTGCGGGAACAGTGCTTCTTTGCGGAATATCTCCAGAAGTTCCGCGGCGGCCAGCGGAGTAGTCCAGTTTTGATAACACAGACTTTCATCCTGGTGCATATCGTTTTCCGTGCAGACAATGGCACAATCCGTAACGCCCAGGGAATGGATGTACTGGTTCACCGTATCTACCCCTCCCTGATATTGAAACAAAATATCACAAGCATTGTTGTCACTTTGTTGCAAGGTGTATTTTAATAAATCCGCAATGTCTATATTGAATCCTCCCTGTGGAAAACTATCCCGCAGCGGACTATAAGTATCGGGCTTTAAATCCTCTTTCTTTATGGTCAGTTCAAAGTTCAATGACTGTTGCTGCTTTCCCATATAATCAGCCAATGCCAGCGCCTGATGAAATTTGAACACACTCATCAATGGATAATGAGTCTCATTGTTGACAGTTATCGTATCTTTTCCGTCGATAATGACGGCAATACCTATTTCAGCTTTTTTGCCTTTTATGGCTTGCTTGAGTTGATTCTCAAGAGAAAGATTCTGTGCACAGATAATAGTGGGGATCAGACAGAGAAGCAGGATGAATGAGCGCATACTAATTTTTTCATTAATTGGTTTGTATTTGGGTCTTAAGAGTCACAAAGATATAAATACTAATTTTATCAGCAAATACTTATCTGGAAATAGTAATCCTACATAAGAATTATCTATTTTTGTCGGTAAACAAAATAATAAGCCTTCTATATGTTAAAATGTCATTCAGAGTTGTTTAAATCGTCGGTGAAGTTGGCGGATGGTTTAAGATTGAGTACAAAAGAAGAATTGAAAGATATAGCACAGTTGCTTCTTCTTTCCATTCCTTCAAAATTGCGAAAAGAAGAGTATGTATCCTGTCTTGCAGAAGCTGTTCTGACTTGTCCGGATATATGGATTTCGCAGTTGACACATTATGAATGGTTGCTCCTTCAAAAACTGGTGAAAGCAGGAGCCAATACCTATGTGGAAGAACCTAATATGATAATGACGAGTACATTAGAATTGCTTTCTTTTGTTGCGGTCGAGTGTAGTTTGAACGGAGACAAGATTCGTTATATGATTTGTGATGAGTTGCGTGAAGCGGTTGCTCCCCATATTGATAAGTTTTTGACATCGACGGAAGAGAACAGCCGTTTTGTGCTGGAGCAGTATGCTTTAGGAATTTTAAATCTTTATGGGCTCTTACCTTATACAGAATTCTTGAAGCAACTGACCGGATACTTGAAGGGCTCAATGACAAAGGACGAAATTGCTGAAGGTTTATCAAACTCAATGTTGATGAGACAACTGACGTTTGATATGGAAGATATATATAATTCTGTTATGTATCTTCGATCTCCCTTATTATTGGACGTTGAGGACTTGGAGGAAAGATTATATGCACATCGTGCTATAAAAAGTTTGAAGAAGTTTACCGTCGAAGAGGTTTTGTCGGCTGGAACGATGCCTGTGTTCTATATTTCCAATCCGCATTCGGATGAACTGAAAGGGTTTATGATGAGGAAATTAGGTTATAATGAAGAACTGGCTGAGGCTAAGATACAGTGGCTGTGGTATGCAATACAGATGAACGAAAATCCGATGTCTGCTATTGTTTCGGCAATAGACACGAAGGTTCTTTCTATGCAAGAACTTCAGGAAGTGGTTGGAATAGCTGTAAACTATTGTAATGATTGTCCCCGTTGGTTCTTGAAAGGTCACTCGTCCACCGAAGCATCTGCTTTACTTGGTAGGGGTGAATCGGTGAAAACTCCTCCTCGTATCGTTGCCGGACCAACGATGAAAGCAGCAGGCATGGATATCACTCCTGAAATGCAAAAAATGGTTGATGGTATGTTTTATGATACATTCTCCGGAACGAAAATCGGACGGAATGATCCTTGCCCTTGTGGGAGCGGAAAGAAATATAAGAAATGTTGCGGTAGGGATAACTGAAAAGGGACTGTTCGTAGATACTTCCCGCCATCGAATAAATGAACAGTCTGAAATGGATCATTCATATAAGATTTTTGGTATCCTTGTTGGCTTGGTATGGTAAAGTTCTTACCTTTGTAAGGTCATCAAAATAAGTGTTCATGAAGAAGTCTATAAAACATTTGCCCAAGCGAACGCAGGAAGAACTGACAGTTCTGCTGGACTTAGTCTGCAAAAGCGTCGATAACTGTCAGATGATTATCCTGTTCGGGAGTTATGCCAGGGGTAATTATGTTTTATGGGATACTAAAATAGAGTTCGGTGTTCGTACCTCGTATCAGAGTGATTATGATATTCTTGTCATCACCAACGGAGCAGTCAAGCGGGCAGAAAGAAAGCTGGAGCGTATCACTAACAAATATCATGATTTGTTTGAATACCGTCGTCACGCTTTTCCGCAATTCATTGTCGAACATATAAATACGGTTAACAATAATCTAGAGGTTAGCCAGTATTTCTTTACAGATATTATAAAGGAAGGAATTTTGCTTTACGATAGTGGCAAATGTCAATTGGCTAAACCACGGAAATTGAGCTTTAGGGAGATTCGGGATATTGCACAAAATGAATTTAGTGAGCTTTATCCTTATGCTTGTGGTTTTTTGGAAGGCGTGAAAGGATTTTATTTGCCTAAGGATGAGAATAAGATTTCTGCTTTTTTGCTTCATCAATCCTGTGAGAAACTTTATAATACTATATTGATGGTTTTTACGAATTACCGTCCGAAAAGTCACAGACTTCAGGACCTTGGTGGGAGGGTAAAGCGCTTTTCGATGGAACTGGTAACGGTTTTTCCTCAAAATACGGATGATGAAAAAGAGTGTTTCGATCTGTTATGCCGAGCCTATATCGAGGCCCGCTATAACAAAGATTACAAAATTACACGCGAACAGCTGGAATACTTAATTTCACGTTTAGATATTCTAAAGGAAATGACTGAACGTCTTTGCAAAGAGAAAATTGCAGAATATAGTGCGATGGCGGAAAATGGTTGAACACACGAAATATTTTAAAGTCTTATAACTTTGCATCCGTTTAGCTATCACTCCCTATAAATTAAAAAGAAGAATATATCTGTCATCTGTCACCGATTTCATTCTAACTATCAGATTATAAATAGTTAATGATGTGACAGCAGTAGGTGACAGCACTGTGATGGCAATTATGCTGTCACCCTTGTATTTGTCGGGATATGTTTTGAAGTCGTTGATTTCATCACGGTATGTAACTATCTTTTCTAAACCTTGAAACAGTTTGTTTTGCAGTTTGAAACTAAAGTTCCAAATGCTTGAAACCATAGTTCCAAACGCTTGAAACTAATGATTCCAAGCTGTTGGAACTAAAGTTTCAAGCCTTTGAAACTATGGTTTCTCTTCGCTGAAACTATGGTTTCAAGGCGACGAAACTAATTCAGTGCTATAACCTTATCATGACCCGGCTTAGATTGCTTCTTTAGTGTCTTCTCTTTTCTATGAGACTGACTAAAAGTCGGTAGTATCTCGAATGAGGTTGACTAAAAAGTCAATAGTATCCAAAACTCTCCTCCTTCGGGAAGGAGGAGTACCCGTAGGGGGAGGTGGTAGGTGAGTACGTAAATTGATAATAATAAATTAAGTTATATGCTTACCTACCACCCCGCCCTTTGGGCACCCCTCCTTCCCGAAGGAGGGGAGTTTAAGATACTACCGACTTTAGGGTCAGCCTTTTCTATATTAAACTTTCGTTTTTTCTTGTCGGTCCCGGATATAATGAGTAATTTAGCAGTCTCAACGACACGAAGACGCTGACACAAACAACCTATTATTATATAAATGAAAATTACCCAATTCCGTAAAAATGGAGATACAACAGCGCTCAGCGTACTGGATCTTGAAAAACTGGTAAACAAAGTAAAAACAGAGATAAAATCCCGCCCGGTTTCCACTTTCAGAGAAGAATTAAGATATATGCTTCCAGATGATCGGTGTATGTTTGCCGACAAGCTTCCCGAGATAATTCCTGCCGCAGAATTTAGAAAAGTAAACGGGCAGAAGCAGATGAAAGCGTACAATGGTATTATTGAACTGACTGTCGGTCCCCTGTCCAATAAATCGGAGATAGCTCTGGTGAAACAAAAAGCGAGTGAACAACCGCAGACCCGTTGCGCTTTTATGGGTTCGAGTGGAAAAACGGTGAAGATATGGACCACTTTTACTCGTCCGGATAACTCACTGCCCAAAACACGGGAAGAGGCGGAACTGTTTCATGCTCACGCCTATCGGCTGGCCGTGAAATGTTATCAGCCCCAAATCCCGTTCGATATACTTCCCAAAGAGCCGACTTTGGAGCAATATTCGCGATTGTCTTATGATCCGGATATTATGTATCGTCCGAATTCCGTGCAATTTTATCTCTCGCAGCCCACAGCGATGCCCGAAGAGACGACTTTCAGGGAGGCAGTGCAGGCAGAGAAGTCTCCGTTGACTCGTGCCGTGCCGGGATATGATGCAGAAAATGCTTTTTTGATGCTTTTTGAAGCAGCTTTTCGGAAAGCTTATACAGATCTTAGCGAAGCAGGCCTCCAATTACGGGAAGATAAATGGCAACCATTGGTCGTACAATTGGCCAAAAATTGTTTTGCTTCGGGATTGCCTCAGGAAGAAGTCGTGAAACGTACCGTTTTTCATTTCTATATGTATAAACAAGAAGTGCTGATCCGGGAGATGATTGGCAACGTATATCTCGAATGTAAAGGTTTCGGCAAAAATATCAGTCTGAGCAAAGAGCAACAGCTAGCCTTGCAGACCGAAGAATTCATGAAACGCCGTTATGAATTTCGCTATAACACACAAATCGCCGAGGTGGAATATCGGGAAAGGCTTTCTTTCCGTTTTCGTTTCAATCCTCTCGACAAACGGGCGCTGAATAGCATTGCCCTGGATGCACAAATGGAGGGTATTCCACTGTGGGACAGGGATATCAGCCGTTATATCTATTCAAATCGCGTGCCTGTATTCAATCCGTTGGAGGATTTTCTCTATCGACTTCCCGGATGGGACGGTAAAGACCGTATCCGTGAATTGGCAGCTACCGTTCCTTGCCGGAATCCGTATTGGACAGACTTGTTTCACCGCTGGTTTCTCAATATGGTTTCTCATTGGAGAGGGTATGATAAAAAATACGCGAACAGTGTTTCGCCATTGTTGGTCGGGGCGCAAGGGACACGAAAATCTACCTTTTGCCGGAGTATAATGCCACCTTCGGAACGTTCCTATTATACTGACAGCATTGATTTCTCGCGAAAGAAAGATGCGGAACTTTATCTCAATCGTTTTGCGCTCATCAATATTGATGAATTTGATCAGGTCAGTTCGACACAACAGGGCTTCTTGAAACATATTCTGCAAAAGCCTGTGGTAAATATGCGGAAACCTCATGCCAGTGCCGTGCTCGAAATGCGCCGGTATGCTTCATTTATCGCTACGAGTAATCAAAAAGACCTGTTGACCGATCCTTCCGGTAGCCGTCGTTTTATCTGTATCGAAGTGACGGGAGTGATTGACACGAATCGTCCGATAGATTATGAGCAGCTTTACGCGCAAGCCATGTATGAATTGGAACATGGCGAACGCTATTGGTTCGACCAGGAGGATGAAAAGATTATGATGGAAAACAATCGTGAATTTGAGCAAGTTCCTCCGGAAGAACAGCTGTTTTTCCGGTATTTTCGTGCTGCACAACCTGAAGAAGGGGAGTGGTTGTCTCCGGCGGAGATTATGGAAGATATTCAGAGAAATAGTTCGATACCGATGTCCGTGAAAAGGGTCAATTCATTTGGAAGAATACTGAAAAAGCAGGAAATCCCTTCCAAACATGTACGTAGCGGTACGCTTTACCATGTCGTAAAGTTAGTGACCGGGTAGCGGGAACAAATAATAAATGTATGATTGCATTGTGACGGCAAAAATGCTGTCACAATGCAATCACCTCCTGCTGTCACGGGCTGATTCGTTGATAATTAATCTGTTATCTCCTGTTTGGTGACAGATGACAGCAACTTACCATATATATTCTTCTGTGTAGCGTTGGTAAGCAGGCTCTTCTTTTATTCCTTTGTTACGAAACAATTGTTTTATATAAGCTTGATCTTTGGGCATAAGGCCTCGTTCTCCACGATAGAGTCGGTAATATCCTGTTTTCCCATAGTGTCCCACCAACTGTGATCGGATACTGACTGCGTCTTCATAAGGAATCCTGTCAAGCAACCGTTTAAGTCCCCATGTTACATGAACTTTTACAGCCGTTTTAAAACATTCGCATTGATTCCCGTCCGCAGGATAGCGTGCCGGATTAACGCTGGTGATATAAAGATAGTCGGCTCCGTTATATTGTGCAGCTATGTGGCGTAAGCATTTGGAGGCTTGTGGGCATTGGTCGTTGAAGCAACGGGCAAAATTGTAAGGGACAGACAGGCTGTCGGGTTCTTCTTTCATTTGTTGACTTTGTTTTATTTATGATAGCAAGGAATACAAGTTTTGTATTCTCTACAAATGTAAGGCTTTCTTTCAAGAATGAGAAATGATTGATAAGCTAATACCATTGTTCTATGCGATTTCTTTTTGAAATCACTATCTTTGCAATGGATCTATTCATTAAATAAAGAAGGGATTATGCTTGCATACACATATATTGAACACGGAAAATTTGAATTGCGAGAAAAACCGGAACCGAAAATTACGGATGCACGGGATGCAATCGTGCGTGTGACTCTTGGCAGTATCTGTACCAGTGACCTGCATATCAAACACGGTAGTGTGCCGCGTGCAGTACCCGGAATAACGGTTGGACACGAGATGGTAGGTGTCGTGGAAGAGGTGGGAGCTGAAGTTACATCAGTCAGACCCGGCGACAGAGTAACCGTGAATGTCGAGACTTTCTGTGGGGAGTGTTTCTTTTGTCATCACGGATATGTCAACAACTGTACCGACCCCAACGGTGGCTGGGCTTTAGGCTGCCGTATCGACGGCGGGCAGGCGGAATATGTCAGAGTACCTTATGCCGATCAAGGACTGAACCGTATTCCCGATACAGTCAGTGATGAACAGGCTCTTTTTGTCGGTGATGTCCTTGCCACAGGCTTCTGGGCAACTCGTATCTCGGAGATTACGGAGAAAGATACTATCCTCCTCATTGGTGCCGGACCTACCGGAATTTGTACTTTGCTCTGCTCGATGCTGAAGAATCCGAAGCGTATCATTGTCTGTGAAAAGTCCCCTGAAAGGATTCAGTTTGTCCGTGAACATTATCCCGATGTACTGATAACGACACCTGAGAACTGCAAGGAGTTTGTACTCCAAAACAGTGATCACAGTGGAGCTGATGTTGTTCTGGAAGTGGCGGGGACCGAAGATAGTTTCCGGATGGCGTGGGACTGTGCCCGTCCCAATGCGATAGTCACGATTGTGGCTCTTTATGACAAACCTCTGCTTTTTCCTTTGCCTGAGATGTATGGCAAGAATTTGACTTTCAAAACAGGAGGTGTAGACGGCTGTGACTGTGCTGAGATCCTCAGTCTGATTGAAGAGGGAAAGATTGATACCACTCCTCTTATTACCCATCGCTGTTCGCTGAACGAGATTGAGGAGGCATATCGTATCTTTGAAAACAAGCTGGACGGCGTCATCAAGGTAGCGATTGTATGTCAAACTGAAAGTAATAAATAAGAATATGCCTGTTGTCGAAATATCCTCTTTGTCTCATCCCGGAGTTGAGATATTCTGTACTCTTACCGAGGCTCAGTTACGCAATCGTATCGAGCCTGACAAGGGTATTTTTATCGTAGAAAGTCCAAAGGTCATAGAGAGAGCTCTGGACGCCGGTTATGAACCTTTAGCCATTTTGTGTGAGCATAAACATATCACTGGCGATGCCTCCAACATCATTGAACGTTGTGGCAATGTGCCTGTCTATACGGGTAGCAGGGAACTGCTTGCTACATTGACCGGTTATGTCCTGACACGTGGTGTTCTTTGTGCCATGCGTCGTCCTGCGGTGCGCAGTATGGCAGAAGTCTGTCGGGAAGCCCGGCGCATCGTCGTGATCGATGGTGTTGTTGATACAACCAACATCGGTGCTATTTTCCGTTCGGCAGCCGCCCTGGGAATTGATGCCGTACTACTGACGCGTAACTCTTGTGACCCGTTGAACCGTCGTGCAGTCAGAGTATCGATGGGAACGGTCTTCCTTGTACCATGGACTTGGATGGACGGTTCTCTCAGCGACTTGGGCAAGTTGGGCTTCCGTACAGCTGCCATGGCACTCACGGACAACTCTGTTTCCATTGATGATCCTGTCCTGGCAACCGAACCCAGATTGGCTATCGTGATGGGTACCGAAGGGGACGGACTTTCGCCGGAAACGATTGCAGAAGCTGACTACGTAGTCCGTATTCCTATGTCGCACGGCGTCGATTCACTCAATGTAGCCGCTGCGGCTGCCGTAGCTTTCTGGCAGCTTCGTGCTCGATAGTTCTCATAAGGATCCTTTTTATTGTCGGGACATAAGTTCCGCAAATTGATCGAGTGACTGGACATTATATTTCTCAATGAGATCAATGCATTGTTGAAGATAATCTTCATCCACTTTTACTCCATTCCATTGGTACCATCGTTTTACCATCTCAATACCTGCATTATGCTTCTTGGCAACATTCCAAATCGTGACGAGATCATCCTTTTGTTTTCTTGATTTTAACCGTTTCAGCTCAAGTGCCCCTTTGTAGATTTTGATTTCCTCATCATAGATGAGCTGTTTCTTTAGCGTCAGTTCATCATCTCCCAGAAAAGTGACATGGGTCATGAATTTTAGTCCTTCGCTGAAATCGGCTACAGCGATACCATGGTCGGAAACGATGAAATAGCCGCCATTATTTTTGCGAGTATACAAGACTTGCGGATTGTTATACACAAAGTATTCGAATATGTTTTCCCCTTTGCGGTCTATTTGATAATGATCGATGTAGCGCTCTTTATATCGTTGCATGAAATGTGCTGTGTAATGCATCACCCTATCGCGGGACTTGAACCCCGTCATTTGGATATAGCCATTGCTTGAAGTGCCGATAATGGGGGCATAAGCCTGAAATCCTACGCCTTGCATATATGAATTATGTTTTCCCACTACTGTCCACACATTTCTTCGGGTGGTGGTGAGGGTTATACGCTGGGTCGCCAAAGGATATGGCAGCATGTTCTTTGTTTTCTTACGAACCTTATCCATGAACATATTTGCTTTGGTCGATATTTCGATGAGGTCCTTATGCACTTCGGCATACAGTTCCTCGTGAGTCATACTTGTCAGATACATATTTGTGTTTTTGAATTGAGACAAAGGTAGTGGTTATCTTCAGAATTGACATCATTGTCGGATGGCTTTTTGCGGATGATGCCGAAAATAAATACTTTATTCTTTTTAGAACCTGTACGCTCTCATATCCATTATTTTGTGCTCCACCATTAATGCTATGGATACATTAGGTCTTTCAAAAGTAACATCATTGTTCATCCTGACTTTAATAGAAAGAGACGAGAGTAGTTTAATGAGACTGAAGCTATGTGTTAATTGCATAGGTTCAGTCCTAAATTTTATATGAGTAGGATTCTTTTTATTCAACAAAATAGAGAACTAAGATTCTTTAGGCTTCTTATAATGTTCATTTATCATTCTACTAACTTCGTCCATTGATATTTCTCCCTCTATATGTTTACGAGCTGTGTCTATGAGAAAATTTGATACACGCAGATTATCGACAGTTTGTAAGCCTATGGAAGCTCTCCATAATTTGGCTCGTTCACGTTTCTCCTAATCTGTATCATTTAAATATTCATCAAATATGTGCATGTTCTTATCATCTTTTTGATTTTCACGTTATAAGTTGGGGTTCATGTAGCTACAAAAGTACAAAAACAATCCTGATATTGAATATAATTCACTACATTTGCATTATAAAATCGTATCAAACAATGAAGCTAAATAGACTAAAGGCAGTTCTTTTGGAAAAAGGTATCTCTCAGACGTGGTTGGCGAAACAGCTTGATATGAGTTTTAGTATGGTCAATGCCTATGCTTGCAATCGGATTCAACCTAATTTGCAGACACTTCAACAGTTTGCATCGATATTGCAGGTAGATTTGAAGGACTTAATAACCGATAAAAAAGATAGGTAATAATATACAAGCCTTTCTGATGTTATTATTGAGTTTAATTGATTAGAATATAAAAATAAGCAATAAGATGGCAAACTTAAATATTGAACAGAAAAAGGTGAAAAGCCTTTTTCAAGAATCGAAATACAACTTCCTTATACCTGATTACCAACGCCCATATGCGTGGGGTGAGATGGAGTGTAAAACTTTATGGGATGATTTGTTTTCGTTCTCTTTCCCAAATGATGACTGTGACCAATTTATTGACGATGAAGAGTATTTCCTTGGTCCTATAGTAACATTTAAGAATAGAAACCAAATGGAGGTAATTGATGGGCAGCAACGTTTAACGACACTTATGCTTTTGTTAAGGGCTTTTTATAATAAACTAGGTAGTATGAAAGACCCTCGCTCAAAACGGATGAAGGAGGATATTGAAAAATGTATTTGGAGAGCTAATGAATTTGGAGAGTTTGAAACATCTGCTCTGAAAATCAATTCACAGGTTGCTACGGATGAAGATAAAGAAGAGTTTATTGCAATATTGAAAGATGGACAAGGAATTGGCAAAAAAAGTCGTTACGCAAAGAATTTCAATTTCTTCGTTGAAAAGATAGATGTTTTTTTAAGTAATTATCCATCGTATTTTGCATATTTCCCGGCACGAGTGTTAAATAACTGTGTGCTTTTACCAATAGAGGCGGAATCACAAAATACGGCATTAAGAATTTTCTCAACCTTGAATGATAGAGGGAAACCTCTCTCTGATGCAGATATTTTTAAGGCGCAACTTTATAAATATTATTCATCGTTTGGTAAAAAAGATGAATTTATAGAAACGTGGAAAAATCTAGATAAGATTACTAGCGAAGTGTTTCATCCAATTTATGGTACACCATTAGATGAATTGTTTACAAGATATATGTATTATGAGCGAGCACTTGCAGAGATAAAATCATCAACAACAGAAGCTTTGCGCAAGTTTTATGAAGGAGATGGCAGTTATCCTCTTTTGCATCAGCCAAAGACATTGAGTAATCTTGTAAGCCTTGCCAAATTTTGGCAAGATGTTAGCAATCAGGAGACAGAACGTTTCTCAGATAAAGTCCTAAAGCGTTTGTTCGTACTTAGTTATGCTCCTAATGGAATGTGGACGTATATCACTTCTGTGTATTTTATGTACCATCGTAATGAAAATGATGAAATAGAAGAAAATGCTTTTTGTCGTTTCTTGGATTGTATAACAGCTTTCATATGGGCTTATGCTATAACTAATCCAGGTGTTAACTCTTTGCGTACTCCTGTATATGCAGAAATGGTTAAGATAATCAGAGGAGAAGATGTAACATTCTCAGATTTCAAATTTTCAGAAGAACGTTATCGTGCGCAAATAACAAATTATGCATTCAATAATAGTCGTGCGATTACAAAATCAATGATTACTTGGTGGGCTTTTCAATATGATAATCAATCATTATTGTCATTGGAAACCAAATTCGATATAGAACATATATATGCACGAAACAGACTGGATAAAGAAAAAGGTTTATCAAATCCTCAGAATGTAGAAATACTTGGAAATAAGGTTCTTCTTGAAAAAAGATTGAATATCAGAGCTTCCGACTATCGCTTTGTAGATAAAGTAAAATATTATAAAGGTTTTACCACTGCTAATGGTCAGGAAAAGAATGGCTCTCAAATTGTAGAATTGGCGGAGATAAGTAATTCATATAGTGATTTTACTGAAACTGATATTATTAATCGTAATTCTAAAATAATTGATTCGTTTGTGAATTTCCTTAGAGCGAATCAATTATTGAAAGAGTAAAGTTATAGCTTTGAATATCAATTTGTTTTTTAGCATAAACTTCTGATAATATATATTATTAAGAATATGACTCCTGAAGAAAAAGCAAGAATAAAGATAGACCAGTGGTTTGCCGATGCTGGTTGGAAAGTAGTTAATAGGGAGGATTATGAACCTACTGGTACGGCTGTAGCCATAAGAGAAGGTTTATTGAAAGGAAATCTTGAAGCCGATTATTTCCTTTTCATTAATGGAAAAGCAGTAGGAGTACTTGAAGCTAAGCGTGAAGAAACAGACGTTTTTGCTTCAAAAGTATGCGAGCAAGCAGCTCTATATGCACGAAGTGTCCCAAATATCTATCAGGCATATCAAAAGCCATTGCCTTTTATCTTTACCTCAAATGGAAAAGAACTATACTTCTGTGATTTCCGTGAACAAGATTCTTGTTTCAAACAGATAATAACTATTCCTACGCCACATGAATTGGTCAAGAAACTGGGGATTGAGGATACATTTGCCGGACTTCCCACATTGAAAAGGAAGGGGCTTCGTGATTGCCAGTATGAAGCGGTGACAGAACTTGAAAAGAGTTTTCGTGCTGGGCAAAATCGGGCATTGATGGTTCTTGCTACCGGAGCAGGCAAAACATATACTGCTTGTCTTGCTGCCTACCGAATGCTTTCTTATACACCAATGCGTAGGGTGTTGTTTCTTGTCGACCGAAATAATCTTGGAAAACAGGCAGAGGGAGAATTTGGAACTTTCCGACTGACAGAGAATGGAGACGCTTTCAATACTATCTTTACGGTCAATCGCCTTCGCTCACCTTCTATCCCTTCTGATAGTAACGTCGTTATTTCTACAATACAACGTTTGTTTTCATTCTTGAAAGGAGAAGCTATTGAGGATAATGATGACGATGATGAGAACGAACCTGCAGAGGAAGTAACCTTGCCTCCCAATCCCAATTTACCGCACGATTACTTTGATATGATTATTATAGATGAGTGCCATCGCTCCATTTATGGAAACTGGCGCATGGTATTGGAGTATTTTGATACGGCAAGATTGGTAGGTTTGACTGCGACACCTATTCCCGAAACAATGGCTTTTTTCAATAACAATCGCATTGTCAACTATACATTAGAAAAGAGTATCGTTGATGGTGTGAATGTGGATTGTCGGGTATATAGAATAAAAACCCAAGTCACGGAAACGGGTGGGGCTATATTAGAGGGTGAGAAATTTAAAGAAGAAACAAGATATACAGGTGAGGTCAAGACTGTAAGTAGTAAGGAAACCAAAAACTACACAAATAAAGAACTTAATCGGAGTGTTATTAATCCGGCACAGATAAAGTTAATCCTTTCGACCTATCGGGATGTGGTTTATACAGAATTGTTTAATGACCCGCAACGTAAGCCGAATATGGACTATTTGCCCAAAACCTTGATATTTGCTCTCAATGAAGCTCACGCTACAAATATCGTACAGATAGCTAAAGAGGTGTTCGGACGGAATGACGACCGCTTTGTTCAGAAAATTACTTATTCGGCAGGCGACAGTAACGAACTGATACGCCAATTCCGTAACGACAAGGATTTCCGTATTGCTGTGACCTGTACGTTGGTTGCCACTGGAACAGATGTAAAGCCACTGGAAGTGGTGATGTTCATGCGTGATGTGGAGTCATTGCCTTTGTATATTCAGATGAAAGGGCGTGGAGTGCGTACTATTGGTGATGACCAACTTCGCAATGTTACCCCGAACGCATTCAGCAAGGATTGTTTTTATTTGGTTGATGCGGTAGGCGTGACGGAGCATGCGCAAACAGTGGCACCTATAGATGATGGTCCTACAACAAAAACGATTACTCTAAAGGAGTTGTTAGAACGTATTAGTCATGGCTATATTCCTGACGAGTATCTCAAACGGCTTGCGGCAACGCTTGCCCGAATATACAACAAGGCGGATGATTCGCAACGGAAAGAGTTTGTCCGTTTGTCTCATGATGACATGAAGGAACTTTCTGCTAGAATATACGATGCGCTGGAGAAAGGCATTCTTCCACTGTTTGTAAGCACTGATGAGCCTAACAATGAACGTAAGGGGCTAGTCGCTCCGCTTGCCAATCATGCGGATGCTCGGAAATACCTTCTTATACTTGCAGCCGGATTCGTCAATACATTGATGCCGGGTGAAGATACGCTTATCTCCAAAGGGTTTTCCATTGAGGAAGCAAAAAGTACGACAGAGGCTTTCGAGGAGTTCTGCAAAGAACACAGTGATGAAATAGAAGCACTACGTATTATATATAATAATGAAGGAACGCCTATCACCTATTCTATGTTGAAGGATTTGGAAAACAAACTCAAAATGGCAAACAACCATTTCACTTCCAAACAACTTTGGAACTCTTATGCCATAGTCAATCCTAAAGCGGTAAGGCGTTCCACTACCAAAGAAGAAAGCGATGCATTGACCAATATCATACAACTTGTGCGCTTTGCTTTCCGCCAAATCGAACGATTGGATAGTGTAGTTACTACCTCTAAACAGTTTTTCAATCTTTGGTTAGGACAAACCCAGCGTGAAATAACTGACAAACAGCGAGAGGTTATCAGTCGTATTGTGGATTACATTGCTTCTAACGGAGCTTGTACGGTCAGAGATATTCGAGAGGATGACGCAACCCAAGCGGCACAAATGATTCGGGCATTTGGTAATATGCAGAAAGTGGACGAAGCACTTCATTCCCTTTACACATTTGTAGTATTAAGAAAAGCAGCATAAAAAATGGCAACAAATAGTTCAACTGAGCAATCGCTCACCAAAAAAGTATGGAATCTGGCAACCACTCTTGCCGGACAAGGAATAGGATTCACTGATTATATTACCCAACTGACCTATCTTTTATTCTTGAAGATGGATGCCGAAAATGTAGAAATGTTTGGAGAAGAGTCGGCTATTCCAACTGGTTATCAGTGGGCAGATTTGATAGCATTTGATGGTCTGGATTTGGTAAAACAATATGAAGAGACCCTTAAATTGCTTAGTGAGCTGGACAATCTGATAGGTACGATTTATACGAAGGCACAAAACAAGATAGACAAACCTGTTTATCTGAAAAAGGTCATCACCATGATTGATGAGGAGCAATGGCTCATTATGGACGGTGATGTGAAAGGAGCTATCTACGAAAGCATTCTTGAAAAGAACGGGCAAGACAAGAAAAGCGGTGCAGGACAGTATTTTACTCCTCGTCCACTTATTCAGGCAATGGTAGATTGTATCAATCCGCAAATGGGTGAAACGGTTTGTGACCCGGCTTGTGGAACGGGTGGATTCTTACTTACAGCTTACGATTATATGAAAGGTCAGTCAGCAAGTAAAGAAAAACGTGATTTCTTGCGTGACAAAGCTTTGCATGGTGTGGATAATACGCCTTTAGTGGTGACGCTCGCTTCCATGAATCTTTATTTGCATGGTATTGGTACAGACCGTAGTCCGATTGTTTGTGAGGATTCTTTGGAAAAAGAACCGTCAACTCTTGTTGATGTGATACTTGCCAATCCTCCTTTTGGAACTCGTCCGGCAGGCTCTGTGGATATCAACCGTCCGGATTTCTATGTGGAGACCAAAAATAACCAGTTAAACTTCCTCCAACACATGATGCTTATGCTCAAAACAGGAGGACGTGCGGCAGTGGTGCTTCCTGATAATGTCCTTTTTGAAGCAGGAGCAGGTGAGACCATTCGCAAACGCTTATTGCAGGATTTCAATCTGCATACTATCTTGCGCTTGCCTACAGGGATTTTCTATGCGCAAGGCGTAAAAGCCAACGTGTTGTTTTTCAGCAAAGGACAACCAACCAAAGAAATATGGTTTTACGATTACCGTACAGACATAAAGCATACGCTTGCCACCAATAAACTGGAACGGCATCATTTGGATGATTTTGTTTCTTGCTACAATAATCGAGTAGAGATCTACGATGCAGAAAATAATCCGCAAGGTCGTTGGCGTAAATATCCTGTAGATGAAATTATTGCCAGAGACAAAACAAGTCTTGACATTACTTGGATAAAACCAGGTGGTGAGGTGGACGACCGTTCATTGGCAGAACTGATGGCAGACATCAAGGATAAGAGCCAGACCATCAGTAGAGCGGTGACTGAACTTGAAAAACTGCTTGCAAATATTGAAGAAAATTGAGCTATGCGAAAAGATATTAGCACAAATGATAAAGATATAAACGACCTGTTCTTAAAGGTTGTTGACCTTGTCACGCAGGCAAGGGAACGTGTGGCAACAGCTATCAATATTGCTGAGGTCTTTACTAAGTTCCATATCGGACAATATATAGTAGAATATGAGCAAAAGGGAGAAACAAGAGCCGAATACGGAAAGGCGGTGCTGAAAGAACTCTCCAAACGTCTGACTGATAGGTTGGGAGATGGATGGTCGTATTCAACGCTTAAGAATATACGGCAGTTTTATATTGTCTTTTCTAAAGGGCTAACCAGTGGTTGTCCAAAGTCGAGCCAAAAGGCTAACCAGTGGTTAGCCGATTATTCGAAGGCAGAGGAACATATCTCTGAACCGACATTCGCTCTCTCATGGTCTCATTATCTTATACTGATGAGGGTGGAAAATCCGGATGCCCGCAGTTTCTATGAAATAGAATGTACCCAACAACAATGGTCTAAAAGACAACTTAGCCGTCAAGTAGGAAGCTGTCTTTATGAGAGATTGGCTTTGAGCCGTAACAAAGATGAAGTAATGCGGTTGGCTAAAGAAGGGCAAACTATTGGGAAACCATCGGACATCATCAAGAATCCCATCACATTAGAGTTTCTTGGTCTAAAGCCCGATGCAGTTTACTCAGAGTCTAAATTGGAGAATGCCATTATCAACAAGATGCAGCAATTCTTATTAGAACTTGGCAAAGGATTCCTATTTGAAGCAAGGCAGAAAAGGTTCACGTTTGATGAGCAGCATTTCTTTGTTGACTTGGTGTTTTACAATCGTTTGCTACAATGCTATGTGCTTATAGATTTGAAGATAGACAAACTTACTCACCAAGATCTCGGACAGATGCAGATGTATGTCAACTATTACGACCGCTATGTCAAACAAGACTTTGAAAAGCCGACAATTGGTATTCTACTGTGTAAGGAGAAGAACGATGCACTAGTGGAACTCACCTTGCCTAAAGATGCTAACATCTATGCTTCTGCTTATCAACTCTATCTCCCCAACAAGGCTTTATTGCAAGCCAAGGTGAAGGAATGGATTGAAGAGTTTGAAGAAAATGAGGAATTAAAGAAACTGGAAGAAAATGAATAGTATTTGTGCAGCCAAAACTGCACAAATACAAACAGAAATACGACGATGGATACAAAAGCGTTACGTCAAAAGATACTCGACCTTGCGATACATGGAAAACTTGTACCGCAAGACCCGAACGATGAACCTGCATCAGTTCTGCTCGAACGAATCAAGGCTGAAAAAGAACGACTGATAAAGGAAGGCAAAATCAAGCGGAGCAAGAAGTCTGCAAAGACTTCCGATACGCCACATTATGAGAACGTGCCGTTTGAAATACCGAATTCATGGGTGTGGACAACGATTGAAGAAATATGCTCAAAGATAGGTTCCGGTAGCACGCCAAGGGGAAGTAACTATTCTGCGAACGGGATCCCTTTTTTCCGCTCGCAAAATGTATATAATGACAGGCTTGTTTATGATGATATCAAATATATTTCCGAAGAAGTTCATCAGAAGATGAAAGGTACGGAGGTACTTGCTAACGACTTGTTGTTGAATATTACTGGTGGTTCATTGGGAAGATGTGCTGTAGTTCCTGCTGATTTTAATTGTGGTAATGTTAGTCAACACGTTTGTATTATGCGTTCTGTTTTAGTTGAACCTGAATATTTCCATGCGCTAGTTTTATCTTCATACTTCGCTAAATCTATGAAGATTACGGGTAGTGGTCGTGAAGGATTACCAAAATACAGTTTAGAACAAATGGCTTTTCCTTTACCACCTCTTAGTGAGCAACAGCGCATTGTAATGGAAATAGAGAAATTGTTTGCTTTAATCGACCAAATAGAACATAGCAAAGTAAATTTGCAAACCATCATAAAGCAAACCAAGAGCAAGATTCTTGATCTTGCCATTCACGGAAAACTTGTGCCGCAAGACCCAAACGATGAACCTGCTATCGAATTGTTGAAACGTATAAATCCCGACTTTACACCTTGTGATAACGGGCATTATACGCAGTTGCCTAATGGATGGACTGTTGCACCTATGCAAGTACTATGCTCTTTGGTTGATGGTGATAAGCAAAAAGGAATAGAACGAATAAATCTTGATGTCAAATATTTGCGTGGTGAGCGTGATGCCAAAACTTTGACTTCTGGAAAATATGTTACTGCAAATTCACTTTTGATTTTAGTAGATGGCGAGAACTCTGGTGAGGTATTTAGGACTTCGATTGACGGCTATCAAGGTAGTACTTTCAAACAGTTGCTTATCAACGAAAATATGAACGAAGAATATGTACTACAAGCAATCAACTTGCATAGGAAAGTCTTGCGAGAAAGTAAGGTTGGTTCTGCTATTCCCCACTTGAACAAGAAACTATTCAAAGCAATAGAAATTCCTATTCCACCTTACAAAGAACAACAAAGGATTATAAAGGCTATAACCAAGGCTTTTATGTCTTTAGATTTAATAATGGAGAGTTTATAGGCTCTCCATTATTAAATCTAATTGTGTAAAGATTCCATGGATTGCATGAATAATTCGCTTTTGTTCTGCCTTCGATGGTATTGGTATCTCTAATTTTGAGTATTCAGAAATCCAATATCGTTTATGGGTGTCACCTACCAATTTGGTTATGCTCATAAACATTGCCACATAATCAACTTCAATGTCCTTATGTACTTTTAGAATCTTCATTGCAGATGACTTTACCTTAAAAGGGAAATCAACTAGTTTCGAATCAGTTGTAAAATCATCAAAGATTATACAAGGAAGATTCGAGTATATACCAGTAGCCTCGTTAGTGTAACCAATAATAAATGATTTACCGGCTGTCAGAACTGGGGTTGAATAAGAGTCATCATAAGCTGTCGATTCTACAATATAAGCTGTAGACTGTTCATAACCTATAATTTGGTCAAGCCTACAAAACGTCCATCCATCAGGCAACTGCGTATAATGCCCGATATATTCTATTATATTGTTGCCGTATTCATTATAAATCAATATAATATGGTAACAAAATTCAAAAGCTATCTCGCCAAAACTAATTTGGCAAAAAACACTGTTACATCGTATGTGTGGACAGTACAGTATTTCCTCAATCATTATGGAGAAGTAAACAAAAAGAACCTTTTAACATATAAAGGGTATCTGGTGGAGAACTTTAAACCGCAAACGGTAAACCTACGATTGCAAGGTATCAACAAGTATTTGGAATTTACAAAACAGGAGAAACTGAAGGTAAAGTTCGTCAAAGTACAGCAGAAGAACTTTTTGGAAAACGTAATCAGCGATGCAGACTACAAATTTCTAAAAACACGCTTAAAAGCTGATGGTTATAATGAGTGGTATTTTATCGTATGGTTTATGGCTGCCACAGGCGCACGTGTCAGTGAATTGCTTCACATCAAAGCTGAGCATGTACAAGTTGGCCATCTTGATCTTTACAGTAAAGGTGGAAAAATACGTCGTTTATATATTCCGAAAAATTTGCGTACAGAAGCCACAAAATGGCTCAAAGAAAAAAGTCTTATTTCCGGCTATATATTCCTGAACCGATTTGGGGAACGTATTACAACACGTGGCATAGCCCAACAACTGAAACATTTTGCGGGAAAATACGGAATGAATAAGGAAGTGGTTTATCCTCATTCATTCCGTCATCGTTTTGCCAAGAACTTCCTTGACCGATTCAATGACCTTGCTCTACTTGCTGACCTTATGGGACATGAAAGTATTGAAACTACTCGTATTTATCTCCGTCGAACAGCTAGTGAACAGCAAAAAATTGTGGACAAAGTAGTAAACTGGTAAGTTTTATCTATCCTTAGAAGTGTAATTAATTACACTTCTAAGGATTTTTGAATATTATCAAGGGATGAAAAAAGTTCTTCTATCTTTTGAACGATGCGTTGTTGCTCGTTGATAGGGGGGAGTGGAAAATACATATCATTAAAGTCTGTAATATTAAATCCTGTTTGAGCCGTCCTTGAAATTTCTTTTAGTTTTCCTTGATATAGGTCAGATAAATAATAATAGTATGCATACTCCTTGTATATGAGATTTTCAAATTTAAAGATAACCTTTACCATTGCCACATTATAAGCCCCTTGTTTAGCATGAAACACTTTTCCTAAAGAACCACCATAACGTGCTAATAATATATCTCCTTTTTCGGTCTGTTTTGAAGCAAGATTAATTGGGATATAAACAGGTACAGGAGACTCTCCATAATCTCTAATCTGATAAAGTCTAATGTAATTTGGTTTAGGTATAGTTTCAAAATAACTCTTCGCAGGTTGTGATCCTCCAGATATATCTAAGATAGAATTATGACTACACCATGCCCATGTCTTAGGTATTTTATAAGGTAACTTCCCACTATGCCCGTTATCACAAGGTGTGAAGTCGGGATTTATACGCTTCAACAGCTTAATTGCTGGCTCTTCATTGGGATCTTGTGGTACTAGCTTACCATGTATGGCAAGGTCAAGAATTTTGCTCTTGGCTTGTTTGATGGTTGTTTGTAAATCGTCCTTACCTCCTTCTATAAGTTCTATCAAAGAAAACCATTTCTCTATTTCTATTACAATACGCTGTTGTTCAGCAAAAGGTGGAATTGGCAATAGAAAAGAACGTAATGTCTCCAATCCTACAGTCTTTTGTGCTGTACCTGTGGCAAACTCATCGCATTGTCCTTTGAAATAACTACTTTTTAGCAGGTGTAAAAGATATTCACTCGTATTCAAAGTTTTTATCAACCCAATGTGCCGTTGAAAACAAAATTTACAATCAATGTTTACAGGTACAACAATACCATAAGAACCTGTTACGGTGAATAACAAGTCTCCTTTTTCCGGTTTTCTATCAAATGAAATTTTCTCATAATATTCTTGTGGAACAAAACGAGTATTTAAGAAATTTAGTTTTCCTTTTGCAACATCTGAAATAACCAAAAATGGGATGCCAATATCTGACTTAGGCGGTGCTTGATGATCGCCATCAGTCACACTTTTAACATAATCCTCCAATTTGCACCATACCCATGAACTCGGCACCTCAAACGGCACATTCTGATAATGTGGCATATACCATTTTATATACGGCTTGTTTGCTCAGCCCCAATAAAGTTGCAACCTCCTTGAATGATAGATATTCTTTATCCTTGAAATAGGATATGGGTTGTTCACTGATTACCGTTTGGACTTTGGTTTCTATTTCTTGTATTCTCTTCTGCCGCACCGCTTCTTTATATGCAAGATTATTGCACCGATGCGAACAGAAGCGTGTCGTTAACTTTTGGGCATAGAATGTTGTGCCACACCATTCACATACCTTCTTGATTTTCATTTTACTTGTTGCCATATTCGTTACTTTTAGAGGTTTATTTCTCTTGTAATTTCTCCATTTTGTTCAACTATCGTAAATCATAGTCAACCATAGTAAACTTTCTCCACGACCTTTCCGACCTAAAATCGGAGAGTAACAAGCGAGCAACAAATACGGTACAAAAATGAGCTGAAAAAGCCCTATAAACGATAACCATCGCTTATAAGGCTAAAAAGAAAGGCGCTCAAAATGAACGCCTTAATAATCGTTGATGATAGATGCTAATTGTTGGTAACCACCACTTACTTTCCGATGCAGCATATTATGCTGATTGATTGTCAATAGTTTATGGCTTAAAAGATAGAAGCCTCAAAAAATTACTTGTTTTTTTGCCGAAAATCGAAGATTTAACGTTTTTAACCTTAGTTTACTTTAAACGGAGGGAAAAAAGGAAAATGAATCTCTTTTGCTCTTAAATCTCAGTTTCGCAAAGATAAGGCATAACGGTGATTATTTCGCCGATTATGGATGCAAAATCATAAATGAGTTCACGGATTTTCTAGCTTATAATTGGATGGTCTTCGATTTTGGTAGAGCTATTTCTTTCTTCCCTCTTTTAGCTTTACTTTAATGTGTGTATATATGAATACAGGGATAAAGTAAAGTTACTTTTCGTTTGAATGGTCAAACTGATATTAAACAGACACAGCAAGGAGGTTGTTTACGTCTGTATAACGAATAGTATTTTATTTGTTAGTAGATGTATACGGTGCTTAGAAATAATATAATGGCATTTAATTTTGAAATTTATTTCAAATGGCTATGTCTATGACTGATTATATGGCTTTGATGCGATTTTTATGTACAATATATCATTAAATAAATAAAAAACAATATCTTTGCATATTATATGGTGTGTTGATATGGCAAAGAATACAATGGGGACTAAATTACCTCGAAAATTAGAGCAAAAGATGTTAGTAGTGGGAGAGCAGATAAAATTGGCTCGTTTGCGTAGGAATCTGAGTGTGGCTCAAGTGGCAGAACGTGCAACCTGTTCTCCGTTGACTGTATCACGAATAGAGAAAGGAGTGCCGACAGTGTCAATCGGAATATATTTGCGTGTGTTGTATGCTTTACAGCTTGACGATGATATTCTGTGGTTGGCCAAGGAAGACAAACTAGGGAAAACATTACAGGATTTGAGTTTGAAGACAAGGAAACGTGCATCAAAAAAGGGATAAAACTCACTTTTTCCTGCATATAAGTCAATAATGACTTTATTAGGATAAAAAATGCAGCTTAAAATTTGGTATTATGCTACAAAAACATTATGTTTGCGTTGCATAATAAGTTGGATATATGAAATTCGTTGATAGAATAGATGAGACAGTACGATTGAAGGATGCTCTTGCACGGGAGAAGTCCTCGTTAGTCGTAATTTACGGTCGCAGACGGCTGGGTAAGTCAACGCTTATCAAAAGGGTGTTGTCGGACACTGATGTTTATTTCCTTGCCGACCGTTCCGAAGGTCAGCATCAGAGAATATTGCTTGCAAAAGTGATTGCTCAAGTGTTTCCGGATTTCGATAAGTTGACATATCCGGATTGGGAATCTATATTTCGTGCGGTCAATTATCGGACAGACAAGCGTTTTACTCTATGTTTGGATGAATTTCCGTATCTTGTGGAGCAATCTCCTGAACTACCGTCTGTATTGCAGAAACTTGTTGATGAGAAACAGTTGAAGTATAATCTGGTACTTTGTGGTTCGTCACAACATATGATGTATGGGTTGTTTCTTGATTCTACTGCGCCTCTTTATGGTCGTGCTGATGAGATAATGAGACTTACCCCTATACGTTTACCCTATATTCAGGAGGCATTGAACCTTAATGCGATGAATGCTATTGGAGAGTACGCTGTATGGGGTGGTGTGCCACGTTATTGGGAGCTGAGGGAAAACAGAATCTCGCTTGATGATGCCCTGTGGTACAATATCCTTTCTGTGAATGGAACACTTTATGAGGAGCCGATAAAACTGTTTCAGGATGATGTTAAGGATATAGTCAAGACTTCGACAATAATGTCTTATATCGGTACTGGTGCAAACCGTCTTTCCGAAATTGCGGCACGATGCAGTGAGCCTGCAACTAATCTGTCGCGTCCATTGAAGAAACTTGTTGATCTCGGTTTTTTGGAAAAAGATGTTCCGTTCGGGATTGATGAAAAGAATGCGAAAAAGAGTCTTTATAAGATAGCCGATCCATTTATGGCGTTCTACTATCAGTTTGTTGTCCCTAATCGTTCGTTCATTGAACTTGGTCGTCGCTTACCAATCGAACAGGCTTTAACTGCTCATTTTTCTGAGTATGTAAGTATGCAATGGGAAAAACTGTGTCGGGATGCCGTTACAGGAAATATTGTCAATGGAGTAGTTTATGGCAAGGCAAAACGTTGGTGGGGTTCTGTTCTCAATGAGGACAAGAAGCCGGAACAAGTCGAGTTCGATGTTATGGTCGAATCGCTTGACAAAAAGTATCTGTTGGTCGGAGAATGCAAATGGACTACTCAAGAGAATGGCAAACAACTGACTGTCGAACTTCTCCGCAAAGCTAATCTGCTACCGTTTGCCAAGAGCTACACCGTCGTTCCAATGCTGTTCCTTAAGAATGCTCCGAAAGGTGATTCCGAGAATGTGATGTTGCCGGAAGATGTTGTTGAGTTAATGAAATAAAGGAATCTCAAATCCACTATTTGACAGAGTTATTAGATGGCAAAAAAAACAATAAATAAAGAACTTACAGGTGCACAGGACTTATACAATTTCTTGTTTGAGGCTTGTAATATAATACGCGGTCCTGTAAGCCAAGATAATTTTAAAGATTATATCACGCCTTTGCTTTATTACAAGCGGATATCTGATGTTTATGATGAAGAAACAGAAGAAGCTTTAATATCAAGTGGTGGTGATAAGGAGTATGCATCTCTGCCAGAGCAACATCGTTTTGTTATTCCTGATGGTTGTCATTGGCAAGAAGTCCGAGAGCGTACAGAAAATCTTGGAGCTGCCATAGTCGGTGCTATGAGGCAGATAGAGATAGCAAACCCAGATACATTGTATGGGGTGCTATCTATGTTTTCATCTCAGAAATGGACTAACAAAGCAATACTCAATGATAGCAAGATTCGTGACCTGATAGAACATCTATCAAAACGAAAACTTGCTAATAAGGATTACCCTGCGGACTTAATGGGTGATGCTTATGAAATATTATTGAAGAAGTTTGCCGATGATAGTAAGGCTCAAGCTGGAGAGTTTTATACTCCTCGTTCTGTTGTGAGATTATTAGTGCATATTCTCGATCCGCAACCGGGGGAAACTGTATATGATCCTGCTTGTGGTAGTGGAGGAATGCTTATCGAAGCTATACGATATATGCACGATGATTCTCTTTGCTGCGGAAGTATATTCGGACAGGAAAAGAATGTCGTGAATGCAGCCATTGCTAAAATGAATCTATTCCTGCATGGTGCATCTGATTTTAATGTAATGCAAGGCGACACATTGAGAGATCCAAAAATTCTTCAAGGTGGTAATATCGCCAAATTCGATTGTGTTATAGCAAACCCTCCATTTTCTCTTGAAAATTGGGGAGCAACAGAATGGAGTTCAGATAAATATAAGCGCAATATATACGGTACACCGAGTGATAGTTGTGGCGATTATGCATGGATTCAGCACATGATATGTTCTATGGCTTCAGGGCAAGGTCGTATGGCTGTTGTAATGCCACAAGGAATTTTGTTCCGAAATCAAGAAACTGAAATACGAAAGCAGTTAGTCGAAAGTGATTTGATTGAAGCTGTAGTGACTTTAGGAGATAAATTGTTTTATGGTACTGGACTTTCGCCATGCTTTTTGATAATACGAAGAATGAAACCGGCTCATCATTCCGGACGGATTTTGATGATAGACGGCTCCAAAATTCTAACTCAAAAGAGAGCGCAGAATATTTTAGCAGAGAATGATATAGATAGGTTATATTCACTTTATCAAAATTACTCCGATGAAGAGGACTATTCTCGAATCGTTACGTTGCAGGAGATAAGAGATAAAGAGTATAATCTTTCGCCAAATCGCTATGTGGTTTACCGCAAGGAGGAAATTCGTCCTTATGCGGAAGTGTTGGCTGAGTTCAAGCACGCATATGAAGATGTGAAGCGATTGGAGAAAGAATTTTCATTACTCATTAACGCATAATCAATATGGCAGAAAAAGTAAAACAATATCGTCATCCGGACGACCCTATTACGCTTGATGAACTTAAAAGTTTCCTTTGGGCGGCTGCCACTCATTTGCGTGGTCAAATTGATGCGGCAGGATATAAAGAGTATATTTTTCCTTTGCTTTTCTTCAAACGCATTTCCGATGTTTATGACGAACAGTTTGAAGGATTTGTATGTGAAGGAGGTGTTGAGTATGCAGGTATGCAAGTAGAGGATCTCCCCATTCGCATTCCTGATGGTGCGCATTGGAGAGATGTTCGTGAAGTAACGGAAAATGTTGGTAATAAATTAGTCGAAGCATTTATTGCTATCGAGCAAGCCAATCCTGCTAAGGAAATGGATGGCAGAAAAATCGGAGGATTGGAAGGGATATTTGGGCCTAAGGATGGTTGGACCAATAAGGCAAAGATGCCCGATAGCATCATTACTTCGTTGATTGAGGATTTCTCTAAATATACATTGAGTCTGAAAGCATGTCCTGCCGATGAGATGGGGCAGGCATACGAATACCTTGTTGGAAAGTTTGCCGATGATGCTGGGAATACAGCTCAGGAGTTCTATACGAATAGAACAGTCGTTCAACTTATGGCTGAAATACTACAGCCCCAACCGAATGAAAGCATTTATGACCCTACTTGCGGTTCCGGGGGTATGTTGGTCAAATGTTTAGACTATCTGCGTAACAAAGGTGAAGAGTGGCAGGGTGTGCAGGTGTTCGGACAGGAGGTGAATGGTTTGACTTCCTCTATTGCGCGAATGAATCTTTACCTGAATGGGGTTGAAGATTTTTCGATTGCGTGTGCAGATACATTGGAGAATCCTGCATTCTTGGACGGTAGTCATCTCCGTAAGTTCAATATTGTTTTGGCAAATCCGCCTTATTCGATCAAAGAATGGAATCGTGAGAAGTTCATGAATGATAAGTGGGGACGTAATTTCTTGGGAACGCCTCCACAAGGAAGGGCTGATTATGCTTTTATACAGCATATTTTAGCGTCAATGAACGATGAAAACGGTCGTTGTGCAATATTGCTTCCTCATGGAATTTTATTTAGAAATGAGGAAAAAGAAGTAAGAACAAACTTAGTGAAAAGCGACCTTTTAGAAGCTGTAATAGGACTTGGACCAAACTTGTTTTATAATGCTCCAATGGAAGCTTGTATATTATTCTGCAATAAGAATAAAGATCGAGAAAGGAAAAATAGAATTACTTTCATAAATGCAGTTAAGGAGGTTACAAGGAAAAATGCAGAGAGTTATTTAGAACAACATCATATTGAGAAAATTCTTCAAGCCTTCCATTCTCAGGAAGATATAGAACAATTTAAGCTGTCTATTTCCACGGATGATATAGCTAATAATGACTTTGATTTAAGCATTCAGAAATATGTTTTTATTAAAGATGCTGAAGTAGAAGAAATAAGTTTTTCAAGTGCTATATCTAGATGGTTGAATAGCCAGAAAGAGCTTCGTGTTCAATATATCACTCTAATAGATTTACTAAGTAATGACAAAATATAAATTCGATGAAATAGCAATAAATAGTACCCAAAAGAAGAAACCTACCGAAGAGGATAAGGTTTATTATATTGGGCTGGAACATATCGATCCGGGATGCTTTGATGTTGTTCGTTGGGGTTCAGATGTTGCTCCGACAGGGGATAAATTGCTTATGCAAAAGGGGGATGTTCTTTTTGGCAAACGTAGAGCTTATCAGCGTAAAGTTGCCATAGCCCCTTTCGATGGTATATTCTCTGCACATGGAATGGTCTTAAGACCCAATCTTAAAGTTATAGATGCAAATTACTTCCCTTTTTTCATAAGCTCAGATAAGTTTATGGAAACTGCTGTACGTATATCAGTTGGCGGATTATCACCTACGATTAATTGGAAAGATTTAGCAAGGCAGGAATTTGAGCTACCATCATTGGATGAACAAAAAGTACTTGCTGATAAATTATGGGCAGCCTATCGATTGAAGGAAGCTTATAAGAAACTACTTGTTGCCACTGATGAAATGGTGAAATCGCAATTTATCGAGATGTTTGGTGATCCGATGACGAACACAAAAGCTTGGGGTGAGTTTGGCTATATAGGTAACTATACTCAGATTGTTCTTGGAAGTACACCAAATTCCAAGAATTCATCTTATTGGAATGGTGAGATAAAATGGATTACTCCTGCAGAAATGACAGAAGAATCATACTATATATATGATACCGAACGTCATTTGACAGAAGAGGGCTTAAAGGCGGCTAATCTTACATTATTGCCTTGTAGATCAGTGTTATTCTCTACAAGAGCTCCTATAGGTAAGGTTGGTTTAGTAGGTTCACCTATGTATTGTAATCAAGGTTTTAAGAACTTTGTTTGTGGTGATCAACTTAATCCTGTATACCTGTACTATTCGCTCATTTTTAAGAGAGAGTATTTGGTTTCATTGGGAACTGGTACTACCTTTAAAGAACTTTCTAAGAAAGCTGTTGAGAACTTAAAGATTGCAGTACCTCCTTTAATACTCCAGAATAAGTTTGAAGAGATTTACCAACAAGCTGATAAATCAAAATTTGAATTGCGTAAATCGATTGATGCGATAGACAAAGTAATAAGAAGTTTAATTAACGGATAAGATACAAATACTATGCAGACAGATGCTTCAAATGTTACACTTCCAGGTTTATTTGCCAATAAGTGTTTCCGTATACCAAACTATCAACGTGGATATGCTTGGAGGGAATCTCAACTCAATGATTTGTGGGATGATATTATAGATATACAAAAGAATGGTACGACATACAGACCACATTATACTGGTACCATAACATTACAGCAGATAGATCAGATTGATTTAACACCTGCAGAAAAGAAATTATCAGCGTCTGGTATGGAGTATTACAATGTGGTTGATGGTCAGCAACGATTGACAACCCTCGTTATTCTGCTTAATACACTTGCTAAGGTAATCAAAAAGGGTAAAAAACAGTTGATTGAAAACTTTATCAAGACAAAGCAAAACGTATGCAGATTTGCATATAGTGATACTAATGGAAATAGTTATCGTTTTTTCATGAAAAACATTATTGGAGAAGCGAATACACTTCCTTGCAGTTCTACCATCTATACTGCAAATCTTGAATTTGCATCTTCGTTTTTTGAAAACAAATTCTCATCATTGAAGCCTAAAGAACTTAATGAATTTCAAGAAAAACTTCTTACCTCATTAGTCTTTGACACAAAATATATACAAAACAACTTGGATGTTCAGGCTGTGTTTGAGACAATGAACAACCGTGGTAAACCTTTGACAACTCTGGAAAAACTAAAAAATCGCTTGCTATATATGACCAGTAAGTTTGATGCTACAGTTAATATAAAGGGACTTTCAGACGAAATCAATAATGGCTGGGGGCTTATATATGAGACACTTGGAAAAAGCAATGATAATTTGTTGAGCGAAGATGAATTTCTATCAGCATATCTGACATTATTGAGAGAACCTACTGATTACTCTTTCTCAGAATCTTTGGCAGAGACAAAAGTGTTTCAAATGTTTTGCAATCATGCTACCAAATATGATTTTAGTATGACAAGACAACACAATGCGTCTATTAAAGAGCCTATCGTGGATGAAAATAAAATTAGGACTTTTGTATCTGGAATAGCGAATTTTGTGGGGCATTGGTACGATGTATATTTCCCTGATTTGAACACCCAAAGAGGTCTCCATATACAGAAGATACAATATCTGAATGGATCTAAGGAAATGCGTATTTTCCTTGCAAAATTATTGATGATGGCAAATGCTCAATCTGCTTTAGTAGATGAGTGTCTGGAGATGACAGAGAAAGTATTGTTTAAGAATGCACTCCCTGGGGGTTCATTATTGGACGAACGCCGTTTTGCTACCCGTGCTCGTGATTTACATAAAGGAGATTTGACGTTAGATGAACTTAAGAAAGAGTTAGATGAATTATTGCTCCAGCCGATTGATGTTCAATCTTTGATTGGTGGATTCCGCTATTTGTTTACTTATGTGAGAGGCAATATCGGATTCCATCGTTGGGTAGCGCTTAAATTCTTTTTAATGGAGTATGAGAATCATATACAAAGGAATGGTTTTCCTCATGTTAAGTGGGATAATTATTACGATGTCCAGATAGAACATATAATGCCAAGAACCTGGAGTACGCATTGGAGTCTTGAGATGAATAATTATTTGAATGCACATCAATCATTGAATGTTGACGAAGTTGAAAGAGCAAAGAATATACTTATCAATTCGTTAGGTAATTTGACTATTATTCAGGATATAAAGAATGCTGGTGTTGGAAATAATCCTTGGGCTATAAAACAAAAAGCTTATATTAATGGTAGTTATAGCGAGATAGAAGTCGCCACTAATACATCATGGCATCCTTGGGGACATGATTCCATTAAAGCTAGAGGAAAACGAATGCTCGATTTTATGTGTGATTATCTGGAACACAATAACTATCGTCCGATAACTGTTACTCAAAATGCGACACAGGATGACTATACCGACATTCTGTTCTTTGAAGCTAAGTATAATTAAGTTGAATTGAAGCAGTGCATTGAACATATCGATAAAGTCATAAAGAGTTCAATAAACGGATAGAATAAAAGAGATGCGTTGATAGCTGCGGCTTAATTGGATAACTAATTTATTAATAATATGATAGAGAATCTGATTAATGACATAGAGCAGGCTATGCTGGGAGTTTTAAACAACGAGCAAATGAGTCAATTGCGAAAGGTATTGGATTATACTTTTCGTGATATCAACGTATCTTCTAAGAACAATGAAGAGTGTAGTGGAAATAGTGAGTTGATAGATATCTTTTTATCGGCCAAAAAAGTTGAAGGATGTTCGGATAAGTCGATGCACTATTATCGAAGTACGTTAAATAATGCAATCAGGAAAATAGGAAAAAATATTCGTCATATTACGACGGATGATTTGCGTAATTATCTAAATGACTACCAACTAACAAGTGGGGCAACAAAGGTTACGGTAGACAATATACGTCGCATCTTGTCGAGCTTCTTCTCATGGCTTGAGGATGAAGATTATATTGTGAAGAGTCCGGTACGTCGGATTCATAAAGTAAAAGTCGGAAAAACAGTCAAAGAAACATACTCCGATGAAGCCTTGGAACAAATGCGAGACCATTGCGAAGGTATTCGCGATTTAGCCTTGATTGATTTGTTGGCCTCTACCGGTATGCGTGTTGGGGAGTTGGTCAAACTCAATCGGAACGATATAGACTTTGAAAACCGGGAATGCATCGTTACCGGTAAAGGCGATAAGCAACGTCGAGTTTATTTCGATGCTCGCGCAAAGATACATTTACAACGTTATTTGGCAGAACGGATAGATGACAATCCTGCGCTGTTTGTTTCGTTATTAGCACCTTATGATCGACTACAGATAAGTGGCGTGGAAATTCGATTGCGTCGATTGGGACGTGAATTGAATATTCCTAAGGTGCATCCTCATAAATTCCGCCGCACGTTGGCAACAATGGCGATAGATAAAGGTATGCCCATAGAGCAGGTCCAGCATCTCTTAGGGCATCAAAGTCTTGATACAACATTGCAATATGCTATGGTGAATCAGACAAATGTAAAAATGTCTCACCGTAAATTTATTGGTTAGTATGTCGCAATTTATCGAGATGTTTGACTTTAACGATCTAAGCTTAACATCGCCTGCAAATGACTTCAGCAAATACTGCAAAGATGATACTTCTTCTGCTACAAAAATAGTAGCAGGAGATTATTTGTCTAAAGGAATATATCCAATATACGACCAATCGAAAGACAATACAATTGCAGGTTATACAAATAAGAAAGAAGGATTGTGTGATAATGTCCCTGCTGTACTCTTTGGTGATCATTCTCGTGTTATTAAGTACATTAATACTCCATTTTTTATCGGAGCAGACGGAGTAAAAATCATTAGACCTAAAATAAATGAGATAATTCCAGAATTTTTGTACTACGATTTGAAATATCACACGATACCAAACACTGGATATAATCGACATTTCAAGTTCGTCAAGATGTTGAAACTTACAAAAGCATCCATGGAGAAACAAAACGAGTTTCTTTTAATAGCAAGACAGGCCGACAAATCAAAATTTGGCGACTTCAAATCGCAATTTATCGAGATGTTTGAGAACGTTGAATCTTATTGCAAATTAGAAGATTTGATATCAGATACATTCCCTGGGGAATGGGGAAGCGAACCGATTTCTGAGAATGTGATAAAAGTGATTCGCACAACAAACTTTACTAATGAAGGATATCTTGATTTGACAGATGTTGTAACTAGAGATATTGAGCCTAAGAAAGTTGTACGGAAAAAGCTCAAACAAGGCGATACAATCTTGGAGAGGTCTGGAGGTACTAAAGATAATCCGGTTGGTAGGGTTGTATTTTTTGATGAAATAGGTGATTATCTGCCTAATAACTTTACGCAGGTACTGCGTCCTAAGGAATCTGTAAATCCAGTGTACTTGTTCTACGCTTTATATAACTCCTACAATCTCAATAAGGCTGCTATGAGAGCAATGGCAAGTCAAACTACCGGCATCCAAAATTTAAGTATGTCGGACTTTATGGCTAAGTCTATAGTACTACCTTCAAGAGACGAACAAAACAAATTTGAACAGATCTACCGTCAGGCCGACAAATCAAAATCTGTCATTCAAAAAGCTTTAGTATATTTGAATGACATACAAAGTGACGAATTAGGGAAAATCGCTTAATTATTAAATTGATAACAATAAAAATCATAGATATGTTTAACGAAGACAATACAGTGGAGCAAATGCTCATAGAAGCTGCAACCCAAAGTGGTTGGCAGTATGTAAAGTCACAGGATATACCTCGTAGTTCTGATTCTGTCCTTGTTGAATCATGGCTATTGGAAGCTCTTATTAGGTTGAATCCGATAACACATCAACAAGCGGAGCAAGTTATTTATAAACTCCGTGCTGCTATTACTTGTGGAGGTAATTATTATGAATTGGTGACTGCCAATGATCGTTTTCGTACATTGCTATTTAATGAAAACACAGAACCTTTTGGAAAGGATGGTGAATATATACCTATCAGATTCTTTAGCGAAGATGCTGTTGAAGATTATTGTGTTGTGACCAATCAATGGGAGTTTCCACGTAGTTCTGTTGATGGAGGTAAACGTTTGGATTTGGTTTATCTGATAAATGGAATCCCGGTTTGTGTTGGTGAAGCAAAATCTCCTGTTCGCCCTCAGATAACATGGGCTGACGGAGCCATCGATATGCTGCATTATGAAAAGAGCATTCCAGAAATGTTTGTTCCGAATATATTGACCTTTGCTACTGAAGGCAAAGAACTTCAATATGCCGGTATCTGTGCACCAGTTGACAAATGGGGGCCTTGGTTTAAAGATGAAGGTCGTCAGCATGGCACAATAGAGTCGGTTAAAAGTAATGTAATGGGGTTAGTTCAACCAAACCGACTACTTGACATATATCGTTACTATAGTGTTTTTACAGGAACATCATCAGGCAAAAAAATAAAAATAGTTTGCCGTTATCAACAATATCTAGGAGGTGAAGCTATTGTTCAGCGTGTCTTAAATACATATCGAGAGAAACAAGGTCCGAAGAAAGGTCTTATTTGGCATTTCCAAGGTTCTGGAAAATCATGGTTGATGGTATTTGCTGCCCAAAAATTACGTTTGCAGAACGAATTACATGCTCCCACAGTTGTTATCGTTGATGACCGTATTGATTTGGAAGATCAGATAACGGGCGATTTTACTCGTGCTGATATTCCTAATATAGAATCTGCAAAGACAAAAGATGAGTTAGTTGCATTTTTCAAGCAGGATCAGCGCAAGATTCTGATAACGACAATTTTCAAGTTCGGAGATGTTGATAGTGTACTGAATGAAAGAGATAATATCATTTTATTGGTAGATGAAGCACACCGAACTCAGGAAAAGGATTTAGGACAAAAAATGCGCAATGCACTACCTAATGCATTTTTCTTTGGTCTTACCGGAACGCCTATCAACAAACGAGATAAGAATACTTTTCAATCGTTTGGTGCTGATGAGGATTTAGAGAAAGGTGGATATATTTCAAAATATACTTTCCAAAATTCTGTTGAAGATGGAGCTACGCTTGAATTGAATTTCCAAACAGTGCCGGTAGAGATGCATCTTAACGAAACTCAATTACAAGAAGAATTTGATGAACTGACCGATCAAATATCCGAGGACGAAAAGAACGAATTAGTAAAACGAACTTCTGTTGAAGCATTTTTTACAGCAGAGAAGCGAATTAACGATGTCGCACGTTATATTGTAAATCACTTCAAAGAGTATGTAGAGCCCAGTGGCATGAAAGCCCAAGTTGTGGTATATAACCGAGACTGCTGTGTGAAATATAAGAAAGCGATTGATGCTCTTTTGGGTACGGAAGATGCAACCACTATTGTTATGCATACGGCTGGTGATAAAGCTGATGAGTATAAGACATACCGTCGTGATAGAGAACAAGAAAGAAAACTTCTTGATCAATTCCGTGATCCATTGTCACCGATTAAAATGGTGATTGTCACTTCAAAGCTGTTAACAGGTTTTGATGCTCCAATTTTGCAATGTATGTATCTTGATAAACCAATGAAGGATCATACGTTGTTACAAGCTATTTGCCGTACGAATAGAAAGTACAATGTTGATAAGAAATGTGGTCTGATTGTAGATTTCGTTGGTGTATTTGATAATGTAGCCAAAAGCCTTGCTTTTGATGAGGAGACGGTAAAAACGGTTGTAAAGAATATTGATGAGATAAAAGTGTTGATACTTCAATTTTTGCAAGAGTGTATTGACTTTTTCCCTGGTGTAGACCGGACAATCGGTGGTTGGGAAGGTTTGCAAGCTGCCCAGCAATGTTTACTTGATGAGTCTACAAAAACGAATTTTGCAAAACATTTTTCACGATTGGCTAAAGCTTGGGAAACAGTAAGCCCGGATGCAATGCTGGCTGCTTATCAGGCGGATTATACTTGGCTGGCTCAGGTATATCAAAGTGTACGTCCTGTTAGTACCGGCAGTTCACTCATATGGACTTTATTGGGTGCTAAAACCATTGAAATCATTCATCGTAACATTGATACAATTGATATTGGGACTCCACTTGAGGATCTTGTGGTAGATGGAGATGTAATTGATATGGTGTTGGAGCAAGCCAAAGACAATCCTAAAAAGATATTGGAAGTGGAAAAAATGCTTCGTTTGAGGTTAGGAGAGCATCATGGAGACTCTAATTACAAGGCATTTGCTGAGAAGTTGGATGAACTGCGCCGTCATATGGAGGAAAATCTGATAACTAGTATTGATTTCCTCCGAGGATTGCTCACCCTTGCTAAAGAAGTGCTTGAGGAAGAAAAAAACTCAAATCAACCTCTTGACAAGAGGGAACAAGCTAAAGCTGCTCTTACGGAGTTGTTTGAATCAATTAGAACTGAGGATACCCCTATCATTGTAGAACGTGTAGTTGCTGATATTGATGAAAATGTGGTAGCTATTGTACGTAAGTTTAAAGATGCTTTTAAAAGTATTACAGCTCAGCGAGAGATAAAAAAGAAACTACGTTCTATTCTGTGGGTTAACTACCAGATTAAAGATCAAGAAGTTTTTGATAAGGCTTATCAGTATATTGAGATGTATTATTAATCGGTTGATAAAATAAATTTGTTATGGCTGTTGAATCACACGATAAGAAACTTGATGACCTTCTAAAAATGGTTGAAGAAGGTAAGGCTCAATTACCCGACTTTCAACGTAGTTGGGTTTGGGATGACACGAAGATATGTAAACTAATAGAAAGTATCACATCTGGCTTCCCAATGGGTGCAGCGATGTTTTTGGCTAATGGTGGTGAGCATATCCGTTTTAAGTATCGCACATTTGAAGGTGTGGATTCTATATCAGAAGTTACACCTGAGTGGCTTGTGCTCGATGGACAACAGCGACTCACAACCTTATATCAGGTCTTGAAAAGTAAGAAAGCAACTAATACTCGATTAGAAACCAATCGAGATACAATTATCAAACGCTATTATTATCTAGATATTCGTAAATGTCTAGACTCTACTGCGGACAGATTGGAAGCAATCATATCTGTATCAGAGAAGAAACAGCTTACAACAAATATTGGTCGTGATGTAACGCTGGACTTATCCACAAGAGAGAAAGAATTTGAGAACCTGATGTTTCCCTTGAATATTACGTTTTCTCATAATGATACGGAAGATTGGCATTATGATATGGAAGACTATTACAAAGGTGATAGAGAGTATAGAAATTTATTCCGTGATTTCTCCCAGCAGATTCTTCGCCCAATTTTAGAGTATAACATACCTATAATTCAGCTTGATAAAGAAACCCCGAAAGAAGCTGTCTGCCAGATTTTTGAGAATGTAAACACTGGTGGTGTACCTCTTACGGTTTTCGAACTCGTCACAGCTACATTTGCTGCTGAAGGACATGAATTGAGAAAAGATTGGGAGACGATTCGTCATATTTTTGCTCAAAAAGTAAATGGCGAGCTATTGAAAGAAATCACAGGTGCTAATTTTTTGGCAGCAATGACTCTGTTGGTATCATATTATAAAAGAGTGGTTTCAGGTGATGATGAGCGTGTGGCTGTAACATGTAAGAAAAAAGACATTCTTAGGCTTGAATTGAAAGATTATTTGAAGTATCATGACGCTTTGATTAAAGGTTTCTGTGATGCAGCTGATTTCTTAGTACATCAGGGGATTTTCCGTTCCAGAGATCTTCCATATTCGTCACAACTTATTCCACTTGCTGCAATCTTTGCATACGACAACGAAAATAAAAAAATGTTGCATCTTGGAAGCAAACAGGAATTATTGTCTCGTTGGTATTGGTGTGGCGTAATGGGTGAACTATATGGGGGTGCCAATGAAGCCAGATTTGCAACTGATATAATGGGCGTATTCCGTTGGATGGAAGGTGGTGAAATGCCAGAGACTGTATATCGTTCCAATATACAACCAACTCGTTTATTGACCATGCAGACTAGGAATAGTGCAGCGTACAAAGGTGTGATGGCACTTATCTTACAAGACTCACCACTTGATTTTATGACAGGTCATCGTATGGATATAGCATCTTACATTGATGAAGATGCTGATATTCATCATATATTCCCTCAAGCTTATTGCGAGAAAAATAACCTTCCACGTATAAAATGGAATTCTGTCATTAATAAGACTCCAATTTATGCATCTTCCAATCGTTCAATAGGAGGGCATGCACCAAGTACCTATATTGGAACTATGGCAAATAAGGGATTAAAACAAGTTGAGATACAGGAAGCTATAGAGTCACATAAGGTAAGTTATGCTCATCTTGTATTAGATGATTTCAATGCTTATTTTATAGATCGAGCAAAACAATTGCTTGACAGAATAGAGCAAGCGACAGGCAAATCTATTTCAGGAAGAGATAGCGAAGAAACAATCAGTGAATTTGGTGTTGCTTTAATATAGATAGCAATCTGTAACAAACTAGAAAATATGATTAATAAATAGCTGAAAATAAATGAACTGGAGATTTTGGAAGAAAATATGTGCAAATAATTCGATGGAGGATGATAAACAAGTATCATTAATTCCTGCTCTGCTTAATCGTGATAGTGAAAGTGATAAGAAGCAGTATAGGAGTGTTTTGAATCTTGCACGAAAACTAGAAGAGAAAGACATATTGAACATTGCTCTTACAGGTCCTTATGGATCCGGTAAGAGTTCCATTCTTCGCTCTTTGAAGAAAGACTATCCTAAATACAAATATCTTTCAATATCTCTTGCTACATTAAAGTCTCCATTAGATGATAAAAAGAATGAAATAGATATTGATACGATGAATAATCGTATTGAATACAGCATTCTTCAACAACTTATTTATAAAGAAAAACAAGAGACGCTTTATAATTCTAGATTAAAAAGGATTTATCATAAATCAACTTGGGCTCAATATGCTTTATCATTTGCAATAATATTTTATGCTGTTGCTTTAATTATTGTATTTGAACCATCGTTTTTGAAAGTGGAATGGATTTGCAACCGCTTAAGCAATCCGGTATTAAATAAATGGTCTGATATTTTTGCTCTATCATATATATTTATTGCAACAATAATATTCGCTCAAAAGACTATCAAGTCATTGAGTAATAGTAAACTTAATAAGTTAAATCTAAAGAATGGGGAGATTGAATTAAAAGAAAATAAAGAAGATACATCTGTTTTCAATAAGCACATGGATGAAATTGTCTATTTCTTTGAGGTCACTAATTATAATGTCGTGATTATAGAGGATTTAGATAGATTTAATAATACTGATATTTTTCTTAAGTTACGAGAAGTCAATCAACTCTTAAATCAGTCAAACTCCGTGGGACGTAAAGTTACGTTCATTTATGCGGTTAAGGATGATATGTTCTTTGATGAAGAACGTACTAAATTCTTTGATTATATCACAACTGTAATTCCAATAATCAACTCCTCAAACTCGGCAGACAAACTGAAAGAGGAACTCGAGATAAAAGGTTTTTCAGATCTTAATGTTGAGGTAATAGAAAGTTTAGCTTTTTTTATTGACGATATGAGATTACTTAAGAACATTGTCAATGAATATGCCCAATATAGAGAAAAGCTTGACGAGAAACTTGATCAAAACAAGCTTCTTGCTATGATTGTATATAAAAATTATCACCCAAAGGATTTTGCTGATCTACATAAAGGAAAGGGTGTTTTATATGATTGTTTGCATAAGAAAAGTGAATTATTGGTTGAGCGCAATAAACAGATTGACGAACGTATTAATGGAATCACTAAAAAACTTCAATCTTTAGAAACGACACATGCTCTGCAGGAAAAAGAGTTGAGGTTAGTTTATATCGAAGGGTATCGTAAAAAATTATCAAAACAATATAAAAGTAATGTCTTTTCGTTTTTTGTTGAGAACAATTTTATACCTCTTGAAGATATCGCTGAAAATGAAACTTTATTTAATTCATTGATATCGCAACCTTCAATTCGATGCCAATATTTTAAGGGATGTCAAATTAACACATATTATGGTCATATTAGATCTTGTTATGATACATCTGAAGATAGTTGCAATGTTCAATTCAGTCAGATAGAGGAAATAGTTAATTCGGACTTTACTTACCATGAGCGATTAGAAGCCTTGCGAGAGGGTGAAAAAAAATGTCGTGAACAAATCAAGATGTTGGAATTATCTCGTAACAATCATTATGCTATTCCAATACAAGAGCTATTGCTAGATGTTAATATGCAAACACATAAAATTTTTAGTGAACTCAACGTCTCTAAAATGCTTGAATCTTTCTTAAAAGAAGGACTTATAAATGAAGATTACTTTGATTATATATCTTTCTTTTTTGGAAAGTCAATTAATAAGCATGATCATGACTTTATCCTTGAATTAAAAACTCGGCATAGTTTACCGTGTGATTATCATATAGATAAGGTGGAGCAGTGCGTGAAAAATATTCCTGACAAATGTTACAATGATGTAAGTATATTGAACCTTCAGGTGGTTGATTATATTTGTCAGCATCTTGAAGAAGAAGCCAATAACTCAAAACTTCATTCGATAGCACAAGTTGTTAAGAATAATAAAAAGTGGGACTTTTTGATTGATTTCTATAAGTCAGTTGAAGATTCGAGCCCGCTTTTCAACCATTTGGGTAGTATCGTTGATGGATTATGGAAGACCTTCGTGAAACAGAATTCCGATGAATTATTCGAGGCTTGGTTGCGATTCCTAGAATTAAACCATTCCACAAAAGAAAGTCGTAACTGGTTGAATAAACACTTCGCATTTATATCTCATAGAGTAGATCTTATAGGTTTTGATACAGTCAAACAAATAGTATCGAATGGAAAACTGATTTTTACAGATATAGATGCAGAATCAGGGTGTTTGCTGGAATATGTTGTAGAAAACGAAGCATATATGCTGACACCGGAAAATGTTGTATGCGCATTTGTTCATTATCGAAATGAACGGGTGGAAACATTGGATAATTATCCTTTAAATGTTACAATACTGAGAAGTTGTAAATCAGCTAAATCTATATCAGATTATATATATGAATGTTTTGACAATGCACTAAATAATGTATTTATTACAGATGCGGCAAAACAAGAGAGTGTGGGAATTATTCTTGAAATTATTAATTCTGAAGATATAACAGAGGACACAAAACGCAAATACCTTTCTGGGCAACAGAATAAAGTTTCTCTTTCCGATGTTAACAATACACAGTGGGAGTCCGCTATTGAAGTTGATATAGTTACACCAGCATGGCCTGAGATATATGCATTCTATGAGAGTCAGAATAATGTAATGATTTCTAGTTTGCGAATATTCATTACGAAGCATATTGATGAATTAACAGATATATCTGAATTGGATGATACTCAGAAAGAACTACTGGCAAACAGTGCTTTGTTGACATCAGATTTTGAAATGTCGGTATACGATAAACTTACCAAAATCTTTGATGGAGTTACATTTAAGGATGCAGATATTAACAGTGTAGATAACGCTCATTTTAAATCGTTACTTGGTGCCGATATGCTTCCATATAGTACATATTATACGACTACAATTAGAGACAATCATAGTGATGTACTTACTTATTATGTAGATAAGTATTTGGATGAGTGTATTATAGGAATAGAGGAGTTACCTACAGATATGAGGTTATACAAGCATCTTATGAGAAATCCAAGAGTAATCGGTGAAAAAGCTCTAAGTGTAGTTCAATATTTTCTTCCTCATATTGTGTGGGATAATGAATTGGCAAATATCACTCTTCCTGTGGTGAAAAACAATATTGAAAAATTTGATTATGATACAGAGAAGTACATTTTAGCCGATTCTACTAATTTGCCAGAGCGATTGTCTTTTTTGATAGACTTAATTGAAAAGTATAGAGATGATTTTGACATTGTGACAGAATTAATAGAGTCTTTAGGCGATTCTTATCGAAGTATTACAGATAAATCAAAAAAGGCTACTATAGAAAATAATCACATGAATGAAATGCTTTTAGGTAAGCTAAAAACTATTGGATATATCTCATCGTATAGAGAAGATGATGACAAACTTCGTGTAAGCCATAAACGTAATCACTAAATCAAATGCAAGAGAATAGAGGAATTTATAACTAAAGTTATGGAAAGAAAAGGGATTGTTTGATAACGAATAAAATAAAGTCTCAACCGATAGTAATCCTATCCGATTGAGACTTTTCGTTTATCTACCCCTGTCCGAAAACTTCTGTATAATTACAGCAATACCAATCCCCAAAACAGCCATAATAATACAGCAGATAACTGCTCTCCAAATCAATACGGAATGCAAAATCTCTGCATTAGCCACTATCATGCACACTAAAAAGGAAGATAGGGCGACTACAATGATAATCAAAATGTAGAATGCTGTATCTGGGATGGGGATGGCATTTCCGGCTTTATTTATTCTTCGCTCGGCTTCCTTACATTTGCTCTCAATCTGACTGAGAAAATCACATAGAAGCCTTGCGCCAAATTCTACTGCCATCTTCTGCATTTCTTCAGAAATAATAGGTTTGCAGTCACGTATAGAGTCGGATAGATTTTCAACTACTGTTCTCAGCTTATATACGTTGTCATTCAGACTGGCAAGTTCCTTTGCGTTGATATCGAGTAACCGCTTTTCTTCCTCCAGATATTCATTCTTGGGATTGGCTTTTATGGTTTCCGCTTCATTCATTTCTGCGGAAAAATCAAATTTCTCCTTCATGGCTTATCGTTTTAGTCCTGTTTTCGGTTTCTTCCCTAACGAACGACTGGCAGCACGAGCGCATCTGCGTGCCCATTGTAAGTCGTCTTCGTCCTTGTCTCTCCACGGAAGATCGCTTTGTGAACCTCCGCCACCTCCACCGATTGTTGCATTGGGAGTATCTATCAGTCCGACAAATATAGCTACTGCCATATCGGTAAGTTCCTGACAGTTGGCAATAAACCTGTAATCAAATTCGTCATTAAAACAGTCAAGTATTTTTTCCGGAATATAGAATTTATGTTCCTTGCCTTCATAAGTAAAGACATAAGGAATGATATTCTTATGGTCTGGGCGATATTGGGTATAGTCAATAGGATCAACTTTATGTGTCGCTGCCTGTTGAACGGTTTTGGGAGCATTATTTCTAATGACGGTAGTTGGCTGATGATGCAGTTTTTCCCATGTCGCAGGAAGTTTCGAAATCATAAGATTTCTGCCGATTCCCAATTCTGAAGCCTTGTATTTAGTGTTTCCATTCATGAGGGCATATCCGCGGAGAATACCTTTCTTGTCCTCCCTTTCATGGACGGTATAACCTTTCCGTATAAGAGCATTCTTGTACTCATCCCATGACCATGATTGCATCGTTCTCAACACTTCCATACAGTCCTGGTTCACTTGTGGAATGTTACGATTTCTGATTTGTTCTGCAGTCGTCCAGCCACGTTTCTTTGCCACTCGCTCGGCGGCACGTTGCGCCCGAAGATGAATGTTGTGGTCGTTGTTGATATTGCCATTTTCATCCAAACGGCAGACCGCAGCATGGAGGTGGGGAACTTCGCCTTTGGATTCTGTATGCAGCCAAACAGAGTATTTACTGTTAGCTAAATTGGTTGGACAGGAACGGACTTTTCCATCCTTGCCGGTAATCACTTGTTTGTCGAACTCCTCGGCGAAATCTTGCCAAAGTTTTTGCCAATCTTCGATGTCATAGAATTGGGTATGTTTGGGCGATGGACTCAACTCGATTCTGATAACGGAGTTCTTTATCGGGCGATGCTGGGATAGGGTCAACTGCATGGAGTTCCATATCCCCATAGCATCCGGTTCTGAGGGCAACAGATTGTCCAATACCCGATAAATTTTCTCCGGATGCTTCTTATACTGTGATTCGCCGGTAATGTAACGGAGGTCGTTGATGCCGTGCGATATGGCTTTGGCTTTTGCAATCATTCTTCTTCGGATTTAAGGTTGGACGGAATTTTGTTCTTCTCTTTTACAGCATTAAGGAACTGGCAGACACTTTCGGCTACATTGCCAAGTTCCTTGAGCCAGTTGACCATGAACGGAATCTGATTGAACATTGCTATGCGCTGCTTTGTGGACATTCCGTGTAGGGCGGAGGTGTATTTTACGAGGTCTGCCCGACAATCGTCCAGATTTTGCAACAGGGCTGCTTCTTCTTTCGTAAGTCTCGCTTTGGGTTTGAAGTTATAGGCACACGACAATAGGTAATCACTTATGGTCATACCGCATTGGGTAGCCATTGATTTTATATACTCCTTCTGAGTAGGAGTGACTTTCGCTCCGATGAAGACGTTTCTGGTTTCTTTAGAGGAGTTCGATGTATTTTCAATATCTTTTTTCATTTGAATCATTGTTATAATTGTGAATAGGTGCGAGCTTGCGAGTACCACACCGGCGAGGGAACTGAGCAGGCAAGAGTGCCAGTGTACAACCGTAACGTAGTGAGGTTATACCTTGGCATATCTTGCAACAGATACCTGTTGATGCTTTCCGGCAAGCCATATTGGATGTACATACAGAATCGGCAGGCGGATTTGAACCAGAAACTAAGATATTCATCTAAAAGAGGGGGGATAGAATGAATACCTTGTGTGCAATCCCTGACTACTTTGCTTTATTCTTATATATACGTCCCGACAATAAAGTAAAGTTGAAATCAGTAATGGTATTCGGGATTGACCATATATTCTTTCCCCTCTTTTATCACCATTCGCTTATTACCGAGAAATGTGGCTACCTTGACCGCCTTGTTGTGACCGAGCTTTACATTCTGCAATCCGTACCCCTCTTTCAAGCGTTCCAGATACTCATCGTAACTGCTGATGTTTCCATTCGCAAAAGCGGCATCCAATGCTGCGCGATGTACACTCTCTGAAATTTCCTTGTATGGATCAAACGGTTTTTTGGTCGGTCGTCCGATCTTCTTTTCTTTGTGCAGATAAGGTTCTACCAGTTCGGGCAGAGCTTCTTCGTTTATACGGAAAGCAAAAGGTTCAAACTCACGGTCGCGGATATGCACGGCTTCGATTACGCTTATGGTCTTGTCCTCTTTATCCACCTCGATCTGCATAATGGTTTCCGCTTTATTGTTGAGTTCAGTGCCGATGTGACCACGAGCATGTTCGTCATTCTTGTTCTGATGCAGTACGGTATGGATGTGAATCTGTCTGTCGTCCGTCCACTGCATGAATTTGGAGATGATATCGGTAGATTCACCGGGAGAATTGATGTCATACAGGAAATCACGAATGCCATCTATGATGACCAATCCCAAATCCGGTATTGTGCCAATGGCCAGTTCGACTATCGCCAGACGTAGTTTAGGGGAAAACTTGCGCAGAGCCATCATGAGCAGATTATCCGGCTTCTTGTTTTCCGGCAATTCAGCCAAACGTAGGATTCGTTTCAATATCTGCTGGCAGTGATGTCGTCCTTGCTCCGTGTCGATGTACAGAATATTCCGCTTATTATCGGGAAAAGTGGACCGATAATGAAGAACGGTGCTGTTTCTCAATGCCGATGCGACAATGGCCGATACGTTAAAGGTTTTCTTGCTTTTGGCTTTTCCGATGGACGCACTGAAGTTTCCTAATGTGCCGATAACAGCATCGTCTACCATCAGCACCACTGGCGACTGCTCGTAGGTATTCGTAACGCTCACGATTGACTCCTCCATGTAAACCGCCAATTCTTCACATGAAGGAGTCGTATTATCCGCCTTCTCCATCTTTACCAATTTTTCGGGTTCGGTTTACGACGATGGGATGCGAGCATGGACTCATTCTCTTCTTCGAAACTTTGCGGAGCCGGATTCTTTCGGGAAGATTCCAGCCATCTATCCAGTTCATCACGATAGATGTAGAGATGTTTTCCTTGTTTTATAACCGGAATATCGTCCTTTTTGACCTTGTAATAAAAGGTTGACAACGGCATTTTAAGATAGTTGCAAGCCTCCTGTACGGTCATGGGGACGTGTGTGTTCTCTTTGGTTTCGTACTGTTTGGAAAGTTTTTCCGTCAGCAGATTTTCCATACTTGCGATTCTGTCGCATAGTTCGCCTACCACAGTCGGCAGGTCGTTGAATGTCAGTTGGTCTTTTCCCATATTATACTCTTTTAATCGTTTAATATGCTGCGAACCAACTCAATGAAACCTTGCAGAACAATACAGACCGGATTAATTATTTCGTCTGCATGCGTTTTTTTAGTCTGAGTTACTATTATCTGCTTCTAAATGGAAGCGATAATCGCCTTTATCGGGCACGTCAATAGGAATCTGACTTGGAACTTGATCCCGCAAATTAAGTTTTAGATATTCAAGAGTTGCATTTTCGAGTTCGTGAGGAAATGAAGACTTGATAAAAACGGCTCTTTTTACCAATGATACACCCAAGCGTTCACCTACATTCCATGCTAGATGGCGAAGTCCCGGTGATCTCAGCGGATTATCTATATTGGAGCGAATGGGCTTGTATAAATCAGATCTATCACAGACCATATACTCAATATTGGAAATGAGGATTGTAATAGCTTCTTTAGACAGATAGGGTGCGGTTTTAATAGTTACATATTCACGAATAGCATTCATGATTTCTACTTGTTTTTCTGCTTCTTTCTTTTTGATGTTCTCTCGTATTGTATCATAATTATCTATAACTGAATTATGGGGCTGTTCAATAGTTTGAATTTCATCTGCACAATCGGTATTTATTTCGAAACCAGAGTCAGTAATAATAGGAGATTGTCGGTCAAAAGAAAAATTGATTGGATTCTTCGTTAGCCATGTGTAGAAAAATCGTTGCAGTAGACCGCATATTAGAATTGTAACCACAAGGCCGATTATAACTGGAGTCGTTATTGTTGTGGTATTGATTTTGTGATAAGTGAATAGATAAGTGTCTACTGCCACATAGGCAATTACCAATAATGCAAGAATAAAACTTATCCTCTTGGTCCGAATTTGAGTATTATTTGTCATCTGCTGCAAGTATTTGAAATAGTTATATGGCAAAGTTATGTGCTATATTCCAGATATATATAATTAGTGATGACGAATCGCTCAATATTTGTAAAAAATAACGGTTAGAGTATGATTTCAGACTAAAAATCATACTCTAACCGCTTAAAATAGGGATAAGTGGCTGTCAGTCTTTCCGTGTCAAGGTAATCTTCTTGCTGGCTTCACGTTTGTTGGCATCCACGACTTTGATATACCTTTGAGTGGTGGTGATACTCTTGTGCGCCATGATGCTCTGTATGGTGCGGATGTCCGTTCCGGCAGCTGCTTGTAGCGTTGCAAATGTTCTACGATAGGAATGGAAGGTTATATTTTTGGTGATTCCGGCAGAACGAATCCACTCTTTCATCGGAATTTGCGTCCAACTACGCATAAGTCCCTTGAATACCAAACCTTTCTTTTCTGAACTATAGCCTATCAATCCCAACGCTTCTTCACTAATAGGAATGATGTCTTCCGCTTTGTTTTTTTGTGTAATGATATGTACGCATTTCCCTCCGGCTGAGTAGTCTACAATATCTTCCCAGCATAGTGCGAGAATATCACTGATGCGTAAACTGGTCATACATGAAAACAGCGATGCTATTTTCAGAATGGGCTTTTTGCACGGTGTTTCAGCCAACTTGTACAGTTCATCTACAGACAGATACTCTTTAACAACATCCTCTGTTTCAATCTTATCCAAAAAATCATTGACATTGGTCTTTATCATTCCATTGCGGTAGAGTATTTTCAGGAATCCCCTGAAGGTAGACCAGTATCCCGATGCGGAGTTTCGTGTTATGCGTCCGTTACGTCTCAGTTTCTTAGCCGTGAGCAGATATTCCCGAAACTTGTTGCAAAGGTCTATGTCAATCTCTTCAAAAGTACATTTACCATGTACGAAGTTGTTGAAATGCAGATAGACAAACTCCCATTTCTGGTCATGCTTACGGAGTTGTTTGCGATAATGCTCCAAGAAGTCTGCCTTGAGTTTGTACTTGTCAAAGAAATCATACCGTTCATTGACAACTGACTCGAACCTGCGGCAACGGATGGCTTCGGCTTTCTCTGTCATTACCTCGTTGAAATTCTGTTCTCGTTTGTTTCTCGGATTGGCATAGACATAGATGCCAAGCGATTCATGACGGATAACTTTCATAGTCTCTTTGTCTCGATACCCAGGATAATAATCTAAATAGAAAGACATCATTCTACCTTTTAACGGACGTGTTCTCAACGTTACTGTTTTACATTCATGCATACTAATATATTTTTATGGTTATTATTAATTCGCTGGCAAAACTCTGTAATGTAATCATGCAGATTACCTACAGCAGAGATTAATTTTTGAATAATTAATGGATAGTGGCAAATTAGATTATTTGTGAACACCCATAACCCTGTCAAACTCCACTTTTAGGAATCGGACGAACCGTCCGTTCTTCTCGCGGTTGATCTGATGGAATTGCAGAATGCCGTAAACAGAGTCGCGGGAGAGTTTGAATTTTTCCATAGCCTCCTTGACGGTATAGTATTCCGCTTTGCTTTCCTGTTCCGATGTTTTGGATAGGTCGAAATGGAGCTTTGAATAATAGATTTGTCCATGTTCCTTCTTGGATGGAATGTTGTTCCGATACACCTGCGAACGGATGGCGACACGTGTCATGCCGTACTTCTCCTGAATTTCTTCCGGGGTGTACCATTCGGTCAGGTCGGAATCTACTTCGTATTTGGCAAAGGCGGCATCAATATGTTTCTTGCTGTAATAGTTGAACTGGCGGATTCTCACTTTCGGAACTTTGTGCTGCCGTGTATAAGTCCACACCCATTTGGCGTTGACCTTATATTTCTCTGCAATTTCTTCAGCAGTGTAATACTCAGTGATGTCCAAGTCGTTTTTCGCAACCAGTCGCTCGTAAGGTTTACTTTTGAGCATTAGCTCTATGTCAGCGCGCCTTACCAAAGCCATTCTTCCGCTAATTCGGGATGCTCTAAGTTTATCTTCTTTGACTAATTTATAAATGTACTGACGACTCACCCCCATCAATCGGGCAGCCTGTGAAAAAGTGAAATATTCTTGTTTCTCCAAACTGGAGCGCAACTCCTGCATTTCCTGAATATGGCGCAACTCCATTTTGCGCTCCTTGATACGATGTTTGTAACCTCGCTTCGAGCATTGAGGACTACAATAACAGGTCGTTGTTTTTTGTGCAATGAATGGTTTTCCGCACCATTGACAAATTCTCTTTACTTCCATATTTCTATATCATTTTCTTTGTTTTTTAATTTCCCTTTTTGTCTACACATGTAAACCATTGTCAACACACGTCAACTAATGCGTCACTGTGACATTCGGGTTAACCGTGAATTTGTGTCACGGTAGAAATATGATAGAAAAATATAGATAAAAACCGTTACTACCAAATAAGGATTAGAAAGTGTTAAAATAGAAAAGTCGCTGAAATACAGCGACTTTATTCTAAATGATTATAGTTGGTAACGGCTGTTTACAAGCCATCACTTGCCGATGCAAAAATGCTGAAAAATATTCTGAAGCACCATATCATTTGTCACTTCCCCTGCAATATCCGAAATAAAGAAAATGCACTCTCGTATATCCTGCGAAAGAAAATCTCCGGATATATGTGAATCAAGCCCATCCTGCACCCGGTGGATAGCATCTAAAGCTTTACTTAAAGCTTCATAATGCCTTACGTTTGTCACAATAATATCATTTTGTGTTACCGTAGGCAGATGTGCTGCGTTAATAAGCATCTTTTGTAACTCGTCGGTCTGTCTACGTTCTTTTGCCGATATGAAGATAGACTTCGTGTATTCTTTAGGGAAGTTCTTTAATAAAGCAGATAATTCTTCTTTCTGCATTTCCTCAATCAAATCCGCTTTGTTGAATACAACAATTAGTTGCTTCTCTTCACAACGAGGAATGATCTTTTCTGATAATTGCTTTATCTGAGAAGATGCATCAGATGAATCAACCATCCAAAGTACAATCTCCGCTTGATCCAACTTCTGGAATGTACGTTCAATACCAAGGCTTTCAATGGTATCATTTGTTTCCCGGATTCCGGCAGTATCAATGAATCGGAAAGTGATGCCACCTATATTAATAGTATCTTCAATGACATCACGCGTGGTACCATGAATATCACTGACGATTGCTTTATCCTCGTTCAGTAATACATTCAGTAAAGTAGATTTCCCCGCATTCGTTTCACCGATGATAGCCACCGGAACACCATTCTTAATGGCATTCCCTACATTGAATGAATGAACCAGCCGTGAGATAACCTGCTCTATTTCATCTGCGAGTTTTCGCAATGCCGAACGATCAGCAAACTCCACATCTTCTTCGCTGAAGTCAAGTTCCAGTTCGATCATGGAAGTGAAGTTTAGCAACTTACTTCGTAGGTCCGTTAACTCTTTGCTAAAACCTCCCCGCATCTGACTCATGGCCAAACGATGAGTGGCTGCGGAAGAAGATGCAATCAAATCGGCTACAGCCTCCGCCTGACTTAAGTCCATCTTTCCGTTGAGGAACGCGCGTTGGGTATATTCTCCCGGTTGAGCCATACGGCAACCGTTCTTAATCAACAACTGCATTACTTGCTGAAGAATATAGGAAGAACCATGACACGTGATTTCTGTACTATCCTCTCCCGTATAGGAATGAGGAGCCCGGAAAAGACTCACAAGGACTTCGTCTATGACTTCTTCTCCATTATAAATACGCCCGAATGTCAGCGTATAAGGCTTTTGTTCGCTAAGTAATTTGCCGGCTTTGGCCGGTTGGAAGATGCGGCTTGTAATAGAAATAGCTTCAGGACCGGAAACACGGATGCTTCCGATGGCCCCTCCTTGAGCGGTAGCAATAGCGCAGATAGTATCTTGATTCATTATATTTCTTTTTGGATGATGCAAAGATAATTGTTTCTAAGTAAAAAAAGTAAGATTAGACACAACTTGTGCTTTATTTGTTTATATTTGCTGCCGTTCAAACAATGCACATACAAAATACAATGATAGTCTATGGAGCCGGATACAAACTTATATTCACCGAATGAGAATAATGAAATCATACGGGAAAATTCACAAAAGATACTTTCTGTACTTGCCGCACATCAAATAGCTTTATGGGAATATGACATTCCGACAGGGAAATGTAGCTTCACGGACGATTACTTCCGTACGTTAGGCTTGAAAGAGGCGGGGGTAGTCTTTAAAGATATTAATGACTTTTACCATTTCGCATACCCCGAAGATATAAATGCCTATCAGACAGCTTTTGCTAAAATGCTTGCTTCGGAGTCCAAAGCATCTCAGATACAGGTTCGTTGTGTCGGAGAGCATGGTGAAGTGATTTGGCTGGAAGATCATTTCTTGTCTTATAAAGGGAATGAAGAAGGAGATCCGGATAAACTGTTGGCATATACTGTAAATGTTACCTCCCAGTGTGAAAAGGAACAGCATATTAAACATCTGGAAGAACATAACCGTAAAATAATAGAAGCTTTACCCGAATTTATCTTCATCTTTGACGAAAATTTCTTTATAACGGATGTGCTGATGGCGCCGGGTACGATTCTGCTGCATCCGGTAGAAGTGCTGAAAGGAGCGGACGGGCGCAGTATTTATTCTCCGGAAGTAAGTGATTTGTTTCTTTGCAATATTCGCGAATGCCTGAAGGACGGGAAGCTGAAAGAGATTGAATATCCGTTGGAAGTGGATGGGAGTAAACATTATTTTCAGGCACGCATCGCTCCGTTTGAAGGTAACACCGTGCTGGCGTTAATACACGATATTGGTGACCGTATCCGTCGTTCCGAGGAATTAATTGAAGCGAAACGACGTGCAGAGGATGCCGACCGGATGAAGTCTGTATTTCTCGCAAATATGAGTCATGAGATTCGTACTCCGCTGAATGCTATTGTGGGATTTTCGGAGATTATGGCTTTAACGGAGAATGAAGAGGAAAAACATGAATATCTGGAGATTATCCAGAAGAATAGCAATCTGCTGTTGCAGTTGATCAATGATATTTTGGATTTGTCCCGCATCGAATCCGGTAAATCGGAGATGCACTTCCAGCAAGTCGAAATAGCTGGCTTGGTGGATGAAGTGGAGAAGGTGCATCAGTTAAAGATGAAGTTGAATGTGGACTTGAAAGTGGTTCGTCCGCAAGGAGAGTTTTGGACTTCTACCGATCGAAACCGTGTGATGCAGGTACTCTTCAATTTTTTATCCAATGCCATTAAGAATACTGAAACGGGAAGTATCACATTGGGATTGAAGCAGGAGGGAGACTGGCTGAAACTGTTTGTCAGCGATACGGGCTGTGGAATTCCGGAAGAGAAACTTCCTCAAATCTTTACTCGTTTTGAAAAACTGAATGACTTTGTGCAAGGTACCGGACTGGGGCTTTCTATTTGCAAGAGTATTGTAGAACGTCTCGGTGGCCGTATTGAAGTTAGCTCGGAACTGGGACAAGGTAGTACGTTTGCGCTTTATCTGCCTTATCAGGAGATACCGGTAGAAGTTGCCGAACGGAGTCTTTCTACTAAGATTGATTCTGAATCCGTACGTCATAAAAAGATTTTGGTTGTGGAGGATATCGAATCGAACTTTGCCCAGTTGAATATCTTACTGAAGAAAGAGTATACTATTCTGTGGGTGCGTAACGGACAGGAAGCAATCAATAGCTTTATTCGGGAAAAACCGGACTTGATATTAATGGATATTCGTATGCCTGTGATGGATGGCATTCAGGCTACAGAGAAGATTCGAACTATTTCTCTTTCGGTTCCTATTATTGCAGTCACAGCCTATGCGTTCTATACGGAACAGCAACAGGCTATTCAGGCTGGATGCAATGCAGTTATCTCCAAACCATATTCTTTGGAGAAACTGAAAGAAACGATAGAAACCTATATCGGATAATTAATTTTCTAAAAGGAGACCAACATTCTGAAAGTTAGATTGTTATTAAAGTAATAATAACAATCTAATTTTTGTTGGAATATGGAGAAAGTGAAAAAGATAGTCCTCATCGGAGCTAGCGGCTTTGTTGGTTCCGCTCTGCTAAATGAGGCATTGAATCGTGGCTTTGAAGTGACAGCTGTAGTTCGTCATCCCGAGAAAATAAAGATAGAGAACGAGCATCTGAAAGTAAAGAAAGCGGATGTCTCTTCGCTCGATGAAGTTTGCGAAGTTTGCAAAGGAGCGGATGCCGTTATCAGTGCATTCAATCCGGGATGGAATAATCCTGATATATATGACGAAACCATCAAAGTATATCTGACTATCATTGATGGAGTGAAGAAAGCGGGAGTAAATCGCTTCCTGATGGTAGGTGGTGCCGGCTCACTGTTTATTGCGCCGGGATTGCGACTGATGGATTCGGGTGAAGTTCCTGAGAATATCCTGCCCGGAGTTAAAGCTTTGGGAGAGTTTTACTTGAATTTCCTGATGAAGGAGAAAGAGATTGACTGGGTATTTTTCTCTCCGGCAGCAGATATGAGGCCGGGAGTACGCACCGGACGTTACCGTTTGGGCAAAGATGATATGATTGTGGATATCGTGGGTAACAGCCATATTTCTGTAGAAGACTATGCGGCTGCAATGATCGATGAGTTGGAACATCCCAAGCATCACCAAGAGAGATTTACGATTGGATATTAATGAAAAAATGGCTTGAAACATACAATACAGAGTATGATTCAAGCCATTTTGTTATGATGGATATATTATCCTATATTCTGTCGAGTACAGTCTTAATCAGTGTATCGATTGTATTCTTATATCCGGTATTAGCCTCTTTGATCAGTCGGTTGGCTATCACCATGCAGACGGTCATTGCCTTATGCCCCATCAGTCGGCTAAGTCCTGCAAGTGCCGAACTTTCCATTTCGAAGTTGGTAATCTTAAAGCCTTTATATTCAAATGCTTCAATCTTATCATTTTGTTTCGGGTCCGCTAACGGAATACGGAGCTCACGTCCTTGTGGCCCAAAGAAGCCTCCCGCGGCAATCGTTACACCACGTACCATATCTTCTTTAGCAATCCGGTCAATCAGTTCTTCACTGGCATCAATAACATAAGGCGCAGGGGCACACATATTTCCCGACCAGCCCATGTGATTAAGGAAAGCACGTTCGAAAGGAAGATCGCATACCGCATTGCGTCCGGCGTAAAAATTCAATAATCCGTCGAAACCGATAGATTTCTGTGAACAAACGAAGGTGCCTACCGGAGTATTTGGCTGCAAGCCGCCGCACGTACCGATACGTACTAACTCCAGTTGGCGGAACTTTTCTTTTTCTTCCCGTGTCTCAAAGTTGATGTTGGCAAGTGCATCCAGTTCGTTCATAACGATGTCGATATTGTCGCAACCAATTCCGGTAGAAACCACTGTGATTCGTTTACCTTTATATGTACCCGTGATTGTTTTGAATTCGCGGCTTTCCACTTCGCATTCTTTGTTTTCAAAGTGAGAAGCTACGAGTGCTACACGTCCTGGATCTCCTACAAGGATCACTTTATCTGCCAGCCATTCGGGCTTTACGTGAAGATGGAATACCGAGCCGTCTTCGTTGATAATCAGTTCAGAGGATGGAAAGTACTTTTTCATGTTATTGAACGGTTTTAGTTTTACAATAAGTCGTATATATAAATAGAAACGCCGGAACCGGATTTTAGTTCGGAAGAGGTATCTTTCTTTTCTTTTGCAAGTTTGTCAAAGAGAAGATACGCAGATGAACTGAATAGGAATCGGGTTCCAGCGTTTGGTAGACTATTTACTCAAAGGCTGGTTGGTGGTACCACCAGTCGTTGGTTTGGCAATGTTTTCGCGCATTGAAGTATCGGCTTCGATATTTTTCATACGGTAATAATCCATTATACCCAGATTGCCGCTACGGAAGGCCTCTGCCATTGCTTTAGGTACTTCCGCTTCCGCTTCGATTACTTTGGCACGTGCTTCCTGTGCCTTAGCTTTCATTTCCTGTTCGGAAGCGACAGCCATTGCACGGCGTTCTTCTGCTTTAGCCTGTGCGATGTTCTTGTCTGCATTAGCCTGGTCAATCTGCAAAGCTGCACCAATGTTTTTACCTATATCGATATCCGCGATATCAATAGACAGAATTTCGAAAGCTGTTCCTGCATCCAATCCCTTGCGGAGTACAAGTTTAGAGATAGAATCCGGATTTTCGAGTACTGACTTGTGGTTTTCCGAAGAACCGATAGAGGAAACGATACCTTCACCTACACGGGCAAGGATGGTATCTTCTCCGGCACCACCGACCAGCTGCTTGATGCTGGCACGTACTGTTACACGAGCTTTCGCTATCAGCTGGATACCGTCTTTGGCTACTGCAGTAACAGGAGGAGTATCAATCACTTTCGGGTTTACAGACATCTGAACAGCTTCAAACACATCACGTCCGGCAAGGTCGATAGCGGTTGCCATCTGGAATGACAGCTCAATGTTGGCTTTCGATGCGGATACCAGCGCATGTACTACTTTTTCTACATGGCCTCCGGCAAGGTAGTGGGCTTCCAGTTCATCACGGGTGATGTTCTTCAATCCGGCTTTGTGGGCTTCGATCATGCCCGGAACAATGATATACGGCGGAACATTACGGATGCGCATCAGGAAGAGTTGAATCAACGAGATGTTAACGCCTGATACTTTAGCCGACAACCAAAGGAAGAACGGCACATAATGGAAAAATAGTATTAGGAAAATAATACCTCCAACAATCAGAACGATAGGTAAGTACAAAGATGTTTCCATTGATAATTTATATTAAGTGAATATTATATTTTGTGTTTCTCAACTAGAATGGTACCGTCAGTGATGCGGCTCACAATGATGGGAGTTTTTTCATTGAGGAAGCCATCTATCGATCTTACTTCCACGATGTTACCGTTAATCTCAGCATAACCGATTTGTGCCAGGCGGGTAGTGCTGATTCCTGTGTCGCCTACCTTGACGCTCTTTTCCGCACTGCGGTCTACTTTCGAGTCAATATCTTTTTTCAAAGCCAGCTTATCCAGCATCTTCGAACGCATGAACCAGATAAGCGAGCCGATACAGGCGACAGCCGATATCCCTAAAGTGATAAATCCTCCTGCCATACCCAGATTGGCGAAAGCGTAATAGTTGGCATAGAGAATACAAGCAAGTGCTGAAATGCCAGCCAGGCTAATCCCCGGAATGACAAACAGTTCAACCAAAAATAGTATTACTGCAGCAATGATGAGAACGGTGATAATCAGTATGTCCATAACTCTGTATTATTTTGATTTTGTTTTTTCGGCATTACGCACACTTACTCCAAGAGCATCCAGCTCTTCATTCATTTGCAGAATTCTTTTTTCCAGATCAAGGATTGCGGGAGCAAGTTTTTCTTTTCCTTGTTGATTGGCGCTTGCATATTGCTGGCGCAGACCGTTCAGTTTATCTTCCTGTTGCAGATAATCTTTTTCCAGTTGCCGGTAACTTTGGAACAGTAGCTTTGCTTTGGGTGATTTGAAGTCACTCAACTGATAATAGGTCGTGCTATCATCGATGACAAACTCGAAATCAACCACACGACGTTCCTGTGGCTTATGATTGATTGCCTCTTTCAGACGTTGCAGTGCCTCCGTTACTGTATTTTCATCTTTCCAAGTTTCCTTCAGCGAATGAATCTGTGCCAGACGGATCATCTGCTGCGGGTCCATCGCCTCATAATTATAAGTCTGTTTAGACGAATTAGGAATGAATACATAGATGCAGACTTTCTCTTCGGGCTGGAAACGGTCGGAGGCAAACCAACCCAGATTATTGTATTCGTCGATGACGTACATATAATCATTATAAGGTGAATTGAACGGCATTCCCACATTTTCCGGCGTCAGATAAGAGTCCGTATTTGTGTTGTAACGAGTGACAAAAATATCATATCCTCCCAGTCCTTCGCCATCGGTTGCATAATAAATAGTAACACCATCCGATAAAACAAACGGGTAGTTGGCGTTTCCGGATTCGTTGATGCTGCCGGGCAACGGGCGACCGTTGCTCCATTCATTCAGTAATTTATTTTTGGAGAATATATCCAGATTGCCTCTTTCTCCCTTTTCGCTATAATAGATTTTATTACCGATTTCTGTTTCATAAACTGTTCCCGGATGATCTCCTTCGGTCTGGAAGAATTCGTTGAATGTAAATAGCTTGCCAGACTCTTCACTGATCTTGTATGCGCTCAGGAAATTTGCTTTATCTACCACGAAACTGTCAATAATGCACACGTCTTCTACTCCTTTGAGCATACGCAGGTCAGCTTTGCTCTTTTCCAATAGAGCTTCAGCTTCTTCCGTCGATCTTTTGCGTTTGCTGAGGTCGGCGATATATTCTTCAAAGCAGTTGACTGCATCTTCGAAACGATAAGTATCATTGTAAGCTTGTCCCAGATAGAGTTGTCCACCGGCTACCCGTCTTTTTACAGCGGTTTCGAGATACTTCACGGCTTCTTCCGGTTCTCCGGTTTTCAGGCAGCAGACACCGTACCAATAGCTGTAGTTACCATTGGATGGTTGAGATTTGGCATATTTCTGAAATACGGGTTTGGCTTGTTCGTAGTCACCTTTTGTAAATAAGGTGCGTGCCTGTTCCAATGTTTGTGCAGATACTCCTCCGAGGAAGAAACTGCAAATTATAAATAGAATATATTTTCTTTTCATTGTTTTATTCACTAATCCATGCATCAATTGTTCAAAAGTACAAATTTATTAGAAATAAACCCTTTTTCAGAGATTCTATTATGTTAATTCTTCTTTAAATCATTCTTTTCGCTTACTTTTGCAGCCGATTTTTGAAGATATGACACAATTTACGGAAGAAGAGAAGACGATCCGCCGTATTGAACGGCGATTCAATAAAGGAGTGGTGCAGTATCGACTGATAGAAGAAGGGGACAAAATCCTTATCGGACTGTCGGGCGGGAAAGATTCGTTGGCACTTGTAGAGTTGCTGGGCAAGCGGGCGCGTATTTATAAGCCTCGGTTTTCTGTGATAGCTGTCCATGTGGTGATGAATAATATTCCTTACCAAAGTGATACTGAATATCTGAAAGCATATTGTGACTCTTTTGGAGTGCCTTTTGTGCAGTACGAAACGTCCTTTGATCCTGCTACGGATACGCGCAAGTCTCCCTGCTTTCTTTGTTCCTGGAATCGTCGGAAAGCTCTGTTTACGGTTGCCAAGGAGCAAGGATGCAATAAGATTGCTTTAGGACATCACATGGATGATATTTTGGAAACATTGTTGATGAACATTACTTATCAGGGGGCATTCAGTACGATGCCGCCTCGCTTGGTGATGAAGAAATTTGATATGACAATTATCCGACCGATGTGTATGGTGCACGAGGCTGATCTGATTGAACTGGCTGCATTGCATGACTACCGGAAACAAGTGAAGAATTGTCCTTATGAATCACAGTCCAGCCGAAGTGATATGAAGGGTATTCTGCGACAGTTGGAAGCGATGAATCCGGAAGCTCGCTACAGCTTGTGGGGGAGCATGACGAATGTGCAGGAAGAATTGTTGCCGGATAAAATAGACTGATAATTACTAATTTTAGTATATAATAAGATGAAAGGTTTCTATACAATTTTATTACTCATTGTATCCAATGTCTTTATGACCTTTGCATGGTATGGGCATTTAAAGATGAAACAAGAGTATTCTTGGTTTGCTGCTCTTCCGTTGATAGGTGTGATTACCTTTAGTTGGGTTATTGCATTTTTTGAATATTCTTGTCAAATACCGGCGAATCGTATCGGCTTTGTCGGGAATGGCGGTCCATTCTCGCTGATGCAGTTGAAAGTGATTCAAGAGGTGATTACTTTGATTATATTTACTGTTTTTACCACTGTTTTCTTTAAGGGAGAAACATTGCACTGGAACCATCTGGCAGCATTTGTTTGCCTGATTGCAGCTGTTTATTTTGTGTTTATGAAATAATTGTTTCAGCCACTCTGAAACAGAGGCTTCGTTTGGCTTCAACAGAGGTGCTGTTTTATATAAACGGAGGCTCTATTCGTATGAAATGGAGCCTCCGTTTATATGCTTATTTGTAAAGCATTTTTCTATTTGGCATCAGGCATATATCGTTTCATACCATCCGTATAGTAAGTCTTAAACTCTCCATTCTCGCCGCTATATATAAAGTAGGCATCGATCATAGGATTTGCTTTACAGAATTTTTCGGCTTCTTCCAGTTCCATTACCATGAAAGAGGTAGCCAAAGCATCAGCCGTCATACAGTCTTCGGCAATCACAGTAGAAGATAGGATACTGTGCTGTACCGGATAACCTGTTCTGGGGTCGATGGTATGAGCATACTTTTTGCCATCCTTATAATAATAGTTGCGGTAGTTTCCCGAAGTAGCCATACCTAAATCTGTCAGGTTGAGTACTACTTGTATATCTTGCTTAACAGCTAATGAGTCGTCGTACGGCTTGTTTATTCCGATACGCCACAGATCTCCTGTCGCATTTTTACCTTTTACTACTACTTCACCACCTATATCTACCATATAGTTTTTGATTCCTTTCCGATCGAGTAGACGGGCTATTACATCTACCGAATAGCCTTTTGCAACCGCACTGCAACTTAACATTACACGCGGATCTTGCTTGACTACCTTTCCGTTTTCCAGCTTCACTTTTTCGTAACCGGTAATCTGTAGCAGGCTGTCTATCATCAATGAATCAGGGAAGGCGCCTTTCTTAAAGCCAAATCCCCAGGCATTGGCAAGAGGGGCTATCGTTATGTCAAAAGCTCCTTTTGTTTCACGGGAGATTTCCATAGAACGGTTGAAGCAAGTTTGGAAAAAGCTGTCTGTCACCAACTCTTCGTTGCGATTGACGCGACTAATGACCGAACTGTCATTGAACGGTGAGAGAGACTGGTCGAAACGTTTTAATTCCGCTTCAATCTCCGGTTTCAGATCAGCGTCATGTTGATACGCGATCTTGTATACTGTCCCAAACACAAAACCACTGGCGGTATTAAACTCTGCTTTTTGGTTACGTCTGGCTAATATCCAGATCGTTGCCAAGATGAGGAAGGCCAGCCAAAGGAAACTCTTTTTTGTTTTCATACGTTTTTCTGTTTTTTTTATTAGAGGAACCAATGCTTATTATTGTAAGAATAGATGTTCTATCAATATTTTTAATCCGATAGCGACTAGAATGATGCCGCCCCATAATTCCGCCTTTAATTTCCGTGCACATCCACAACCACATTTGATACCGAAGTAAAGGCCAATGAGCGACATGACGAATGATACGAATCCGATGATAAGGATAGGAGAGAGGATTTCGGTATAGTTGTTGATTCCGAGCAGGGCAAAGGAGATGCCTATTGCCAGTGCATCGATACTTGTCGCTATCGCCATTGTGAATACGACTTTCGGACTTGCGGGGTTAAATGTCTGACGGCAGTCCTCGTCTTTAAAAGATTCAAGAATCATACGTCCGCCCAAGAAGGCAAGGATAGCGAAGGCGATCCAGTGGTCTACACTTTCTATCAGGTGGCTGAAAGTCTTTGCAAACATCCATCCAATGAATGGCATCAGAGCCTGAAAAAGTCCGAACGCCAAAGCCATGACCAGCATCGGTCTCCATTGAGTACGTTTCAAAATAATACCGCTTGCAATTGAAACAGCGAAACAATCCATCGCTAAGCCTATTGCAAGCAGCCAAATCTCTAGTCCTGTCATTATTCTTTAAAGAGGTAATTTGTAAATGAGGGAATAGGTAATTCCCATGTTATTTGATTTAAATTTTCCGTAGCCGGGCACATACCAAGGGTTGGCGTATTCATTGGTCGAAGCATTTGTCTTATATTTCATGCGTACAGACCAGCCCATATTGAAATTCTTGTAAATGCGTACTTTGACACCTACCACTAATTCAAACCACTGCATAGACCCTTTCATCCCTAAATGACTGAAAGGAACGCTTCCTCCCCAGTAGTCGTCTTCCAGACTCGGATTTCCGATACTTCCTCCCCAAATCGGATCGTCAACCGGCAGGGTCGATACATCATACTTGAATGAACTGAACGCATAGCGGAGACCTACATATAGATAGCTGTTTTTCTCCTTTTTCTTTGCCATCGTATTATAGTCTACACCAATCCGGAAGAATGGGGCGGTCTTACTTTTGTAGTGTATTCCCGTTTCATTCCATGTATCTGTTCCTCCCATACCAAACTCGATGGTCGGGATAAACTTGTTTTTAAGGTTGACGCCTATGCTGACTTCGGAACTCATGAAGTCGCCACCTAGCATTTTACTTCCGATGCCGTATATGTCCACACCGACATACGTCCCATTATAAAACGGGATGGTATCGACTACAGCCTCTTTCTTCTTCTGGTCTCTTTTTTGTACGGGAGTCGGTCGTTGTTGTTGAGCAATTGTCGGGATTCCAATACAAAAGAGGAGTAGCACACTACTCAATCGTAGGAGGCGTGCGGTCGCGATATCTATAGAATATTTGTAAATTCTCAATTTCATTTGTATTGGCTTCTTTATTTTGTATATGTAGAGAATCTATTCTTTCCGAACTATTTTTGGTATTTCCAAATTTGGTACTGAGAATGTTCTGCTTCATCATATATCCGCATTCCATTGATTGAAAATACGGTGTGTTTTTTTGTATAATATATAATGTATCAACATCTTTTTTGTTAGTAGGACTATTCGGATTGTACCAGAGTATAAATACAGTAGTATCGCTGGTATAGCGTAACGGTAACATCAGCGTATGTACTTTTTTCTGGTTGTTGAGAATGATTGAGTCTGTTCCCAATGCTGTAATTGTTAATGAGTCCAGTGTGTCATTTACCCTGAGATCGGTTATCTCGTCAATTGTGTACAATGTGCAGTACATCATGGGGCGTCCCGCCAGCGAGCAATCATTTTCGTCCGAACACGAACTGCCGATGCTTATACCTGCACCAACAATTACTACTATTAAAAAGATACGAATTAAATTCTTCATAATCGGTTATTGGGCGTGAATTAAATTTTCTTTTCTATCTGATAATTGTTCCGTTCGGGGGCATTACGTGAGATCAGTTCTCCCAGGAATCCGGCAAGGAATAACTGTGTACCGATAATCATCGCTGTGAGCGATAGATAGAAATAAGGAGAATCGGTTACAAGCCGGTAGGGGAGACCGTTGTACATTGCGTGCAGTTTGCTGACACCTACCATGATAACGGAGATCATTCCGATAAAGAACATAAGCGATCCTAATAATCCGAAGAAATGCATCGGCTTCACTCCGAATTTAGACAGGAACCAAAGAGAAATCAAATCCAGATATCCGTTGAAGAAACGGTTGAATCCGAATTTGGTAGAGCCATATTTACGTGCCTGGTGGTGTACTACCTTTTCACCTATCTTCTGGAATCCGGCATTCTTTGCAAGGTAGGGGATATAGCGGTGCATTTCGCCATATACTTCGATGTTTTTCACGACATCTTTGCGATAGGCTTTCAGACCGCAGTTGAAGTCGTGCAGGTTTGGAATACCTGATACTTTACGTGCGGTAGCATTGAATAACTTTGTCGGCAGTGTCTTTGATAGCGGATCATATCTTTTTTGCTTCCATCCGGACACCAGATCGTATCCGTCTTCCGTAATCATCCGGTATAACTCCGGTATTTCGTCCGGGCTGTCCTGTAAGTCGGCATCCATTGTGATCACCACATCTCCTTGTGCTTCTGCAAATCCGCAGTAGAGTGCGGGTGATTTACCGTAATTGCGGCGGAACTTGATGCCTTTTACGCAGTCCGATTGGGCCTTGAGTTTTTCTATTACCTCCCATGAACGGTCTGTACTTCCGTCGTTAACGAAAATCACTTCGAATGAGAATCCGTTGGCTTTCATTACCCGTTCTATCCAAGCGTAGAGTTCGGGCAGTGACTCTTCTTCATTGAATAATGGGACTACAACTGATATATTCATTTTTAATAATTATGAATTACGAATTATGATTGGGCCGGGGTATTGTTTTCCGGTCGTGCTTTCTTCATTACCATCAATCCGGTAGGAATGGCCAGTAAACTTCCCCAGAATACATCCCATGACAGGAGTTGCATGGTAATATTGATGGAAGTAAGTGAACGGGCAGTATCTATCGTTTCTTTTATTATCTCTTGATTTTCCATCAAAGCGGGTGTTTTAGTCATCAGTTCGTCCCATAACTGGATATAGGAGTTGATGATAAAGCCGTGGTCAATGAACTGGAAATAGGCGTAGTGTGCAACGGCTACCAGCAGGGAAGCAAACATATACATGAATATGGTAAAGAGAACCGCATGAGAGAATTGGATACTTCCTCCACATATTTTGTCACGATACATCTTCACGTAGTGATAACCAATGAACGGCACTGCCAACGTCAGGATTACAAATAATAGTGAAAGGAAAGGGATGTGAAATCCCAACGGAAATAAAATGAACTTCAATATCCAATAGATTCCCATATACGTGCCAAAGTGCATGGCATATTTCTGTAAATAGCTTCTGTTCTCTGTCATCTTCGTTAATAAATTGCGCACAAAGGTACAAATAATATCGGTTGGTAAAGGGAATATGGTTGTTAAAGTTAATAAAGCAGTAAAAGTTGGCACTCGAATATTTTTTTTGATTTTTAATTGCTTGAAACGTAGAGTATTACTTCCTTTTATGCAAAAAAGTTACCTACAGCTATTGCAGAATCCATAAAAATGCCTACCTTTGCAACCGCAAAACGGGTAAGTCCTATACGGCCAGCTCCCTTCGAATC
>ERZ1036402.87-NODE-87-length-92795-cov-20.210341_pt1 | contig 92795 bp, 64 predicted proteins | sample MGYA00514216_ERZ1036402 | MGnify/ENA primary metagenome ERZ1036402 (study PRJEB33795, sample SAMN09464942) | human gut metagenome | host: Homo sapiens | place: USA: Stanford, California | collected 2016-11 | study: EMG produced TPA metagenomics assembly of the...
CGTTTAGACGCAAGAAGGACGCTGAAGAGCTTAGTTGCGGATTTGAGGTTAAATTAAAATAGCATTAGCTTTGTTACTTTTCCTTTTACTGATGTTACGTGCAAACCCTTTAGGGATGCTTCTGGAAGGGGTATGTAACGGGCGTGCAATAGCTTGTAACGTACATGCAAGTGTATGTAACCACCTGTCAATTGCTTGAAACAAAATCTCCACCTATGCTTGATATATTATCCATAAATTTGCATTAACCAAAAAAATGAATTGTCGGACACCTTAAAATAATAACTGCTTATGGAAACATGAATTCCTTACTCTATCCCCTTATTATAAATAAGAAGAGAAAAACCTATAACTTGGATTAACCACTATCATTATTAATTAAAAAAATGATTTTATGGAAAGCACAAATCATTATTTTCGACCGTTAGGTCTTATCATTCTTTTCTGCCTCTTCCCTGTATGGGTATTGGCACAGACTGTTTCCGTGACGGGAGTGGTCAAAGATGCATCGGGCGAACCGATTATCGGAGCCAGTGTAGTAGAAGCTGGCACTACCAATGGTATAGTTACCGATTTGGATGGTTATTTTAAGTTGAATGTATCAGCCAAAGGTAGCTTGAAGATTTCTTTTATCGGATATCAGACACAAACGATTCCTGTAGCCGGGAAAAAGCAGTTTGATATTACCCTCAAAGAAGATGCAAAAGTATTAGACGAAGTAGTTGTAGTTGGATATGGTCAGATGAAACGTAGTGACCTGACCGGTTCTGTTGTATCGGTCAACGATGAAGCCATTAAGAAATCTGTAGTGACTTCCGTTGACCAGGTACTGCAAGGACGTGCTGCTGGTGTGCAGGTACAGGCTAATAGCGGTATGCCCGGTGGTAGTTCTTCCATCCGTATTCGTGGTATCAATTCTTTGAATGCCTCCAATGAACCTATCTTTGTCATTGACGGTGTTATCATCGACGGTTCCACAGGTTCGGGAAGTGATAATGCACTGGCATCTATCAATCCTTCGGACATCGTCTCTATGGACGTATTAAAGGATGCTTCCGCCACTGCTATTTATGGTGCGCGAGCTGCAAACGGTGTGATTATGATTACTACCAAACGTGGACAGAAGGGTGAGGCGCAAATAACTTATGACGGATATATAGGATGGCAGGAAATGCCTAAAAAACTGGATATGCTGAATCTGCGTGAATATGCGGAGCATAAGAATGTTCGTTCAGGAAAAGACTATTCGGGAAATGATTGGGGAATAGTGAACAAGGATAATAACTTTGTTCGTCCGGATTTACTAGGTGAGGGTACAGACTGGCAGGATGAGATGTTCTCTAAAGCTATGATGACCAGTCATAATCTTTCTGTGACCGGAGGTACTGATAAAAGTAACTATGCATTGGGAGCAGGCTACCTCAATCAGGATGGTATTGCTGTTGGTTCAGGGTTCAGGCGTCTGAACTTACGAGGTAGTTTTGATGCCCAGGTGAAGAGTTATTTAAAAATGGGTATTAACTTTGCGTTTAGTAATTCCCGTCAGAAATTGACTGTATCTGACGAGTCGTTGATTAGAACTGCTTTATTGCAGAGTCCGAGTGTGGCTGTTCGTAATGCTGAAGGCACATTTGACGGACCGGATACGGACGAATGGGTACAAACGAATCCGGTGGGTCTTGCCATGATTAAGGATAACCGCAACGAGAAAATGGGCATTCGGGCAAACACCTATGCTGAAGCTACTATCATTGACGGACTGACGTTTAAAACGGAATTGTCTTTCGATTATGGGGTAGCTAATACTTATAAATTTGATCCCTCATATACTTTTGGTGCGATTGAAAATACGGACCGTCAGGGGACTTTCTCCAAATCATATAATAAGTTCTGGAGTTGGAGAAATATCGTGAATTACATGAAAACTTTTGGAGTGCACAATGTGAATGCAATGATTGGTCAGGAAATGCAGGAGAGCAAATGGGAATATCTGATGGGAAGCCGTATGGGATATTTGTCCAATGCCGCAACCGACCTGACATTGGGAGATGCCGCAACAGCCAAGAATAATGGTAATAGTGGAGAAAGTTCGATTTTATCTTATTTCGGCCGTCTGTTCTATTCATACGATGACAAATATCTGTTGACATTTACTCTTCGTCGCGACGGTTCTTCCAAATTCTACAAAGATAATCGTTGGGGATGGTTCCCGTCGGCTGCTTTGGCTTGGAAGGTTTCCAATGAATCTTTTTTGAAAGACAACAATATTATTAATAATCTGAAATTGCGTTTAGGATGGGGTGTTGTAGGTAATCAGAATGTACCTAATAATGCATATAAAGCCATTTATTCATCTGTTGCTACCGTTTGGGGAACAGGATTGCTGGCTGGCAATACTCCGAATCCCGAATTGAAATGGGAGTCTACTTATTCAAGTAATCTGGGACTTGATATTAATCTTTTCCAGAACAGGATTGAATTGATAGCCGATATTTATTATAAGAAAACAAATGATTTGTTGTTGCAAGTGCCTCTTCCTGCTTACGTGGGAACTTCAGGTCAGGGCTCTACTTCCGCACCCTGGAAGAATGTGGGTTCTTTGGAGAATAAAGGACTTGAGTTGACTTTAAATACAGTGAATATTGATAAGGGCGGATTTCAATGGAGAAGTAACGTGGTATTCTCTATGAACCGTAATAAAGTAAAATCGCTGGATACGGCAACCAGCCTGATAGATAAGAGTAATCAGACAGGCGAAACAATAACCGTACTGACACGTACATCAGTAGGAAACCCTATCGGACAGTTTTATGGTTATAAAGTGATTGGCCGCTTTGAAAAGGCTACTGACTTTTACTATAAAGATGCTTCCGGAGCAATTAAGCCGGTAGCATTGCCTGAAGGTATGTCGATTTCCAAGAATAGTATCTGGATTGGTGATTATATTTTTGAAGATGTAAACAAAGACGGTGTTATCAATGAACAGGATCGTACTTATATCGGTAATCCTGAACCGGACTTTACTTTCGGCTTCGGTAACTCTTTCTCTTATAAAGGCTTCGACTTGAGCATTAACCTGACCGGATCGGTGGGAAATGAAGTTGTAAACTGGGGGCGTCGTGAACTTGAAAATCCACGGGGCAATAATAATATCCTAAAATCGGCGTTGGATTATGCACAACTGGCTTTGATTGATCCGAATGGTCCGGATGATTATCGGAATATACAGATTGTAGGCGGTGACCCTTATGCTTGCCGTATGGCTATTGCCAAAGGGACAGATGATTCCAATTATCGTTTCAGTGACCGCTTTGTGGAAGATGGTTCTTTCCTGCGTATTCAGTCTATCTCTTTCGGCTATACGTTCCCGCGTAAATGGTTGGCACCGATTGGTATTCAGAATCTGAAACTTTATTGTAACCTGCAGAATGTATATACATTCACAAAATACAAAGGGATGGACCCGGAAATAGGTTCTGCCAATCAGGACGCTTTGCTTACAGGCTTTGATAACTATCGTTATCCTTCTCCGCGAATTTATACATTCGGTCTGAATTTAACCTTTTAATCATTTAAAGTGACTAAATATGAAAACAAGTAAATATATATACTCTTTCATGTTGGCTGTAGCTTTGGCGTTTGCAGGATGCAGTGACTTCCTCGATTCTGAAGATAACTCCAATATCGCAGGAGATAACTTTTATCAAACGGAAGATGATTTCCGGGCAGCAACAGCTCCTTTGTATAATAAGGTGTGGTTCGACTTTAACGATAAGTTCTATTATGGACTGGGTGACGGACGCGGATTCAACCTTTGTGCGACAACCTCTAATTATATCTATCCTTTTGCCGATTTGACCGAAACCGGATTGACGGGGCCGTTAGTTTCGGCTTGGGGCTCATTGTACAATATAGTACAGCAAACTAATAAGATTATTAACGGGATCAAAGGTAACTCATCCAATAGCGAAGAAGTGAAGAACCTATATATTGCTGAAGCACGGTTCATGCGTGGAGTTGCTTATTCCTATCTGGCGATGTTATGGGGAAATGTTATTATAAATGAGGATACGGATGAACTGGTGGCTAATCCAATTGTCAATACTAGCCCGGTAAGTGATGTCTATGAATTTGCGATGCGTGACTTGGAATTTGCGGCAAAATATTTGCCGGAGGTTTCTTCTGCTGCCGGACGTGTCAATAAATACAGTGCCTTTGGCATGTTGTCGCGTGTTTATCTGACGTATGCCGGTTATAGTAGTAACCCTAATAGTGCGACCCGTAATCAGGACTATCTGGATTTGGCAAAGAAAGCGGCTTTAAAAGTGATAGAAAACAGAAATTTTGAACTGATGACTGATTATGCCGATTTGTTTATGATTGATAAAAATAACAACTCGGAAACACTGTTTGCTTTGCAATGGGTTAGTAATGGTACGTATGGGGAATGTAACACGATACAGGATTATTTCGCTTGCGAGTCGGCTATTACCGGTAATGACCGTGCATGGGGCGGCTATGTTTTTGCACAACCGGACGTGATTTGGGAGTATGAAAAAGGAGATAAACGACGTCAGCCGACTTGGATGGCTTATGGCGATCATTATCCTGAAATACAGAAAGCAAACGGAGGATATACTTGTGAGAAGAAAGCATCGGGTACTGTTTCCGGAATTTATTGTAAGAAATATGTTTGTGGTTCTAGCAAAGATAATGCGAAGATCACTTCCGGAAGTACTCCTATCAATACTTACATGTTGCGTCTGGCAGAAGTATATCTGATTTATGCAGAAGCTATATTAGGAAATAATTCTTCAACAGATGATGCCGATGCAATGGAATACTTTAACAAAGTGCGCAAACGTGCCGGTTTGGAGTCCAAAAATTCGATTACTTACGAAGATATTCGTCGTGAGCGTAGACTGGAACTTTGTCTGGAAGGACAGTATTGGTATGACTTGGTACGTAGAGCTTATTATAAACAACAGGAAGTACTCAATTATATCACCGGACAGGATAGGGGTACTGCTGTCCCTGTAGTATGGGATGCGGATACGCAGACTTTGAAGAGAGACGAGGATTCGGATGAAACGAAGCGTGCTATAGGTGATGTCGATTCCAGTATATTCCTTCTTCCTTATCCGGAATCGGAGACTGTGCAAAATCCTTTGTTGAAAGCGGATCCTGTGCCTTATGCATTTAAGGAAGACAGAATAACCGATTTGTTTAACTAAAAACGAGAATACGAATGAAAAGCTTGATATATAAAAATAGTATGAAAGCATTTGGCTTATTGGTGAGTCTGCTCATCTGCTCTTGTTCATTTGTTTCGTGTGACGACAACGATGATGATAATGGCGGAAGTTCTGTGATGAACATTACAGGGGTCTACTTGGAAGACGCAAAGTCGAATACCCCTGACCGTTTGGTTGATTTTGCCCGTTTGGGACAACTGATCCGAATTGAAGGTGAAGGATTCAATGGCTTGAAGAAAGTATATATTAACGGATATAACTGTTATTTTAATCCGGTATTTGTTTCGAATAAATCTTTTCTGGTCAGTGTAAACAGTAAAGTTCCGACCACAGAAGCTGATGAGAATGTACGTAATACGATCCGTCTGGTGAAAGATGGCGGTGAATATATTTATGATTTCCAGATTCGTGCTGCTGCACCGTCTATAACGAAAATCTCCAACTGTATGCCGAAAGTAGGTGAGCCTGTCATTGTTTACGGAAGTGGATTGACGGAAATCGCAAAAGTCGTTTTCCCCGGAAATGTGGTGGTGACAGAAGGTATTATTTCTGATCTTGACGGTGAATATTTTATGGTGGATATGCCTGCCGGAGTTTCTGAAGAGGGCGGTTCTATTTTCGTAGAAGGTTCGAATGGTGGTGCTTATTCTCCTGCTTATTTCAATAACAAGAAAGGTCTGTTACTGAATTTTGACGGAGTAGGTACACAGGGAGCATGGGGCGATTCTGAAAGTATGATTAAAACAACTGAACTGGAATCTGCTTCGATTGGTGAAGGTAATGTGTCGCAAGGTGCTTACTGTCGCTTGCCGTTGGAAAGACAGTTGCCGGTGGCAGCAGCGAAGAATCGTTGTGCTGAAGTTTGGACAGCAGGTAATGGCACTGATCCTGACTGGTTGACGCTGGGTGTTCCTGCTGAAACTCCCGTTGCCGAATGTGCTATTCAGTTTGAAATTTATGTGCCCGAACCTTGGTCAGAATCCGGATTCCTGAAGATTTGTGGTCAGAATGGATTCAACGGTGGAGAATGGGAGAGAGACTGTTACAATTACGTACCGTGGATTGTAGACGGAAAAATCGTTCCTTTCCAGACAACCGGTTGGCAGACTGTAACTGTTCCGTTCAGTGAATTCTACAAATCGAAAGCATCCAGCGGAGCTTGGGTTACTTTTGCTGATGTGGCTGCTACTCGTGCATCTGCTTCTTATGCCAACTTCGGTTTCTATTTTGAGAATTCTGATATTACATTGGATAAGATCACAGGTGCAAGCTCGGATAAAGAAACAGAGTTTCTATCCAAAGCAACTTCCGTGAAGATTTATATTGATAACTGGCGTGTCGTACCTTTGACGAAGCCGGAATATACCGACTTCCCGGATGAAGAAGAGGATGCAGAATAATAATGACTTTAAATTGAAAAGATTATGAAATACAGAAATATGCTTCCGTTTGTTGCCTTGTCGGTGCTGATATTGACATCGTGTGACGATAATAAGATGGAGTGGTATAAAGACCCTACACATGGAGCGGTTACTTCTTCCGAACTGCCTTTGCAGTTGGCTGAAAAGATTTCCCGTTACAAGGCGCTGAAAGAATATTTATCCGATCCCAACTTTAAGTTGGGTATCGGAGTGGGGATGGATGAATATCTTGGTGACGAGACAACGACTACCATTGTGAATGAGAACTTTAATGATCTGACGATAGGATATGCCATGAAGCACGGTCCTATGGTCGATTCTAAAGGGAATTTGAAATTTGATAAGGTCGATCAGTTGTTTGCAAAGACTACAGAAGCGAGTGTCAGCATTTATGGGCATTGTCTGATTTGGCATTCCAATCAGAATGCGAGTTATCTGAATAGTCTGATTGCAGCAGAAGTTATTCCGGGACCGGCTGGAACAAATCTCTTGCAGAATGGTAGTTTTGACGAGAATATAGCTCCGTGGGGTTCCTGGGGAGGAGGAAAGGCGACAGTTGAACATTCTGCAACAGAAGGATTGGGTAATACGAAAGGTTGCATTAAGGCCGTTACAAGTGCAAGTTCGGCCAAACCGTGGGATCTGGAGATTCAGAGTGAAGCAATACCTGTAATCGAAGGGCATCGTTACCAAATCTCTTTCTTTATCAAATCAGAAGGAGTCGGTGCTGTACGTCTGGCATTTGACGGAATGAATACATCGTACCCTAATATTGATGGAAAAGAAACGATTCCAACTTCGAATAGCTGGCAACAGATTGTTTATAATAAGGAATTGATAGGTACGGATATTATGCCTGCCGAAGGTTCTGATAAGCTTCAGTTCCGGATAGATTTAGGTGCTGTTGCTAGTATGACCTACTATATAGATGATATTGTTGTTGTAGATTTGGAAGGTGAATCCACTGTGGTCAATCTGATTTCTAACGGAGATTTTGAAAGTAAGGCTATTACTCCTTGGGGAGCTTGGAGTAGTGGAAAGGCCGCGATTTCGGAAGAAGGTGAAGGATATGGAAGTTCATATTCGATGAAGCTGACTAGTTCTGTTGACGGAGGGGCTGGCAATGCATATAAGGCACAGGCCGGATATGGCTTTGGCACTCCTTTGGAAGTCGGCAAGACCTACGAATTCTCTGCTATGATTAAAGCAAGTGTCTCAACTACTTTCCAAATTCAAATTCAGAACTCAACGAGTTATGCAGGTGAATGCTATGTAGATGGAAATGTGAGTACGACTTGGACAGAATTTAAGAAAGAATTTACAGTGTCTAAAGAGGATATGAATCGATTCTGTATCAATTTCGGAGTTAGTGCGGGTGATTATTATATAGATAATATCGTATTGTCGGAGAAAGTGGTGGAGACACGTGCTGTCACTCGTGCTTCCGGTCCTACTATCATTGAGAAGACCGACGAAGAAAAAGCCGAGATTATCAGAGATGCTATGGAAGACTGGATTTCAAAGATGGTTACCCATTGCAAACCTTATGTTCATGCATGGGACGTAGTCAATGAACCAATGGATGACGGAAAAACATCAGACATTAAGACTGGTAAAGGCAAAACTGATCTGGCTTCTGATGAATTCTACTGGCAAGATTATTTCCTGACTCCGAAAGACTATGCAGTAGAAGCTTTCAAACTTGCCCGTCAGTATGGAAATCCGGATGATAAACTATTCATCAATGATTATAATCTGGAATATAACCTCAATAAGTGTGACGGTCTGATTAAATATGTGGAATACATCGAAAGCAAAGGGGCCACAGTGGATGGTATTGGTACACAAATGCATATTGCTATTGATTCCAATAAAGACAATATTGCTCAAATGTTCCAGAAACTGGGTGCTACCGGCAAGTTGATTAAAGTATCCGAGTTGGATATTAAGGTTAACACCTCGTCGCCTACTACTGAAAATCTGGCACAACAGGCAGAAATGTATCAGTATGTCATTGATATGTACAAGAAGTATATCCCAGCGGACAAACAATATGGTATTACCATCTGGGGAGTATCGGACAATGAAAAAGAACATGTGAATTGGATACCGAATGACGCTCCGAACCTTTGGGATGCTAATTATGCACGTAAACATGCTTATAAGGGAGTGGCCGATGGTTTGGCTGGTAAAGATGTCAGCGGAGACTTTACCGGAGATTTGAAATAAATGATTTTATAACGATTAAAGAAGGGGAGAGTGAGGGTTACAGTAGTTGTTATTATCTTGGAGTGGATCAAATGAATAACAATAACTACTGTAATCCGCTCGTTCTAAAACTTTCCCTTTCCTCTTGTTTATCGGTGGTTTCAGCTTGAATGTAACATTGCAACAAGTTTTTGTAACATACGTAAACGATGATGTAACAAGCGAGTAATGATTTGAATCAGAATTTCTGGGTAAGTGGGAAGAAACTTCCTAAGTTTGCAAAGTGGAATCCCGATGGATTTCTTCTCTTGCTAAATTATCATGAAATAAAGACATATAAAAGAAAAGACAGAATGAATAAGTATTGGTTTTATAAGGTAGGGTTAGTAGTTGTGTTCCTTTGCTTCGCCTTGTTGGGTGGAGCAAAGGTTAAACTTCCGACTCTTGTTTCCGACGGAATGGTACTTCAGCGTGGGGAACCTGTCAATATCTGGGGAACGGCTGATCCTGATGAAACCGTTGATATAACTTTCCTGAAAAAGAAATATAAGACTGTTGCTGATGTACAAGGTAACTGGAAAGTGACTTTGCCTATATTGAAAGCTGGCGGACCTTATACGATGGCCATTAATGATATCGAATTAAAGGATATTCTTATTGGTGATGTTTGGGTATGTTCGGGACAGTCGAATATGGAATTGCCTGTTTCACGGGTTACAGATCGTTTTCGCGATGAAATATCTACGGACAGTAACTATCCGATGGTACGCTATATAAAAACACCTCTGCTCTATAATTTTCATGCTCCGCAGGCAGATATTCCGGGAATTTCCTGGCAAGCGATGACTCCTGAAAATGTGATGCCTTTCTCTGCTTTAGCCTATTTCTTCGCTAAAGATGTCTATCAAAAGACAAAGGTTCCGGTAGGAATCATAAATTCCAGTGTCGGAGGTTCACCGGTAGAAGCGTGGATCAGTGAGGGAGGGTTGAAGCCTTTTCCATTTTATTTGAATGAAAAGCGTATCTATGAGTCAGACGATTTGATGGAGTCGATGAAAAAAGAGGAGAGGAAGAAAAGTCATGCCTGGAATGTGGCGTTGTTTCAGGGAGATAAAGGGATGCATGAGGCTACCCCTTGGTATGCTGCCGATTATGATGATAGCAATTGGACAGAAACAGACTTGTTTACTTCCGGCTGGGCAACAAACGGACTGAATACCGTCAATGGCTCCCACTGGTTCCGTAAAGACTTTCAGGTGTCTGCACAACAGGCGGGAGAGAAAGCGACTCTTCGTTTGGGATGCATCGTAGATGCAGATTCGGTCTATGTAAATGGCACATTTGTGGGGACTGTCTCTTATCAGTATCCTCCCCGTATCTACACCATTCCTGCCGGATTGTTGAAAGCCGGAAAAAATACAATAACCATACGCCTTTTCAGTTATGGCGGTCGTCCTCAATTTGTAAAGGAAAAGCCTTATAAAATCCTTTTCGGAAAAGGTCAGCCGGAAAAAGGAGAATCGGAGATCAATTTGGAGGGGAGTTGGAAATATCATCTCGGTGCTCCTATGCCCGCTGCTCCGGGACAAACGGCTTTTCATTATAAACCCACAGGACTGTATAATGCAATGATTGCTCCTTTGCTGAACTATACGGTATCCGGTGTCATCTGGTATCAGGGAGAATCGAATGTCTCACGCAGAAATGAGTATAAAGACTTGTTGACGGCTATGATTAGCGATTGGAGACAACGATGGAATAAGTCGGATATGCCTTTCTATATCATTGAGCTGGCGGATTTCCTTTCACCCACAGATAAAGGAGGACGCACTGCCTGGGCGGAATTCCGGAAAGCGCAGGCGGAAGTAGTCGATACAAATAAAAATGTTACTCTGATTAAAAATAGTGATTTAGGAGAATGGAATGATATTCATCCATTGGATAAAAAGACGCTAGGGCAACGAGTGGCAGCAGCTATCTTGATAGAAATGAATACGAAAAACAGAAAATGACCAATTTATCTATTTTATGGAGAATACAATAAAGACCAATGAAGCGAAAGGTTTCTATAAACTCTCTTGGCTTCAACGTATAGGATTCGGTTCCGGTGATTTGGCGCAAAACCTTATTTACCAGACCGTATGTATGTATCTGCTGATTTTTTATACCAATGTATATGGACTTAAACCGGAAGTGGCAGCCGTGATGTTTCTTATTGTCAGGATAGTGGATGTCCTTTGGGATCCTCTGGTGGGTGCTTTCGTCGATAAACACAATCCTAAACTAGGTAAATACCGTTCATATCTTATTTGGGGAGGAATTCCGCTGACTGGTTTTGCTATTCTTTGTTTTTGGAACGGCTTTTCGGGTTCACTGTTCTATGCCTATTTCACTTACGTTGGATTATCCATGTGTTATACATTGATTAATGTGCCTTATGGAGCACTGAATGCGTCACTTACCCGCGATACGAATGAAATCACGGTGTTGACGTCAGTGCGTATGTTTCTTGCCAATTTGGGTGGTTTGGCTGTGGCATACGGTATTCCGATACTGGTGAAGGTGTTGTCTCCCGATGGTAAAATCAATACTACTGCATCTGCTAACGCATGGTTTATTACGATGACTATTTATGCTGTTATCGGATTGGCGTTATTGATGTTCTGCTTTAGCCAGACGAAGGAGCGTGTGGTTATGGATCAGGAGGAGACATCTAAAGTAAAAGTGTCCGACTTGTGGGTAGAATTTTGTAGAAATAAACCTTTGCGTATTTTGGCGTTCTTTTTCATTACTGCTTTTGCAATGATGGCGATTGGTAATTCTGCCGGTTCATATTATATGATTTATAATGTACGTGCACCGGAGATGTTACCTTATTTCATGGCCTTGGGCTCGATACCCGCATTCATTTTCATGCCGATGGTACCTGCCATTAAACGTGCCATTGGAAAAAAGCAAATGTTTTATGTATTCCTTTCAGTCGCTATATTGGGTATGGCATTGCTGTATATTATTTCTGTGGTTCCGGTACTCAAAACGCAGATATGGTTGGTCTTTGTGGCGCAGTTCATAAAATCGACGGGAGTCATTATTGCAACAGGGTATATGTGGGCTTTGGTTCCTGAAGTAATTTCGTATGGCGAATATACTCATGGTAAACGTATTTCGGGCATAGTCAATGCTTTGACTGGTATTTTCTATAAAGCGGGAATGGCTCTTGGAGGAGTTGTACCGGGACTTGTTATGGCTTTTGTCGGATTCGACCAGACAAATGAAGTGTCACAATCGCCTTTTGCCGAACAGGGAATACTGTGGCTCGTGGCCGTTATTCCGGCATTGTTACTTTTGGTAGCTATGTTCATTATTTCTAAATATGAACTGGAAGATAATGTGATTGACAATATTAATGAGGAGATAGAATCGCGCTGTAAGAAAGGCGAATAGATAAGATGTAGAATGTTTATTACTCAAAAATATAACGTATGAAACTCAAACGAATAATTCTGTTGTTATTGACAGTGATGTTTTCTTTTTCTTATGGAGAAGTGTTTGCGAAAGATGGAAATTCGCTGAAAAAGGCTTTGAAAAACAAGTTTTTGATTGGCGTGTCAGTGAACACACATCAAAGTTCCGGTAAGGATGTCGCAGCTGTTGAAGTTGTAAAGAATAATTTTAATTCCATCGTGGCGGAAAACTGCATGAAGTCTTCTGTCATTCATCCGAAAGAAAATAAATATAATTTTACGCAGGCAGATGAATTTGTCAGTTTTGGTGAGAGCAATCAAATGGCTATCATTGGTCATTGCCTGATTTGGCATTCACAATTGGCCCCTTGGTTTTGCGTAGATAAGGATGGGAACAATGTTTCTCCGGAAGTCCTGAAGAAGCGGATGAAAGACCATATCACGACTATCGTGAAACGCTATAAAGGCCGCATCAAAGGCTGGGATGTAGTAAATGAAGCGATTGAAGATAATGGAGCATATCGCAAGACAAAGTTTTATGAGATTTTGGGGAAAGAATATATTCCATTGGCTTTCCAGTATGCACACGAGGCCGATCCGGATGCCGAACTTTACTACAATGACTACTCTATGGCTCAACCGGGCAGAAGAGATGCAGTCGTGAAGATGGTAAATGGTTTGAAAAAACGTGGAATCCGTATTGATGCCGTAGGTATGCAAGGACACATAGGCATGGACTACCCGAAAATCAGTGAATTTGAGAAGAGTATGCTGGCCTTTGCCGGAACAGGGGTAAAGATAATGATAACAGAGCTGGATTTGACGGTGATACCATCACCGAATCCCAATGTAGGTGCAGAAGTTTCCGCTTCCTTTGAATATAAAAAAGAGATGAATCCTTATCCGGATGGATTACCGGAAGAGGTATCGAAAGCATGGACTGAAAGAATGAATGACTTTTTCCGTCTGTTCCTGAAGCATCATAACCTCATCACCAGGGTTACTCTTTGGGGAGTAGCCGATCAGAACTCTTGGCGTAATGACTGGCCGATGAGAGGCCGCACGGATTATCCGTTACTTTTTGATCGCAATTATCAGCCGAAGCCGGTAGTCGACCTGATTATCAAAGAGGCTGAAAAAACAAAATAAGTTTCTAACAGAAAAACCGAAAAAGCATGAAAACAGAAAAAAGATATTTAGTTCCCGGTGATTATATGGCTGACCCTGCCGTACATGTATTTGATGGCAAACTGTATATTTATCCCTCGCACGATTGGGAAAGTGGTATTGCTGAAAATGATAATGGCGATCATTTCAATATGAAAGATTATCACGTGTATTCTATGGATGATGTGATGAACGGTGAAATAAAAGATCATGGAGTGGTGCTTTCCACAGAGGATATTCCTTGGGCGGGCCGTCAACTATGGGATTGTGATGTGGTTTGTAAAGATGGTAAGTACTATATGTATTTTCCATTGAAAGATCAGAATGATATATTTCGTATCGGGGTAGCTGTGAGTGACAAACCTTATGGTCCTTTTATACCGGAAGCTAATCCGATGAAGGGAAGTTACAGCATCGATCCGGCTGTATGGGATGACGGAGATGGTAACTATTATATGTATTTCGGTGGATTGTGGGGTGGACAACTTCAACGTTACCGTAATAATAAAGCCTTGGAATCTGCTATTTTGCCGGAAGGAGAGGAGGAAGCAATTCCGTCGCGTGTTGCTCGTTTGAGTGAAGACATGATGGAGTTTGCCGAAGAACCCCGTGCAGTGGTAATTCTGGATGAAGACGGTAAGCCATTGACAGCAGGGGATACGGAACGCCGTTTCTTCGAAGCTTCGTGGATGCATAAATATAATGGTAAATACTATTTTTCCTATTCTACGGGAGACACTCATTTGCTCTGCTATGCAACAGGTGATAACCCTTATGGTCCGTTTACTTATCAGGGAGTCATTCTGACTCCGGTGGTAGGATGGACTACTCACCATGCTATTGTAGAGTTTAAAGGTAAGTGGTATCTGTTTCATCACGATTGTGTGCCATCAGAGGGAAAGACATGGCTCCGTAGCCTAAAAGTCTGTGAACTTCAGTATGATGCAGACGGGCGAATCATTACTATCGAGGGAAAAGATGAATAATAGAATACATTAAAACAACCGCCTCTATCTGAAAAATATGCCTAGAAATATATTTGCATTGATATTCACTATCCTTTTTTGCTTTTCTTCTATTTGGGCAGAAGATGGAAGTGCCTTGTGGCTTCGTTATGCATCGGGAGCGAAAGCGGAAATCACCAGCAAGAAACAATCACCTACATTACGTATTGCGGTTTCCGAATTACAGAACTTCTGGCAGGGAGGAATCTCGGTTACTTTGGAGGTTCGGAGCAATAAAGAACTTCGTGCACTTGGAAATGAGGGATATACGATTCAGACCTCCAAAGGTGGCAATCAAATAACGATAGCTTCTTGCGGTGAACAAGGAGTACTTTATGGAACTTATCATTTACTCCGTCTGCAAGCTACCGGACAACTACCGGAATCAGCTTTGCAATCCCTCAATATCTCTGAACGACCTGATTATCGAATTCGTATCCTGAATCATTGGGATAACTTGGATGGTACAATCGAACGCGGATATGCCGGACATTCACTTTGGAAATGGGACGAACTTCCGTCTGTTGTCTCTCTCCGTTATGAAGCCTACGCTCGTGCCAATGCTTCTATCGGCATTAATGCCACCGTAATAAACAATGTCAATGCAAGTCCTAAGATACTATCTAATGATTATTTGCAGAAAGTCAAAGTCTTGGCCGACGTTTTCCGCCCTTATGGCTTGAAAATATATCTTTCTATCAATTTCTCTTCTCCCGCAGCTTTAGGTGGTTTGTCCACTTCCGATCCGTTGAATAAAGAAGTGATAGACTGGTGGAAGCAGAAAGCCAAAGAGATTTATTCTCTGATTCCCGATTTCGGAGGTTTCTTGGTGAAAGCGAATTCCGAAGGGCAGCCCGGTCCATGTGACTACGGACGCACTCATGCCGAAGGAGCCAATATGCTTGCCGATGTGTTGAGGCCCTATCATGGTATTGTGATGTGGCGCGCTTTCGTTTATTCTCCTACTGACAGCGACCGTGCCAAACAAGCCTATCTTGAATTTGAACCTTTGGATGGTAAGTTCCGGGACAATGTTATTGTGCAGATCAAAAACGGTCCGATAGATTTCCAGCCCCGTGAGCCATTCAGCCCGCTGTTCGGAGTTATGAAGAAGACGGCAGTTATGCCCGAGTTTCAAATCACACAAGAGTATCTTGGCTTTTCCAATCACCTTGCGTTCCTTGCTCCTATGTGGAAAGAATGTTTAGATAGTGATACTTATCTACAAGGCAAAGGCTCCACCATTGCCCGTGTGACGGATGGTTCGTTATTCCCTCATCCGCTCACGGCTATTTCCGGAGTGGCAAACATCGGTGATGATACTAATTGGTGTGGACATCCTTTTGCCCAAGCTAACTGGTATGCTTTCGGACGCTTGGCATGGAAGCATTCGCTCTCTTCCGAACAGATAGGAAATGAATGGTTGAAACAGACTTTTCTTCCCGTTACCGGTGCGCAAATCGATACTCCGGCAGGAGAAGTCATTCAAAAAGAGCAAATTGACGCTGAACTCTCCTTTCTCAACTCCCAAGTGCTTCAGAAATCGAGAGAAGCAGTAGTAGACTACATGATGCCTCTCGGCTTGCATCATATCTTTGCATGGGGACATCATTACGGACCGGAACCCTGGTGTGATATTCCCGATGCCCGCCCGGATTGGCTACCTCCTTATTACCACCGTGCCGACAACATGGGAATAGGTTTCGACCGCAGCAGTACAGGAAGTAATGCTACCGGACAATACCATTCTCCATTATGCGAGCAACTGGACAATGTGAATACCTGTCCGGAGAATCTGCTCCTTTGGTTTCACCATGTCCCTTGGAATCATCAGATGAAGAGCGGGCGTACACTTTGGACAGAACTGTGCTACGCGTATGATCGTGGTGTAAACGAAGTGAGAAACTTTCAAAAAGTGTGGGACAGGATGGAACCGTATATTGATTTCGAACGTTTTCGTGATGTGCAACACCGCCTGAAGATTCAGGCACGGGATGCTGTCTGGTGGCGGGATGCTTGTTTGCTTTACTTCCAGCAATTCAGCAGACAACCGATACCTTACGAATTGGAACGTCCCATACACGAGTTGAAAGATATGATGGAATACAAATTGGATATTACCAATTTTGAATGTCCACCTTATGGGTTTAGTAAGTAAACAAAGATATTCCCTATACGGAACGAATAAGAATATGTTTGCAATTTGGCGTCTTTTATGATAAAATTGTTACCTTTGCGGGCAATAATAAAACAGAATAAAAGAATATGAACCAAAATACATTCTGCATGGCGGGGGGCGTAGCACGCAACCCGCTTGTGCGTTTAGCCAAACCCATCACGGCAACTATCGGAGCGAATGAGCACATAGCCATTGTAGGTCCCAATGGTGGTGGTAAAAGTCTTTTTATAGATACCCTGATCGGAAAATATCCATTGCGTGATGGAACCGTGCAATATGATTTTTCCCCCTCTGCCACCCAGACTCTTTATGATAATGTGAAATACATTGCTTTCCGCGATACTTATGGAGCTGCCGATGCCAATTACTACTATCAGCAGCGTTGGAATGCTCACGATCAGGATGAGGCTCCCGATGTTCGTGAGATGTTGGGAGAAATCAAGGACGAGCAACTGCAATGCGAACTGTTTGAACTCTTCCGTATCGAACCGTTGCTCGACAAGAAAATCATTCTCCTTTCCAGCGGTGAATTACGTAAATTCCAGCTAACCAAAACCCTGTTGACTGCTCCCCGCGTGTTGATTATGGATAATCCGTTTATCGGACTGGATGCTCCTACGCGTGAACTGTTATTCTCTTTGCTCGAACGTCTGACGAAAATGTCGTCCGTACAAATTATTCTGGTGCTTTCCATGCTCGATGATATACCGTCATTCATTACTCATGTCATTCCTGTGGACAAAATGGAGGTCTTTCCTAAAATGGAACGTGAAGCCTATCTCGAAGCTTTCCGTAGTAGAGATGTGGTTACCTCTTTTGATGATTTGCAGCACCGGATTATAGATTTGCCATCTGATGGCAACAATTACGATTCGGAGGAAGTAGTGAAACTGAATAAGGTCAGTATCCGTTATGGCGACCGAACTATTCTGAAAGAACTGGACTGGACAGTCCGTCGTGGTGAGAAGTGGGCGTTGAGTGGTGAGAACGGTGCCGGGAAATCGACTCTGTTGAGCCTTGTCTGTGCAGACAATCCGCAATCGTATGCCTGTGACATCAGTCTCTTCGGACGGAAAAGAGGGACGGGAGAAAGTATTTGGGAAATCAAGAAACATATCGGTTACGTAAGTCCGGAGATGCACCGTGCTTATCTTAAAAATCTGCCCGCTATTGAGATTGTAGCCAGTGGTTTGCATGACAGTATCGGTCTGTATAAACGTCCTCAACCGGAACAGATGGCTATCTGTGAGTGGTGGATGGATATATTCGGCATTGCAAATTTGAAAGATAAACCATTCCTGCAACTATCCAGTGGAGAACAACGTTTGGCCTTGCTGGCAAGAGCTTTCGTCAAAGACCCGGAACTGCTGATTCTGGATGAACCGCTTCATGGCTTGGATACCTATAATCGTCGCCGGGTAAAGAAAGTGATCGAGGCTTTCTGCCGACGCAAAGATAAGACGATGATTATGGTGACACATTATGAATCGGAACTTCCCAACACTATAACAGACCGTATTTTCTTAAAGAGAAACCGGTAAACATTGTTTTCTGATATTTATTTTTCTTTGAAATCAGGTTTTAGTTGAGCGGATGCGTAAACCAGAAACAGGACCCTTCTCCCGGTTTCGATTCCACTCCGATTTTGCCACCCAGCTGTGTGACGATACTCTGACAGATGGAAAGTCCCAATCCTGTGCCGGCAATGAAATTATTCAATTTCACGAATCGGGTGAAGATAGCTTCCTGTTTTTCCGGTTCGATGCCCATTCCCGTATCCTGAACCGAGAATCTGACTTCATTTCCGTTGATTTGGTAATCAATGACAATACTACCCTTGGAAGTAAATTTCAGAGCATTCGTTATAAAGTTCAGCAATACCTGATACAACCTGTTTTTGTCGCTGGTAAAAGTAAGTTCGGGAAGTTCCGGTGCTAAAAGAATCTCTACTTGTTCAGTAGCCTTTACCTGCATAGCCTGTAGCAGTTCGTTGCAAAGTTGTTGTGCATCCACTTGTTCCGGGATAATGTCGAAAGTCCCGGCCTCAATCTTTGACAAGTCAAGAATATCCGAGATCAGTTGTAACAAGAGCTTGTTATTCTCTTCAATAATTGTTATATACAGATGTTTTTCTTCTGCATCCTCCGCTTCCTCAAGCAGACTGGAAAAGCCTACTATCGCATTGAGTGGAGTACGTATCTCATGACTCATATTCGCAAGAAAAGCAGATTTTAGCCGGTCGGCTTCTTCAGCTTTCTCTTTGGCGCCAATCAGCATCCGCTCTGTCTCTTTCAGTTCGGTAATATCAAAGTTGATGCACAGCATTTCGATGATATTATCCTGCGGCTGATAATTCCTGACTAATACGTTAACCCGTGTCCAAGTGTAATTTCCATCTGCTCTGCGGATGCGGACATCGCGGGATAGCTTGGAACTTTCTCCTTTTATCACTTTATCCAGGAAGTCGATCATCACAGCCCGATCTTCCGGATGGAAATGGGAATGAATACCGATGATTTCCGGCAATGGGGTACCCTCTTCTTCACCTACATTCATGTACCAGCTTCTCAAAGCATACCCGTCCCGACTCAAAGCATCGAAGTGTGCGTAACCTACTTTTGCATAATCTCCCACCAGATCGAAAAAACTCTCGAATTCCTGAATCTTATTATAGGCAATTGTATCTTCGGTCTTGTCTACATTTATTAAGAGGTAGTTGATAGGTGCGTGGTTGTGATCGTATAGAGTGGTGACTTTCGTTGTTAAGTCAATGAAACCGGTTGTACTGTCAGGCTGATAATATTTGTTGATTTTGGAAAAGTCATACCGGAATGTAAAATCTGCGTTCTCATTGTCTCTAATCTTTTGTTTTATTTCCTCCGGCAATATAGGATTCTCGAAAATGTTGACTCCCAGAATATCTTCTTTATTGGAAATACGGAACATTTCCATATCTTTTTTATTCAGGTCGACCATTTGACCGTCCTTATCATATAATTCGATGCCGACCGGAAGATTCTTATAAATATTATGCAGGATCCGCTCGCTATTTTGTAGAGCCTGATGTGCAGAGGCTATATGAATTCCCTCTTGTGTTTCGGCAATTCCATATACTTTGGTGTTACCGTTTTCGTCTGTTTCCTGAAAGCATGCCTTGCTGCGAATCCATACATGGCCTTTGGGAGTATCAAACAAGTATATTTCTTCTACAGTCTGTTGCAATTTGTCAAAAGACGGAAAAGTGGCGTATCCCTGGTCTTCTTTTAGAATACGCTTGTTGAAATCTTCGAAACTGATGAGCCCGTCTTCTCCTATTCCGAGTAGTTGGGAGATAAGTTCCGAACACTTGTAAGTCTTTGCTTTTAAGTCAGCTTCCCACCATCCTATATTCGCTTTGTTCATAAGCTTTTGTAGGAATTCACTTTCGTTTTGTTCGTTTATTTTCAAGATATGTCTGTATTATCAGGAGTTAGACAATAATTTGCTCGTAAAAATAATCATTTTTGTTGAATTCCACCTTAAAAAAGTAAAAGATAGTATGATTGTATCATAAGGAAAGTCTGTACTACAAAGAAAACGGGCATATATGAACAGAATATCAATAAATTATCTTCGTGTAAAAAAAATAATCGAAGCATTCTGTAAGCGTAAAGATAAAGCGAAGATTAAATCAACATCCAGATGAATGGGAACGGTCGGATATAGTTGTGAATCGTATCTTTCTGGGGAGAAACAAGGTGTCAAAATATTAAGAGCCAGACGATGGGAATAGAATATGTCTATAACAACAAATGCATTTATATGAATTATAATCTTTTTTAATAAATAGAATGTTTTTTGCTCTAATTGGTTATCTTTGCGCTCTATAAAATGCAAAAAGTAACTGGAAATACATGAATGATAGTCAAAATGCTATAACTGTTATATACAGGGAACATTGGCAAAAACTCTATATTCATGCATATAATCTGCTGAATGATGAGGAAAGTGCAAAAGATGTGGTGAACGATGTCTTTTGTTCGGTGCTTGAGAGCAGCGAACGGTTGACAACGGAAGAGGATCTGCTGCCGTTATTCTTCGTCATGGTGCGAAATCGTTGTATTGACCAAATACGTCATCAGAACGTGGTGTATAAAAATGCGGAAAGGTATCTGGAAGAACTTTACAGTGGCTGGACTGTGAAAGAATACCGTGAGTATGAAGATAAGATAAACCGGATGCAGGAGAGTATTCGCCAGATGGCTCCACAAATGCGAACCGTAGTGGAAGAGTTTTTCTTAAATGAAAAGAAATGTGCGGAAATCAGTGAAAAGTTACGTATTAGTGATAATACCGTTAGAACGCACATTGCCAGAGCTTTAAAGATACTCCGAAAACAATTAACCATCTTTTTTTAAAAAAAATCCTATCGGGGTGTCATCAGTTTCAGTAACCTCTACGTGTTTAATGAAACTATTGACACTATGATAGACCATTCAGATAAAAATTTAGATTATGCACTTCGTGCCATACAACATCCACAATTAAGGGAAACTGATGAATTCCTTCAGTGGATAAATATACCTGATAATAAAGAACTTTTCTTGGAATTAATGGCTTGTAAGGAAGCTGTGATACGTGAGAATCTGGAACGGAAACGTAGAGTCAGGTCAAGAATGTATATAGGGGCAGCGGCTTTTACTGCGGCTGCCGTATTAGTGCTGGCTTTTCTGATTCCTTCGTTATTTCCGACTACTTCCCGGCAAATGGAACAACCCATACGGCTCTTTGCTGCAATCACTGATGGAGAACATGTGATGTTGCAAACGGATGGTCATAGTGAACAACTGCTGGAAGATAGTGTGATGAATCTTAAAGAAGTGGAAGCATTAACTTCGGACACAATATGTTGTCAGACTTTGACTACTCCACGCGGGAAGAGCTTTCTATTGGTGTTGTCGGATGGTACTAAAGTCTGGATTAATGCTGAAAGTAGCTTGCGTTATCCTGTGGCCTTTAATGGTAAGGAACGGCGTGTGGAACTGAAAGGGGAAGCCTGTTTCGAGGTTGCGAAGAATGAAAAATGTCCGTTTATTGTAAGTACCGATGGGATGGAAACTACGGTATTGGGTACTAAATTCAATATACGTTCATATAAAACGGAAGACCGGCACGTGACCTTGGTACAAGGAAAGGTGGAGGTTACGAATATGACCAGTCATCAATCCGTTATACTCCAGCCTGGTCAGGATCTCACTTATACGGAAAACGGAGAAGAAAATATATCACGTGTGAATATTGCGACTTATACAGCTTGGACTGAGGGAATGTTCTATTTTGAAGATGCATCACTGAAAGACATCATGAGCTCTTTAGGCAGATGGTATAACGTGAATATTGATTTTGAACAAGCGGAACTATACCATATCCGATTAAACTTCTGGGCTAACCGTGATGCCCGCTTGGAAGAAGCTTTGGAACTTCTGAATAAACTGCAAAAAGTACGTGTGGATTATCAAGACGAGACGATCACGATTAAACATATATAACTTTACAAATACAACTCTTATGAAAAAGCAACAATTTACATTGTCTTACAAAAAGGCAACGAGAAGGATCGTGTGGATGAAAACCGCCTTTTTATTGCTGATGTTTGTAACTGCCTTGCATGGATGGGCACAAAGTACGGACAACAAACTAATTTCTTTGGAACTGAAAGAGGTATCGTTGGGAGAGGCTTTGAAGCAGTTCAGTAATGTGTCCGGTTATAAGGTGAATTTCCCTAGTGAAGATGTCGGTCCGTACCGGGTAAGTGTCAGTATACGCCAGCAGGCACCTTTGTCTGCACTTCAGAAAATTCTGGAGGGAAAACCTTTTGAATATGAGGTGAACCAGCATTTCATTACTATCCGTAAAGTGAAAACCACTTCCACTGGCGTTGTACGAAAAACTAGAAGTGTAGAGGGGCGGGTGGTAGATGAAAAAGGCATCCCGTTACCAGGTGCAAATATCCGGGGAATCAATAGTCCGTTTGGAGCCATTGCCGATGTCGAAGGAAATTTTACCTGTAAGGTGCTGGAGGAAACTCACACTTTGGAGGTCTCTTTTGTCGGTATGCAGACAGAAAAAGTTTCTATTAAAGGACGTACCCATGTCAATGTGATTATGCATGAAGACAAACAACAATTGGGAGATGTTGTAGTGACCGGTTATCAGCGTATTAGTCGGGAGCGTTCTACCGCTGCTTTCGGCTTTGTGGATTCCGAACAGCTGACAAGACAGATGCATACGGACCTGACTTCTTCTCTGGAGGGGCAAGTGGCTGGTTTGCGTATGAATATAAATCCGAATAACGGTGATATGAGTCCCATCCTTCGTGGTGTAGGCACATTCTCGAATGATGTGGGGACAGACCCGTTGATTGTTGTAGATGATATGCCGACAAACTTAACTTTAAGTGAGATAAATCCTTATAATGTAGAGAGCGTGACTGTCTTGAAGGATGCAGCGGCAGCCAGTATTTATGGTGCTTTGGCTGCAAACGGAGTTATCGTGGTAACAACCAAGCAGGCTAAAGAAGAAGGAGCACATGTTAGTATCAATGCAGACTGGTTTATTACTAGCAAACCTAATTTCAATAGTTTGAATCTGGCGTCTACGAGTGATATTATTGATTATCAGACTGCGGTATTTGATGCTAATGTTGCTGAATCCGGCAGTGCTTCCAGTTTTCTATCCACTTATAAATCAGGTTACTATTATCCATTATTCCAGCTTTATTTAGATAGGGAGAATGGAATGGTAAGTAACAGTGAAGTAGAAACTACACTGAATCAGTGGCGTAATAACGATTATTATAAAGAGTATCGTGATAATGCTTGGCGTGCAGCTGTGACGCAACGTTATAATATGACTGTTTCTCAAAAAGTAGGGGACAGTAATCATTTTCTTTCTTTCAATTATGAAAATAACAAAGGGGGTACTATAAATGACAAAAGTAATAGATTTTCTTTGTACTACAAGTCGAACTATGCTATCACCAGCTGGCTGAATGTGAATGCCGGAGTGGATGCCCGCTTGGGACGTAGTGACACGCCTAATAGTCTATTTACCGGTTATACCTTACAACAACGTTATGAAAGAATACTGGATGACGATGGCGGGCATTACAATTCTCCTTATGTAAATGTAAGCGGATATTCAGGTGGCTCTTACAATGGGGGAGTGGTAAGTCAGGCGGAAGGTGTTTCACCTTATAAATCATTTGGCTTCAATGTGCTTGATGCCTTAGGTGAAAGTGGTACAAAATCGCATGATGTTAGTATACGTCCGTTTGTCAGCTTGCAGGCTCGTTTCTTGAAGATGTTCAAATACAATTTTATGTATCAATATGAATGGAACAATAATAAAAGTGAGGTGTATGATGCAGAAGATTCTTATTTGATGCGTATGACGCACAATTCCATGATTGATACGGATGGGAACTCGGGTATGCCGAAAGGTGGACGATTCTATCAAAGTGAAGTGGGCAGTAACCGTTATACGGTCCGTAACCAGATAGATTTTGATAAAAATTGGAAGGATCATTCTGTAACAGCTATCGCCGGATTGGAATTTCGGGAAAATAAAATTCCTAAATTAACTAGACAGCTAATGTATGGTTACGATCCCCAAACGTTAACTTCCGATATAATAGATTGGCAGGCATATCGCGATGGAATAGGGACAAGTGCTCTTTCCGGTAATACTATTAAGTTAACAGGTTTGTCGGCTACATTACAGGAATCACGCCATCGTTATGCGTCTTTTTATGCTAATGCGGGTTATTCGTATCTGTCACGTTACAATGTCTCCGGAAGTATTCGCTGGGATCAGGCAGACTTGTTCGGACTTGATATTCGTAACCAACGTCACCCTCTGTGGTCGGTCGGTGCTTCTTGGGTTGTGTCGGGCGAGTCATTTATGAAAGAATTTTTTTGGCTTGATTTCTTGAAATTACGTATGACATATGGTATTAATGGTAATGTAGATCAAAGTTCGACTACCTATTTTGTGGTAAAGCAAAAAACTCAGAGTAATCCGATTAAGACGAATTATCTGACTTATGAAGATAATGATCTTCCGAATCCTAAACTTCGTTGGGAAAAAACTGCTACTTATAATGTGGGAATGGATTTCCGTCTTTTCAATAATGTGATTGCCGGTAGCTTGGAATATTATAACCGTTCTGCGTCAGATTTGCTTGTACGTCGATACATGGATCCCACTTTGGGAGCTAAATCACGTGTCGTGAACAATGGTAAAATGCGTAACCGGGGTATTGAGTTATCACTTACAACCAATATTATCAGGAAGAAAGACTGGAACTTTGCCATTGATTTCAACTTTGCTCATAACAAAAATAAAATGATAAAAGTGGATCATAGCGATTCGGATACATCGACAAGCTTTATCAAGAGTCCGCTGAACTACTTTATGGAGGGAACCAGTCATAATACGCTTTGGGCTTACCGCATCGATCGTATTGAGAATGGATATCCGGTAGCGGTGGATAAGGACGGAAATGATCTTGTAACATTTAATGAAGATGGAACGGTGGCTAACATCACTACCGGATCATCCCTTAAAGGTACAGATGATCTGGTAAATCTTGGTTCACTGACGCCTAAGTTCAATGGAGCACTGACTTTCAGACTAAGCTATAAAGGAATTGATCTGAATGCTTTCCTTGTATATGCAGGTGGTAATAAATTACGTAATAGTGTAGTGGATATGAATGATCAGGTGGGAAGTCAGACATTGAAAGATATTACTAATCGTTGGAGTGCTGATGACCCGAATGGAGATGTACGTATGTATATTGATATGCCTACAAAAGTGAAAACTTATGCGGGGACTTTTCAGGATTGGTGGCAGTATGGTGACATCAATGTGAAAGATGCCGGCTATGTGAAATTACGTAGCCTGAGCTTGGGATATAATTTGCCGTCTGATATTTGTCGTCAACTCCGGCTTAGTTCGTTGAAGGTGAAGTTGCAGGTGAACAATCTTTTTACTTGGTGTAAGGCAGGAAATGATATAGACCCGGAGAGCTACGATCTAAACGGAGGTACTCGTGGCATGGCCTCGCCCAAGACTTACTCTATTGGATTATCAACAAGTTTCTAATTATTAAAAAGACTATAGAATATGCGTAAACTACTTTATATATTGCCGGTTCTGCTGATATTGGGACTTGCTGCTTGTGAGAATTACGTGGATATAACTCCCACAGGGAAGAAGACTGTGGACTCTACTGATACTTATTATGAGCTGGTGGCTTTGCCTAACCGGTGTTATTATCCGTCGGCCTTTGCCCTATTGAGTGATAATGTCTGGTCAAAAGAATCGAATATTATTGGCAAAGAATATCTATCTTGGGATGGAATCAATATGACATTTAATGAAGATGCTTATCGTAAGGATTTGAGTGATAATAATTTATATGCAAATTGTTATGAATATATCTTGCGGTCGAACATTGTGATTTCATTGGTAGATTATAGTACAGGTGACAAGGGTACTAAGGAACTGGCAAAAGCGGAAGCAAAGATAATGCGTGCTTGGGACCACTTTATTTTAGTAAACACTTTTGCGAAAAGTTATAATCCAGAGACGGCGGCTACTGACGGTGGTGTTGCCGTTGTCAGAGAGTACAATCTCGAAGCTACTCCTACCAAAGCGACTGTGGCCGAGGTCTATGATTTTATCATCAAAGATATTGAGGATGCATTACCTTATCTGCAAGAAGAACCGGTGAATGTCTATCACCCGTCGAAAGCTTTCGGTTATGCTTTGGCTGCCCGTGTTTATTTGTTTCATCGCGACTGGAAAAAAGCTGAAGATGCAGCGGAAGAATCATTAAAACGAAATAACAGTTTGATCGATTATATAGCTTTGGAGGATGAGGGAGGGCCAATGAAGGTTTCAACTTATGCTAAAGGTGGAAACCCTGAAGTTTTGAATTATGCTTATATGGGTGGCGTTACCGAAAATCCGGCTTTTACTTATGGTATGATCAGCCCGGAACTAGTACAACTTTTCGGTACGAATGATGGGCGTATGAATCTGTTTTTCAAGACGACTGGAAATCTTGAATACTACTTCGATGAAGGGTCTGGGGCTGCTTTGTGGAATACGTCACTTACTTATGCCAAGTTCCAGTATATGGCTGTAGGTATGCGTACAGCCGAAGTTTATCTGATTCTGGCAGAAGCAAAGGCACGTCAGAACGATTTATCCGGAGCTGTTGAAGTCTTGAATCAGTTGCGTGAAAAACGAATCAAAGGAACAGAGGCAGTATTACCGGAACCGGCTACCCAGCGTGAGATGATGCAGGAAATCATTAATGAGCGTCGTAAGGAGTTGCTTTTCGGTTTTAGTCGTTTCTGGGATTTGAAGCGGTTTAATACGGAAGCGGACTATGCAAAGACGATCACCCGTGTTTTCCCGCTGGTTTCTACTAATGTCGAACAGAAGACATATACGTTGAAACCGGATTCACGTTTGTACGTCATTCCGTTCCCGTTGGCTGCCCGTGAGAAAAATCCGAACCTGACATTAAATACTAACGAATAAAATAGATAGAAAAACAATGCAAAAGATTTTGATGATAACTGTATTGCTACTTTGGGCACTGCAAGGAGCAGAAGCACGGGCCGGTGTTATGAATCCGTTTGAACATGGAAAGAAAAGTCTGGTGGTCCGTGAAGATACAGTTAAGAAAGACACTGTCAAGAAAGCGACAGCTTACGAGAAACTTTTGAAAGATGGAGGAAGTGAATGTCAGGGTATGTTTACAGTGCGTCATATCAAGGATGACTGGTATTTTGAAGTACCGGATTCTTTGTTGGGACGATTGTTATTGGTTGTTACTCGCTTTAAAGCTGTGCCGCAGGGGTTCAAAATGCTTAGTGGGGAAGAGGTGAACCGGAGTGTGGTTTATTGGGAACAACATAACGACAAGACGCTCTTTTTACGTGAATATGTACAGTCACAGTTTGCTCCCACAGGTGATAAAATTGCGGAAGCATTGAAGCAGTCAACGATAGATCCGGTTATTTGTAAGTTTGACGTTATCGGTAGAAATCCGGAGACTCAGGCGCAGCTCATCAATGTATCCAAGTTTCTTTTGGGTGATAATAAGACGTGTGGCTTTACATCAAGTGACCGTTCTATTCTTGGCATTGGTTCTTTAGCACAGGACCGTACATTCATGGATACTATAAAAACCTATCCCATTAATGTGGAAGTGCTTACTTTACGTACTTACAATATAACTTCCGGCAAGTTGCCGGCTGCGGCAACAGGTTCGGTGACAGTGAAACTGAATACCAGTATGGTGATGTTACCCAAAGAACCTATGCAGCCGAGATTGGCAGATGAACGGGTCGGATTCTTCCAAAATCCGGTGACAGAGTTTTCGGATGACCAGCAAGTCACGACCCGTGGAGCCATTATCCAGCGTTATCGGTTGGAACCGAAAGATCCGGAACGTTATCGCAAAGGGCAACTTACTGAACCTAAACGTCCTATTGTGTATTATATAGACCCGGCGACACCAAAAAAATGGATTCCTTATCTTAAAGCTGGTGTGAATGACTGGAATGTAGCTTTTGAAGCAGCCGGATTCAAAAATGCCATTATTGCCAAAGAATGGCCGGACGATCCTACAATGAGCCTGGACGATGCACGTTATAGCGTATTGCGCTATCTGCCTTCGGAATCGGAAAATGCTTATGGTCCGCGTATTGTAGATCCTCGTAGCGGAGAGATCATGGAAAGTCATATCTGTTGGTATCACAACGTAATGAACTTACTTAAGAAATGGTATATGGTGCAGTGTGGACCTTTGGATAAACGTGCGCAATCAATGACCTTTGATGACAAATTAATGGGGACTCTGATCCAATTTGTTTCCTCACACGAGGTAGGTCATACGCTTGGATTGCGTCACAATATGGCTGCCAGTTCGGCTACCCCGGTAGAGAAATTGCGTGATAAAGCATGGGTGGAGGCCAATGGTCACACAGTATCTATTATGGATTATGCACGGTTTAACTATGTAGCACAACCCGAAGACCGGATTTCAGAAAAAGGGCTTTTCCCCCGTATTGGCGATTATGATAAATGGGCGATAAAATGGGGGTATCAATACCGTCCGGAATTTAAAGATCCTTTTAAGGAGAAAGCAGCGTTGCGTGCTGAAGTCACGAAGAAACTTCAAGGCGACCGTCGTCTGTTGTTTATCGGTGATGAAGGAAAAGGGACTGATCCCCGTAGCCAGAGTGAGGACTTGGGGGATAATAATATGAAGGCCAATGAGTATGGTATGAAGAACCTGAAAAGGGTGATGGAAAATATTATGACTTGGACTGCACAACCTGACGGCCAATATGACGATTTAAATACGATTTATAAATCAGTGCGTGCCCAATATATGAAATATACGCTGCATGTACAGAGAAACTTGGGGGGCCGGTATACTAATAATCTGCCAGGGCAGGATCCTCATGATTACTTGCCACGTAGTGTGCAGAAAGAAGCTGTAGAATGGTTAGGACGGAATTTGCTTGTAGCTCCACTTTGGCTCTATCCTGATAAGGTAGTGAATTGCACGGGAGTGAAAGCTGTGGATGAAATTCGTGATCGCCAAAGTTCTATTATAGCCTTATTACTGGCATCGGGAATGTTGCAGAATTTGTATTCGGCTTCGATGTGTGCTTCGGATCCTTATCCGCTCGAGGAATATCTGGACGATGTGTTTGCTACAGTGTGGAAACCTTTGAATGATTCAAATGAATTAGAGAATAATTTCCGCCGTCAGCAGCAACGGACTTACCTGGGATTTATTGAACGTATGATGAACCCAAGTGATAAAGATGCCGGAAATGTAAATGCGACGGTGAACCGTTCTGATATTTTGCTTTTTATAGAAATGCATTTGGATAAGATTGAAGAATATGTGAAAGAGCAGCTTACCGTATGTAAAGAAGGAGATTTCAATTATAGGCATTACACGGCTTTACTACGGAATATTAAGAAAGCAAAAGAAGAGTATTACGGAAAAAATGCCGAGATATCTTGAAGAAGGACCTTTAAAAGAAACGGAAAAACAGAACAGATTTTCTTGTATATATAAACTCTCTCTCTAACAGGCTTACTCTTCTCTGACGATAAACTTGTTTTGATTCATAAGCGATCAATACATGCAAGTTTTGAGTTAGAGGAGAGTAAGTTTTTTTATATGCCTAATTACTGCACCTTACTTCTTAGCTGAAAGAATCATAATTTCTGGGTATTGATAACTATTTGTTTTCTAGTGAACTTTGTGAAGAAACAATCTGTTGTATATATAAAAAGAAGAAAGGAGACTTTTAGCAATGAAAAAGATAGTATTGCTCCGTCATGGAGAAAGTGCATGGAACAAAGAGAATCGTTTCACCGGTTGGACCGACGTAGACCTGACAGAAAAAGGGGTTGCCGAAGCCGAAAAAGCCGGAGAAACATTGAAAGAGTATGGCTTTAATTTTGATAAAGCATACACCTCTTATTTAAAACGTGCAGTGAAAACGTTGAATTGCGTACTCGATAAAATGAATCTCGACTGGATTCCTGTCGAAAAGAACTGGCGTCTGAACGAGAAACATTATGGTGACTTACAGGGATTGAATAAAGCCGAGACTGCCGGGAAGTATGGTGAAGAACAAGTGCTCATCTGGCGCCGTAGTTATGATATAGCCCCCAATCCACTTTCGGAAAAAGATTTGAGAAATCCGCATTTTGATTACCGTTATCATGAAGTGCCCGATGCAGAATTACCTCGCACGGAATCGTTGAAAGATACCATTGAACGTATTATGCCTTATTGGGAAAGTGATATATTTCCTAGTCTGAAAACAGCTCATACGCTGTTGGTGGTCGCTCATGGCAATAGTTTGAGAGGCATCATCAAGCATCTAAAAAACATCTCCGATGAAGATATTGTCAAACTGAATCTACCTACGGCTGTGCCTTACGTATTTGAGTTTGATGAAAACCTGAATGTATCCAACGACTACTTCCTGGGAAATCCGGAAGAGATTAAAAAACTAATGGAGGCAGTTGCCAATCAGGGAAAGAAAAAATAAAATAGTTACATATTAAAAAGTAAAGTTATGAGTAAAGTAGTTGAATTATTAAGAGATCAGGCCTGTTATTATTTGGAACATACCTGTGAAACCATCGATAAATCATTAATTCATGTTCCGTCTCCCGATACGATAGATAAAATCTGGATTGATTCGGATCGAAACATAAGAGTATTAAACAACCTGCAATCTCTGTTGGGACATGGACGGTTGGCAAATACCGGTTATGTGTCTATACTTCCTGTCGATCAGGACATCGAACATACTGCCGGAGCATCATTTGCTCCCAATCCGATCTATTTCGATCCTGAAAATATTGTGAAACTGGCTATTGAAGGCGGTTGTAACGGAGTAGCTTCCACGTTTGGAATTCTTGGATCCGTAGCACGTAAATATGCGCATAAGATACCCTTCATTGTGAAATTGAACCACAATGAACTGCTCTCTTATCCGAATAGCTTCGACCAGGTGTTGTTTGGCACTGTCAAAGAAGCCTGGAATATGGGAGCGGTGGCCGTAGGAGCTACTATTTATTTTGGCTCGGAACAGAGTCGCCGTCAACTGGTAGAGATTGCCGAAGCTTTTGAATATGCTCACGAATTGGGTATGGCAACCATCCTCTGGTGTTACCTGCGTAACAATGATTTTAAGAAAGGTGCAGTAGATTACCATGCTGCCGCCGACCTGACAGGTCAGGCCGACCGCTTGGGAGTGACTATCAAAGCTGACATTGTGAAACAGAAACTTCCTACTAATAATGGTGGCTTCAAAGCCATTGGTTTCGGAAAGATCGACGAGCGTATGTATACCGAACTGGCTTCCGAACATCCGATTGACCTTTGCCGTTACCAGGTAGCCAACGGCTATATGGGACGTGTAGGCTTGATTAATTCGGGTGGAGAATCTCATGGTTCTTCCGATTTACGTGATGCTGTCATTACAGCCGTAGTCAACAAACGTGCCGGAGGTATGGGATTGATTAGCGGGCGTAAAGCATTCCAGAAGCCAATGAACGAAGGAGTAGAATTATTGAATGCCATTCAGGATGTATATCTTGATCCGTCAATTACGATCGCTTAATCAGGGATGAATAGAAATAAATTCTTATCTTTGACTATTAGATCGTTAACCATTAAAAATTAAGAGTATGAAGTTTTTTATTGACACAGCTAATCTGGAGCAGATTCAGGAGGCTTATGACCTCGGAGTACTTGACGGTGTGACTACCAACCCTTCGTTGATGGCGAAAGAAGGCATTAAAGGAACGCAGAATCAGCGTGAACATTACGTCAAGATATGTAAGATCGTTGAGGGAGATGTAAGTGCCGAGGTGATAGCAACCGATTATGAAGGGATGATTCGTGAGGGCGAGGAACTTGCCGCACTCAATCCGCATATCGTAGTAAAGGTTCCTTGTATTGCTGATGGAATCAAAGCTATCAAACATTTCACGCAGAAAGGAATCCGTACCAATTGTACGTTAGTGTTTTCTGTAGGACAGGCATTGCTGGCTGCTAAAGCCGGAGCTACCTATGTTTCACCTTTTGTCGGCCGTCTGGACGATATTTGTGAAGATGGGGTGAAGCTGGTGGGAGATATCGTACGTATGTATCGTACGTATGATTATAAAACACAGGTGTTGGCTGCTTCTATTCGCAATACAAAACATATTATCGAATGTGTGGAAGTAGGAGCCGACGTGGCTACTTGTCCGTTGAGTGCTATCAAAGGATTGCTCAATCATCCGTTAACTGATTCAGGATTGAAGAAGTTTCTGGAGGATTATAAGAAAGTGAATGGCTGAATGTAAGTGAGATGCAATGATAAAATGGGTGGTGAACATCATCGTGGATATTTTTTGTCCGCATGATGTTCACCTTTTTTATTTTCCTTCTTTCCTTTTTTGTTTCTGTTTTTCTTTGTATTGAGTCGGCGTTTCTCCTGTGTATTGTTTGAAAGCCGTACTGAAATAGCGTGAAGTAGTAAATCCGATCTTCTCGGCAATTTCCGTAAAAGACATATCCGTATGAGTGATGAATGTGATCGCTTTCTCCATCCGGAATTTATTGATGTAATCATTGGCTCCCATATCGGTTAGAGCTTTCAGTTTATTGTAAAGGGAAGCCCGGCTCATTCCTATTTCTTTGCAAATAAGAGTGACATCCAGATTGCTGTTATCCAGATTCTCCTGAATAATTTTATTCAGTTTCAACAGGAAGGTTTCATCTGCCTGGCTGAATGTGCTTTCTTCCGGTGCAGGAACCAATCCTGCATTTAAATATCTCTTTTTGATAGATTCGCGGTTTCTTAACCGGTTACGAATGATTTCCATTAACATTTCTATCTCAAAAGGCTTTGTAAGATAGGCGTCTGCTCCATTCTTATAACCACTTAACTGGCTTTGTTTATCATCTCTTGCTGTCAGCAGTACAATAGGAATGTGACTGATGGTAATGTCTTCCTTGATGTTTTTACAAAGTTCATATCCATTCATTCTCGGCATCATCACGTCACTGACGATAATATCCGGAGTATGGCTTCTGGTCAGTTGGAGGGCTTCCACACCGTCCGAAGCAATGATTATCCGTTTGAAATATTCTCCCAGTGACTTTTTTAGGAAATCCGTCAGGTCCGGATTATCATCCACCACTAATATACTGTAAAAACTCGTATCGAAATTACTCTCCTCCGGCAATTGTTCTTTACTGTCATCGCTCATCAATTCGTTCAGATAGGCTTTCGGTTGGCAGATAATCTCTTCTGATTGTTGGCGAAGTGGGAGTTCAAAGAAGAATGTTGCACCGGCTTCCTGATTGTCTAGGGCACCGATGGAACCTCCGTGTAATTCGACCAGAATCCTGGAATAGGATAATCCGATTCCTGTCCCGCTCTGTTCTCCTGTACCCTGATAGAAACGGGTGAAGAGTTTCTGCGTATTTACTTGTTTGAGACCGTTTCCCTGATCTATGATGGAGACACGGACCCTGTTTTCCTCTGAAAGCAACTCCGAAGTAATGATTATTTCTGCATCTTGCGGACTGTGTTTTAAGGCGTTGATAAGCAGATTGCTTAGAATAATCTCACACTTGTCTTTATCGAAACTAACAGTGTCGATATGTGGGTCAAGCTGATAACGGATACATACGTTCTTTGCTTCGCCTTCGCTGGTGAAATCTTGTGATACATGTTCAATCCATTGATTGAGAGCGTATGGTTGTATCTGCAATTTGCTTTCTCCAACCTCCATCTTACGCACATCAAGTACCATATTGATAAGATTCTTCATTCGCTGTGACTGGCGATATATCGCTTTTATAGGTAGATATTGTGTATCTTCGGCAGAAAGCGATTTCAATATTCGGCTAAGTGGCGCATGTATGAGAGTCAATGGGGTACGCAGTTCGTGACTGATATTAATAAGGAAGCGCACTTTTTCTTCGTACACCTGTTGCTCATGTTCCTTCATTGCCCATTTCAGCTTTTCCTCTTTGCGTTTTAACGTTCTTCGGAAAGTTTCGATGACAGCAGCAGTAATGAACACTGCACAACTAATGATGAACCACCATGTTCGATACCAGGGAGGGAGAATCGTCAGTTCCAGTACCTCCTGACTGGGAATCCAACTACCATCTTTCGCTGTGCAGGAAGCCATGATCTTGTAACTTCCCGGAGGAAGTGAGCGTATGGCCAATTCGGGATTATATGATTCGATTTGCTGATCGTTCAGTCCTTCTATCTGATATCTGTATACTTTCTGCCGGAAGATATCTTTTTCTTTCGACATGATCCGAATGGTTATATTACTGTTCCAGGGAGCAGAAATTCCTATAGGGTTACTACTTAGCTTATCATTAACGGATTCTCCGTTGATAACCACGTCCGAGAGTTGTAATTGCGGGAATTCGGAAGTGATTAAGGGCAAGTTGCTGTTAATATGCAGTAATCCTTTCACACCTCCCATATAGATATTCCCCTGTGAACTTAATAAACGGGGCTTGGATAGGTACTCATTCTGAATGACACCGTCGGATTCACCGAATAGAACAAATTTTCTTTCTTTGATTAACCAGGCGAAAAGCATATTGTCAGTTCCTATCCAGACTTTTCCTTGCTGGTCGCATACTATCAGAGTGACTTCTTCAAAGAGGGAGGTTGGTATCGGAGTTTGTTCTTGAGTGACAGGGTTATAATGTATCAGTCCGTAATTGTTTCCTATCCAGAAATTTCCATATTCATCTCGTGAGACAGAATTAATCAATGTGTCTTTACTGCATTGAAATATTATTTCGAGGCGGTTGGTACGGTTGTCCAGACAGAAGATATGTTTGCTGTCGTTCAGATATGTGTTATTCTGACTATTTGCTATAGGCAAAATGGTACCGATAATGTCTGCTCCTTGTTGTTCGGTAGCAATACTGAATGTTTGTTCTTTCAAGTTGTATTGGTAGATATGGTCGCCCAATAGCAGTACACTATGGGGGGAATTGAGGAATAGGTTTACTGTTTTTCCCCGGCTTCCGAGACGTTTGGAAGTTTCGGGATCAATAATAATAAAAGGAGTCTTCTTTCCCGTTGACGGGTTGAAAACAAATACGCCCTGTGAGAAAATAGAAAGCAATAGATTACCGGAGGTAAAAGGGCAGATAGAGGCTACTTTATCTTCCCATGTGGAAGGAAAGTGGGTGAACTTTTCTGTAAGGGGATTAAAAAGGTTAATACCTCCACCGTCCGTGCCTATCCAAATGCGACTATCAGATTCCTGATAGAGGCTTAGTACGGTATTGTTACTTAATCCGCGGTCATTGCCCGGCAATACATCCGTATAAGTTTTCATGGAAACCTCCCGGATGCTGATAAGACCGTTGCGAATACTTCCTGCCCATATATTATTGTTCCGGTCATTATAAAGACAGAGAATGGAGTTAGCGGGCAGTGAGTAGTTATCTCTTCCCGGTACATGCTCCAATAAAGAGAAATTTCCCGTTTCAGGTTCAAGAATATTGATGCCTCCTCCATCCGTTCCGATCCATATCTTCCCTTCCCGTTCAGCAAGACTTAAGACGACATTATTGCTTAAATCCGAGTTATGTGTGGTATACGAAGCCAATGGTCTTCCGTCATGGGAAAAACAGCTTATGCCTTCGTTGTAGGGGGCTATCCATATCCGGTTTTGTGAATCAATAAGCATATTCATGATTTCCTTTCCGCAGTCAAAAGGAGGAGGTGTGTGTTTACCCGTATTTAAATCCAGAAGAAGTAATCCCTGCCATCGGCTGCAGCAAAGAAGAGTGTGCTCATTCCATAAACTTAGTAACGTGATATTGAAATTGGGCTCTCGATTAAACGTCTGTAAAAGGTGAAGAGAAGAATGCTGATAACTATAGAAATAGACTTTGTTTTGCGAGCCGAATAAAACTCCGTCTTTCATTAAACAAGTCGAGTAGGCTACTATATTATTTCCTTTCTCGTCCGTAGGTATGAAGAAATCATCACTTTGCCGTTGATAACATGCCACTCCTTTTTCTGTCAGAATCCAGATGTTATTCAGTTTATCTTCTGTTATCTGATTGATTTGGTTGTGGGGGATGGAATGAGGGTTGTCTGCTTGATGAGTATACTTTTTAAGTTCGTGGCCGTCGTACCGTCCTAGTCCGGAACGGGTTCCAATCCATACAAAACCTTGTTCATCGGTCAGGATACATCGTACGGTAGAAGGTAACCCGTCTTTCAGGGAGATTTGCTTGTAATAATAATGTCCGGCTTGAAGGGAGGGAACACCGACAAACTGTATGATGAACGCTATACATAGCAGAATAAAGGTTCTTTTTCTCATGGTATTAGGTCAGTTAAACTGAAACAAAGATAATATATTCAAATGAATATTTGTTAAGAAAGCAAACTTATTTTATTATTCCTTTGAGTCAGAGAATGGTCTTTGAATGAAAATTCTTTTCTTTATTTAGCTGGATTCTCTATCTTTGCCCGAAAATATACGACTATGATTACCGAAGAACTACAGAAACTTTATCAGTCATATACAGGTGTTCCCGCTGAAAACATCGCAGAATTACCGTCTTCCGGTTCCAATCGCCGTTATTTCCGTCTGACGGGCATACAAACACTGGTTGGAGTATATGGAACCTCTATTGATGAGAATGAAGCTTTTCTTTATATGGCAGGACATTTCCGTAAAAACGGTCTACCGGTTCCCGAAGTTTACATTGCATCGGAAGATAAAACTTGTTATCTGCAAGAAGATTTAGGTGATACTTTATTGTTTCATGCCATTGAGAAAGGCCGGGCCACCAGTGTATTTTCCGAGGAAGAAAAAGAACTGCTCCGCAAGACGATCCGTTTACTTCCCGCTATTCAGTTTGCCGGTGCTGACGGGTTCGACTTTTCCCGTTGCTATCCCCAACCGGAGTTCAATCAGCGTTCTATCCTTTGGGATTTGAATTACTTCAAATATTGTTTTCTGAAAGCTACCGGAATGGAATTTCAGGAAGACAAACTGGAAGATGATTTTCAGAAGATGAGCGATGTTCTGCTACGTAGTTCTTCCGCTACTTTTATGTATCGTGATTTTCAGAGTCGTAATGTGATGATAAAAGACGGGGAGCCGTGGTTTATCGACTTTCAGGGAGGACGTAAAGGTCCGTTTTATTATGACATATCCTCCTTCCTGTGGCAAGCGAAAGCGAAATATCCGGATAGCCTCCGTAAAGAACTGCTGCAAGAATATATAGACGCTCTTCGCAAATACCAACCGATTGACGAATCCTATTTTTATAGCCAACTTCGTCACTTTGTTCTTTTCCGTACGTTGCAAGTGCTAGGGGCTTATGGCTTCCGCGGATACTTCGAAAAGAAACCTCATTTTATTCAAAGCGTTCCCTATGCTATCGAAAACCTGCGTGAATTGTTGAAAGAAGAATACCCGGAATATCCGTATCTCTGCGAGGTTTTGCGGGAACTTACCGGACTGAAACAATTTACGGACGACCTGAAAAAGCGGCAGCTTACTGTCAAAGTGATGAGCTTTGCCTATAAGAAAGGAATTCCTGATGACTCTACCGGCAATGGAGGAGGCTATGTATTCGACTGTCGGGCCGTTAACAATCCCGGTAAGTATGAGCGTTACAAACCTTTCACCGGACTGGATGAACCTGTAATCACTTTCCTCGAAGAAGATGGTGAAATACTCCGTTTCCTCGATCATGCCTATGCTTTGGTAGACGCCTCCGTAAAACGCTATATGGAACGTGGATTCAGCAATTTGTCCGTTTGTTTCGGTTGTACCGGAGGGCAACACCGTTCTGTTTATTCAGCCCAGCATCTGGCAGAACACCTGAATCAGAAATTTGGTGTGAAAGTCGAACTGGTGCACCGGGAACAGAATATAGAACGTACGTTTGAGGCAACTATCTAAAGAGATTAACTATAAAGGAGGAAGTTACGAATAAAATGAAAGCAATGATATTTGCTGCCGGTTTGGGTAGCCGGTTGAAACCGCTTACCGATACCATGCCTAAGGCTATGGTTCCCATAGCCGGACATCCGATGTTGGAACATGTGATTTTAAAACTGAAAGCTGCCGGATTCACGGAAATTGTGATTAACATCCACCATTTTGGCGATCAAATACTTGACTTCCTGAAAGTCAATGAGAATTTCGGGCTTACCATACATATTTCCGACGAACGTGACTTGTTGCTCGATACTGGTGGAGGAGTCAAGAAAGCCCGTTCTTTCTTTGAAAATTCGGATGAACCTTTCCTGATACATAATGTAGACATTCTTTCAGATGTGAATCTGAAGGAATTATATGACTATCATTTACAGAGTGGCGGTGTGGCAACTTTACTGGCAAGCCGACGTAAAACCTCTCGTTATCTGCTTTTTGATGAAAAGAAGAAACTTTGTGGCTGGACTAACAAGGATACGGGACAGGTGAAGCCGGAGGGATTCCAATATGATGAATTATGCTATCAGGAATATGCATTCAGCGGTATCCATGTCCTTTCACCTGCCATTTTCCAATTTATGGATACGCCTCGTTGGGAAGGGAAGTTTTCTATTATGGATTTCTATCTTGCCACTTGTCGGCAAATAAACTATTCCGGTTATCTTGCAGAGAATTTACAACTGATTGACATCGGTAAACCGGAGACATTGGCTAAAGCTGAAAGTTTTCTATACCAAAGCACCAAATAAAGATACAGAAAGGGACCAAAAGGTCCCTTTTCTAATATGTAGCAAAATATTTGTTTAACTTTGCCCGGCTGAACAAACGAAATTGCAATACTATACAAATCTTGCTACATGGAACAGATTCGGATAAATGGGATAGCTGATAATTTATTACATGACATTTTTAATGATTTGTCTGTAGGACTCGAGTTGTATGATAAGGATGGCATTATGATAGATGTCAATTATTCGCGGTTGAGATCAATGGGGATAAAAGACAAAAAAGACATTTTGGGTTATAATCTATTCAACTATACGAGTTTCTCTGATGAAATCAGAGAACAAATTAGAAAAGGGGAGACTGTGCGTTTCGTTGCAAAATATGATTTTGATGCCTTACGTCATCTTTTCCCTACTTGTTTGTCCGGTACTCGATTCTTTGAGATCACTGTTTCTTTCGTTCATAATGAAAAGTCTGAAATTACGAATTATATGGTGATAACTCAGGATGTCACCGAGCGTATCTTATGGCAAAACAAATATGATAATCTCTATGAAGAAGCTGTGCGCTCGAAAAAAGAACTCCTTGAGAGCGAACAAAGGATGATTCATTTGATTCGTCAGAATGAATTGGTGCTGAACAATATTAATTCAGGCTTGGCGTATATTGCAAACGACTATATCGTACAATGGGAGAATATCTCGCTTTGTAGTAAAAGCCTTTCGTATGAGGCTTATAAGAAAGGAGAACCTTGCTATTTGACAGCCCATAATCGCAACGCTCCTTGTGAGAATTGTGTGATGCAACGTGCCCGCCAATCCGGTCAGGTAGAGTCTATTTTGTTTAATCTGGATAACAAGCACGTCATTGAAGTATTTGCTACTCCTATATTTAATGAACAGGGAGATGTTGATGGTGTGGTAATTCGCGTGGATGATGTGACCGAGCGGCAGCACATGATTGGTGAACTTGAAAAGGCGAGGAGCCGGGCTGAACAATCCGATAGGTTGAAGTCTGCTTTTCTAGCAAATATGAGTCACGAAATCCGTACTCCTCTAAATGCTATCGTTGGTTTTTCCGACTTGCTGATGGTGACGGAAGATAAAGAAGAAAAAGAAGAGTTCATTCAGATTATCAATGCCAATAATGAATTACTTCTGAAACTGATTAATGACATACTGGATCTTTCGAAAATAGAAGCCGGCTCGGTAGAATTGAAATACGAGGATTTTGATCTGGCTGTTTATTTCAATGAATTGGCTGCTGCAATGCATCGTCGTGTAGTGAATCCACAGGTTCGTTTGGTTGCTATGAATCCTTATGAATCTTGTATCGTTCGTCTGGATAAGAACCGGTTGGCACAGATTCTCACCAATTTTGTAACTAATGCCATCAAATATACCAGCGAAGGAATGATTGAAATGGGATATGAAAAGATAAACGGGAGTATTCATCTTTATGTTCGTGATACAGGCATCGGCATACCGGAAGATAAAAAAGACAAGGTGTTCCAGCGTTTTGAAAAACTGGATGAGTTTGCGCAGGGGACCGGATTGGGATTATCTATTTGTAAAGCCATAGTTGAGGCTTTCAAAGGAGAGATAGGTTTTGAGTCGGAATTTGATAAAGGATCCCTGTTCTGGGCGGTTCTGCCGTGCCAGTTCGAATCGGTCGACAGCGGACTGTATATTTCCCGTCAGCGCCTTGGGAGGGAAGTGGAAAAAGAAGAACCTCATGCTTCCGAAGAGATGAAGTCTTCTAAAAGAGTGCTTGTAGTAGAAGATATTCAGAGTAACTTTTTTTTAGTATCTTCTATATTGAAAAATAAATTTCAGTTGTTACATGCTCCGAATGGGCTGAAGGCGGTTGAGATTGTCCGGACTCAACCGGTGGATCTGATATTGATGGATATGAAGATGCCTGTTATGGATGGGCGTACTGCAACTTCCGAGATCCGGAAGTTCAATACGGAAATACCAATTATCGCCCTGACCGCTCATGCTTTTGATGCCGACCGGGTGGCTGCTTTGAAAGCCGGTTGCGATGATTATCTGGTGAAGCCGATCAATGGAGCGAAGTTGATGCAGACGTTGAAAGAGTATGGTTGCTGAAAGGATCGGATTAAAAATGTGCTGATCTGAAAAAATGTATATTCCATTCATCCTGCTTTTAATATTTAGGTCAATGGTCAATGGCTTGCTGAAAAATGCGCTTCATTTTCATTTATAGAGTGTGAGATTGTATGCTGTTTTGCTGTATAGCCTTTGAAAGTGTTTCTTGTAGGTTCATTTTTTATGTTTATATGCTTCTTATTTTCCTATATAGAGAATATTCTGCTTTTTGTTTCAGTTGTTTATTTAAAGATGAACTAGCTTGCAAATAGTCTTTTCAGAAAACTTTTATACCTTGGTCGGTGACTTTGGGGCGGTTCCTCGGTGAGTAAGGAGGTATTGCTCACCGAGGAACGGTTTGTTGCTCACCGAGGAAGTTTATCAATTTCTTTGGGAAGAATACATATTATCCGAAAATAAATGTAGTATTTCTCTTCTAATATGCATATATATGTAGTTTCTTAATGCTTTTTTATGTTAGGGTACTTTTTTCTGTTACCGTTTCATCTTCCTGAATATGAAAAATAGAACATGTATTCAGCTCAAAAGAAAAGTTAGGTCTTATCATAATTATAGCTTTCCTTATTTGACTTGAAAAGTGTTTAATGATGTCTATAACGCTATAATTTATCGATGAAATGGATGATTTCAGACAAAATTGGATATAAAATAGCGATTTTGGAACATCTTATTTTCATAGCCTTCATATTTTTGTAGCCGATAAGAGTTGTTGAATGCGTAGTTTTAATAACTCTTTTAAACTAAGAGTCTTTGAGATTTATTTTTGTTAGCTAATAAATAAAGTCTTTATTGTTAAATGTAATATTATGAAAAGAAAGAAGCTTATGAAAAAACAAAGCTGCTTTGTTGTTCTTCTGATGCTACTCCTGTTATTTCCGTCGGGAGTATTTGCACAGCAACAAATGATTAAAGGACAAGTAGTAGATGATAAGGGTGAAACTGTTATTGGTGCTACAGTCATGGTAAAAGGAGGGCAAGAAGGTGCCATAACCGATATTGATGGAAATTTCTCTGTAAAAGGTAAAGTTGGAGCCACATTAACTATTTCTTATGTAGGTTTTTCTCCTCTTGAAGTAAAAGTAACGAAACTGGAGGGTAATCGTTTCGTGCTCAAAGAAGACTCAAAAGTACTTGATGAAGTGGTAGTGGTAGGTATGGGGAAGCAGAAACGTAATACAATTACGGCTGCCGTAGCTACAGTTAAGTCCGATGCGATTGTCAATCGTCCGGTAACCGACGTGACTAGCGCGTTGCAAGGTAATGTCGCTGGTTTGAACTTTGCGTCAGATGCTGCAGCGGACGGTGTAGGTGGTGAGACTGGTGCTGAAATTAAATTTAATATTCGTGGAGTTGGTTCTATCAATGGTGGCGAACCTTATGTATTGGTAGACGGTGTGGAACAAAGTATGCAGAATGTTAATCCTGCCGATATCGAAAGTATCAGTGTTTTGAAAGATGCTTCCGCATCAGCTGTGTACGGTGCCCGTGCTGCTTATGGAGTAGTATTGGTTACCACTAAAAGCGGACGGAAGGAAAAGACACGTGTTACCTATCGCGGAACGGTTGGTTTCAGTTCTCCTATTAATATGCCGCAAATGATGAACTCATTAGAGTATGCCAACTATTGCAATCAGCGGGATGTGAATATGGGACGTACAGCTCAGATCTCAAATGCAACCATCGAAAAGATAAAAGGCTTTATGGCTAATCCTTATTCGGCAGAATTTCCCGGCATCGGTCCTAATCAAGCGGGTGACGGTTGGGCAGCAGCCGATAATGTTCAGTATGGTAATACAGATTGGTTTGATTATTATTTCAAAGACCGTGCGATACGTCATTCTCATAATTTGAGTGTACAGGGTGGTGGAGAAAAATCTACTTATTACATTGGTTTAGGATATACTTATCAGGAAGGTTTGATGGATCAGGTTCAGGATGATCTGAAAAAGTATAATATCAATACTAAATTTTCGGTTACAGCAACCGATTGGTTGAAATTCCACTTTAATAATAATGCAACGATAAACATAATCAATCGTCCGATGGCTAATCAGACTATTTTTTATGGTACGATAGCCAATACGGCTCCAACCCGTGTGACTCAATTACCCATTGAACAGGCGGAGTATTCTACTCCAACTTGGAATGAATTATTATACTTGAAAAAGTCCAATTATAATCAGAACCGTGTTTCGGATGCATTATCTTTCTCGGCTATTATTACTCCGCTGCAAGGATGGGATATCATGGGAGAAATGAAAGCCCGTTTGGATGTGGAAAATAATAGTTTCAAATTGAAAAAAAGCAATCATGCATTGCCTAACGGGCAAGTTATAGAGACTTCCGGCAACCGTCAGGGATATCAATATCCGGGTATGAGATGGCAAAATACACGTTTCGGTTCACTGACACGCGGTAGTGCTTTCAATTACTATCTGTCTCCCAGTTTGTCCAGTACCTACATGAATCAATGGGGGGATCATGATTTTAAAATCATGGCAGGTTATCAAATGGAATTGCAAGAAAATTCCAGTGAATATATGTATAAAGATGGAATGTTGAGCGAAGATACTTATTCATTTGACAATGCCGATGGAACCGTATATGCCGGAGAGGCTCGCACTCACTGGGCTACGATGGGATTTTATACCCGAATCAACTGGAACTATCAGAATACATATTTCTTGGAACTTAGCGGACGTTATGACGGCTCTTCCCGCTTTGCGCCGGGACATCGTTGGGGATTCTTCCCGTCTTTTTCTGCCGGTTATGACATTGCCCGTACTAAATACTTTGCCGATTTGAATATGCCGGTATCACAATTCAAAGTACGTGTTTCTTATGGACGTCTGGGAAATCAGAATGGTGCAGGATTATATGATTATCTGGGAGTGATGAGTCTTGACCCGAATAATGTGAATGCATGGTTACTTCCGGGAGGAGGTGATGTAATAGGTAAAGGAACAATCTCATTAACTCCGAAAATGATCAGCCCGTACATTACATGGGAGAAAGTAGACACCGCCAACTTCGGTTTGGATCTTATGTTATTGAAAGACCGTTTGTCTGTAACGTTTGATGTTTATCAACGTACGACCAAAGACATGATTGGTCCTGCTGAAGCTATTCCGGCTGTCAGCGGTATCATTCCCGATGATCGTGCAAAAATAAATAATGCTACTCTTCGTAACCGGGGTTGGGAACTCTCTGTCAACTGGCAGGATAAGTTGAAATGTGGTTTTAGTTATGGAATAGGATTCAATTTATTCAATTACAAGGCTGTGATTACGAAGTATAACAATCCTGAAGGTATTATTTATAACAACCATACCGGTTTGGATCGCAACAAAGGTTATTATGAAGGAATGGATATAGGTGAGATCTGGGGATTCGTAGCAGATGACTTGTTTATGACCAATCAGGAGATTGATTCATATCTGAATAGTAAAGATCTTTCTTTCTTTAAGAATGACAACCTTTGGCAAGTGGGTGATTTGAAATATCTGGATACTAATCGTGATGGTAAAGTAGATCCGGGAAAAGGAACATTGGAGGATCATGGCGATCTGAAGGTAATCGGAAATGCTACACCTAAATATTCATTTGGTATAAATTTGAACTTGGGATATAAAGGATTCTCTGTCTCTACTTTGTTCCAGGGAGTGGCGAAACGTGATTTTGCATTAGCGGGAAGTACTTATCTTTTTGGTGGAAAGAACTTCTTTAAAGAGCATCTCGACTATTTTAGTCCGTCGAATCCCCGTGGATATCTTCCTCGTCTGACAGATCCCAAAACAGTAGATTATAATACAAATATTGGTTACAATACAACACGCTATATGGTCAATGCCGCTTATATGCGTATGAAGAACCTGACCGTGTCTTATACATTCGACAAGAAGCTCCTGAAAACTATGAGACTGGAAAATTTGAGAGTATATTTTACGTGTGACAACCTGTTTACTATTACTAAGTTGCCTAAGGCTTTTGATCCTGAAACCTTGAATCAGGTAAATACTTGGGCGGGTGGTAGCAATGCTACAGCACCGGGACTTACCTCCGCTGCCAATGAGAACGGTAACGGTAAAGTATATCCGATGAACAGAAACTTTGTATTTGGTCTTGATTTTACTTTTTAATAAATAACAGAGAAGTATGAAACGATTTTATTTATATATAGTATTGATGGCAGGTCTTGGAATATGTGTATCTTCTTGTGCCGACTTTCTGGATCGTGAGCCGCTTACCGTACCGAACAACGAATCGTTCTTGTCCGGTGAAGCCCAAGTGCGTGGATATATCAATGGTCTTTATACAGCGCTTCCTTCATTGGCGAAATTCGGAATGGGAGTGCGTGGAGAAGAAAAGAACAGTGATAATATTCTTTCCGAAATTTACAATAAGCGTCTGAATGGTGAGGAAACCTTGTTTTCCAGCAGTGAAGACTGGGAAAACGGTTATAAAAATCTGCGTAATGTGAATTATTTCTTTCACTATTACCTAGTACCGGAAGACATGGAAACAGAAGAAGTAAAATCATTGAAAGGCGAAGCTTACTTCCTGCGGGCTTACTGGCACTTTGTTCAGTTGAAGAAGTTCGGTAATATTCCTATTATGGATGCTTTCTGGGATGAACATGCCACGATAGCCGGTTTGCAGATCCCGCAGAAAGATCGTGGTGAAGTTGCTAAATTTATCTTGGAAGATCTGGACAAAGCAGAGAAACTATTGTTCAATAGAAGCAAATACAGCGGTTTGCGTATTTGTAAGGAAGCGGCTATGTTGCTTGCCATGCAGGTTGCGCTATACGAAGGTTCGTGGGAGAAATACCACAAGAATGATGAATTTGCGGCTGCCACTGACCAATCGGCTTATTTCTTTGGAGAAGTGTTGAGATGGGGAGATATGCTTTTCGAGCAAGGTATAAAATTAAATACGAAAGAAACAGATGGCGGTGTAGTCAATCCGGGAGATGCTTACGGACGTCTGTTTAATCAAAATGATTATTCCAACATTTCAGAAGTATTGTTCTGGAGAAAATATTCGGTTACTGACGGTGTGTTTCATGCCTTGACCGGATTAGTGGGTGGAGGAGTTGTCGATCAGGATGGACCTGCCGGTATAGCCGGAGACTTGGTAAATACCTATTTGAATGCTGATGGAATGCCTGTTGATCCGAATAATAGCAAGTTTAAAGATTTTAATGAAACCTTTAAAAGCCGGGATTTGCGCCTCACAGAAACTATCATGAGCAGTGGCTATAAGTTTAAATCTACTGCTAAAGGTTCTCGTCCGATGAAAGTGGCAGATGCTTCTACCGGTGATAAAACAATCAATCCTCCTTTCCTGGCAGGTGATGGTAATGCTAAAAATGTAACAGGGTATCACATTCGTCTCGGAGTAGATACGACATACGTTTCAGGGGACTGTGAAACCGGACTGGTACTCATGCGTTATGCTGATGCATTATTGAGCTATGCCGAAGCTGCCGAGGAATTGGGCAAATGTGATGATGAAGTGTTAAGTAAAACATTGAAACCTCTGCGTGCACGTGCCGGAGTAACTTATGTGACACCTGCCAGAGATCCTAACTTTACAGATTATGGTTATACATTGACTCCCGTTATGCAAGAGATTCGTCGTGAGCGTCGTGTGGAACTGGCACTGCAGGGATATCGTCTGGATGATCTGATGCGTTGGGCTGCTGATAAGGTAATTGTTGGCAAACGTGGCAAAGGAGCATATTTGGGACATGATGGTGTTTTATACAAATCATTTGCGGAAGATAAACATGAAGCATTAGCCAAAGTATTGGTAGATGGCAACGGATGGATGGATCCTTTGCAGGAGTTGATACCGGGTGGTTATCAATTCAATCCTAAGAGAGACTATCTGTTACCTATTCCTCCAAGTGAACTGGAACTGAATAAGCAGATGAAGCAGAATCCGGGGTGGAAATAATAATCATAGACTTTATAATTAAAGATATACTGTATGAAAAAGATTTTAGAATGGACATATTTGTGGATGCTGCTTATATTACTGGCAGTGAGTATGTCAGGATGTTCTGACGATGATAATGTAAGCCCGTTGGCAGAACCTGTACCTTTAAAGATGACACTGAACAGTACGGATTTGGTAATGGGAGAGGTGCTGGAAATCACTTTTGACGTGACAGGTACGGAAGAAGGAAAAAAAGCGATGAATGAAGATCTGAATATCAGATTGAGTGCCACTACTGATAAGGGAGCAGTCGATCAGTTGGTATTTGATGATTTTCCATCGGTGGTTACCATGAGGCAGGGAGAGATGACTAAAACCGTCCGGGTTCCTGTAAAGAAAGAAGGACTGAATAGAGAACGTTCCATCGAAATATCTGCATTTGCACGTGGATATAGAATGGCAGGTGCTTTGCAAATTGTGACTGTCAGTGACTACCACTACTCTAAAGTTTCGTTGAAGAATAATGCCGATAATACGGTGAAGGAGGGACAGACTTTTGTATTGGTAGCTTCCGTCAACACTACATTGAAAGATGAACTTACCATTACTATTACTCCTAAGGCCGGAGAAGGAGAACGTTATGAAAATCTTCCTTTAGAATTGACTATTCCTGCTGGAGCGAACTCGGTAGAAAGTGCGCCGGTTACTATGATAAAAGATGTGAATACTACCGAGGATGAAGAGCTGACTCTTGATCTTGCTACAGTTCCTGTTCTTAGCCGCTATCCTTTACAGGCTACGAAGCTGACTATAAAGAAGACTGATATTCATAAAAATATGGGCAGTGAGGTAAGAGATGAACGCTGGTTATATGAAGATGCAGACCAGTTGTTTGTTTCACCGAAAAATGAAGCGGCTATAAAAGCTTGGGGACAGACTAATTATCAGGTAATGAATGAGGGAGATCCTCATCCGAATAGTGGAAAAGTGCTTCCGGAAGGAAAGTGGAAATTCTTTCGTGCATATGAATTTCATAAAATATCTTCGTGTTTAACGACGAAAGAAAGTAATGATAAAACATATGTAAGTAATGAATATCCTTTAGGTTTTGCTGACCAGAATACAGCGGCAGTAGAAACTGCAGGTTCTGTGGATAATGCTAAATATGCATGGGTTACAGACGAAGGTTATTTGAGAATGATTTCACTGAAAGAGCGTACTCCAGGAAATAATGGTACTAAAGATTTTGGAACTTCTGCTTTTTATTCCTGTAAGTTTATGCGAGGAAATGTAAATAGTCCTACTTGGGCATCCTCTAATATCCGTATTTATCCGGGAATGCGTATTGAGACGCGTGCACGTATTCGTGGTGCAGAAAATAGCGGAATGTTACCGGGTATCTGGCTCCAAGGTAATGAGCAGGTAGGAGGCGACTCGCAGTGGAATGTCTGGCCGGATTTTGGAGAAATAGACGTGATGGAAAATAACACCAAACATGGAAATTTAAGCTATAGAAGATCGGCGGAACAAACTTTCCATATCGGAAACACAGCTCCTGGAACAGGGGGAAGTCGGCATTATAATCCGACTGTTGCCGTAACCGACATTGCGGGAACAATAGATCAGTTCCAGATTTATTGGATGGAATGGGTGGATAATCAAACCGTGCGTATGGGAGTCAATGGTAAGACTACAATAACTATAACTGAAGCACAAGCGTTGGCTAATGGTGCCAGATGGCCGTTTACAGATAAAGTAAATACCGAGGGACTTTATTACATTCTGACGATGATGTTCCTAGGTAAACAGGCTCCGGATTATCCATCAATGGAAATGAGCTATCTGACAGCAAGGAATATGTTGAAAAATAATCCGAATGCGCTGATTCCCCGTATGGAGATAGACTGGGTTCGTTTCTATATCGACGATACCTATACCGATCATGATATGCCATATCGGAAAGATCTGATCCTTTATTAATAAACTGAATAAATAAACCTTTTTAATAAGATAATAATATGAAACTGAAATCAATTTTATGTGTAGTATTTGCGGCAACTTTATTAGGCAGTTGTAGCTATGATGACGGAGATTTGTGGGATGCAGTCAACGGACAGGAAGAGAGAATTTCCGCTTTGGAGAAATGGCAGAAGACAGTGGTTGAGCAACTGAATTCCTTGCAGGGAATTCTTACTGCTACAGATTATATTACCGATGTAGAGAAGGTGACAAAAGAAGATGGAACGGAAGGCTATAAAATTTCATTTCTTCATGCATCTCCTATTACGTTGTTTTACAACAAAGATGGTGAGGTGAGTGGAACAAATGAAGAAAGTATTGGCGTGGATAAAGGCGATGATGGTAAATGGTATTGGACATTGGGCGGTGAGCCCTTGCAGGTAGATGGTAAAACTATTTACGTAAATAGTGGAGATGCTATCAAAATGGAAACAAATCAGGACGGTTCTACCAAATTAACTATTGGTGATAACTCGGTGACGATACCGTCATATCCGGTTGCCCATCCTGTGACGGGCGTTACTCAATCGGGTAATATTGTTACAATTACATTGAACGGAGGTGCAACGGTAGAACTTCCTAAATATATCAACTGGAATGGCTATTTAGCAGCGGAATATAGTAAAGAGACTGCAGGAGAAGAAACTTATCCGATAGTGCTTCCGGAAGGCTGTATTATGAGAATGTTGGATACCAATCCTTCAAACTGGACAATACAAGTGACAGGTTCGGGAAATAACACAAAATTGAAAGTTGTTTATCCGGCAGCCGGAGAAGCTACAGTCGCTTTCTTGCTTTCGGATGGAGAAACTCAAACAGTAATTAAAACAGTGACGTTTAAGGCAGCTACAGATCCAGGTATCCAGTGGACTACTATAGAATATACAGGTGCGGCAATCACAATACCGGAGGGGGTATTGAGTGTTAAGGTGACAGGAACGTGTTCTGGAGGAGCTCCAAGTCTTAGAGATCACATCGCTACACCTCTAAAGACAGCAAGTGGTGTGGTAAATATTGATTTATCGGAATTGGTATATAGTGCTGCTATTCCAGCTAACGCATTCTATATAAATCTTCCAGCTTTGCCGGAAAAGGATAAGAATACATCCATTGAAACAATTATTCTTCCAAAGGGGACTATTAATATTTTCGATCGGGCATTCAAGAATTGTGTTGCTTTAAAAAGCTTGACTATTTTATCAGCAACTACCCTAGGATATAATGCTACGGCTTTCGAGGGCTGTGATGCTTTGGAATCTATCTTTGTAGCAATAGATAAAGTGGAAGCATATAAAACGGGTTGGAGTGCACTAGCGGATAAGATCAAACCGGTTCCCGAAGCGGGAGAGTAAAAGGTTTATTTTGTCATCAGATTTTTTAATGACATGAATGCCTTTCAATTAAAAGGGGGAAAATCCCCCTTTTTGTTACTTATAAGTATAGCAAGTAAATAGTGATTTCCTGTATTTTTTGATGAAATAAAAAGATTTGTAGAATATTGGACATTAATTGGTGATTTGTGGAAGTCTGAATAGATGGTTATCCTCTATCTTTGCTACTGCAATCTTATACAAAATAGTATTTATGGAAAAACTGCAATCAAACTTATTTTTTCCTTTAGCGGGAGTAGCTGCTATAGCTTCCCTAGCTTCTTGTGCAGGCAAGCAAAAACCTGCGGAACAGCAACCTCTGAACATTGTTTATATCATGACAGACGACCATACGGCTCAAATGATGAGCTGTTATGACACTCGCTATATGGAAACTCCGAATCTCGACCGTATTGCAGCTGACGGAGTACGTTTTACTCAAAGTTTTGTGGCCAATTCTTTAAGTGGTCCCAGCCGTGCCTGCATGATAACGGGTAAACATAGCTGTGCAAACAAATTCTATGATAATACCACTTGCGTTTTCGACAGTTCTCAGCAGACTTTCCCTAAACTCTTGAGAAAAGTCGGTTATCAGACCGCATTAGTCGGTAAATGGCATCTTGAGAGTTTGCCATCAGGATTTGATTACTGGCAAATCGTCCCCGGACAAGGAGATTATTATAATCCGGACTTTATTACGCAGGACAATGATACCATTCAGAAACATGGTTATATCACCAATCTTATTACGGATGATGCCATTGACTGGATGGAAAACAAGCGTGACCCACAAAAGCCTTTCTGCCTTTTGATTCATCATAAGGCTATTCATCGTAACTGGATGGCAGATACTTGCAATCTGGCTTTATATGAAGACAAGACCTTCCCGTTGCCGGATAATTTCTTTGATGATTATGAAGGCCGTCCGGCTGCCGCTGCACAAGAAATGAGCATCGTGAAAGATATGGATATGATCTATGACCTCAAAATGCTGCGTCCTGACAAGAACTCGCGGTTAAAATCACTGTACGAAAGATTCTTAGCCCGAATGGACGAAGGACAACGTGCTGCATGGGATAAATTCTATGGTCCGATTATCGATGACTTCTACAAACAGAATCCGCAAGGCAAAGACCTTGCCAATTGGAAATTCCAGCGTTATATGCGTGACTATATGAAGACAGTTAAATCGCTGGATGACAATGTAGGTCGTGTACTTGATTATCTGAAAGAAAAAGGATTGCTGGATAATACACTTGTGGTCTATACTTCCGACCAGGGCTTCTATATGGGCGAACATGGCTGGTTCGACAAACGATTTATGTATGAAGAATCCATGCGTACACCGCTTGTCATGCGCTTACCGAAAGGCTTCGACCGTAGAGGGGATATCACCGAAATGGTACAGAATATCGACTATGCACCCACTTTCCTCGAATTGGCAGGAGCAGAGGTGCCATCGGATATTCAGGGAGTCTCGCTTGTTCCTCTGTTGAAAGGAGAACATCCGGAAAACTGGCGCAAGGCACTTTATTATCACTTCTATGAATATCCGGCCGAGCACATGGTGAAACGCCATTATGGAATACGCACAGAACGCTATAAACTGATTCATTTCTATAATGATATCAACTGGTGGGAACTCTATGACATACAGGCAGATCCGACAGAGATGCATAACCTCTACGAGCAACCTGAATACGAGCCGGTAGTGAAGGAATTGAAAGAAGAGATGTTGAAACTACAAGAACAATATAATGACCCTGTCCGATTCTCCCCCGAAAGAGACAAGGAATAACCCTGAAATAATATCATGATAAAATATATCTTCATACTGTTGACCGGATTTCTGGCATCAATAGTGACAGGATGTGATAATACAAACTTAACACGCAGTATTTCTATGGTTCCGCGCCCGGCACAGATGATGCCGGGCAGTGGCAACCATTTATTCTCCGATCAGACAGTTTTTGCAGTGGAGAATGAGGAGCAGGCGGAAATTGCAAGAGGTTTGATTACTTTGTTTACTCGTACAGCCGGTTTTACCCCCAAACTGAATGTAGGAGGGGAGGGGAATGTCCGTTTGCTGACAGACCCTTCTTTGAAGAGCGAAGCCTATTCTTTGGAAGTTTCTCCCCAAGAGATCGTTATTAAGGCTTCGGATAACAAAGGCTTTTTCTATGCCTTACAAACAATTCGCCAATTACTTCCTCCCTCCATTGAAAGAGAAAGTTTGTTGGACAAGAAATTGGAATGGAGCATTCCGGTCGTAATCATTCAGGATGAACCACGTTTCGGATACCGGGCATTGTTGTTGGATGCATCCCGTTTCTTTATTCCTAAAGAAAATGTATTACGTATCATTGATTGTATGTCAATGCTTAAACTGAATACACTTCATTTTCATTTGACAGACGACAATGGCTGGCGGGTGGAAATAAAGAAATATCCCCGATTGACGGAAGTCGGTGCGTGGCGGGTGGATCATCAGGATTTGCCTTTTCCTGCCCGTCGCAATCCGAAAAAGGGAGAACCTACCCCGGTAGGAGGCTTCTATACCCAAGAGGACATCCGGGAAATGGTGGCTTATGCTGCTGAACGTCAGGTTGAGATTGTGCCCGAAATAGATATGCCTGCTCATAGCAATGCTGCATTGACAGCGTATCCCAGACTGGCTTGCCCGACGGTGAAGGATTATATTGGTGTATTGCCCGGCTTGGGAGGACGAAATTCCGAGATCATTTATTGTGCAGGAAACGACAGTGTTTTCAACTTTTTGCAAAATGTGATGGATGAAATCATGGAATTGTTTCCCTCACGCTATATCCATATTGGTGGTGACGAGGCTCAAAAAACACATTGGAAGAAGTGTCCGTTGTGTCAGGCACGGATGAAAAAAGAAAATCTGGCTAATGAAGAGGACCTGCAAGGATATTTCATGAAGCGGATAAGTGACTATGTACGTAGCAAAGGCAGAGAGGTGATCGGTTGGGATGAACTGACCAATAGCAGTTTTCTGCCGGAAGAGTCTATTATTCTTGGTTGGCAAGGGTTTGGACAGGCTGCATTGAAGGCGGCAGAGAAAGGACATCGTTTTATTATGACTCCGGCACGCATCATGTATCTGATTCGTTATCAGGGACCGCAGTGGTTTGAACCGTTGACATATTTCGGGAATAATACCCTGAAAGACGTGTATGACTACGAGCCGGTACAAAAGGATTGGAAACCGGAATATGCTTCGTTATTGATGGGTGTACAGGCTTGTATGTGGACAGAATTCTGTAATAAACCGGAAGATGTGGACTATCTTTTATTTCCTCGTTTAGCCGCGTTAGCCGAAGTAGCCTGGACACAACCGGATAAGAAAGACTGGGCTTTGTTCCTGAAAGGAATGGACAGGTATAATGAGCATCTTGCAGAGAAGGGAATTGTTTATGCTCGTTCCATGTATAATATCCAGCATAAAGTGACTCCCGAAAATGGTGTGTTGCAAGTGAAGTTGGAGTGTATTCGTCCTGATGTGGAAATCCGTTATACTGTAGATGGTAGCGAGCCGACGGCTAGTTCATCTTTATATACCGATTCATTAACGGTAACGGCGACTCAAACCATTAAGAGTGCTACCTTTGCACAAGGTGAGCAGATGGGGCAGACGCTTGTATTACCTATTGTCTGGAACAAAGCGACCGGCAAACCTATCCTCGGAAATAAACCGAATGAGAAACTCATGACGAACGGATTACGTGGTAGCTTGAAGTATACAGACTTTGAATGGTGTTGTTGGGAGAAGAGCGACCACATATCTTTTACGATAGATTTGCTGCAAAAAGAAAAATTGAATGTTTTTACTATAGGTTGTATCACTAATTACGGCATGGCGGTACATAAACCGAAATCAATCCGTATCGCAGTTTCAGATGATAACGAAACCTATCGTGAGGTAGCAGGTCTGAATTTTACTTTCCGGGATATATTCCGTGAAGGAACCTTTATCGAAGATTTCTCCATGGATATGAAAGGAACGGAAGCAAGATATGTCCGTGTAACGGCAGAAGGGGCGGGAGAATGTCCTGCCGACCATGTACGTCCGGGACAAGAGGCGAGAGTTTATTTTGATGAAATAATGATTGAATAATCAATATTGGTTATTTGAGGCATGGATTACACGGATTAACACTGTTGCTTTGCGTAATCATAGTACTGAAGCTGTGAAATCTGTGTAATCCGTGCCTTAAAATAATAGCTTTAAGAAATAGTATGAACTAAATTAATAATGAGTACTTAACCATGAATAACCTGAAGAAACGAACGTTTTTAATCTTATCAGCAGTACTGGCTGCCACAACTTTCATGTTAGCGCAACAACAACCGTTGCCCGAATGGCAAAGCCAATATGCGGTGGGACTGAACAAACTCGCTCCTCACACATACGTATGGCCTTATGCCAACGCTTCCGACATTGAAAAGCCGGGAGGATACGAGCAGTCTCCATTTTATATGAGCCTGAACGGAAAGTGGAAATTCCATTGGGTGAAGAATCCCGATAACCGTCCGAAGGACTTTTACCAACCTTCTTATTATACAGGAGGATGGGCGGACATCAACGTGCCCGGTAACTGGGAACCACAGGGGTATGGTACAGCTATCTATGTCAACGAGACGTACGAGTTTGATGATAAAATGTTCAACTTCAAGAAAAATCCGCCGCTGGTTCCTTATGCAGAGAATGAAGTCGGCTCCTACCGTCGTACCTTCAAAGTGCCTGCCGACTGGCAAGGACGCAGGGTTGTACTTTGTTGTGAAGGAGTTATTTCTTTCTATTATGTATGGGTGAATGGAAAATTACTGGGATATAACCAGGGATCAAAGACGGCTGCCGAATGGGATATTACAGATGTACTGAATGAAGGTGAAAATGTGGTCGCTTTGGAGGTGTACCGTTGGAGTTCGGGCGCTTATCTGGAATGTCAGGATATGTGGCGTTTGAGCGGCATCGAACGTGACGTGTATCTTTACAGTACCCCCAAACAGTATATTGCAGACTATAAACTGAATGCTTCTTTAGACAAAGAGAAATACAAAGATGGTATTTTCGGACTTGAAGTGACCGTAGAGGGACCTTCCGCTACTACTTCTTCCATTGCTTATACACTGAAAGATGCTGATGGTAAAGCTGTTTTGCAGGATGCTATCCGGATAAAATCCCGTGGATTGAGCAATTTTATCGCATTTGAAGAAAAGAAGCTCCCCGGTGTAAAGGCTTGGAGCGCGGAGCATCCTTATCTTTATACATTAATGCTCGAATTGAAAGATGAACAAGGCAAGGTCACTGAACTGACCGGCTGTGAAGTAGGTTTCCGTACCTCGGAGATTAAAGACGGACGTTTCTGTATCAACGGCGTTCCGGTACTGGTGAAGGGAACCAACCGTCACGAACACTCCCAACTGGGACGTACTGTGAGCAAGGAACTGATGGAACTGGACATCAAACTGATGAAGCAGCACAATATCAACACCGTACGTAACTCGCATTATCCCACGCATCCTTACTGGTATCAACTTTGCGACCGTTACGGCTTGTACATGATTGACGAGGCAAACATCGAATCTCACGGAATGGGATATGGTCCTGCTTCCCTTGCTAAGGATAGTACTTGGCTGACTGCGCACATGGATCGTACCCACCGCATGTATGAGCGTTCCAAGAATCACCCGGCTATCGTTATCTGGTCGTTGGGAAATGAAGCCGGAAACGGAATCAACTTCGAACGTACCTATGACTGGCTGAAATCGGTAGAGAAAACTCGTCCCGTGCAGTATGAACGTGCTGAATTGAACTATAACACAGATATTTATTGCCGTATGTACCGCAGTGTGGACGACATCAAAGCGTATGTAAACGAGAAAGACATCTATCGTCCTTTCATTCTTTGTGAATACCTCCATGCAATGGGTAATAGTTGCGGTGGACTGAAAGAATACTGGGATGTATTTGAAAACAACCCGATGGCACAAGGCGGCTGCGTTTGGGACTGGGTGGATCAGTCATTCCGCGAAATAGACAAGAACGGTAAATGGTACTGGACGTATGGCGGTGATTACGGACCGGAAGGAATTCCGAGTTTCGGCAACTTCTGCTGTAACGGCTTGGTAGGTGCTAATCGTGAACCGCACCCGCATTTGCTCGAAGTAAAGAAAGTATATCAGAACATAAAAGCAACGCTCGCAAATCAGAAGAATCTGACCATCCGTGTTAAGAACTGGTATGATTTCTCTAACTTGAACGAGTATATACTGAACTGGAATGTGACAGCAGATAATGGCAAGATATTGGCGGAAGGTACGAAAATGGTTGATTGTGCGCCGCACGCCACCGTCGATGTTACTTTGGGTGCTGTAAAATTTCCGAATACAGTCCGTGAGGCTTATCTGAATATCAGCTGGACCCGTCGTGAAGCTTCTTCAATGATAGATAAGGACTGGGAAGTGGCATACGACCAGTTTGTACTTGCCGGTAATAAGAATTACACAGGCTACCGTCCGCAAAAAGCAGGCGAAACGACTTTCACCGTTGATAAGAAAACAGGAGCGCTTACTTCATTGAATCTGAACGGCAAAGATTTATTGGCTGCTCCGCTGACATTGAGCCTTTTCCGCCCGGCAACGGATAATGACAACCGGGATAAGAACGGCGCACGCCTGTGGCGCGATGCAGGACTGGATGGTCTGACCCAGAAAGTAATTTCACTGAAGGAAAGTAAGACTTCGACTACTGCCCGTGTAGAAATTCTAAATGCGAAAAATCAAAAGGTAGGAACAGCCGACTTTGTGTATTCGTTGGATAAAAACGGTGCACTGAAGGTACACACTACTTTCCAACCTGATACGACCATCGTGAAATCTATAGCCCGCTTGGGACTGATATTCCGGGTAGCGAACTCTTACGATCAGGTTTCTTATCTGGGACGTGGGGACAATGAAACATACGTTGACCGCAATCAATCCGGCAAAATCGGTGTATATCAGACCACACCGGAACGGATGTTCCATTATTATGTTGCTCCGCAGTCTACGGGTAACCGCACCGATGTACGTTGGGCAAAATTGGCAGATACTTCCGGCGAAGGCATCTTTGTTGAGTCGGATCGTGCTTTCCAGTTTAGTATCATTCCTTTCTCGGATGTATTATTAGAGAAGGCCCGCCATATTAATGAACTGGAACGTGACGGATTGCTGACTGTACATCTGGATGCCGAACAGGCAGGCGTGGGAACGGCCACTTGTGGTCCCGGAGTATTACCGCAATATCTGGTTCCATTAAAGAAACAGAGTTTTGAATTTACCCTTTATCCGGTGAAATAGATACTGAATCAATAGGTTTTTAGATAATATATAAAGGTGGGGGTTGCACTGATTGGATGGAATATCGTAAGAAAGTATTCTGTGATAATCGTTGAAATCTGCACCTTTATTTTATCTTTGTACGATTACAATAATGAATAGACCATGAATAAACTACTAACCTCTCTTTTATTGTCTGTTACTCTCATGGGTGGAGTGCAGGCGCAGAAAAAAGAAAACTATTATGTGAAGCATGTTGAGTTTCCTCAGGGTGCAACTCTCGAACAGAAAGTCGATATGGCAGCACGGCTGGTACCCACTCCGCAGCAATATGCCTGGCAGCAAATGGAACTGACTGCTTTCCTTCATTTCGGAATCAACACCTTTACCGGACGTGAATGGGGCGACGGAAAAGAGGACCCCGCACTTTTTAACCCTTCGGAACTGGATGCTGAACAATGGGTACGTACCCTCAAGGAAGCCGGCTTTAAAATGGTGCTTCTGACTGCAAAACATCACGACGGTTTCTGCCTGTGGCCTACGGCTACTACCAAACATTCCGTAGCCTCTTCTCCCTGGAAAAACGGACAAGGCGATGTAGTGAAAGAACTTCGTGCTGCCTGTGATAAATATGATATGAAGTTTGGAGTATATCTTTCTCCCTGGGACCGGAATGCGGAATGTTATGGAGACTCTCCCCGTTACAATGAATTTTTTATCCGGCAACTGACTGAATTGCTCACTAATTATGGTGAAGTGCATGAAGTCTGGTTCGACGGAGCGAATGGAGAAGGTCCGAACGGAAAGAAACAGGTGTATGATTGGGATGCTTTCTATCAGACCATCCAACGCCTTCAACCCAGAGCTGTGATGGCAATTATGGGGGATGATGTCCGCTGGGTAGGAAACGAAAAAGGATTAGGACGTGCAACTGAATGGAGTGCAACTGTGCTAACTCCCGGCATATATACCCGTTCACAAGAGAATAATAATCGTCTGGGAGTTTTTGGTAAAGCGGAAGATTTGGGAAGTCGTAAGATATTGGAGAAAGCTACGGAATTATTCTGGTATCCTTCGGAGGTGGACGTATCCATTCGTCCGGGATGGTTCTATCATGTGGAAGAAGACAGCAAAGTGAAGTCTTTGAAACATTTGGCGGATATTTATTTTCAATCAGTAGGTTATAATTCCGTTTTGTTGCTGAATATTCCTCCGGATCGTAGGGGATTGATTAATGAAGCCGATGTGCAGCGATTGAATGAATTTGCAGTTTATCGTGAGCGGGTATTCGCTTCTAACAAGGTTGTGAATGGCCGAAAATATTGGAATGCAACTTTCGGCAGTGAAAAGGTTTATTCATTGAAGCCGAATGCAGAGATAAATGTGGTGATGCTTCAGGAGGATATAACGAAAGGGCAGCGGGTAGAAGCCTTTACGGTGGAAGCCCTGACTGATAATGGTTGGAAGGAAGTTGGAAAAGGTACGACGATAGGATATAAGCGTATGTTGCGTTTTCCGGCAGTTAAAGCCAGTAAGCTTCGCGTGAAAATAGACGAATGCCGGTTGACCGCATCTATTAGTCAGGTTGCTGCCTATTATGCGGAACTTTTGCAGGAAGAAACAAAGAAAGAAGACTGGAATAATTTGCCGCGTTCCGGATGGAAACAAGTGGCCGTCTCTCCATTAACGGTTGATTTGGGGAAGACAGTAACATTGAACAGTTTTACGTATGCTCCCGCGAAAGCCGAGGCTAAGCCAACGATGGCATTCCGTTATAAATTCTTTGTAAGTGTGGATGGTAAGAATTGGAAAGAGGTGCCTACTAGTGGGGAGTTCAGCAATATCATGCATAATCCGTTGCCACAGACGGTTGCTTTCAATCAGAAAGTGAGGGCACGTTTCATTAAACTGGAGGCCACTACACCTGATGCTGCCGTTGCTAAAGTAAATATGGATGAAATAGGAGTGATGGTGGCTCCCTGATAGAGCCCTCATCGGAAGATATGTTTAGAGAATAGCAGTGTAGACCGGCCTCTTGATTTTTAATGAATCAGGTGCCGGTCTCTTTTTTTTCTAAACCAAATGAATATTTTACTGTTATTAATTAAAAAAAGACAGAAGTTATGTTAGTAGTAGATTTAGGAAAATGGATGAATAAAACCCTCATAAATTGGGGAATAGATCCGGCTGTTGCCGATCGTTTTGATGAGACTATTATGGCTTTATTGATGATAGTGGTTGCCATCGTTCTGAATTACCTCTGCCAGGCGATTCTAATCGGAGGAATGAAACAGTATACGAGGCGGAAGCCCCATCAGTGGAATACATTGCTGATGAAGCGCAAGGTGTTTCATCATTTGATTCATACCATCCCGGCTTTTTTGGTTTATGCTTTGTTGCCGATGGCTTTTATCCGGGGAAAAGAGTTGTTGTTGATTTCTCAAAAGGTATGTGTCATTTATATTATTTTCTCTTTACTATTGGCTATCAATGGGATTCTGTTGATGATAATGGATATCTATGATGGAAAAGAAACGATGAAGGATCGCCCGATGAAAGGGTTTATTCAGGTCTTGCAGGTGCTTCTTTTCTTTGTAGGTGGAATTGTGATCGTTGCCATTATCGTGAATAAGTCTCCTGCCACTTTGTTTGCCGGGTTGGGTGCTTCGGCAGCTATTTTGATGTTGGTGTTCAAGGATTCCATATTAGGCTTTGTGGCAGGTATCCAGCTTTCTGCCAATGACATGGTCCGTCCGGGCGACTGGATAACATTGCCTTCCGGCGACGCAAATGGTACGGTACAGGAGATAACATTGAATACGGTCAAGATTCAGAATTTTGATAATACCATTTCCACTATTCCCCCTTATACGTTAGTGAGCAGCCCTTTCCAGAATTGGCGGGGAATGGTGCAGTCGGGAGGACGACGGGTGATGAAGAATATCACTTTGGATTTAACTACACTTCAATTCTGTACGCCGGAAATGCTGGACCGTTACCGGAAAGAAATTCCATTAATGGCGGATTATCAACCGGAAGAAGGAGTGGTTCCTACTAATTCTCAAGTGTACAGGGTGTATATTGAGCGCTATTTGTGCAGTCTGCCTGTGGTCAATCAGGATTTGGATCTGATTATCAGCCAGAAAGAAGCTACCATGTACGGAGTACCTATTCAGGTTTACTTCTTCTCCCGCAATAAGGTTTGGAAAGAATACGAGCGTATTCAGTCCGATATCTTCGATCATTTGCTGGCAATGGTTCCGAAGTTTGATTTAAAAGTTTATCAGTACTCGGATTAGTCAACCATCAACAGGGGAATATATATTCTCAAGTATTCTCACCACTATGAGAATTTATTCTCATAGTGGTGAGAACTTTTTCTCATTGCAATGAGAATATTTTCTCACTACGGTGAGAATGATCTCTTGTCAGAATATACTGTGACGTCGTTTAGTGAGTTCTAATCAATAGGGAATCAGTTCGAAGTCTGCATAAACAGGAAGATGATCGCTGATACCTCCCTGATATTTCATTCCTTTGTAGGTGCGGAAAGGTTCTTTATCCCCATATTTCTCGTCTTCTTTCAGTAAAAAGGGGAGAAGACAGACGTTTGCTCTTTCTTCACTGGTGAAAAAATGGCTCGATTGATTTAATAGAGTGCCCGATACAATCAGGTGGTCAAGCAACCCCCATTCACCGCGATATTTGTAAGAACCGAAGCTTTTTGACTTTGCTTTCCGGGCAAGCAGATGATATAGTTTTAATGAGGAAGGAACAATTGTTGAACGGTTGGTGGAGTTGAGTGTTGAGGCTGGATCTTGGGTAGTAATGGGAGGTGCTTCGGCTTCCAGTACTTTCTGGATAGATTGATTCGTGGGATAATCATTGAAATCTCCCATAATAATAACTTGTGGATGAGAACGAATATTCAGAATGTGATCGACTTCCGTGCGCAGAATTTGAGCTGCGTATAAACGATAGGGTTCCGATTCTTTAGCTCCACCCGAACGGCTTGGGAGATGGCAGACAAATACATCTAATGTATCTCCTGTCAGCAGAAGTCCGCTGACGTGCAGTAAATCTCTTGTCGGACGGTATTGTCCCAACGGAGGAATGGAGATAGAACGGGAAGATAATAGCTTGAATAAATCCCGTTGATAAAGCAGGGCTACGTCAATCCCTCTCAAATCAGGGGAATCAGTCATTACATAACGGTAGTTAAGCTCTTTTAAAGGAGAACGGCGGGTCAGATCACGCAGCACCGTATCATTTTCTACTTCGCATAATCCGACTAGCGCAGGAGGATTCCATTCTCCAATAGCTGTGATTACGCGCGCCACATCAGCCAGCTTTTTCTTATATCTGCTATAATTCCAATGACGCAGCGCATCGGGAAGAAACTCACGGTCGTTCTTTAAACTATCATGATGCGTATCAAACAGGTTTTCTATGTTCCAGCTGACAACACGGAAAGGGATTCTTTCTTCCTGACAGGGAGCTTGTTTGCTATGATAGTCTTGTGCGATGACATAACAAGGAGCGAAGAAACTTACGACAATTAAAAACATTGTGAAAAAGAGCATGGCAACAGCATTTTTTTTTCGCTTGTTACCATACTCTTCTTTGTGATATTTGGTCTGTCTGTTATTTCTTGGCAGGTACATGTGCCAAGATATCCAATAGATGTTTCCAGAACTTCTCTACGGTAGGAATAAGCATCCGTTCGTCGGGAGAGTGAACGCCTGTAAGTGTCGGTCCGAAAGAAACCATATCCAACGTTGGATACTTATCAAGGAACAGGCCGCACTCCAATCCTGCGTGGATTGCTTTTACTTTCGCATCTACGCCGAATAAACGTTTGTATGATTCAACAGCTACTTCGAGGATGGCCGAATGTGGATTCGGTTTCCATCCCGGATAACCTTCTCCGAAAGTAACATTGGCTCCTGCCAGTTGGAATACGGCACGAACCGTGTTCGCCATATCGTTGCGTGCGGACAGTATAGAACTTCTCTGACTGGTTTCAATGCGGATGATATGGTTGGGCTTCATCTTGACAGATGCCAGATTGGTAGAAGTTTCCACCAGTCCGGGAATATCCTGGCTCATGGCATATACACCGTGAGGAGCTGCATACAGAGCTTTTAATAAACGGGCGGTAGTATCTTGGTCGATAGCCATTTTGCGTGGATTTTCCGATTCGAGAACCAGTTTTAAGTCGGGTTCTACAACGGATAATTCGTCTTCCATTTCGCTGGTGAAGATATTCAGTTCGGTGCGGACATCGTGTTTGGCATCTTCGGGAACAGCACAGATGGCATAAGCCTCGCGGGGAATAGCGTTGCGCAGGTTACCTCCGTTGATTTCACATAGGTACAGATCGTGTCTGGTAGCCATGCGGGAAAGGAAACGGTTCAGAATTTTGTTGGCATTGCCACGTCCCAGGTGAATGTCGCCACCGGAGTGACCGCCTTTCAGCCCTTTCACTTCCACCTTGAAGAAGAAATATCCGGCGGGAACTTCCACTTCCTTATAAGCAAATTCTGCAACGGAGTCAATACCTCCGGCACATCCGATAAAGATTTCCCCTTCATCTTCCGAATCGAGGTTCAGAAGGATGTCACCGCTCATAAAACCTTCTTGCAGGGCAAAAGCTCCGGTAAGTCCGGTTTCTTCGTCTACGGTAAACAGGCATTCCAGCGGACCGTGCTCAATGCTGTCGTCAGCTAGGATAGCCAGCTCGGTAGCTACACCGATACCGTTGTCGGCTCCGAGGGTAGTACCTTTGGCTTTCAGCCATTCACCGTCAATTTCCGTTTCGATGGGATCGGTGAGGAAGTCATGTTGAACGTCGTTATTCTTTTCGCATACCATGTCGATATGCGATTGCAGAACGACGGTTTGCAGATTTTCTTTTCCCGGAGTAGCGGGCTTTTTAATCAATACGTTGCCGGCTTCGTCCACCTTGGTTTCCAGATTATGTTTTGCTCCGAATGCCTTCAGGTAGGCAATCATTTTCTCTTCCTTCTTCGAAGGGCGCGGCACTTGGCAGATTTCCTCGAAATACTTGAATACGCCAGCCGGCTTTAAGTCTTTTTTTTCCATGCTGTTTCTATTTTATAATAGGAATAGAAGGGCTGTTTTCGCTTCTTCTATTGCTAAATATGGTTAATTTGATTGACTTATCTGAACTCATATCTCATTAAAGCCTATCTTTGCACTCACAAAATTAATAGAAATGGTTGAGACTATACTGATAACTTTGTTAATAGTTGCTATTTCCCTGGTATTATTAGGGGTGAAAGTATTCTTTACGAAGGGTGGGAAGTTCCCGAATGGTCATGTGAGCGGGAATAAAGCGTTGCGTCAGAAAGGAATCGGATGCGCACAGTCGCAAGATCGCGAAGCACAAAAGAAACCGCGTTTTTCTATTAACGAGTTGGAAAAAGCCTTGAACGATAGTATGAATTAAATTTATTAAAAACAATACTTATTAATTATGAATAGAATGAACTACCTCATGAACGGTTTGGCTGCTCTTGCGTTTATCGTTTTATTTTCACAATGTGCTGGCAAAACTGACAATCAAACTACAAATGCTCCGGCGCAGGCTAATGCCGAACTGTCAGGAATGAAAATTGCCTATGTTGAAATAGATACGCTGCTTGCCAAATACAATTTCTGTATTGACTTGAATGAGGCGATGGTAAAGAAGAGCGAAAACGTTCGTATGACATTGAATCAGAAGGCTACCTCTTTGAACAAGGAAAAACAAGATTTTCAGAAGAAAGTTGAAAATAATGCTTTCCTGTCACAAGATAGAGCGCAGCAAGAGTACAACCGTCTGGTGAAGTTGGAACAAGATTTGCAAGAGTTGAGCAACAAACTTCAGAATGGTCTGATGGAAGAGAACAACAAGAATAGCTTGCAGTTCCGCGATTCTATCAACGCTTTCCTGAAAGAATATAATAAGACTCACGGATATAGCCTGATCTTCAGCAACACTGGTTTCGATAACCTGCTTTATGCTGACAGCACTTTCAATATTACAAAAGAAATTGTTGATGGGTTGAATGCAAGATATTCACCTGTGAAGAAATAAATGATATTAAACTGTTCCGTTCCTTATAAAAAGGACGGAACATTATCGAATTAAAAAAGTTATGCCTGTTCAAGACTGCGAAGCCATGAACGGGCTTTTTTATGATCTTTCTTTTTCTTCTTCCTGTGGAATACGGAAAGCGGTGTAAAGTTCGAGGATGGCAGCAACTGTGAGGCAGGCAATCCATTCATTGCCTCGTGTGGTAAACATAAAGGCTCCGGTCAGGATAAGTGCCAGTGCACCGAATATCTGCTGAACGCGCAGGCGTTTCAATGTTTTGCTCTTTCCTTTGACGGGTGTGTTCACTTGTGCCAATGCGATACATCCGGCTCCAACAGTATATATGTAAGGAGCGTATATCCATCCGGTGATAAATACGGCTGCTCCGGCGAGAGCCATTATGGCGCCCACGACAAAAAGGGCAGGTACTAATTGTTTCATTCTTTAATCTTCAAAAACGTAAATATCTTCGTTGGGTTTCTTCATCAGATACTTTTCACGGGCGATCTGTTCGATGGCGTCCGGATTGGTACTTATTTCGTTGAGACGTTTGGTATTCTCTTCGTAATCTGTCCGGTACTTTTCTATCTCTTCTTTCAACTGGCTGATTTCCCGTTCATATCCGAAACGACGAATCAGGCTGTTCTCGTCCAGAAAGCCAATGATAACAGCAAATGCAACGACCGTAATGAGGTACTTGCGTCTGCATATGAAACTCCAGATACTGATTAGTTTACCCATAATTTCTCCTTTTAATATCTGCAAAGATAAAACTAATAACTTAAAAACTTATCGCTTCGGCTTCAAAACTTCTCTCTTTATCCCTTATTACTTATCACTTTTTTTGTGTACATTTGCAGAATAAGCGAAAATTCAAAAAACAGAGAGAATCCCGGATATGGAAAACTATATCGTTTCAGCCCGTAAATACCGTCCGTCCACGTTCGAATCGGTGGTGGGACAGCGGGCGTTGACTACTACGCTGAAAAATGCAATTGCTACCCAAAAACTGGCTCATGCTTATTTGTTTTGCGGACCGCGCGGGGTAGGAAAGACGACTTGCGCGCGTATCTTTGCCAAAACCATTAATTGTATGACGCCCACCGCTGACGGAGAGGCTTGCAATCAGTGTGAGTCATGTGTAGCTTTCAACGAACAGCGGTCATATAATATTCACGAACTCGATGCTGCTTCCAATAACTCGGTGGATGACATTCGCCAATTGGTGGAGCAAGTACGCATCCCGCCACAGATTGGTAAGTATAAGGTATATATCATCGACGAGGTGCATATGCTCTCGGCATCTGCTTTCAATGCGTTCCTGAAAACGCTGGAAGAGCCTCCCCGCCATGCAATCTTTATTCTGGCTACGACGGAGAAGCATAAGATTCTTCCTACTATTCTTTCCCGTTGTCAGATTTATGACTTTAACCGGATAAGTGTGGAAGATACGGTGAGCCATCTGTCGTACGTTGCTTCGAAAGAAGGAATCACGGCAGAGCCGGAAGCGCTGAATGTGATAGCCATGAAGGCGGACGGTGGTATGCGTGATGCTTTGTCTATCTTCGACCAGGTGGTTAGTTTCACCGGAGGAAATATCACCTATAAGAGTGTGATTGATAATCTGAATGTACTTGATTATGAATATTATTTCCGTCTGACGGATTGCTTCCTCGAAAACAAGGTGAGTGACGCATTGTTGCTTTTCAATGATATATTGAATAAAGGTTTTGACGGAAGTCACTTTATTACCGGATTATCGTCTCATTTCCGTGACCTGTTGGTCGGGAAAGACCCGGTGACATTGCCTTTGCTGGAAGTGGGAGCGAGCATACGCCAACGCTATCAGGAACAGGCGCAGAAATGTCCGCTACCTTTTTTGTACCGGGCTATGAAGCTGTGTAATGAGTGCGATTTGAATTACCGCATCAGCAAAAATAAGCGTTTGCTGGTAGAACTGACCTTGATACAGGTTGCACAGCTTACCACCGAGGGGGATGACGTGAGTGGTGGGCGTGGCCCTAAGAAGACCATAAAACCCGTATTCACTCAGCCTGCCGCAGCACAGCAGCCGCAGGTAGCTTCTGCCACTCAGGTTCAGCAGGCTCCAGTTCATTCGTCTCCGTCTTCAGTTACAACACAGGCTGCTAATGGCACTACTGCCCAGTATCTGCAGGCTTCTGCGGCTGTGCAACAGGGAGCACCGGCTTCTCCTAGGGCGGCTTCGTCTGCTCCGTCGCAAGGAGCGGGAGTTGCTCAGACTGCCAAGGAAGAACGGAAAATTCCCGTGATGAAGATGTCCAGCTTGGGGGTATCTATCAAGAATCCGCAGCGTGACCAAGTATCGCAGAATGCGACTACAACTTATGTTCCTAAGGTGCAACAACCGGAAGAGGATTTTATGTTCAATGACCGGGATTTGAATTATTATTGGCAGGAGTATGCCGGCCAGTTGCCGAAAGAACAGGATGCTCTCGCAAAACGTATGCAAATGCTCCGTCCGGCGTTGCTTAACAACTCAACGACTTTTGAAGTGGTAGTTGATAATGAGTTTGCTGCAAAGGATTTTACAGCTTTGATTCCCGAATTGCAGGATTATCTTCGCGGCAGACTGAAGAACAGTAAAGTGATGATGACAGTGCGGGTAAGTGAGGCAACAGAAACAGTGCGTCCTGTGGGACGTGTCGAGAAATTCCAGATGATGGCTCAAAAGAATCAGGCATTGATGCAACTGAAAGATGAGTTCGGGCTGGAATTATATTAATGTACTTACTTCTATCAGATTACCATCCGGATCTCTGAAATAAATACTCCGGATGGCATCCTGAGCACCTTGACGCTGGACTATACCGACTTCTATTTCTATTCCTTTGGATTCTACTTCGGCTTTTATTTCCTCTATGTTTCCTTCTGTCAGTAAACAGATGTCCGCACTTCCGAAAGCAGGATGCTTGGCGGCAGGAAGGAACTGTGCTTCTCCTACGTGAAGATTGATTTTCTGATTGCCGAACTTGACGGCAAAGCGTTGGTTGCTTGTATCGGCTTCCATTCCCAGGACTTCTGTGTAGAAATGTAGGCTTTTATCTATATCGGACACCGGTATGACGATATGGTCGATATTCTTGATTTTCATATCAATGTAGGCGTTGATTCATGCGGTCTTCATATCTGTCTGAAGGTTTTCTTCCCGGCATGACAATCCACAGGATGATATATATAATCACTCCGGCGAAAGCAGTGAAGAATGTAGCCAATATATATACTATTCTCAATAAAGTAGCATCCCATCCGAAATATTCAGCTATTCCGGCACATACACCTGCAATCATTCGATTGGAAGAGCGGGTTAATTTCTTTTCATTTTCCATGATATACTATGTTCTTTTAGTGCAAATGCTACACAAATATAGAGAATATATTTGGTTTATGGGTTAAACGGAAAGATTTATGTATTATTTGTTAGCATTTTAACTTACTTAATTGGGGGGCAACAATAGACCAACAATAAGGAATATTAGGTAGGATTTAGCATGATTTACTCTCTAAGATGCCTATTTCCTGAAAGCAGAAAACCCTCATAAGCGATTGACTTACAAGGGTTTTTGTTGGGGTGGAAGACCGGACTCGAACCGGCGACATTCAGAACCACAATCTGACGCTCTAACCAACTGAACTACATCCACCATGTCTGCGTTTCTCTAACGCGGTGCAAAGATAGATATTATCTTCTAATCTCCAAAAGATTCTGCTATTTTTTTTTCGAAAAAAGTATATTCTTTTATTCCCCGATTGTGCTTGCTGAAAAGGGTTCGCGCATCATTTACAAAGATTTTCAGAGAGTTACGTGCTTGTAAAGGAATTGAATCAATCGGCAAATTGACTGGGAGCAATTGATGATTTTTTTTCCCTGATTGAATGGGACGGGCTGTCCATACCAAACTATAATCACAATTATTGAGGCGGACAGTGCTGTCTTTTACTAATTCCATTCTTACCATCAGTCCTCCGTCAGTGCGGCGGGCGGACATATTGGAAATATAATTTCCCAGCGAATAGGCTATGAGATGTTTGTCATTCGTCAGGCTGTCTGTGCGAACTTCGATGGGCTGAACTACGTGAGGATGGGAGCCGATGATATGGTTTACTCCTTTTTCAATCAGCCAATTGGCGAGGAATTTTTGCTCTTTGTCCGGGAGTGACTGGTATTCGATTCCCCAATGCATACAAGCTATGATGGCATCCGGCTTCATTGCTTTACTCTCTTCAATATCTTTGGCGATGATGGCTGTATCGATATAGTTCACGATATTAGGAGGAGTAACGGGGATGCCGTTTGTTCCATACGTGTAGTTGAGCAGGATGATGCGGAATCCGTTCTTTTCTAATAAAAGAGGATATTTCTTTTCGCGTTCATCAGCGTTGATATACGTGCCTGCGTGTGGAACCTTTAAAGAGTCTATTAATTGAATGGTTCTCTCCAGTCCGGATTTACCACGATCGAGACTGTGGTTGTTGGCAGTCACTAAAACATTGAAACCTGCATCGTGAATTGCGGTCAGAAATTCGTCCGGCGCGCTGAAAGCAGGATAACCTTTGTAAGGTTTGCCTCCTAATGTCACTTCCAGGTTGGCGATAGAGAGATCGGCTTTTTTTATCTCTTCTTTGACATACGCAAAGCATGTGGAGTAATCATAACCGGTCGATGTTCGTGCAGCGTTGATTTGTCCCTGATGTTGCATGAGGTCACCTACAAAAAGGAGGCGTAGGGTGTCGGTGGGGAAGATGCTGTCGGAAAGTCCGTCCGATAGGGTGTCAATGATAGAATCTCTCTTTGCCTGCGACCGGGAGGTGCAGGACAAAGAGAGAAGCAAAATCATCAGAAACAGGGTATGTCTCATTGATAAATAGCTTTCTTACCAGCTAAGAGTGTATTTTTCATTAACGATACAATCGTCATTGGTCCGACACCACCCGGTACGGGAGTGATGAATGAGCATTTCGGTGCAACTTCGTCAAACTTTACGTCACCTGTCAGTTTAAAGCCGGATTTCTTGGTTGCATCCGGCACACGGGTAGTACCTACGTCAATAACTACCGCGCCTTCTTTCACCATTTCGGCTTTTACAAAGTTCGGTTGTCCCAAAGCAGCGATAATAATATCAGCTTCCTGACATTCTTTTACCAGGTCTTTGCTACGGCTGTGGCATACGGTTACTGTGGCATCGCCCGGATAGGCTTTCTGCATCATCAGGGCAGCCATCGGTTTGCCGACAATATTGCTGCGTCCGAGTACGACGCATTTTTTTCCGGAAGTTTCTATGTTATAACGTTTCAACAATTCGAGGATGCCGTTGGGAGTAGCAGATACGTAACATGGAAGTCCGATGGACATACGGCCTACGTTGATCGGGTGGAAACCGTCTACGTCTTTACGGTAATCAATTGTTTCGATTACTTTCTGTTCGGAGATATGTTTGGGTAGGGGAAGTTGTACGATAAAGCCGTCCACGTCGTTGTCTTCGTTCAGTTCACGTACTTTGGCAAGCAGTTCTTCTTCGGTCACGTCACTTTCATAACGGATGAGGGAAGACTTGAATCCACATACTTCACAGGCTTTTACTTTGGCAGCTACATAAGTCTCGCTACCACCATCGTGTCCTACAAGAATAGCGGCCAGGTGCGGGCGTTTTTCGCCATGAGCCACCATTTCGGCTACTTCGGCTGCAATCTCTTGTTTTACTTGTTCGGAAATTGCTTTTCCGTCTATCAGAGTCATATTTTCAGAGTATTTATTGGTGATGGACAAAAGTAAAATAAATAACTGAACTCTCCAAAGGGATTGGAATTTTTGTCAAGAGATGAGTGGTATAAAAAAGAGGGAGCCGAAACTCCCTCTTCTTACTTATCATTAGATTTGGATCTATTGAATGATTACTTTTTCATCTTAGGCATCATCTTACCCATTTTGCTGCTAGTCACCATTTTCATCATTTTGCGTGTCTGGTCGAACTGTTTCAGCAGGCGGTTTACTTCCTGGATAGTCGTTCCGCTACCTTTGGCGATACGCGTACGGCGTGAACCGTTCAGTATTTCCGGGTTGGAACGTTCTGCCGGAGTCATGGAATAAATAATGGCTTCGATGCTCTTGAAAGCATTGTCGTCAATATCAATGTCTTTGATTGCTTTTCCTACTCCCGGAATCATGGAAGCTAGGTCTTTCAGATTACCCATTTTTTTGATTTGTGCAATCTGGCTAAGGAAGTCGTTGAAGTCGAATTGGTTTTTGGCAATTTTCTTCTGTAAGCGTTTGGCTTCTTCTTCATCGTATTGTTCCTGAGCACGTTCTACCAATGAAACGATGTCACCCATACCGAGAATACGGTCGGCCATACGGGCAGGGTGGAACTGGTCGATTGCTTCCAGTTTTTCACCTGTACCTACGAATTTAATCGGTTTGTTCACTACCGAACGGATAGAAAGAGCCGCACCACCGCGGGTATCACCATCGAGTTTGGTCAGTACCACACCGTTAAAGTCCAGACGTTCGTTGAATTCTTTAGCAGTGTTTACAGCGTCCTGACCGGTCATGGAGTCTACCACGAACAGAATTTCGTCCGGGTTGATTGCTTTTTTGATAGCGGCGATCTCGTTCATCATCTGCTCGTCTACTGCCAGACGTCCGGCTGTATCGACGATAACGAGATCGTATCCTTTGGCTTTGGCTTCCTGAATGGCGTGTTGTGCGATTTCTACCGGATCCTTGCTGTCCAGTTCACAGTACATCGGTACTTCAATCTGTTCTGCCAATACACGCAACTGTTCGATAGCTGCCGGACGGTAAACGTCACAAGCGACCAATAATGGCTTACGGTTCTTCTTGGTTTTCAGCATCCGTGCCAGTTTACCGGAGAAAGTGGTCTTACCCGAACCCTGCAAACCTGACATCAGGATAACTGCCGGACGGGCGTCGATATTGATCTCGGCTGTCTCTCCACCCATCAACTGTGTAAGTTCATCATGCACGATCTTCACCATCAACTGGCTTGGCTTCACAGCCGTAAGAACGTTCTGGCCAAGCGCTTTTTCTTTCACCGTATCCGTGAAATTCTTTGCAACCTTGTAGTTTACGTCGGCGTCGAGAAGTGCTTTACGTACGTCTTTCAGTGTCTCCGCCACGTTGATTTCGGTGATTTTGCCTTCACCTTTCAGAATCTTGAATGACCGTTCTAGTCTTTCACTTAAATTATCGAACATAGTTATTTAATTACGAATTACTAATTACAATTTACTTGGGCAAAAGAGAGACTTTTTCGTCTACTCTTTATTTGAGCTTGCAAATGTACAAAAATCTCTTGTATTTATATCTTTTTATTTTGCCATTTTGCTTTTTTGAGATAAATATAACTTGTGATCAACAGTAAGCTATAATACACAATCTCAATTGTAAAGCAGATTTCAATCGGTGCTTTCAGCCACATTCCGATGAAAACTATGTAGGACCCGTAGATGATGATTGTAATTGTTTCGAGCAACAGGGCTGCTTGTGTATTTCCTGTTCCGGAGATGCCGTTGAACACCACGTTGGCTACAGATGCGATAAGCATGGCGCAACAAATAACGTATACTGAGGGCACGGATTCCGTAATGAGTGCCGCTTCACTGGTGTAGATGGAGAGCAGGAACTCTGGAAATAATGCTGATACTGCTACTAATCCCAGCATGATGAAAAAGGAGAACCGGGCAATTTTATTGATGAGCGGCATCACGTGCTGGATACCTCCCGCACCGATGGCGTTGCTGACAAGACTGTTGGTGGTAGTAGCCAATGCATTGACCGGAATCAGCAGTACGACGTAGATACTCCGGACGATATTGGCAATCGCCAGTTCCCGTTGTCCCAACCGTTCTACGGCTACGAAGAATACGAACCAGGTAGCCATTGACAGGAAATATTGCAGCATAGTGAAACAGGAGATACTAAGTATCCGCATCAGCAATGCCGGGTCGAATGTACGCAGACGGTTCAGACCATATTTCTTCAAATCGACGGTGAGGTATGTGTAAATGACGAAAAAGAGAATGGAGGAAGCTTCTGCCAGTACGGAGGCGATAGCCGCTCCCTTGATACCCATTTCCGGCAAACCGAACTTTCCGAAAATTAATGCGTAGTCCAGTACTACATTGGTTAATGCCATGACGATGGCATTGATCGTTAGTACTTTAGTGCGTGTAATGCCGATATACAATGCCCGGAACATGACATTGATGAACGAGAAAAAGAATCCGTAAATACGCCAGTCCAGAAACTCCATCGTTCCCTCGTAGATGGATTCTGAAGAAACCAGCAAACGCATGATGTTTCCGCCGAATGCTTTGGTGAATCCGAATAGCAGCAGTGCCATCACGAACAGGAACATGACTCCTTGAATCATGACGGGACCGACATCCGAATAGCGTCCTTCGCCGTTGCGTCGTGCTATGACTATCTGCGAACCGGTACTGAATCCGAATGCGATGGTGAATACGCATATATAGAATAACCCACCCATAGCCGATGCTCCAAGGGCTACCTCACTCACGTGTCCGAGGAATGCTGTGTCGGTGACATTGATGACATTTTGTGCCAGCAAGCTTAGTAGTATCGGATAACTGACACTCCAAATCTGTTTGTTGGTGTACATAATTAAGTGTTTAAGTTTACACTTTGCAAAGATAGTGCTTTATTTCGATTCGGAAATGATGGGGTAGATGAAAACAATTTCCGGACCTTCGGGAGTTTTATCGTTGACGAGATAGTTTCCTCCGAAATGTTTTAGCAATAACAGGTTTATATCATGCCGGATGATGGTTTCCTGTGATACGAATGCATGGTCTGCCAAAGGTGAATTAGTGATCCGGAAACGGAGCATATCTTCATCCCGGTTTAATGTGAATCGGATGATTCGTGCTTGTCTTTGTTCTTGCGGGTATACCAGTGCGCTAAGCAAGGCCTGCGTCAGTCGTGTTATATCGGTATGGATTTGAGCGTCTGTTTCACTGGAAAACTCAATCTGGATACTTGTTTTCTCGTTTTGCATCTGCGCCATGCAACATGCTTCCTTACATAGGGTAGTGGCATCATAGTCTTGCAACTGGAACTTCATCATTTGGGCTTCCAAACGGGATAAGTCGAGAACGTCATTGACAAGTCTCATTAACTTCTCCGAACTTTTGTGGATGATGTTTGAGTATTCTTGCCTTATTTCCTTGTCTATGTTGGGTTCACTGGCTATGAGTTGTGAGAAACCGACTACATTGTTGAGCGGGGTACGGATGTTATAGCTCATGTTGGACAGGAAGCGATTTTTTATTTCATTGGTTTTCCGCACGTTTTCTGTTGTTTTCCGGATTTCGTTTTCTGCGTATTTGAGTGCTTTCCGTACCATAAAGAGTCGCGCCATAAAGATAAAAAGCAGAAGCAGGATAACAAATATAAAGATCAGATAGGTGAGCTGGAGCCGGTTGTTTTCCCTTTTTTGATCCAGTTCTGTTTTTTCGATATTGTATTTGCTCTGTATCTGTGCCATCTGATTGTTTGAGAGTACAGTGGCTGTCGAGTCTTTGATGGCGAGTGCCTCCTCATACAGAGGGATGGCTTTTTCGCTTTGCCCTGCCTGTTTCCATATTCTGGCCTTTTCGAGTAGCTGTTCGGCATAGTCGCTTGTGAAGTCTTTCTTCAACATCGTCAGTGTCGTGTCGATATAATCCGATGCCTGTTGGTAGTCTCCAATTGCTTGGTGATATTTGGCAAATGTGTCGAAATAGAGTACTTTATACATGAAATAAGTATTCTCATCCAGATATTCTTTAGATTTTACAAGATGTTCATAAGCTTGTTGCGGCTGATGGGTATTCAGGTAATAATAGCTGTAGAACAGTTCATTGAACAGATATACATCGGCAAACCCCGTTTTTAAAGATGGGTTCGCACTGATATGGTTATGAAGGGTGTTTTCCAGTTCCTGCAGATATTTGAGTAGTTTTTTATTATCCTTCTTTTCTTTGACAACGGATACTAACTGTGATAATACCGAGATACGGACCACCGGATTTTCTGTCGGGGTGAGTAGCTGGTAGGCAGTCTCCAATGCTTCTATTCCTTTATCCCAGCGCTGACTGCCGATATATGCATTGCTTAGGCATTGATAGGCGGCTATACTCCCCCGGTTACTATTCCTTTGGGAGGCTTGCTGTTGCATCTTTTGAGATTCGTTGATAGCAAGTTCATATTGTTCGTTGAATGTGTACAGATCTATCTGGAAACGTTTGGCATCAAAGAAGTAATTCCATAAATCTGATTTCCGGGCATGAGGCTCCATTATGGTGAGCCATTTCGCTACACTGTCTTGATTATTACGATTGTAATAGTATAAGATATGGTAGTAAGCGGCCAGACCGGCGTATCTGTCGTTTCTCAGTTGCAATGCTTCTTTCATTAATACATCTGAATATTGGATACATTGCTGGTTGTTTTGTTCTATTCTGATGATTTTATTAAGAACATTCAGCCGTGTCGTATCGTATGGTAACGTTTGCAACACCTTTATCAGGCTATCTGATTCCAAAACAATCTCGGTACTGGCTTTTCCGGTGAAGGCGCAGCATAATAGAAGGAACAGGAGCAGGACTTGTTTCATTCGGCTTCCTCCTTTCCTGGTTGCTCATGGTAAATAGGGTGTGTGAACAGGAAACGGGCTCCTTCCTTATAATTGGAGTCAATCCATATTTTGCCGCCCAGCTGTTCGACAATGAGTTGGCAGATAGACAAGCCGAGTCCTGTGCCTTGAGCATTTTCATTTAGTTTCTCAAAACGGTTGAATATTTTATTCTGATTCTCCGGAGAGATACCGCAACCGGTGTCGGTCACAGAAAACAGTGCTATATCTTCTGTCTGTTTTTCCAGTTCCATGGTGATGGAGCCTTGCGGAGTAAATTTGGTTGCGTTGATGAGAAGGTTGATTAATAATTGTTGCAACCTTGCATTGTCTGTCGTCAGTTCTAATGAATGGAGAGAGGTTGAAAAACGGACGTTTGCATTTGTCTGTTTTATTTTCTCAACCATGTCGATAACATTTCTGCATATTGCTACTGCATCACACCGCTCATATTTGAATTTCATCTTGCCCACTTCGAGACTGGACAAGTCGATTACGTCGTTAATCAGCTTGAGTAACAGTTCTGAATTTTGCTGAATAATATCGCTACACTGTTTCCGGGTCTCGTTGTCGATGGATTCTTCCGTCAAGATAGAGGAGAAGCCGGACAACGCATTGAGTGGTGTCCGAATTTCATGGCTCATGTTGGAAAGGAAAAGGCTCTTTGCCCGGATGGAATTTTCTTCTTGCTTTTTCGCTTTTTCCAGCTCCTGTTGTGATTGGCGCAGTTTTTTATTCCCTCGTTTGACCAAAAGGATGAAAAATACAATCAGTATGACAATGAATAGGATGGTAAACCAACTCCAGAAAAGGATTGTCTTCTGTCTGTTTAAGTTGTCCAGTTCGTTTTTGTCTATTTGGTAGAGGGTGTGTAATTCGTTGATTTGGCGAATATAATTCATTGCGTCCAAAGAGTCTTTGTACGTATTGAATATTTCATAGGCTTCACATGCTTCCTTGCCTTTTCCCATCAGGGCAAGTATGTGGGCACGATCCTTTTGTACTTGCAAGGATGTGTATGAGTTGGTAGTTCTCGTATGCGAAAGTAATTCATCAAGTGTGGTTAATGCCTGAATGTACTCTTTAGATTCAGTGTAGTAGCAAGAGTACAAGTATTTAATCATTAAATGAAAATATGGGTACAGATGCTGCTGACTGATTTGCTTGGCTTGCTGTATGTGGTTTAATGCTTCGGGAAGATGGTGTGTCTGAATACGGTAGAATGCCTGACAGTAAACTAGATGAAAGTCGTCTTGTGGATTCCCGCCTTTGTCAGTAACAGATTCGAGTTCCCGGATATTGTCTTCTATATCTGTCATTTGATGATATTTGAGCTTGGTCAGAATGAGTTGGGGCAGAATTGTTTTGACATATTGGCTGGCATGAGGGATTTTCCGGATCACTTCTAATGCTTCCCTGTATGATTCGATGGCGGCTTGTGGCGTTGATGAACTTAAATAAGTATTTCCAATGGCGTGTAATGCGAGTGCTGTCCCCAGAGGATAATCCATTTCTTTGGCTTTCTGGTACATCTGGTTGGCCTGATTGATGGCAAGACTGATGTTGCCTTCTGCTATCAAGGCCTGAACGGTCAGCAAATTTATTTGAAATAGGAGTGGATATTGTTGTTTCTTTTGTAATTCCGGTTCTAAAAGTTTTTCCCAGGCAATGATGCTGTCGATAGGGATGTCCGGACTGAATGGATGATTATATTCAAGTAAAGGTTGTAATAAAGAAAGACGATCTGAATTTGTACGTGCTGCATATAAGGTGACCGATATTAATACGGTTACGACTATTGCAATTATATGACGTCTGTATTTTTTCACTTGATATAAGAATTGCTTGCTTGTAAGTTTATCTGCAAAAGAACTAAAAAGAGTGAAGATTACAAAGAAATCTTCACTCTTTTTTATAATTTATTTTCTTTTGAGTATCTCTCGTGCCCCAGGGCCCTCGTGGTTGGGGTAGCCGGGAGTATGGTTTCTGCATCGTGGATCGGCATCTACTTTCAAACTCCGGTAATCATCTTTGGTGCGGGCGATGTAATCATCAAGCATGGCACGGTGTTCGGCGAGAACCTTACTGTATTTAGGGTCTTTGGCGAGATTCTTGCGTTCTCCCGGATCCTTTTTCATATCATATAGCTCTTCTCCGTTACCTTCCAGATAGTGAGTGTACTTGTATCTCGGTCCGCGTACCATACGTCCGGGAGTAACGACATATTCATATTCGCTATGCCATTCGGAAACTACATAAGGGTGAGTTTTTTTCTGTTTCTCCCCTTTTAATATAGGTGCAAGGCTGATTCCCGGTTTTTCGGCCGGAACGGGAATTCCTGCCAAATCACAAAGGGTAGGCAGAAGATCTAACGTAGGCTGTGTCAATACTTGGTCTACGGGCTTTTTCTGTTGTTTGATGCCAGGACCTGCAAAGATAAACGGTACGTTGGTCATTTCATCATAGAAACTGATGTGCTTGGTCACCATGCGGTGTGAAGCCATTCCATCACCATGGTCAGCCATGATAATAACGATTGTGTTTTTTCCGGCAGGAGTGGAGTAGAGGGCTTTCAATACGCTGTCTACTTGCTTGGAAACCATCTTGGTATAGTGTTGGAAAGCGGCAATGTAATGACGGTAATTCTCTTCATTCCAATGAGCGGCCTGGGTCATGCGGCGATGGCTGCAGCAGATGTATTGCACTGGTTTAGGGATATTGCTCCAGTCTTCTACATCGAAATTGGCCGGTAGCTTCGGAAGGGTTCCACTGATGGCGCGGTCGGTATGTATTCCTTCGTTTGCTCCTACAAATCCGCAGATATTGTGAGGGTTCTGAAAATCGGCAATACAGATGAATGGTTCTTCCGGCGGATTACTTAGATAAGCAACAGCGTCTTCACATGTTCCTACGTCCAGGAAACTGTCGTTATTAACCGGGAATTCCGGATCGGTGAATGGCTTGGCTACCGGTTCTTTATGCTTGAATCCTCTAAGTGAACCCATGTCGTGTGTTTTTCCGAAGTGTACGGCTTCATAACCGTTTTCAGAGAAAAGGCTTCCTAATGTCGGTATGTTTTCGGGAATACGTGAGTTGATAGGTTCGCTGGAGTTGGAGCGTACATTGGTTTGATGAGGCATCATGCCACTCCATAAAGCAGCACGTGAGGGTTGGCTGAGAGGGCAACCTACATAAGCATTGGAGAAGATAACTCCTCGTGAAGCGACTTCATCAATAGGGAGGGTACAGCCTTGTGTTTGTCCGTAAGCTCCCACAACACGTTGTGTAAGATGGTCGCACTGAATAATCAGGAAATTGGGCTTTTCTTGAGCCTGTGCTGTCACGCTGCACAGGGCTAATCCCATGAATGGATAAATAGTTTTCATTACTGGTTAGAATTAAGTAATATTTGATTTGGAAGCAAAAATAGGAAAAAAGGAAACGTAAAAAAGGGTGAGGTAGTGGTTTTGGACGCAAATGAAAGTATTTTGTACAAAAATGAAAGGTTGGCTGGCCGTTAGGGGGAACTATCGGTGATGGGAGTTGAATGATAAGTGATAAACGGCAGGTGATAAGTCATAAAACGGGTTACTGAAAAAGAAAACGGTGAATAAACTGCACTTGTTATGGCGCAGTTTGTTCACCGTTCATTTATAAGTTTGCTGTTGATTAGCTGTTCATGCTCATCAGGAATTCGTCGTTGTCTCTGGTTTTTTCCAGACGGTCTTTAACGAAGTCCATTGCTTCGATCGGATTCATGTCGGCAAGATATTTGCGTAATATCCACATGCGGTCAAGGGTTGTTTTATCAAGCAACAGGTCGTCGCGACGAGTGCTGGATGCGGTAATGTTGACTGCCGGGAAGATACGTTTGTTGGACAGGTTGCGGTCGAGCTGCAACTCCATGTTACCTGTACCCTTAAATTCTTCGAAGATAACTTCGTCCATTTTAGAACCGGTATCGATCAGTGCGGTAGCAATAATGGTCAGTGAACCGCCGTTTTCAATATTACGGGCAGCACCGAAGAAGCGTTTTGGTTTATGAAGTGCATTTGCATCCACACCACCAGAAAGAACTTTTCCGGATGCAGGAGATACTGTATTGTATGCACGAGCCAGACGAGTGATAGAATCAAGGAAGATAACTACGTCGTGACCGCATTCTACCAGACGTTTTGCCTTTTCCAATACGATACCTGCAATTTTTACGTGACGTTCTGCCGGTTCGTCAAAAGTAGAAGCGATTACTTCTGCATTAACACTGCGAGCCATGTCAGTAACTTCTTCCGGGCGTTCGTCAATCAGCAACATAATCATGTAAACTTCCGGGTGGTTGGCTGCGATAGCATTAGCTATATCTTTCATTAAGATGGTCTTACCTGTCTTTGGTTGGGCAACGATCAATGCACGCTGACCTTTACCGATAGGAGCGAAAAGATCGACAACACGGGCAGACATAGAGTCTGAATAACCGCCTTTGCAAAGTTTGAACTTTTCATCCGGAAAGAGAGGTGTCAGATGTTCGAAAGGAACACGGTCGCGAACGAAAGCTGCGTCACGTCCGTTGATTTTCGAAACCTTTACCAATGGGAAATATTTTTCTCCTTCTTTGGGTGGACGGATAACTCCTTCTACTACATCACCGGTTTTCAGACCAAATAGTTTGATTTGAGACTGTGATACATAAATATCGTCCGGAGAAGAAAGGTAGTTGTAGTCGGAAGAACGGAGGAATCCGTATCCATCCTGCATAATTTCCAGAACGCCTACTCCGTTGAGAATATCATCGAATTCATAAGGCTTTTCGCGTTCAATAACCTTGCGTTCCTGCTGCTGTTGTTGTACCGGAAGATTTTCACCCGCATTGTTCTGCTGAGCGGCACGTGGCATCGGTAAGCGTTGTTGGTTTTGGTTCTGATTTTGATTTGGAATCTGAGCCTGATTCTGGTTATTGTTGTTACGCTGGAAATTATTATTGCTATTATTATTGGCGTTATTGCCATTGTTAGTAGCATTATTATTGCCGTTGTTATTGTCGCGTGGGCGAACAATACGCGGACGTTGCTGCTGGGATTGCTGCTGTTGAGATTGTTGTTGCTGTTGAGGATGAGGTGATTGTTCCGGTGCTGTCTGTGCTGATTCTGTTTTGGTAGCTTCGAATTTTCCGAATAGTTCGGTAGGAAGCTCTATTTTTTCAGAAGGCAGATCTTCGATTGGAATAAAATCATCGTCGTCAACGTTGGACAGGATATTACTTTCCTCGTCGATAACGGGGGCAGCTTTCTTTTGTGGTTTATCTATAACCTTTTTCTCTACAACAGGATTGTTAGGTTCTGCAGCCGGTTTATTTGTTTCTGCAACAGGCTTATTCGCTTCTGATGCAGGTTTGTTTTTTGCTTTCTTCTCGGCTGTTTGCTGTTGTACCGGAGCCGTTTTTTCCTCAGTACCAGTAGCTTTCTCTGCAACAACAGGCTTAGACTCCACTACTTTGGGTGCTGCCGGTTTTGCATTTTCTACTTCTTTTTTCTCTTCTGCGTCAGAGTTCTTACGAGGACGGCCTACTTTACGCTTGGGAGTAGCAGTGTTTTCTGCTTTAGCTTCTACAACAACAGTTTCTTTTTCTTTGTTTGTACTCTCTTCTTTTTGGGAAGGTTGTGGTGCCGCTTTTACAGGAGTGGGCTCTTTTGTCTTGTTAGCCTCTCCACTCTTTGTTGCGGAAACCACCTTGTCTTCTTTTTTGGTAGGAGCTACCCGTGAACGCTTTTTCTTTTGTTCTTCATTTTTGCGTTCTTCTTTTAGTTTATCTGCGGCAACTTTTTTTGTAGCTCCTACAATGGCCTGTTCATCGAGTATTTTATAAACAAGGTCTTCTTTTTTGTATGAGTCTGCTTTTTTTATGCCTAACTCTTTGGCAATAACTTGAAGTTCCGACAGATTTTTGTCGTTTAATTGGATAATGTTATACATATAGTATGGTAAGTTATTAATATTTCTTTTTTTGCTGAATTATGGACAGCATTACTACAGCTCATGGCTACAGATATGCGAGCATACGTTTTGTTTTTTATTCTGAATTAGGGATGTATATGTTGAATCGTAGAATGTTTCAACGGGGCAAAGATAATAATTTTTTTTGGTTTCATGAACAATCAAACATTTTTTTCCACGTAAAAGTGTATCTTTGCTACATAAAAGAAAATAGTATGACAGTAAATGAAGCTCATTTAATTTATTTTTCGCCTACACACACATCTAAACAAGTTGCGGAGGCGATTGTTCACGGAGCGGGCATAAAAAATATTTTTCCTATCAATGTGACACAGCAGATTGCAGATGAAATTGTGATTCCTACATCTTCTTTGGCTATTATTGTAGTGCCTGTGTATGGAGGACATGTCGCTCCTCTGGCAATGGAGCGTTTGCAGTATATCCGTGGAGTGGATACTCCTACCGTTTTGGTAGTGGTTTATGGAAATCGTGCTTATGAAAAAGCTTTAATGGAACTGGATGCTTTTGCTATTCCTCATGGATTTAAAGTAATAGCCGGGGCAACTTTTATTGGAGAACATTCATATAGTACCGACAAATATCCGATTGCAATGGGACGTCCTGATGAAACGGATTTAGCCTTTGCGGTGGAGTTTGGGAAGAAAATCATGGAAAAAATACAGACAGCTGATAATATGGATACCCTTTATCCGGTGGATGTACGTGCTATCAAGCGTCCGAGTCAGCCATTTTTTCCTTTGTTCCGTTTTTTGAGGAAAGTCATCAAGTTACGTAAAAGTGGGACACCGCTTCCCCGGGCTCCTTGGGTGGAAGATGAGAATTTGTGTACCCATTGTGGGTTGTGTGTGGTCCGTTGTCCGGCAGGGGCTATAACGAAAGGGGACGAGCTACATACGGATGAGGCTAAATGTATTAAATGTTGTGCCTGTGTAAAAGCTTGCGTTAGGAAAGCAAGGGTATATGATACCCCTTTTGCAGTTTTGTTGTCAGATTGCTTCAAGAAACAGAAGTTGCCTCAAACTATTTTGTAGATCACGACGCGCTTGGTCGTTTCATCAATACGAAAGCGGTTGTCTGTTCGTTCGCCTATCAGCCATGCGATGTGTTCTCCACAGCAGAGTACCCATTGGCGTTCTTTTTGGCTGATAGAAAATTTGCGGTCGGTCAGATAATCGCTTATTTTTTTCTTTCCTTTCATTCCAAAAGGGATAAAAGTGTCTCCCGGTTGCCATTTCCGGTAATGAATTTCTCCATTCAGTTTGTCGGCATCAAAACAGGCTATTTCCTTTTCACGTGGAATGAGAAAATCCGGGGTGTACTCTCTTTCCTCTTTGGTGATTTGAAAAGGAGGAAGAACCTCATTTTCAGATTCAATGGTTTCTATTAATAAGAATTCTCTGTCTTTTATCACTCTCCATTCTTTGCTGCAGAATTGCTTGCCCGGTTGGCTATGAAGCGAATGGGCGATATCTTTGATTTGTGCGGAATTGAATCCTAGAGGATGCAGGACTTCGAATAAGATAGCTTCGGGTGCCGGTTCCTTAACCAAATCACAGATTCGGACACCTTCTGCTGTAATGATTTTCTTTTTAGTCGCCTCTATACATTTATTATATATAGTGGCTACATCATTCAGATAATTACTCGTATCTATCAGAGTGTTTTTGACTGACGGATTAATTTCCTGCATGAGGGGAAGGAGGTTGAGCCGGATCTTATTACGGGTATATTCGTCTTCCAGATTGGTGCTGTCTGTCACATAATCTTGTCCGATGTTTTGCAGGTAACGAATTATTTCTTCCCGGTTGATGCAAAGCAGAGGGCGTACGATGGCTCCATTACGGGGGCGGATTCCTAACAGACCGGTAATTCCTGTTCCCCGAATCAGGTTAAGTAGTATAGTTTCTATGCTATCATCTTGGTGATGGGCCACAGCGATAACATCTGCCTGATATTCTTTTCTAATTTTCTCGAACCATTGGTAGCGGAGTTCCCGTGCGGCCATTTCAATCGAAATATGTTTTTCCGTTGCATATTGGGTCGTGTTGAAATCAATGGTATGTAAATGGATTTCCATTCTTTCGCAAAGTTGGCGGACAAATAACTCGTCCCGGTCTGACTCTTTGCCTCGCAAGTGGAAATTACAATGTGCGGCTTCGCAATGATAACCTGCTGTATGCAGAATATATAGCAATGCTACCGAGTCGGCACCACCACTCAATGCGATCAGGATTTTATCATCCGGTGAGAACAAATGTTCCTTTTCTATATATTTTGTAACGCGTTGTTGTATCATGCCTGCAAAGATACGAGTTTATCAATAAGTTTTTTTATTTTTTCTGAATCTTTTAGAGGATGAAAAAGGCTGCTATTTAAAAACATTCTAAATAATTTGCATGCTCCGAAGTTATGAATTATCTTTGCCAAAAATTTTGAGAGTTATGCGTTTGTCCGAATTAAAAACAGGAGAAAAAGGTGTTATTGTAAAGGTATTGGGGCACGGTGGTTTTCGTAAACGTATTGTGGAGATGGGCTTTATTAAAGGTAAAACGGTTGAAGTGCTGTTGAATGCCCCGCTAAAAGATCCCATAAAATATAAAGTTTTAGGTTATGAAATTTCTCTTCGTCGTCAGGAAGCTGAAATGATCGAAGTGATCAGCGAGGAGGAAGCAAAGAAGCTGGCCGAAAAGACCGTTTATCATGAAGGATTGCCTGAAGACCTTTCAGTAAAAGAAGAAGATATGAAACGGTTGGCGTTAGGTAAACGCCGTACCATCAATGTTGCTTTGGTCGGAAACCCGAACAGTGGCAAGACTTCTCTGTTTAATCTTGCATCCGGTGCTCATGAGCATGTCGGAAACTACAGCGGTGTAACCGTGGATGCCAAAGAAGGTTATTTTGATTTCGAAGGCTATCATTTCCGTATTGTCGATTTGCCGGGAACTTATTCTTTGTCTGCTTATACGCCGGAAGAAATCTATGTCCGTCGTCATATTATCGATGAAACTCCGGACGTGATTATTAATGTGGTCGATTCCTCCAATCTGGAGCGAAACTTATATCTGACTACCCAATTGATAGATATGAATGTCCGCATGGTAGTAGCTCTGAATATTTATGATGAGTTGGAAGCCAGTGGAAATACCTTGGATTATCATCTGTTGAGCAAGTTGTTCGGGGTGCCGATGTTGCCTACTGTCAGTAAGAAAAATCGTGGATTGGACACCTTGTTTCATGTTGTTATCAATCTGTATGAAGGAGTAGACTTCTTCGATAAACAGGGAAATATGAATCCGGAAGTTCTTAAGGATTTGACTGAATGGCATGACTCCTTGGTGGATCGCAAGAAACATGAGGAAGAGCATTTGGAAGATTATGTGCGTGAACACAAAAAGACGGGACGTGTCTTCCGACATATTCATATTAATCATGGACCTGATATCGAAAAAGCGATTGAGGCTGTAAAAAGTGAAGTGTCTAAGAATGAATTTATCCGGCATAAATATTCTACCCGTTTCCTTTCCATTAAATTGTTGGAGAATGATCCTGATATTGAACGTATTGTGCGCACATTGCCAAATGCGGATGAGATATTCCATGTCCGTGACAAGATGTCGAAGCGTGTTCAGGACACAATGAATGAGGATTGTGAATCGGCTATTACGGATGCTAAATATGGATTTATCAGCGGTGCACTGAAAGAGACATTCACAGATAATCACTTGGAGCAGGCGCAGACAACGAAAGTGCTGGATTCGATCGTAACTCATCGTGTTTGGGGATTTCCTATTTTTTTCCTTTTTATGTATCTGATGTTTGAAGGTACGTTTGTCATTGGAGAATATCCGATGATGGGGATTGAATGGGTTGTTGAGCAGATTGGTGACTTGTTGCGCAATAATATGGCAGAAGGTCCATTTAAAGATTTGCTGATTGATGGAATTATTGGTGGGGTAGGAGCGGTTATTGTCTTTTTGCCGAATATCTTGATTTTGTATTTCTGCATTTCTCTTATGGAAGATTCGGGTTATATGGCTCGTGCGGCTTTTATCATGGATAAGATCATGCATAAAATGGGATTGCACGGAAAATCATTCATACCTTTGATTATGGGATTTGGGTGCAATGTGCCTGCTATTATAGCTTCCCGTACTATTGAGAACCGGAAGAGCCGCCTTATTACAATGTTGGTGAATCCTTTGATGTCTTGTAGTGCGCGTCTGCCGATTTATTTATTGTTGGTGGGTGCTTTCTTCCCGAACAATGCAAGTCTGGTGTTGTTAAGTATTTATGTGATTGGTATTGTATTGGCTGTGGTAATGGCCCGCTTATTTAGCAAGTTTTTGGTGAAAGGTGATGATACTCCATTTGTGATGGAGCTTCCACCTTACCGGATGCCGACAGCGAAATCGATCTTCCGTCACACATGGGAAAAGGGAGCGCAGTATTTGAAAAAGATGGGAGGAATTATTATGATTGCTTCTATTATAATCTGGTTCCTGGGATATTATCCGAATCATGATGCTTATGAAACGGCTGCTGAACAGCAGGAAAATTCTTATATCGGCCAGTTGGGGCGTGGCATAGAGCCGGTTATAAAACCACTGGGATTTGATTGGAAACTAGGTATTGGCTTGCTTTCCGGTGTGGGAGCGAAAGAGTTGGTAGTAAGTACATTAGGTGTCTTATATGCAGATGATCCGGATGCTGATTCGGTAAGTTTGGCAGAACGAATTCCGATTACTCCATTGGTTGCTTTCTGTTATATGTTGTTTGTATTGATTTACTTTCCGTGTATTGCGGCGATAGCGGCTATAAAACAGGAATCGGGTAGTTGGAAATGGGCGCTCTTTGCTGCTTGTTACACAACGGGCTTGGCTTGGCTTGTATCATTTGCTGTTTATCAGATTGGAGGACTGTTTGTATGAATAATTGGCAAGATTGGGTAGTCGGAGTACTGGTTGTACTCTGTATTGCCCGCGTTATATATGGAATATTTCTTTTTTTTCGTCGTACGCGAGAAAATCAGAATCCTTGCGATAGCTGTGTAAGTGGCTGTGAACTAAAGGATATGATGGACAAGAAACGCGGAGAGTGTGATGTAAAGAAAAAAAGTACAAAGAAAAATTGCTGCGGATAGTTGGTAGTTTCAAAATTTGTACTACCTTTGCAACCGCAAACGAGAAAAAATGGTTCCTTGGATGAGTGGCTTAGTCAGCGGTCTGCAAAACCGTGTACGGCGGTTCGAATCCGCCAGGAACCTCATGAAGCCCTTTCAGATGTTTTCTGGAAGGGCTTTTATTTGCTCATAACTGAAAATGGTACTACATTGGTACTACAAAACATGATATCAGGATGGTGTTTTTGAGGAAAGACTGTTTTTTATTCCTCGATTTCTTTTATTCTTTCGATTTGTCTATTCAGGAAGTAGTCAGCATATAGGGAATATTCTCCAGTTTCGCAAAAAAATATCAGCCCTTTCTTGTAGTTCAATATATCAGTCTCCCTTAAAGAATAAACGGGGATAATATCAGCATTCATTAATACAATACTTTCTATCATTCGAGGAGTGTGTTTGTTCTTACCTGTGAAAGGTTGCAGTTTGGTTATGTTGCAATGAAGATAAACGGCTCGTTCCAATGGATTGGCATATTGTTCCTGTTGATAGAGTATTTTGTCTAGTTTTTCCCGGATCTGGTGTAATCCCCTTGTCGGGGTGTACTTCATGCTATTATCACAAACAGGTCTAGTTCTTAAGTATTCTGATTCTTCATTCAAACCGGCAGATATGGATTGATGCATCCTGTATAGAGTGTTCTCATTTATTCCTCTGCTGTTTCCCTCCTTGATGTATTCCAGTTCTGCAGTGAATGTGTTATGTAGGTTGATTAACATTTCAGCATCTTCATACTTCTTTGGGGAAGTGATTCCGTCTTTTAAGAGAGTTTCTGTTTCAACATAAGTGTAACTATTGCCTTCTATCTTCCCAGAATAGTAACACCATATAATAGCAAGATTCTCAACCTCACTACGATAAAGTTCGGATAGCCGAGCTATGGGATTTGAACAAATAAATGCTGCTTTATCCTGCTGTTCTTCATTGAATACATGCCCCATATTATTCCAGTTATTGATAGTTGTTACTGTTATTTCTACGAAACTACTAAAACTTTTGATATATGAATATTTCTCAAATAAAAAAGTTTATAGTAAATACTAGAAGGTGGAGTGTTTATGCCATAACTTCATTAGCCTTTTCCGAACAATGGGTATGCTCATCTTGAACGCCTACTATTATTTACTTTTTTCAAAAGTTTAAAAGCTAATTGTGCATCAATTATTATTTTTCTCCCATCTTGTATTATGGCTTCATCAATTTTACCGCTTAGTTTGAGATTTTTAGCAGCACAAATAGAACAGTTTAATAAAGTAGCGAGTCCTTTATATCCATATACAAATCTCTTTTCTTCTATTTGTTTGATCTTTGAGACAAGGTTGGTTATTAGTTCTTTTAAATCTCCTACTGTTAAGTCAATTAGGCGAGTGTCGTCTGAAAATCTTCTTTCTATTCCTATCATAGTATTATTTATTAAGTTATAAATCAATCTCTAACAATTGCCTTTCAACTCTTTTCTGATTATTTCCTATTTAAAATAGCATCAATATCAGATTGTCTATAAAGCCTTTTTCCTCCAACTTCTATTACACGTAAATATCCATTTTTATTCCACTGATATAATGTGCTACGGTTGACATGCAATAGTTTTGCGGTTTCATTGGGAGTAAGGTATTCTTTGGGTTGCTTTGTTTCTAAAATCAAACGTTCTATATCATCTTTTGACTGTTGGAGAAGATAATCTGCAAATTCTTTTAGCTCCTTGATCGTAATCGTTATGGAAATATTTAAATCGCTTTCCAATAAATCTTGTAATTTCATAATTTGTTGATTTTATATTAAATTGCTTTTGGTTATTTTATCTACATCTGTATTTTTTGAAGACACTTTAGAATGTTTCCACCCTCAACAGCTTCCATAATTTCATGCAGTTTGTAGTATATATGTCCTCTAGGTTCGGAAATTTTGTCACCTTCTTCGTTTACCATTGTTTCAATACCAAATTGATAAGGGAATACTAGTTTCCGTTTCTCTAAATTTCTGATAACTCCACGACCAAAACGTCTTTCTGCATCAGACCTGCAGATAAGAATCTTTTTGTTTTTGAGGTTTGCATTCCTTTCATTCCTGTATGCTTCAATACCTAATTTAATACCAATCTCAATGGCTTGCTTAATAATCGGATCTATTTCCATATCTTTTTCTTTTTGTTAAGTTGACAAATGAACAAAAATAATTGGAGTTATTACGACATTTTAATATTTTTATTTGTGGCGTTTATCTCATTCATATATAAATAGAGATCATAAAAAGAAAGCCCGGCAACCGTATTGTTACCGGGGTGGCTTTGTTGATTGGCGTCAACTTTCATGTGTCGGAACCGAAGTCCCCTGACTACTTTTTGCCGTATGCTGTTTATACACTATAATGTTTTGCTTTAGGAAGTGATTCAATCACCCTGCCGATCTTAGTAATATTCTCAATTTCTACAAAAGTATCTTGGTATTGCTCGGAAACGTTTAAAGAGTGACATCTTATCACATCACGGGTATTGTCATACTCAACTATCTGCCTAAACAAAAAGCCTTGTTCTATTTGAATTACCCAGAAGCTATTCAAATCATTGCTTATATTGTTTCTAAAATCGTCAATGCTAAAGGGCTTCACTATTAATCTATCTCCAGCTTCAAAACTGGATCGTGTTCCATTATTCATGCTATCACCTTTAACTTCAAAGGCTATTGTCTTTCGTATTTCGTTTTCTAATTGTGCGTACATAGTATCTAAAGTTGTATATTAGCGTTATATTTTTTATTGTATTCCCGTGTGAGTTTTCGGCTATATCTTTCATGTTTTCGGGCTTTCTTCTCTATCTTCTTACATTCCTTTTCTTTTTTTGCTACTTTTTTCATGATGATAGCTCGGTGTTTATTCCATGTTTCATTTTTGCCTTCTAACTCAATTAAATGAGCTATTACACACTGGATTGTGGAATAATAAGTATCAATTATTTGTTTTGTACTTATTGCGGGAGTGTCTATCATTAACTCTCTTTGGTCTATTGATAAATTACTAAGTTGATGTACTCTCATTTGCTCTTTGATGAACTCTTGTAATTCTGCATTTTTCTCTGTGATTAAATCTTGTAAATTAATTGTTTCCATTGTTCTTAAAGTTATATTATATTGATTGATTCCTGTTGTTATCGTTAAACATTTCATCCCAGATGCAGAAAGCAAGAAGGATGATGCAAATAATTAGTGTAGCGTTCATAATTGATTAAATATCAAAGAAGTGTTCACCGGACTTCTTGAAAAGCCGATATCCGGCATACAAGCACCCTAATACAATTATTATCTCCATCTCGTTATAGTTTAATGGTTGTAACCTGTTGGTATATTGTGGAGGCTCTTATTATCTCTAATGGTGTGCCGGTCACTTCTATTGTTGTGTACTCTTCGTATTCGAATACCTTATGTTTTATCCCTTCTACCTTCAACATAGTAGCAATATCCTCTACTTGTTTGCTCTCGTGAAGCTTGTAAACCTTTGTTTCTGTCATAGTGTATATTTTATGATGGGGTAGCGTTTTAGACCCCATCCGGTTAATAATCAATCACCACAATACGAGCCACACCCGTAGCCCATTGAACGACTAATACGATTTTGATACTCGTTGTAAGAGATACCCTCTTTGCGGGCTGCTATCTCGCCTTTCATGCGTTCCGCTTTGGCTTCCGCTTCTCTTCTGATCCGGTCGGCTTCGATTTGTGCCTGAAGGAGAACCGAACTAATAGCGGCTTGCTCGTTCTCTTCACGTACCTTTGCTTCACGTGCTTTTGTCTCCGCTTCGATTGCCTGGCGTTCTTCAGCTACTTTAACCTCAAATTTTGTCATACTCCAAGATTTACGCAGTGCATCGGAAAATGTCGGGTACTTTGCATGAGCGTTTTTGTAAAGGTTGTGCGCTCTCTTCATTATCTTGCTTAAATCGTAACGTGCCATATCTTTATAATTATCGTTTAACTTTAATTTTATGGCACAAATATACACCAAAAGATAATTTGCACCAAATATAAAGAGAAGAAAATTATCTTTAAATGTAAATTTAACGTTTTGCATTATCTTAAAATGATATTTTATTCTATATTTGCGCTATGATAACAATTAACATTAAATGTATATGAAGCTAAGGATTAAAGAGGTGTGCCAAATGCGCAATACCACACAAAAGGAACTTGCAGAAAAAATAGGTGTTTCAGAGGTGACATTAAGTCGTGCGTCAAATGGAAATACATCGTTACCGTTACTTGAAAGGATTGCCGATGTATTGGAAGTTGATATAGCAGAGTTGTTTGCGCCTTCTTCTGGTGGTATTATTGGAGTGATCCGCATAAGAGATACCAATTACAATATAAATAGTGTGCCGGATTTGTCTCGGTTACTGGATAGAATAGAAAGCGGAGAAATTGTTTTATAATATCAAAGTAGAATAGTCATGAATGAAGATTTAAAACTGTTGTTAGATAAAGCTGACGCACTCAAAGGAGAATTATCCGCTTTACGTCCATTACCGGAAGATGCTTTGGAAAAGATACAGGATGCCTTAGATATAGAATATACTTACGAAAGTAACCGAATCGAAGGCAATACCCTTACATTACAGGAAACCGCTTTAGTAGTAAATGAAGGCGTTACCATATCCGGCAAGTCTATGCGTGAACATCTGGAGGCTATCAATCATAGCGAGGCTATTGATTATATCAAAGATATAGCGAAGAAGGATATAGAGATAAGTGAACGTACTATCAAAGAAATACACGCTCTTATCTTACATGGAATAGACCGTGAAAATGCCGGGAAATACCGTACCGTTCCCGTTATGATTTCCGGTAGTACCCACATGCCGCCACAACCTTATTTAATACAGAAGGAAATGGAGGATTTTATGATAAAGTTCCGGCAGATGGAAGAAGAAAAAGTACATCCGGTACTTATAGCCGCATATCTTCACGACGAACTTGTACGTATTCATCCGTTTATTGATGGAAACGGGCGAACGTCACGTTTATTGATGAACCTTTATCTTTTACGGAATGGGTATACACTGGTTACTTTAAAAGGCAGCAATGAGGATAAAATAAGCTATTATAAAGCACTGGAAGAATCTCACACAGAGAATAAGCCGGAAGCCTTTCAAAAACTTGTTGTTGAGGCCGAAATAGCCTCTTTACAAAGATATTTATCCATAATGCAATAGAATATGAATACAAATGAAATAGATAAGTTGAGCCTTGCAAAAGCTTATGCCTTGTTTGAGACTGGTGATATAGACCGTATCGAGGTGGGAACCGTAAAAGGACTACGTGACATACACCGTTATTTGTTCGATGGGTTGTACAAGTTTGCCGGACAGGTGCGCACGTTGAATATAGCAAAGGGAAACTTTCGTTTTGCTAATTGCATGTATCTTGATGTTATGCTTCCGGTAATAGAAAAGATGCCGGAAACGACATTTGAAGAAATCATAGCTAAATATGTGGAGATGAATATAGCTCATCCATTTATGGAAGGGAACGGCCGTACTATGCGTATTTGGCTTGATATGATTCTAAAGAAACGTCTTGGCATGGTGGTTGATTGGCAGAACGTGGATAAGTTTCTCTATCTACAAGCAATGGAAAGAAGTTCAATTAATGACCTGGAACTGCGGACTTTGTTACATCAAGGATTAACCAACCAGGTAGATGATCGAGAAGTTATATTTAAAGGTGTTACACAATCTTATTATTATGAGGGTTACGAACCTGAGTAATCTAGAGAATAAATTCGTTTTGTTCTTATTATGGAGATTAGAATAGAAAGTGAGGAATAATACAGAAATATTTATGCGTCAAATAGAAACAAAGGGGATGATGGAGCAATTTCAGGCTCATCTAAATAATACAAATAACCAACGAATTATTTTTTCAGGTTGTATATAATAATCGAAAAGTATACCAGATAATAATTGAAAAGTAGTCCACTGGT